>ERZ869991.139-NODE-139-length-21974-cov-11.027127_pt1 | contig 21974 bp, 24 predicted proteins | sample MGYA00520862_ERZ869991 | MGnify/ENA primary metagenome ERZ869991 (study PRJEB32232, sample SAMN07284978) | human gut metagenome | biome: human-associated habitat; material: feces | host: Homo sapiens | place: Tanzania | collected 2014-08-11 ...
TCTTCAAGCAGCCATCTACCAGTCATAAGATTTGATGCCCGAAGATATATTCCGTCATACTTGCACGCAAGCCATAAAGCTGTTTGCGATTTGCCAAGTCCGGGTTCACCATAAACAAGTCCCATTTTTGGAATATTTTTCGGTTTGTTTTGTAGATTTTCAACTAAACCTATAAAGTTTTTGACGTTTTGTGTTTTTATAAATATTTTATTCATATAAAAGCCTGTACTCCTTTGTTTGCTTAAATTCTACTATCCAAGAATTATTTGGATCGTTTGCTATTAAATATTCATATTTTTCTGAATTATTTTTGAACAAGGTTTGAGGGGGATTTGAACGCGGTTTGAATTCAACATCTTTTAGTTCATCCATTTTCTGTTCAATGAATTTAATTTCTTCATTACTTAAATATTGTTTTACAGAGTTAATAGTTTTCTTTCTCAATTGTCGCTGTTTAACAATTTTCTGTTTATAGTCCTCAAAATCTTTCACATCGCCTAAAATTTTTGCCATCGGATGAGTTTCTGATACTCGTTCTGCTGTGCATAAATATTCACCTTTGGTGGTAAATACCTTAATGCTTGTCAGGTCAAAAAGGTTGTATTTGATTAGCACTTAACTTTTAAACCCATAAAGGCGGTCATCAAAATAGTCACAATTTAAAAATCTTATACCATTTCTCTGTATTGTTTTAACTTCAGTTGCAAGCATCAAATCATCAAGTAAATTAATATCTACATTTTGTCGTTTTCTACTTTCTAAAACTTCTGCTATTGTTTTATTTGGTGAGTTTGGACAAGGCTGTGAATTTTTGAAATTCAACCACATATCAATCATTTTTATTGTTTCTTCAATCGTTGGAATATATTCATTATGCCAATTCTTGTGTAGCTTTTCATTTCTCATCATATAGGCGGGTTTATTTTGAATATTATTTCCAACATAACTCGGTAATAATTTTTCAAACCCTTCTTGAAATTCTTTAAAAAATCTTTCAATAAGTTTTGCTCTGGCATTGTATGGTCTGGCAAATACTGTTTCTATACCAAGTTTGGAATAAAGACCTCGAAATCCTAATTCGGTAAACCCTTTATCATCTGTAAAATATTTTGCTCTAAAAGCTCTACCATTATCTTGATACACAATTTTAGGTATCATATCTAAATTAATAATGGCATTTCTTAAAGCACTTGCAATACATTGAGTGTTTTCCTCTAGCATAATTTCATACCAGACAAGTGCTGTTGATTTCCAATCTAAAAATCCAACTAATGTTGCTCTAGTTGGTTTACTAGTAAAAGGATTAATTACATTGAATGCCAATTTATGACCGTCAGCTACAAGAATATTCCCAACTTCAAGCAAACTTGCATCACGTTTTATATATGGTTCAACTTTATCTGATAGTGCTTTTTCACCATCACGCGCTAAAACCCATTTGTCATAATTATTTTTCTTAAACCAATTAGCATATTTTCTAAAAGTAATATCTGCTGGGATATATGATTCCCCTTGTTGTTGAAGTTTATATTTTGTAAGAGCTATGACTTTACCAATACAAAGTCTATTGGGGTGGAGTAATAATCCCATAAATATTTTGATTTCTTCATCTGTTAAACAAGTCCTGTATTCATCTACTTTTGCATATCTATATTGTGGAATAAGTTTAGTATAATCTTCTGTTCCATTGAGAATGTTTTTCCAACGATGGAGTGTGCCTCTACTGATTGTACCTAATACCTCAAAAAGATGTGAATTACTTGTATTATGTAAATTTACAAAATCATAATCTGCTTGAAGTTTGTTATCAGATTTTCTGCGAAATTCTTTCCATTGATTGAGTAAATCTAATCTTGCTAAGGCTATTTTCTTTGATTTTTCTGGAGTGAATTCGACCATGTTTTATTCCCTTTTTACACAACCATTCCTCACTCTTTATCTCAATTAAATCAACTCTTCGTCTCAATCTCGGAGACAATTCGACACAATTTAATATGCACCATTCCAACCTAAAATTTTGTTATTAATTTCTTCAATGACATCTGGTGTTAAAAACTTTGCAGGCTTCTTTTTATTTAAAAAATTATTCAAGTTCTTGGTTTGTCCTTTTTCTTCTTTATTTATGATTTTGATAATATTTTCTAAAGCACAAATTTCATGTTTATTCCAAATTCTATTATTATCTATGTCGTCATTTAGTTTTGTGAGAAGTTTTGCTCCAATGTTATAAATATCACCAACAAATTGATTTGAAAAATCTTTTATTCTGACAATATGATTATTCCATTTGTATTTCTTTTTCCAGTTAAAAACAGTTCTGCGTGAGATATTTAGTTTTTCGGCAATTATTTCTGGACTTAAATTGTCAACACAATATAATTTTTCTGCATCATGGAGTAAATGTAATTTGTTCATTTAAAACCCTTTTAAACCTTGTTTAAAGACCTTTTACAATGACATTAATTACTCTTGTTTCAATAGAAGTCAAGCGTTTTCATCTCAATCTCAGAGATAATTTCTGTCATCTCAAACCATGAGAGAATTTTTTATTTGAACAAAATACACATGGTTAAAACGTAAATATATTACTAATTTTCGGAACTTGTTTTTAAAATTGATATGATTTTAGTGCAAGTAATGCATAAATAAGTGCAGATAAAGTTCAACTAGTGCAAGTGTATCTCATTCTATTAAAATCGCTATAAAAGCCATTATATTTACCTCTTGGCTAAAATGTACCCATCTCACACTTGCACTTTATTTACATGAGAGCTTTATTTTTTTTAGATTTACATGTTTACGATTCAGTTTCACGGTTTTGTGTTTAAGTTTTAAAACATTAATTACCCACGGATTACCCACAAAAAATAAACAATAAAAAAGAGAGTATTGAAACTCTCTTTTTTATGGAGCGGGAGCCAAGTAGGTACTTTGCCTCTAATGCTCGATAAATCTCGCAAAGAGTCATAGCAACGAGGCTTGTGCTTATGCACATTACCCTCTATCATTACAAATTAAAAAGACCCACCATTTGGTGAGTCTTTTTAATTAGCGGGAGACGAGGCTCGAACTCGCGACATCCTCCTTGGCAAGCAATGTAAATAATGCAAAATGCTTGATTTTACAACCGTTTTCACTATATGAAACTTATTCACAATATGCGAAATTATATATGAATTACCCACCCATTACCCACAGAATTTATCAATTAAATAAGATTTATTATTAAACGAGAAATTATTCAGATAATCAAGAAGTAACTTTTATTTGTGTTAACAACAGGATAAGCTTTACAACAAAAGTATATTTTTTTTATTAAAAAATGTTACAAGTAAAACAATAAATCTTTACATTATTCTCTTATCTGGTAAAATACTTTCAAGAGAGATTTAATTTTTTTAGGAGATTTTAAAATGTTAAACACCACAACTATCTTATCTCAAGAAACGCTTATATTCAAAGGTGTAGAAGCTATTAACAAGTTAAATGAAATGGGGATTACTTATGAAATACTTGCCAATGCTACAAGTAACGGATACAAAATGAAAGGAAAAAAATCAAAATATGCACCCCCAATATGTCGCTCACTTTCTTTTTGGGAAAATACTATAATAATGCTTAGAGAACAGTTAATTGAAGCTTTGGGTTGGAGTATTTGTGATGATTATAATCTAAATAGAACAATTTCCCCGAAAAAAGATTTTGCTATTGTAATATCTTCAGGTAATGCTAATGTTGGGAAAAATGCGAATCCATCTACATTGAATAAAAAAGGTCAACTTTCTGCTGCTGTTGTAGATGTAAATAATGTTGTACAGCTATCATTGTTCCCTATTCCGTCAATAAATGCAAAAAAATACAACATTGAACGTATTCCTCATTGGTTTTTACTATATTATAATGATGGTAGTAAGATTTGGATGGAACTATCTTTACCTAGGAAATTAGATAGAAATGGTCGTATCTCTTCTTGGTTTCAACGTATTATATTAGAACCAATTGAAATAACAACCAATCTTGATATTGAACAAAAAATAAGAGCCAAAAAGCCAGAAACAGATTTTGATATAGACATTTCCAAAAAGTAATAGAGGAACAATGTTTAATAATAATAGACTAAAACTCGCGAGAATAAGACGAAGTTTTACAAAAAAAGAACTAGCTGAAAAATTAAATTTATCAATTCAGACATTATCAGAGTGGGAAACAGGTAAAACTGTTCCCAAGTTTGATAATATTATCGATGTGGCAAAAATTTTAAATTTTCCTGTTGAATTTTTTGAAAAAAATGAACAGATTTCAATTTTAAATCCACAAAAAGTTACATTTAGGGCTCTTACGAAAATGAAAGCAGGCGATAGGGATAAAGCTTTGGCTTGCGGCTCTTTAGCAATATATTTAAACTCTTGGTTTGAAAGTAAATTTAATTTACCACAATGTAATATTCCGTTGTATGAAGATTGTTCACCAGAAGAAGCAGCTCAAAAATTAAAATCATATTGGAATATTTCTGAAAATTATATAGATAATACCATTTATCTTTTAGAACGAAATGGAGTAAGAGTTTATTCCTTATCTGAAAATTGTAACGATTTTGATGCCTTTTCTACATGGGATAACAATACTCCTTTTGTATTTTTAAATACAATGAAGTCTTCTGAAAGAAGCCGATTTGATGCGATGCATGAATTAGGACACCTTGTATTACATAAAAATTGTTTTATCAGGGATAAAAAAATAGAAGAAGAAGCCAATTCTTTTGCTTCTGAAATGCTAATGCCAAAAAGTTCTGTAATGGAATATAGAACTGTCAGTCCAACAATAGAAAATCTAGTTTTAGAGAAACAAATTTGGAATGTTTCTTTAAAAGCATTAATTTATCGGTTAAATAAGCTTGATATTATTACAGACTGGACATATAGACTTTTAATGGTTGAATTAAATAAAAGAGGTTATAATATCAAGGAACCTTTATCTATAAAAAGAGAGTCTTCAATTATTTTGAGAAAAATTTTTGATATTTTAAAAGAAGATAATATAACGATACATGATATAGCTCAAGATTTAAGATTATCAACCTATGAAGTTAACTCTATGATTTTTAATATGTTTGATATGTTTTCAACTGTAAATGGTTGCAATAATTCAGATAGCAGACAAAAAAGTAAAGCCGATTTAAAGATTATTTAATGTGCGTTATTAAGTTTCTTTTTACTTAAATATTATTATGCTATAATTAACTCATGTCGCAACGAGAATCAGCATTGGAAGTCTACGCAACAAGTTCAGGAAATGAACCTGTTCGTGAATGGTTAAAAGAACTACCTAAAGAAGATAAAAAGACTATCGGTTATGATATTAAAACAGTTCAATATGGTTATCTAATCGGTATGCCATTAACTCGGATTTTACATGGCACAGATGGATTGGAAGAAATTCGTTGTAAGCTTTCTAATGGTATTGCAAGAATTATTTTTTATGTAGAAGACGATACAATGGTACTTTTGCACGCATTTATCAAGAAAACACAAAAGACCCCACAAAAAGATTTAGATATTGCTATTAAACGCTACAAAGATTTATGCAAAAGATAAAACAATTCGTTTACCTAAGTATTTAGCAACTTTTTCAATTGTATTTAACGTAATTGAGGTATTTTCGGGGTCTAAAATACGGCAAATTGCAGTTCTTGAAGTTTCAAGTTCTTTTGCAAGACGATTAACTGACATATTATCAGCTAGCATTTTTTGTTCAAGAGCATAAGCAATTACTCTTTTGATTGCAACAGTATCTGCTTCTTGAAGAAAATCTTCTTCTTCAAGAAAACTATCAAAACTAGAACCAATACAATTTTTATTCATAACTAATCACCTATGTTTCATAATATAAACTACGTTCACATGTTCATTGTCCCAAAATTTGTACATCTTTTCAAGCCCCATACTTTTTACTGTTTTGAAAGTTAAAAATCAATAAATTAATATTTTTATGATATAATCATGGAATAGGAGATTCGTATATGTTAATTAAATCTATAAAAATTAAAAACTTATTTGGAATGTTTAATTATACTCTGAATTTTAACTATGATGAAAAAATAACAATTTTATATGGACCAAATGGTATAGGAAAGACTGTTATTTTAAATCTTATTGACAATATTTTTCAAAAAGAATTTATTAAAGTTTCTGATGTAAATTTCCACAAAATAGTTTTTAATTTGGATAATAATACTTCTTTAGAGATAGAGCGAAAAACTGATAAAAAATTTAATGACGATATAAGTACTCTAGAATTTGCTTTTAAAAAAAATAAAAGGACTATTAAAAAATTGTTACCAGAGTCTTATTTGATAGAAATCAACAGAGAACGCTTTTTTCTATACAAAAGAGCAATACTTAAAAGGGATTATGAAGCAAAAAAAATTACCAAAGAACAATATGATGAAGAAATGAATGAACTCTTTTTTGTAAGAAGATATCCAATGCCAAGGGGGCGAATGTTTCATCAAAGAATTTCTGACTATGATAATCAGAGACTGGAATTCGACGATCTATTTAATAAATATTGTGTAAAAACAGAGCTTATTGATACATACAGATTGACAATGCAAGAGAAATCAGATGAAGAAAGAAATACGATTGTTGCAAAAAATAGAGTTGTTGAATATGCAAAAGATTTGGCTAACAAAATAACATATGCATTGAAAAACTATTCTTCTGTTGCACAAGAAAAAGAGCGAACATTCCCTATAAGAATAATAAAACAAACAGAGAAGACACCGCTAGATTCTAAGGTAATAGAAAAACAATTAATTCAAATTGAATCTCAAAGGTCTCAATATGAGGAATTAGGACTGTTAGATAAAAATGATGATGATATTAGAATAAAAATTTCTAAGGCAGATAACATTTCATCGACGAAATTAAGCGTTTTGTCTGAATACATACATGATAATGAAGAAAAATTAAAAACACTTAATGAATTAGCATTAAAAATTACAACATTCAAAGATATCATTAATAAAAGATTTTCAAATAAGCAAATTTATTTTAGTAATGATAAGGGATTTTATTTTAAAAACCGTAGAGGAGAAGAAATCGATACTAAAAATTTATCATCAGGAGAGCAACATGAAATAATTATGTTTTATGATTTTCTTTTTAATTTCGAAAATGATACATTAATCATAATCGATGAGCCAGAGCTATCTCTTCATGTAGCTTGGCAAGTTGAGTTTTTAAAAGATTATATGACCATTACTGAAAATAAAAATAATCATTTGCTTATTGCAACACACTCTCCTCAGTTGATTAATGATTATTGGAATTTATGTATAGATTTGGAAAGTAGTTGTGAGTATTCAGCCTAATTCAAACGCAATAGCCAATGAAATAAGAATGATGAAGGATAAAAAATTCTATGTTTTGGTAGAAGGCAATTTTGATGCAAAATTTTACAGACAATTTTTTAACAAAGATAAGACAATAGTGAAACAGTGTGGTGGAAAGGAAACAGTCATTGCTGTCTATGAGATTTTGAAAAGTGTGCTAAATAACGTCAATGTGATTTTTATTTTAGATAGAGATTTTGACATTTTTCTCGGTACTAACATAGTAAATGAAAAAGTTTTTTATACAGATTTTCACGACCTCGATATAATGCTCATGCAAGCTGATGCTTTTGAAAAATTTTTAGATTATGATTGTAGAATGGATTGTGTTGAAAAATATAAACAAGAAAACAATGTTTCTGAGTTAAAAACACATATTTTTACAATAGCTAGAACAATAGGGGCATTGCGTTTGATTTCTTATAGAGACGCATACAATTTTAAATTCAAATCTATTGATTTTAAAAATTTTATAGATAAAAAGAAATTGTCTTTAGACCTTAATAAATTTATAAAAGAGGTTAAAAATAAATCTCAGTGTCCAAACATAGATGAAAATGAAATTTTGAATAAACTTAAAGTTCCAATAAATCTGGACTCTTGTTTGTTGAATAACGGTCATGACATCATAAGTATTATGAGTGAAGGTATGAAATGTGCATTTAGCAAAAATTCAAACAATAAATATGTTCCGGAGGCAATACAGGATAAATTTTTATATGGGTGTAATACAGATAAATTTAAACAATATAGCTTATATACAAGCTTAAAATCTTATTGTGATAAAACAAATCAGTGTATGTTGTAGTCTTACAAATCTAAACTTAAATACACATCATCCATTTTATCTTACGTAATTCCGATGTATCTTAGAGTTACGCTTTGGGAAGAATGATTAAATAATTTTTGAATTAATGTGATGTCATAGCCGTTATTGTAAGCATGATAGCCAAAAGTCTTTCTAAGTGTGTGAGTTCCAATTCTTTCTTTTATTCCAACAGATTTTGCAACGTCATTTATAATTTTGTATGCTTGTTGTCGCAACAAAAAGCCTTTATTCTTTCGTGATATGAATAAAGGCTCATCTTCTGTATAGTTTCTTGTTTTGAGATAATCTTTCAATGCAGATTTTGTGCTTGTTGACAGTGGAAAATCTTTGAACTTATTTGTTTTCTTCTCTCTTAGACGAATTCTATCTTTGATTTTCCCATTTTCTGCAATATCTGAAATTCTTAGTTTCAGCAAATCACTTATTCGTAATCCTGAATTTATGCCAAGAACAAACAAGCAATAATCTCTCATATTATGTGCTTTAAGTAGTTTTTTAATTGTTTCAATCTGTTTTAAATTTCTAATCGGTTGAACAAATTCCATTGTTTTACTCCTTTCTATGGCTAAAATGTAGCCATAGTCAATAATACATAATATATTTATATTATAAATTATGTATTATTGCTTGTACATACAAATATTAAATGTCAGTTACAAATAACCTCAAATGTAATCGGAGTAATAAATTGGGATAAATTAACGAATAATACACAATATAATTTTGTATCATTCGATTAGAAAAAATATTTTAAATCAACACCGTAAAACTCTGCTAACTTGTATAAAGTTTTGATATTTAAAGGGTATTTGCCATTTTCAATATTTGAAAGGTGATCTCTTGATAGTTTAATTTCATTTGCAACATACTCTTGAGAAAATTCTTTTTCTTTTCTCAAAAGTTTTAGTCTTCTGCCTATTTCATTTTGTACAGCTTTTATGCCCATTTACAAATTTTAGAATATATGCTACAATTTTTCAGTCGAATACATTCTACAAAAATGGCTAATATTATTTGTATATTTATGATAACAGGTTTTATTAACTATAAAATGGAAGAAATTAAAAAAAGAGGTAATTGTATGAAAAAATGTTTAACTCTGATTGCTGTTATCCTAATTAGAGCAATGCAGATTGCTTATTCTGCGGGAGTAACAACAGAAAAAGAAATTGATCCTTGCACAAGTAAAAATATGTTCGGCTTTTGTGTTGAATCAAAAACTCATTACTGTGCGTCCATCTCTAAATCAAATGGTCGTTGTCAATTATGGTATGCAAAAAACAAATCAGAATTTGATAATGCAATGGAACAATTCAACAAATTCAATGAAGGACTATATGAACATTAAATAAAAATTGATAATAAGAAAGGGAAAATATGTCAGAAAATACTAAAACATGCCCATACTGCGGAGAAGAAATTTTAGCAGAAGCAATTAAATGTAAACATTGCAAAGAAATGTTAGTGGAAACAGAAAACATAACACCTTCAAATATTGAAGGTACAATAACAAATTATATAAATCAAACAACAAATAATTCTGATTGCATAATAACAGGACAAAATCTAACAGATGAAATTATAAAACAAAGCGGAATGACTTATAAAGATGGAGAAAAACCATTATTACTTCTTTATAAAAAGAGTTTAATCTATGATTTAAAAACAAGGATTTTACTCACAAATAAACGAATTTATTTTAAAGCATTACCTGATAGCATTTGGACTGGCTTAACTTGCAATTTTGTCAAAAAAATAGAAGGTTGTTGTGAATTTCAAGGGCTTCAACACTCAGAAATTGCAGAACAGGACAATTGTATAGGAACTGCTTATATTGGACATCAGCTAAAAATCAACGATACGATAGTCGGTTTAGTGAGAATGGGTACTGGTGTTGAATATGATGAAAACATAGTCAATTACTTGAATAATCTTTTTAACGCTCTTGCGGATGCTCAAATTATTAAAAATAAAGTCAAAAGTTATTAGAGGTATCAAAATATGGAAGAAATGAAAACTTGCCCTTTTTGCGGAAAAGAAATACTTGCAGTTGCGAAAAAATGTAAATATTGCAATGAGTGGTTAGAAATAGAATGTCCTTTTTGTGCAGAAACAATTAAGGCAAATAATACAGAATGCCCTTATTGCCATTCTTCGTTAGTAAACTCTCCACAATCTAATAATAAAGAAAATAAGCCTAATACCGAGATTAAGCAAAAACCAGTTACGGCAACTATATCTATAGAGCAAGAACAACACAAAAGTTATCTATTTATGATAGGTAAAGGTATTGGTTATATTATTAGTGTAATTTTGCTATTCAAATTTGGGTTAGCCGTTTTTGTTTGTACCATTCTTTCATTAAGCATTTATTTTTTACCTTCAATTGTCGCAGATGAGAGGCTACATCCTAATACTACTGCAATATTTTTATTAAATTTATTTCTCGGAGCAACTGTTATCGGCTGGATTGGAGCATTAATCTGGGCTGTTACAACCCCTAATAATGTGAAATTAAACTGTAATATAAATGGAAAGGATTAAAATTTAAAATGGAGAAAAAGACAAAAAGATGTCCTTATTGTGGAGAGGAAATATTAGAAAAAGCAATAAAATGTAAACATTGTGGAGAAATGCTTGATAAAATAGAAACATATCAAAAAACAAAAAAATGTCCATTTTGTGCAGAAAATATTCCCCAAAATGCTAACTATTGTGATATTTGCGAATCAAATTTAGAAAATATAAAAACAAATAATATCCCACCAAGTATTGAATTTTCAACAGAAAATACTCCTAAAAATCTAGATATAAGCAAAACAGACTTAAAAAAATGGAACTGGGGAGCATTTTGGTTAACGTGGATAGGATATGGGGAATTGGAAATAAAAGTTGGCTAACATTTTGGGCTTTTATCCCTTATTTCAACATAATTTGGATGTTTGTTTGTGGTTTTAAAGGTAATGAATGGGCATGGAAAAATAAAAATTGGACAAGTGTAGAAGAATTTCAACGTGTTCAAAAAAATGGGCTACCGTAAGTAATATTATCGTAATTGTTTCTATAATATTAAGTATAAGTTTATTGGGGTTAGCTTCATTTTTAGAAGATAGCAATTTAAATATAACATCTGTCCTTTCACAATGTAGTGCTCCTGAAAATTATGAAGAAGCTGAATATTCAGAAAATGATGAATATATTGGTACATATAATGCAACAAAATATACTTGCAACAATGAAAATTATAATCAAGTAATTAAATTTAAAAAAGATGATAAATCAAGTGAAGAAACTTATGCATTTAGAGTAGAAACAGATGAACATGCAGGTAATGGAGGAGAAAATTTTAAATATGAAATTGGGCGAATTGTAATTGACACAGTGAATCCGAATTCTGACAAATGTACATATAATTACAACGGAAATGCAGATTGGAAGCAATGTACAGAAAAAGACTTTATAAAATCTCTACCCAAAATAAGTTTATTAAAAGCAGAAGCTTTTGAACCGTTAAAACCACTGATAAAGGAATTAATAGAATGGGATATCAAAGGTTTAAATTGGGACCCAGATTATGATGAACAAAAAGTAGAAGAAGCTTATGATAAATATGAAAAGCAATTAAAAATTCTTCGAAATGTTTCATTGGATAACTAAAGTTTCAACCCCGAAAAATATTTTTCGGGGTTCATTTTTACTTTATTTATTATAAACTTTCATTATGAAAAAATATCATGCAATAATTTTAGATGATTTTCCAAAGCAAGAATATTTTGATGATATAGAAGATTTTTATGATTGCTATTATGAAAAAATACTATCTTATCCTCTGATTATGTTACCTAAGAATAAAATTATATTTTGGGGATTTGAAGTTACTATTTTAAAAAAAGAATATGAATTACTTAAATCAATTATTGATTTAAATACTAACCAACCCCAAAAACTTGAATATACAGAAGAACAAATTATAAAACAGGTTGCTTACTGTCAAAATAATTTAAAAATCCCAAAGAAGAAGGCGTACCAACAATTCATAAAAACATCAAATTCAAGAATAAAGAGAGCGATAAGAGAAAAAATCGTTGATTGTTGTGTTAACAGAATTGAATTTAACAAGTTTAATCCACTTGTAAAAGGAAAGTTAGATGACAAAAAAATTCTTGGAGAAACTAAAGATTATAGAAAAGACCCTATTTTTATCAAAGAACTCTTAAATTCCAATATCAATTTGACTAAAATTTTTACTCAAATGCTTAATTTGACAAGTCCTTATAATAGTTATTATTCTTCTTTCATTCCTAACACGGCTCTTCATGATTTATTTTATTCTCCAAAAGGACAGCAACATAACGTTCACCGAATGTATAGAACTTGTTATATTTTTAACACTGAACCTTTGGATATTAGAAAAGAAACTAATCGCAGTTACAGAATTAAAGAAAATAATTTTTTATATGCTAAAATATCCCAAACCAAATCAAATTTACATAATTTTGTCAATTACCCTTAGCTCCAGCCCCACGCACTCCAGAGTAAAATTTTTATTAACCCTTTGTAAAGATTTTTTTTATTATCTTTACTAGGGAAATATAGGATGATTTTTGGCTGAAAACAAAAATCGATAAACCCTTGTTATATGGATATTTACCCCTGATTTTCAACTTTTTTATTTTTGGTCTTTTGAATTTGCAAAAGAAAAATTAAAATGCTTTAATAAAGAAGTCAAGAATAATTAAACCCGCTGATAACAAGGGCTTACAGTTATTTACAAAGTGTAAAAGGTGTTAGATTTCAATTATAATAGTAAAAAAATAGACCTAACACAAAGAGAAAAACAGAAAGGGACTAAAAATGAAACCAAAATAAAAAGAGCCTTAGCAAATTGACCAAGACTCGTAAAAAATTCTTCAAACTTATTATAATAAAAATTTTCGAGTTTATCAAGTATATTTGGTCAAATTGCTGTAAGAAAACAAAATATTTACCTCGTTGAGAGTGGATTACACCACCCTCTGCGAGGCTTGGAATTTTTTCAAAATAAGGAGACTATAATGTCAGAAAAAACATTAAAAAATTGGCAGGACTTTGCAGTATTCCCTTGTATGTGGAATACCAAAATTCCTGCAACTCAAAATGGATTTAAAGATGCTCTATGTGGGCAAGATGTAAGAAAAATGCTACAAATGGGGTACAATGCTACTGTAGCATGTGAAAAATCAAAAATTGTTGTTATTGACATTGATTATCATGATGAAAATTCTACCGCAATGGAAGATTTGCAGAACTTAGAAGAAGAATTAGGTGCAAAATTACCTAAGACTTTAACTCAATCAACAGCAAGTGGTAACGGCAGGCACTTAATTTACTCTTCAAAAGGGATTACTAACCCTAGAGGGAAAATAGGTAAATTCTGTGATGTAAAATATCGTGGATATATCATGATTGCACCGTCAATCATAAATGGCAAAAAATATGAAATCATTGATGGAATTGATGAAAATGGAAAGTTTATAATCGCAGAACTACCGCAAAAGTGGTTAGATTATATAAGCAAAGGATGTTCTACAAGTCAAATTACGCCTCAAGCTGAAACCTCTTCATCAAAACATAAAATATACACAAATATTGACATTGAAAAAATGTTCAACCACTGTGCATTTTTAAAATATTGTCAAGAAAATGCGGATTGTTTGAGTGAACCTGAATGGTTTACTATGATAAATATTTTGGCTCATATTGAAAACTCTGATGAGTTGATTCATGAATTGTCAGAACCTTATCCGACATATTCTTTTGCCGAAACTCAAAAGAAAATTGAGAATGCACGCTCTTTTGGCTTTCCACAAAGTTGTAAGTATATTTCGACAGAGTATTCAGAAATATGCAAAGATTGTATTTCAGCAGAAAGAGAGGTTAAAAATGACTAATAACAACTTAAAAACAACAGATCGTACACCTCTTGATAAGGGTAAAAAGTCAATCATTGATTTATTTGAGCAAAAGCAGTTTGAATTAAAAAATTGTCCGTTTATATCAACAATTACAATTCCTTATAAGGCTGAAGAGGTAAATTTACCTACTCAAAATAGGTTCTTATTTCAATCTTGGAATCGCACATTCCTTATAACAAAAGCAAAGAAATCTCTAAAAATTAAATTGTTGGCCAATTTTGTTGTAACGGATGTGAAAGAATGCACATTGAAGCACAATGATAAAACCAATCAAGAACCTGTCCGATTTTATATAGTATCATTGCTAAATGATAAAGGTCGAATTGAAAAGAATGTCGAAATCTCCAACAATTAAAAATCAGATGTTAAACAATTTCAGTCAATGTTGAATAGCAGATACACAGGTTTTTCTGTTTGCATGACAGAAGCAGAATTTAAAACTTTTGTAGAAGAATACATTTCTCCAAAAATTTCTTCCACTGCAACAATATATACGAATGCAGGAGTTACTCCTCAAGGTAACATGTTATATGAAAATGCTATTGTAACTCCTAAAGAAATTCTTTGGGCGGATGAAGATGGTTTTATAGAGGTTGGACCACGAGAGTATCTGAAACTAGCAACAGCAAATCATTATTTACCTAAACTTGCCAAAAGTGTAAAAACTGGAACTCAAATAGCAAATGAACTAATGACAAATATCCTAGAATGTTGGAGTGAGAATATAGTTCTTCCTCTTTTAACATTAGGTCACATGGTTATGGCAATCTATTTTGAAGAATTTTCTAAAAGATACGGAGCACCAACATTAATATTATATGGGGAAACTGGAACTGGAAAATCAACCTTAGTTACTGTTGGGTTATCAATTTTTGGATTGTCAAAAGAGGCTTTAACCTCTGGTGGTTCAACTGCAAAAAGCAATGAGTATTTTTGCTCTAAATACAATGGGCTAAATGTTTGTATTGATGATGTAAAAGGAGAAACCCTAACGTCAAGCAATTTTACATCATTAGCAAAATCTGCATATAATGCGATTGCTCGTACAAAAATGCAAGGCTATGGAAAAGAAGTTGCTTATACAAGAATATGCAGTCCTTTAGCATATTCAACAAATGAATCACTTCCTGAATTGAAAGAAGTTGTAAATCGAATGAATATTATTGAGATATTTGGAAAGGTATTTAAGGCGGATAAATTCAAATATCACGAAACTAATGGGAATACCAACAAAGTGAAAGAATTGTCCTTAATCTTACCAGAATTTCTAAAATTTCCCAAGGAAGATGTTATTAGGCTTTATGAGGAAAATTTTGATTTTCTAAAAGAAAATGTTAAAGATACACAAAATCGAGTTATCAGTAATATTTCTTATGCTTATACTGGAGCAATTTTGTTGTTAGAAATTGCAAATATTCAAGTCTCTTCTTTACAAGACAAAGTAATAGAATTTGCACAAAAACAAGTGCAAAAATATGAAGAAATTAAAAATGTCGTAGATAGAGTGCTTGTTGAAATCTCAACTTTATTTGACTTGGGCATTTTAGAAAATGGTAATCATTTTAAAATTGCTACAGAAAAAATTGGAAGCAGAGAAGAAAAACGTATCCGATTTAAAAAGAATGTGATTATAACAGCAATAAATAAATATTACAACAATGACAAGAAAAAGCGTATAGATGAGAATGCTTTTTGGAGTTACTGTCAAAATCATAAACGATTTCGAGGAACTCATTCGACAAGACTTGGGGAAGAAAACAAATCTTCTTATGCAATGGATTTCGACATAACTGGAATGGAAGAATTTGCGGAGTTCGGCACTGTAATTAAACCAATGAGTTATGATGATTTAGTTGAAGGAATAGAACGTAATATGGCGTAATTATTCAAAATTACACCTAAAAGGTAACCCTATGTTATCTTTTAGGGTAATTTTGAGCTGCTGTAATTTTGTAATTAAAAAAATATAAATAAAAAAAATTAAAAGGAGAAAACATGACACAATTTTATACGTTTAAAGAGTTTTGCCAAATATTAAAGGCAAATCCAAATACAGTCAAAACGTGGAAAAGAAGAGGTGATTTACCTAAAAAACTTTTCTTCAAAATCGGTGGAACACTTTATGTATTCAAAGATGATTTTGAAAAATGGGTAAAAGAAAAACAAACTTGGGAAGGAGACTATTATGGCAATTTATAAGAAGAATGAAAAATGGTACTATCAATTTATGCTCAACGGAGAAAGAAAGCACGGACTTTGTCCTGGTGCTTCCGATAAAAAAGAAGCAGAGCAATATGAATCCACAATCAAGTTTAGACTTGTACAACAACAAAAAGGGGTCATCCCAAGAGAAGAAAAGAATGTAAAACTTTCAAAACTAATAAATTTATATGAGAGTTATGCAAAAAACAACAAACGGAGCTATAACAGGGATATTTACACTTTAACTCTAATTGCAAATTTCTTTGGGCAAAGTTGTATTGTTCAGAAAATTACACCTAAACGAGTGGAAGATTTTAAAGAGTATCTAATAACAATACGGAAGGTTAAAAACTCTACAATTAACAAGTATTTAAGAGTATTAAGTAAAATGTTTAATCTTGGAATAGATAATGAAATAATAAGTAAAAACCCTGTATCAAAAGTTGTTAAATTAAAAGAGGATAACCACAAAATTAGATATCTTACTCTAAAAGAAGAAAAAAGATTATTCAATGAGATTGAACGCGGTTATGAGGTTTTAGATAAAAATACAAGAACAAAGAAAATATCGTACCCTTGTATTTAAAACCTATCGTTACAGTTGCCCTTCAAACAGGAATGAGAAAAGGTGAAATTTTAAATCTAGAATGGGATAATATCAACTTTGAGTATGGTTTTATAGATTTATTAAAAACAAAAACGAATAGACCAAGGAAAATTCCATTATCAAAAGAACTCAAAGAGCTTTTTTATAAAATGGAAAGAATATCAAAATATGTTTTTACAAATCCAAAAACAGGAATAGCATTTAAGGATATTACAAAATCATTTAAAGTAGTTTTAGAAAAAGCAAAAATTGAAAACTTTAGATTTCATGATTTAAGACATACCGTCGCAACAAGATTAGTTGAGAAAAATATGGATTTATCTGTTGTTAAAGATATATTAGGGCATTCAAAAATAACAACAACTCAACGATATGCACATCCAGTCCCTCAGCGAAAACTTGATGCGGTTGAAATTCTTAGTTCTTATTCAAAGTAAGCTCTCTTAATTGAGATGTAATTTAGTATACAGAACAATATTTAATTAACTATGAGATTGATATTAAAAATATATAATATCATCGTGGGGATTTACTATAGTCCTGTATCTACAATTTCTTTATACACAGATTGATCAACTTTCACAATATCATAATCTTGCTTATCAAATGATATAATTTTGCTTTTTAAGTTTTCCATATTATCAATTGAGATTCTTTCTGTTGGATATTTTTTACTCAAAATAGTTTTAACATTTTGTAGTGCAAATCGAGGAATTCCAATTTTTGATAAAATAACATCCTCTTTATTATTAACTCCGTAGTATACATATGATGGTAAATTTTTCTCGTTATCATTTGTAAGTATTTGGAATATAGACAATCCCCATGGTACAAAATTTCTCATATTTCCATTTATAAATTTATTACATAAACCGATTAAATCATTGATAGATTGACCATTACGTTTAATCTCATTTGCAATATCTCGTACATTTTTTCCGTTAACCCAACCTATAATTATTTTTGCAAGACTTTCTGAATCTAATTTCCCTTCACCTACCATAAAAATTTTCATTTCTGGGAGTCTTGCAATTATATCTACAATTTTAGATAAATTATCTGAATTTTGGGTATTAAGTATTATATTAGTTGCGTTTAGATGTTCATTTAAGGATTCTGCTCCATGTTCATTAATAATTTCTTCTCTAAGCTCTTTTATTTTTGCTTGCATTGAACCTAAGCTTATATTACTTATTCCAAATACATCAGCAAGTTTTAACGATTCTTGTCTTTTATCCCTCAAAGAGTCAATATATTTTTCAGAAAATTTTCTAATTTTTTCTTGTGATTCAATAAAACCTTCCTTAAAAGATAATTCCTTATATACAAAAGAGTTGTTAAGAATATTTCTAATTTTTGCACTATCAATATCATCAAAATTATAATGGTAAGAAACATTTAAGATATGATTAAGATATTGCAAAAAGTTAGAAGCCGCAGGATTGTCTTTTAACAGTTTTATATTTATTTCAGTATTCTCATCCAACATTTCAAAGAAAGATGTTAAAGATGATATTACTTCTTTAATATCAAACTTAATATAATTTGTTGTAGTGGTTAGCATATATTCTTTATTATTTCTATATGAAATAATAACATGACCTTCCTTATCTTTATATGCTCTTCCAGCTCGTCCCGCAATATTCCAAAATACAGAACTGTCCATTTCTTTTGTACCTTTGCTTCTTCCTAGTTTTAGTGCATCAAATATAACGGTTGTAATAGGGAAATTCATACCTTGCGCTAAAGTAGTAGTTGCAAAAATTATGTTAATACAATCTTTTGCAATTAAATCTTCAATTTTTTCTTTTACTAAAGCAGATAATTTTGAGTGATGATATGCTATTCCATATTTTAGACATTCAATTAAGTCATTATCATCAAGGGCTTCTAATTCTATAATAGCAATTAACTTACTTATCTCATCTTTTTTTATAGGATCATCAAGCAAATTTTTCAATTTATTCCGAGACTTTAGATATTCTAAAGTTTTTACTGCACTTTTTTGTGCAGTACCAGAACCTGGACATAACACCATTGTTTTTCCTAAATTATAGTATTTTTCAAGTAAAACAATATTTTTCACATGAGAATTAACTTTGTCTTCTCCAAGTTGATTTTTTATAGTATTTGCATTTGTCTCAAGTGGGATATCAATAACATCACTTATGATATTGTTTCTAGGAGAAGGCAAATATCTTACAAAAGCTTCCTCTTTAGATGAAGAAAAATATGAATATCCAACATATTGTTTTGTAGGAGTCCATTCTATACTTATTGCAACATTATCTTGTTCACTATCAGATAGCCATTCTGCTAATTTTTTATTGTTTTTCATAAATGGACTCAATAATAGAAAGTGAACATCATTACGTTTTTGTTTTATAGTTGACAAAACTAACTCAAATTTGGAACCACGCTCTTTATCTGATATATTATGGGCCTCATCTAAAATAACCAATTTTAAGTTTTTAATACAAGCATGGTCATTTCTTACTAAAATGTCAAGTTTTTCCGGGGTCGATATTAGAATATCAATATGTTTTCTTGTTAAGAGTTCATCTTCAATTTCATCTATTTCACAAAAAGGTACAACCGTTTCAATATTGTAACCTAAAGGTTGTAATTCTGAGATAAATTTATTTTTTGTTTGATTAACTAAAGCATTTGTTGGAACAATGTAACAAACTGTTGGTCGTTCTTCTTCGGATAAGGTGTATTGCTGGAATATGTATAATATGTATAATTCTGCCAAAAGAGTTTTACCTGCACTAGTTGGCATATTTAGGACAATGCTTCTTTTCATTGTTAACATTTCTAATATAGAATCTCTTTGTGATGGTAAAAATGAGTAAATAATATTTTTAGAAGATTTTATACAATTTTCAAAATAGCGTTTTAAATTTGGAACCCTTTTTGCTATTTCCCAAATAGAATTTCTACATAAAGCCCCTAATCCATAACCAAGCAGATTACTAAGAATTTTGTAATTTCCCAAATTACCTTGTTCAGCTATTTTATATGCATTTAAAGAATATGAATCAATTAAAGGATATATATTTTCTTCCATATACCCTGTTGTCAAATAACTCATTACAGTCTTTAAAGCACATTGAACATTTGCAATTATAGTAATAATTAAAACATTATTTGCATTTAAACTATTATTAGCTATTTCCGTATCTTGCAAACAACTTAACTGCTCATCAATTCTAGTAATAAGTTTCTCTATTTCAGAAATATCATCAACATTTTTAATTCTTTTACTTAAGTTAAGAATCAAATGTAATGAATTAATTTGTAACAATTCTATAACTTCTTTATTTTCTAAATTGTCAACAGTTTCTAATAAATGTGACGATATAAAATTGTCCATTTCAACTATTTTATCGCTCAATACAGCATTTAAAGCTAAAAAACAAAGATAAAATAATCTGTCAAGCATACTATCATTTTTTGAAAGTTGGAAGATAATTTTATACAATTCATAAGTTACCCTATTAAGACATTTAATCAATTTCGCCTTATCAGTATCTTCAATAATTTCTTGAATTTTGGGATTATTTTTTATAAATAAAAATAACGTATTTAAAGTTTCAGCTTTTATCTTAATATCCTCTAAATCTAAATTATTGGTAATTTCTTCTGATAAGCTAGGTATCTCAAATTCATTGAAAATATGTATTCTTTCACACATGTCTAATATGTTTAAAATTTCAGAAGGATTATTGTTATTAACAATACTTGCTTTATCAATAATAGGTTTTAAACTTTCTAAAAATAGATTCAACTTATTGCTCATTCGGCACCGCCTTGTTATATAAATCAATGCAGAATGAGTCAATATCTTGATTTAATACCCACATCACTCCTTTTAAATTTATTTGCTCAAAATCAGCTTTATTGAAGTTATTAAAATCTCTAATATCATTATTTTCAATAATTTTAGGATTTCTTCTGATTAAAAATGGAATAAATAATATGTTATCAAGAATTAATTTTTTTGAAGATTTTTTATCTAGGATTTGAGCATATAAATCAACAATATACTCAATAATATTGTTGATTTCGTCTGTTACATTTGTTTCAAGTAATTTTGAGGTAAAATCTTTAATTTCTCGAAATACTCTTTCATTTGTTAAATTATATGAGTTTTTAATATCGTTTAATAAGTCATTACTTGATGAGCATGGTATTTTGTCACTCCCACTTGCTTTTACTTCACAAACAACAAATTTGCTATTTCCATTATTATCGATATGAACACCTGTAACATCAATACCTTTCACATGAGTATCTGCTTCAAATGCAGATAAATTGATTCTTTTGTCAGTTTCATCGAAGAAAACACAATTTAATTCTTTTTCCAGTAGTAATTGTGACATAAATTCTGTAACTCTGGATCTTCTTACATCAAACCATTTCTTTGTATTTTCTTCAGGGGTACATATTCGACTTAATTCGGTTTTATTATTTTCTTCAGCCTCTTTAATTTTATTTAGAAAGTCTTTTTTTATGCCGTTAACGTTAGAATAAATACTAATGCCATTATGTATTTTCATTTTTCTAATTTTTGATATAATATAATTTTCAAGTTTTTTGATATCATCCTGATTAGAAGAATCTATATCATAAACTCTTATTTCAAAACCGTTATTTTCAGTATTTATCTTTTCATTAAACTTTGGCATTATATCTTTTGCAAAATATTGCAAAACCTCACTTATATACACTGACTATTTTAATTTTAATATTAATATACTCCAAACATATCCATTATAAAACAAGCATAACATTTTATTAAGGACATAACAAATATGTAACGAAACAAAACAAGGGGTTATTTTCAAGATAAATAGAAAATGTATGTTATAAACTTCTACTATAGTAAAATTAAGCATGCTAATACCAAATTTTAATTAATTGCTGTTTTTATTTCTTAGTTTAGTTTTTAATATTGTTTATAAAATTGTATTTTGATTATTTGAA
>ERZ869991.140-NODE-140-length-21967-cov-13.065829_pt1 | contig 21967 bp, 22 predicted proteins | sample MGYA00520862_ERZ869991 | MGnify/ENA primary metagenome ERZ869991 (study PRJEB32232, sample SAMN07284978) | human gut metagenome | biome: human-associated habitat; material: feces | host: Homo sapiens | place: Tanzania | collected 2014-08-11 ...
CCCTCTCCCCAACTGGGCGAGGGGACAAATCACATGTCATTGCGCACTTGTTGCGCAATCTTTTTACATCTAAACATCCAATAAATCTTTTCATCATAACAAATCCTCTTCAATTAATAATATAATTAATATAATACATAATATATTCAGTATTATACTGATTATAACATATATAAATAAGAAACGCAATATTATAAAATCGATTTATGGATATGGCTTTTTATAATAATGAACTTGCGAAAAATATTAGAGTTGAACGTGCAAAATTAAAAATCTCTCAACTCAAACTTGCTGAAATGGCTGATATTTCTCTCGATACAGTAAATATGATTGAAAGAGGAGTTGGAAACCCTCGATTTAGCACAATTGTAGCGATTGCAAATGCTTTAAATGTTGATTTAAACACACTACTGCTTTTAAAATAATTTTTATAAATTAATGAATTGACACAAATAGCACTAAAAATATTAAAAGTGAAATAACAAATGTTATTCCAACTAATATCCAAAATATTGGAAAACTCTTTTTAGATTTGCAAACCATTACGGATGACTGTTTTTTAGTAGTTTTTTTCTTTGTTGTTTTAGTTGATTTTGATTTTGTTGCAGAAGATTTTTTTAATTTTGGTTCGTCAAAGTCACTTGATTTAACAGCTTTTTCTTTTGCTTCTTTATACCTGTCTGAAAGTTTTTTTGTTTTTTCACCCGTAACCAAAAGTTCCGTATCATAACTCAATCGCATAATTTTGGGGTTAGCTTTTCTATTATAAATGCAATAACTTATCGCAACTTCAAAAGCTCTTTTTAAGCACTCCAAAGCTTCTATTCCGTCTTTTTTTACAGAACCTGAATGAACAGCACTATTTCCGTGTTTTTTCAGAAAATATAAATCGTTGATAAACTCTTTTTCTTCAATATTTCCAAACGAGCAATCATTAAGAGTAGCAAGCATTTCGTCAAAAGTTTCTTCTGTTGTTCGATTTTTGCCTAAAACTTTTTTACAAACATGTTCTCCAAAACGTCTTGTCTGAACCATAGATTGCTCAAAATATTCGTCACGATATAATTTTTCGGCTTCTGCAACGATTTCAAATAAATTTTTATCTACTTTTTTTAAAAAATCAAAATTTGTTGGCATTGGTAAATAAACATATTGGCGAGATATCTATCCCGCCTAACCTTTAATTTTTAGTAAAAAATAGGGAAGGAAAAACCTTCCCCATTTTGTCGTTATTTAGAAATTCTACCAGGAACTACAACTCCACCTTTTAAGTTCTTTTTGTAAAACTCTACGTGTGGTTGAAGTACGCTATCCAAAACTTCTGGGAATTCTTTTCCACCCATAATTTTTTCAACGATTTCTTGGTAAACTGTTGCAAATGCTCTCAATTGAGTTAAAGCACCAGCTGCTGCCGGAGTTAAACCCATACCTTGAGTTTTAGCAGTTTCTAAGAAGAAAGCACCTGTAACTTCGTAAGATTTTGTCAAAGCTTCAACATAGCTTTCAGCGTTTTCTTTGCAAACACCGTTATCTTGAGGAACTGTCAATGCAAATGCAAATTTATTAGCAGGATTGAAATGAGCTTCTGCTGAGTGGTGCATAGCATCAGGAACTTTTGCAACCTGTTTCAAAGTATCTTTTACAGATTCGTTTTGCATTTGTGCATGCCAGTAAACAGTGTTTTCAAAAATTGAACCCATATATTGGTGAACTGATGTCAAAATACCGTTCATTTTAGCATTAGCCCAGAAAATACCTTCTTTTAAAGCGTCATTAATGCTTAAATCAGCAGTTAAAGCTTCAGAAGAAATTTCTTGAGCAGCGTTTAACATAGTAACCATATCTTCTTTTTTCATGCCTGCATAAGCAAGAGTAAATAAAGCGTGATCATCAAATGCTGAGAAACGACCACCTACATCATCATGAATAAACAAGTCACCTAACCAACCTTGTTCATTAGAAGTTCTTCTTAATTCGCTTTTTTCAGCATTTCCGTCTGTAACGGCAATAAAATGTTTGTGAGCAAGTTTTTCAGCTTCTTCTTGTGATTTACCTTGAGCTTTGTAAGCATCGGTAAGCATAGCAAGAACTCTCAAGAAACCATCTTTAGTTTCAAAAGTAGAACCTGATTTAGATGCGATTAGGTAGTTTGATTCAAGAACATTGTCTTCTAATCTGTATAAAAATCTTTCTAAACTTGCAGAATCAACATCTGAATAAAATTCAATTGTATCATGTTTAACATTCAAACCATTGATAGACAACATATGTTCAACAGTGTGTTTTGAACCGCCAATACCCATAACGCTAAGTTTTTTAGCACCTGTTTGAGCTTTCAATTTATTTGCAAGTTCATAAATCTCATCAACTCTTTTTGCTTGATTTTCAGGTAAGTTTACCCAGTTCAAGAACTGTCCTTTTTTGTTAGCTCTTGAAGAAAATTCGTTAACAAATTCACTTACTTTTGGAGAATATTCGCCAAAATCAACACCAGTGAATTTTACAGTTACGTTAGAATTTTTTGTCAACATAATAACCTCTTTCTTTGTGTTCACAGTGATATTTTAGCATAAATAAGAGGAAAGTGAAAAGAAAGTTTTGTTGTCGAATATACTTAATACTTACTCTATTTTAGTAAACTGTCATTACGAGGAGCAAAGCGACGTAAAAAATAATGAGATTGCGACGGCTACACTATGTTTCGCCTTGCAATGACCATATTACGCATCTTTTTTGATTTTCTTCATCAATAGTAACAATGGAATTACGGCTAAACAAAGCACCCCAAATATTCTGAATGAATCTATAAACGCCCATAACGTTGATTGTTTTACTAATTGTCCATAATATGAATACTGCGCCATATACTGAGCTACAGAATGTTCTGTATAAGCTGACAATGCACCGGCAGTTGTTTGAACTCTTTCAATAAATACAGGGTTTAATTCAGACATTTTTCCAACCAACATGTACTGGTGAATTTGTGCAAATCTTGTCAACATAGTTGCAACAAGGGATGTTCCTATTGCACTTCCGATATTTTTCAATAAGTTTTGGATACCTGTTGCATTCGTCATTTGTTCATTTTTGAGTGTATCAACAGACAAATTCATAATAGGAACCATCGAAAGTCCCATTCCCATTCCCATAAAGAAATTCGGAATTGCAATATTCATATTTGAAATCTGTAAATTTAAAGACCCGAAAACTAAACTTGAACCACCAATAAGTGCCAGTCCTAGCATTACAAATAGTCTGTTATCAATTTTATTTGATAAAGTTCCTGTTATAAGCATTGATAACATACTTCCAAACCCTCTTGGCATCATAGTTGCACCACTCAAAAATGCCGTATATCCCATCATACTTTGTAAAAACTGAGGAAGAATTGCCAGTGACGCATATAAAACAGCCTGAATTACAACCTGAATAATAGTTCCGGCTGAAAAGTTTCTATCTTTAAATACCGATAAATCTACAAGAGAATCTTTATTTGTAAGTTGTGAATGAAAAAACAAAATACAAGCAACAACCGAAACACCGAAAGTCCAACAAATCCAAGTTGCATTGAACCAATCTGCATTATTACCTTTATCCAAAACTGTCTGCAAAGTTACAAGCCAAATAGTTAGAAACAAGAACCCTTTTCCGTCGATTTTTACATTATGTTGTCGCTTTGCATAAGGCGGATCTTCAATAAGTTTTTTAGACAAAAGAGCCGCAATACAACCAAAAGGTACATTTATATAAAAAATCCAAGGCCAAGTCCAGTTGTCTGTAATCCATCCACCCAAAACAGGCCCGATAATAGGAGCAAGAATTACTCCCATACCGAAAACAGACATTGCTGCGCCACGTTGTTCTTTTGTGAAACTTTCGATGATTATGGCTTGTGAAATAGGTAAAATTCCGCCACCGCCAAAACCTTGCAAAATACGGGCAAAAATCATAAATTCAATATTTTTCGCCATACCGCAAAGCATTGATGCAATCGTAAACATTAAAATACTTATTATAAAAAAGTTTTTACGCCCACAAAGTTTACTAAAAAAATCAACTGCCGGAATAACGATACCGGCTGCAATCAAATAACTTGTCAAAATCCACATGGATTCATCTCTTGTAGCCGAAAAACTTCCTGCCATGTGAGGTAAGGCAACATTTCCGATTGTTCCGTCAAGAACATAAATAAAAACTGCAAGCATAACCGGAATAATCATTACCCACGGATTAATCTTCGGTTTCCATTCTTCTGTTGTCGTTTGTGGCATTTAGTATCCTTTATCTCTACTTCTTTTCTTCACCTTTCATTATAAACATAAAGGGTATTAAAATAAAACAACATGTCGCAAAAACTTTAAAAGTTGTCATATAAGCACACAATGTTGATTGTTGAATTAATTGATTATAAAGCATTTTACTTGCCATATATGTTGAATTTAGCATATCTCCGGCTTGATTAATAAAAAAGCCTGCATAAGTGCTTAATCTATCAGCAAATTGTGGATTTAAGTCATTTGTAAATTTAACAAGTCCGTTTTGATGAATTTGAGAAAACCTTGAAATCATTGTTGCAACAAGAGAAGTTCCAATTGCACCGCCAATAGTTTTTAACAAATTCTGTAACCCTGATGCGTTTGTCATCTGGTCATTTCTCAAAGTTATACAAGATAGAGTTGTAATTGGCATAAATGAAAATACCAAACCGATACCAAAAATCATGTTTGGAATTGCGATATTCATTGGGTTAATCTGTAAGTTCAAATCACTTAACATCCATCCGCCTAAACCAAGACAGAACAAACCTATCAAGCCATAAGTTCGATATTTTAATTTTCCACCAAGCGCACCAAAAACTAATAGTGCAATCAGTGACCCCAAACCTCTAGGCATAATAGCAAGTCCGCTTAAAAATGAATCATATCCTAACATTCCCTGTAACATTTGAGGCAACATAGCTAAAGAACCTAACATTACTGCGTTAATAAGTACCAACATACAAGTTCCGAAAAGGTAATTGGTATCTTTCAACACATCCAAATGAACAATCGGATTTTTATCTCTAACCTGTGATATGAAGAATAATACACAACCAATCAACGCAACCAAGCTGAACCAACATACCCAAGTTGCATTAAACCAATCCGCATCATTACCTTTATCAAATACAATTTGTAATGGAATTAGCCAAATACATAGCCATAAAAAGCCAATTTTATCAAGTTTAATATTATTCTGTTTAGTGGCATAAGGGGGATCTTCTAAAAACTTTTTCGCCATAGCTATACACATAAAACCAACCGGTACATTTATAAAGAAAATGTATGGCCAAGACCAGTTTTCTGTAATATAACCACCCATAACAGGTCCAATAATAGGAGCAATAATTACAACAAGTCCGAATATTGCCATTGCTTTGTTTCTAGCTTCACCTTTAAAGCTTTCCATACAAACAGCTTGCGCCATCGGCATAAGACAACCGCCGCCAAAACCTTGTAAAGCCCTTGCAATAACAATCATTACAATAGAATTAGCAATTCCACATAAAAATGATGCTATAGTGAAAACAAACACACCTAACATAAAGAAGTTTTTTCTACCCATCAATTTACACAAAAAATCAATCATTGGGATAATAATGCTACTTGCCATTAAATAACTTGTTAAAACCCATATAGATTCTTGTGAACTAACTGAAAAAGTTCCTGCAATATGTGGTAATGCTACGTTCGCTACTGTTTCATCTAGCGCATACATAAATGTAGCAATCATTACCGGCATAATAATCAGCCATGGGTTATTCTTTGGAACCCATTCTTGAGTTTGTTCTATTGTTTCTGACATTTATTTTGTAAATCCTTTTTTATATAATGATGGCGGGGTAGGTACCCCGCCCAACATTTTTTTATTTCACTTTAACCTTTGGTACAACTGACATTCCAGGAACGATGTTGTAAACGTTAGGGTCGATTTTTTCAGTAAATACGATTTTTACAGGTATTCTTTGTACGATTTTAACAAATGAACCTACAGCGTTTTCTGGTGGGAACAAGCTTGATTTAGCACCAGATGCTCTTTGAATACTGTCGATTTTACCTTTGAATACGTGATCTGGATATGTGTCAATTTTAATATCAACTTCTTGACCAACTTTCATGTTGCGTAATTGGTTTTCTTTGTAGTTTGCAACAACCCAAACATTTTCAGGAACAATTACGAACAAAGGAGTTCCAACATTAACATACATACCTTTTTCAACTCTTCTTGAAGAAACTGTTCCTGTTTGAGGAGCATAAATATTTGTGTAAGAAAGGTTTAATTTTGCTTTATCTCTTTGTGCTTTAATTTCTTTCAAATCAGCATCAGCAACTTTGTTTCCGCCTTGAGATAACAAAGCTTCTTCTGATTGAGTTAAGTTTGCTTGCGCTGTATCATATTTTGCTTGTGCTGCATCAAGAGTTTGTTTTGAAACTGCACCTTGAGCAAATAAGTTTTTATATCTGTCTAAGTCTTTTTTAGCTACATCAATATTAGTTTGCATAGCTTTAAAGTTAGCTTTTGCATTCTTTTGGTTTAATAAAGTTTTTTCATACTTTGCTTCAGCTTGAGCAAGTGCGATTTCATAATCAGCAGGATCAATTTTAGCAACTAAATCGCCTTCTTTAACTTTTTGGTTATCAGTTACATAAGATTCAATAATTTGACCGTTTACACGTGGTGCAACTTGAACAGTAGTTGTTTCTACGTAGGCATCATCTGTTGATTGATAAATCAAAGCATCATGAATAATATATGCTGCCGCTGCTGCAATTACTGCACCAATACCGATTACGATAAATCTTTTGAATGGTTTGTGTTCTTTTTTTACTTCTTCTTGTTGAGTTTCTTCAACATTCTTATTCTGTTCTTCCATTTTCTACCTCATTATTTTCTAATTAATTATATATTCGTTTCTACAACCTTTTCAAGTTCAAATCTAAACTCTTTCAAAACAGTTTGAACTCTTTGTATATCTTCAGGAGGAATTTTTTTCGTAACTCCGCTAAGATATGTTTTAATTTTGTTATTAATACTATCTAACTCTTGTAAACCGGTTTCTGTAATTCCCATTTTTTTCACTAGTCTGTTGTTTTTAGTATCAATAAATCTTGTAATAAATCCTTTTCGTTCCAATTCATTTAAAATTCTACCGGTATTTGCTCTATCTTTAAGAATAAGTTTTGCTAAATCTCGTTGACAAATTCCTGCATTAACAGAAACAGTATCAAGAGTAATATATTCATCTAACGAAATGTTCAATTCAAGTTTTTTAAATAATTGATTTGTTAACATGTTCATTAATCTTGATGTTTGTTCCAGTTCATAATTTATACTATCCGTATAATGATCTAATCCTTTATCTGCCACGAGTTTTCCTTTGTTTTTGTAATTTGTTTTATTATTTTAATTTGTGTTGTAAAAAAAATATGTTGCATTTACAACAATATTATGCTAGCATATTGATATAAAAAATGCAAGTAAATTTTTTTGAAAAAGTGAATAAGGAAAAAATTAGATGAAAAAGATTATAACAACAGCACTACTCGCAAGCATGCTCAGCATGACAATCATGCCTGCCGTTGCGGTAAGTGAGAAAAGTTCAACTACCCCAAAACAATTTAAAAGCATGATTTCTAAAAATAAAAAAACTCAACAATCAGATGATTACAAATTTAATTATGTAAATATGAATTGGTGGGGAAATTTTAATGACGATTTACTAAACGGATATATTGAAAAAGCTGTTTTAAATAACTATGACCTTAAAATGGCAACAATCAATGTTGAAGAATATTACCAAAATGTAAGACTTCAATTTTCAAACGAATTACCTAGTGCAGTTGGCGGTTTTGGACCAGGAGTATTTAAAGCTCCAGGCATGACAAATACTAAAGCAGCTTTTGGGTTACCGATTATTGTTCAATATGAAGCTGACATCTTTTTGAAAAATCACAACAAAACAAAAGCAGTAAAAAAACTTTATGAAGGTTCAAAACTTGATGAACGTGCAGCATATATTTCTGTTGCATCTGCAGTAGGTTCAACTTATTTTAATATAATTAACCTTGATAAAATGATTTCACTTCAAGAACAAATTGTTAATATCAGACAAGAAATTTATAACTTAATGCTTATACGTAACAAAGAAGGTTTAACTTCTACTGCTGATACTGTAAAAGCTAACAAAGCTCTTGTTGCAGGTCAAACAGATTTGATTGAATTGAAAAAGAATAGAGAAAAAATGCTTAACCAAATGTGTGTTTTGATTGGAGAAAGTCCGGAAAACGCTAATTCAATTAAAAGAAATTCTTTGGATAGCATAAATTATCAATTGGCAATTCCATCAGAAATTCCATCAGAAATTATTACTCAAAGACCAGATTATATGAAAGCTGAATTGATGGTTGAAAAAGCAGGTATTGATGTAAAAGTTGCCAAAAAAGAATTTTTACCGTCAATTAATATTTTAGGTGGCGCATTATTCAATGCCGGTGATATTGGAAGTTTATTCACTACTAAAAATATGCTTTTAGGTGTTGGTGGTGGTTTGATGACACCGTTATTTCAAGGTGGTTCATTAATTGCAAACTTGAAATTGAAAAAAGCAACTTATGAAAGAATTTTGCAAGACTATTACAAAACAAATTTGACTGCTATTCAAGAGGTTAATGATGCACTTGTTGCTTCAAGGTTAGACAAAGATAAGATGACCCAAACAACAAAACAATACAACCTAGAAAAATCTGATTACAAGTATAATGAGAAAAAATTTAATCAAGGAACAATCTCAAAACTTGATTTAATTCAATATCGAGAAAACTTGTTGACAATAGAAAAACTTGTAGCGCAACAAAAAGTTGAATGTATGACAGATGCAATCAGTTTATACAAAGCTACAGGCAGCAAACCGTATGACTATGTAAACTAGTGTTACGTATGCGAAAAGGGGTATAATTCCCCCACAAAATAAAATTTAATAAATTACATATAATCATCACCTCTTTACTTTAAATTATTAAAGTAATATGCCGGCAAGTCTCACTAATTGCCGGCTTTTTATTTTTTGTAGTAAAAGAATTAGTGATTAGAATTTGGGATGATTTTTCACGCTTATTTATTAATTTCCAATATAATTACTATAATCTACATCACAGTATTTTTTTATCCCACGAATACATTTTTGATAATCAAGATTTTCTCTTGTTATAACCCAGCCAGTACACCCCCAACCATTCATGGTTTGCCTTTTGCCATCATTTTTCAAGTCACACAAATTTATTAACTTATCAGTACCCATTTCCAAAAACGGAACTATTTTGTCATCTCTTATTGAGAATGCAAAAGCATCATATCCACCACGATTAGGTTTTTTAGGACCGTTTAAATCTACAAGAATTTTGTCCTGTTGCCAAACACCATCCCAACCAAAACCTATTGTAACTCCATCTGGTGTAACAAGACTTAATCTTCCTTTTCCAGCTCTTTCGCCATAACCGTAAGTGTAATCATTTCCTAACAATGTTTTGTAATAATCCCTTGAATAACAACCTGAAAACTCACTACCACATTCTTTCACTTTTTTAAACTGTTTTTTCAATATATTATAAAATTCAACATACTGTTCATCTTCGCCTCTATCATATATCGAGCTATCAGCAGACCATTTGAATGGTTCTCCTGTTTCTTGCATATAGAGTTCATAACTCTGTGATAACACAGAATAAACCTTTTTCAATTTTGCAACAGTTTCTTTTTCTTTGTACCCTTCAATAACGCTTGGAATAGTTAATGCTGCAACAATACCAATAATTCCGAGAGTGATTAATACCTCCGCTAATGTAAAGGCTATTTTACGAGAATTGTTCCAACGGGCTACGTGCGTAGCACCCTCCGCCAATGTAAAGGCTGTTAGGCGGCTAAGAAGCGAAACAGCTAAGTAGCCCCTCTCCCTAACCCTCTCCCCAAATGGGCGAGGGAACAAATTACAGACAATTGCGTACTTGTTGCGCAATCTTTTATAAACATCTATAGACTTTGAAAAATTTTCAGAAGTTTTATTTTTCATTTGTTTATCCTCATATTAGTAATATTATAAACTTGTATATTAGTTTATAAACTATTAAATATTAATATAAGCTATTGTTTAAAATTTGTCAACTTCATAAAATTATTAAATGAATGATAGTGAATATTTGAAAAAGATAGGTTTAAAGTTAAAGATTTACCGCTCTTTAAAGGGGTATTCTCAAGATGATATCGTGAGCAAATTAGATGTCGATAAAAGTTATTATAGCAAGGTTGAAAGAGGGCTTACCAATCCGACATTGTTATATTTAAAACATGTTTCTGAAATTCTTGATGTAAATTTGAGTGATTTGGTAGATTCTAGTATAAGTTTATAGTTTTTTATCGTCGGGGGTAGGTAATCGACCTACTTTTTGGTTTAAGTGAAAAGTGAGAAGTGAAACGTGAAAAGACCATATCTAATATCTATGTGCGTAGCAGAGCCATACACCAATGTATGAGGTATGAACCAATATTTTCACAGAGGATTACGTGCGTAGCACCTCGTTTAAGTTGTCGCCACCGAATTTCATTAAAATTTCATCTATCAAAACACAAGCTATTCTGTTTTCGGCAACAACAGAACACGCTTCAACTGCACAAGTATCAGAACGTTCAAAGTGCGCTTCTGTTTGTTCCATTGTTTTTGCATCAACTGTATTTAGTGGTTTTCTTAATGTCGGAATTGGTTTCATTATTGCAGTAACAACTAAAGGTTCTCCATTTGTCATTCCACCTTCAATTCCACCTGCGTTATTGGTTTTGCGAACAATTTTTCCATCTTTGAGATACATCTGATCATGAAATTCACTTCCCAACATTTTATAAGCATTATTGTTTCCTATAGAAACTGCTTTTACTGCCGGAATACTCATAATAGCTTGTGCAATTTTTCCATCAAGCATTCTATCCCAATGTACGTAAGAGCCTAGTCCTACAGGAAGATTTTCGTAAACAATTTCAAACTTGCCTCCGAGTGTATCACCAATTTCTTTAGCTTTATCAATTTCTTTATGAAATTCTTCTTCTGTCTTGCCATTTCCGATTTGAATAATTTTTGAAGAGCAAGTTATTTCAAACTGTTTTAACATCAATTTTGCAACAGCACCAACTGCAACTTCTATAGCGGTTTTTCTTGCACTGGAACGTTCTAGGATATTTCTCAAATCTGTTTGATTGTATTTTACACTTCCTGCATAGTCAGCGTGTCCCGGTCTGTATTTTGAAAACGATTTTTCGTCAGTAAAATCTTCTGGATTTGTACTCATAATTTTTTGCCAGTTTTCAAAATCTTTGTTTTGTATAACAAGAGTAACCGGTGAACCCAAAGTTTTTCCAAATCTGACACCTGATGTAATTTCTACTGTATCAGATTCAATTTTCATTCTTTCGCCACGACCGTAACCTCCTTGACGGCGTTTAAGTTCGGAATTTATAAAATCTGTGTCTATTTTAAATCCTGCAGGAATTCCCTCTATTATTGCGGTCAAGCATTTTCCATGACTTTCACCGGCTGTTAAAAATCTAAATTTATTCATATTTTTTTATTAATTAATAATTATTTGGGAAAATATATTCCCTTGCTCTACATTTTGTTAATACTTATTTTGCATATTTTAGAAAAATTTGTTCTTTTGTTTGCATTAATTCTTCTGTAATTTGCCATTTCCCATTAATTTTTTTAACAATCATATATGTTTTAAGTTTGTAAGTTTCGCCTTTTGGTTGTCTTAAAGAACTAACTTTGTATGAACCGTTGCCTAAAGATGTAACGGAAATATTAGTATATGTGTTCTTATAACCTCTCATTCTTGCACCGGCTTGACCAATTTTCATCTGTTTAATATAAGTTGCAGTGTTTGTGTTAACGTTAACCAATTGACCATTTGGTTTTATAACTTGTCTGATAATTTTTGCGTTAGGAGAATACATTGTAGCAACGGTTGCACTATAAGAATTTGCTGCAGCAACGTAACTATTAAAGAAATTTAATGCCTCTTGTGCGCTATTTGCAAAAGCTTGCAATCCGGTCATCATCATAATTGTAAATACTGTTAATATAGATAATAATTTTTTCATTTTCAATTCCTTTTTTATTCTACACATAAGTATAACGATTTTTTTAATAATTTTGTTCATTTTAATTATATCATATAAACGTTGAATGTCATTACTCTCAATATGTAGTATAAATGAATTATGAATACTCAGGTTTTGTCAGAATATTTAGATTTTCTTGAAATTGAAAAAGGTTTGAGTGAAAACACGCTTGAGGCTTATAGAAGGGATTTGACTGACTTTTTCGATTTTTGTAATGATGTGGATATCAATAATATTCAGCGAACTCAAATTAATACTTACGTAAGAAAATTACATGAGAAAAAATATTCTCCAACCAGTGTAATGAGAAAAATTGCTTCTTTAAGAGGATTTTTTAAATGGGCTTGTGCCAATGAAAAAACTAAATCAAATCCGACATTAACACTTGAACAACCAAAAATTCCACAAAAATTACCAAAAGTAATGACGTTAGAAGAAATAAACTCTATCTTAAATCAGGATTTAACAAAACTTCATAGGGTAATTGTAGAACTGCTTTACGGTTGCGGATTGCGAGTTTCTGAATTAGTTAATTTGAAAATAAATGACTATGATTTGAATGGCAAATATCTTGAATGCACAGGCAAAGGTTCTAAAGACAGAATTGTTCCGTTGGGCAAAAAAGCGATTAAAGCGATTAAAGATTATTTGCCGGAACGAGATTACAATATGCAAAAATATAATTTGCAAACCAAGCAACTTTTGGTAAACGAAAAAGGAAAAATTGTTACACGGCAAGAGGTTTATACTTTCATTCATGAACAAGGTCAAAAATTGCACAAAGCAATATCCCCGCACACTCTCAGACATACATTTGCGACACATTTGTTAGAAAACGGAGCGGATTTGAGAGTTGTACAAGAGCTTTTGGGGCATAGTGATGTATCAACAACTCAATTATATACTCATATCAGTAAAAAAAGATTGAAAGAAGTTTATTTTGCGATAAATGGAAAAGGTTAATTAATACCTCAAAGGTATTTTTGAACGGTTTACGGTTTTATGCTCATAGCCAAAGTTTGCAAGCATTCTACATGTACTTGTGTAAAAAATATTTTCATTCAAAGTTGGACCGATATTTATGCAACCGACTGTTTTTTTCAAAAATTTATATTCTATATAAGGAATAAATAAACCATTTTTCTCGCAAATTTTTGTTTGTTTTGCGAAATTTGTTCCTGTATTGTTTATAAAAATTATTCTATATTCTTTTTCATCTTTAAAATGCGGATTTTTAAAGAACAAACTAATTATGCTCAAAATATCAATCAATTCAATTATTATATCAAGTTGTTTTTCTTTGTTTTTAATGCTTTTCAAAGCTTTTTCGTATAATTTGTTCCATTTTTCAAAAATCAATTTTAAAACTGTAATTTGCTTTTTCTTTTCATAAATTATGTTTCCATACACAGAATTAAACCCGATTTTTTCCATGTCTGCAATCAGGTCTTTTTTACAAAAACCAATATTGTATCCGGTGTATTTTTGTCCTTTTGCATAATTGTTCCACAAAGTTAAGTTATCACCATCTGTGGAAAAAGAAATTGTGTAATATTCGTGTTTATACCCAAAATCATCAGAGCCATTGATAATATTTGTATATTTTGTATAAAAATGTTCTTTGATTTTTGCAAACAACTCTTGATTGAGTTCTGGCATTTCATCAATAAGATTAAAAATAAGTTTGTAAGAATACGTGACTTCTTCTTTATCATTAAGATAAAGCGCATTAGAAAATCTTATTGTCCCAGATTCTAATATACTGAGCAACTTTTCAGGTTTTGTATAATGGAATAAAATACTATTTGAACCATTATCAAGAATTTTTCGAACTTTTGGTATTTTTTCTAGCAAACTATCATAATTTATCATAATTATAAACTCCATCTATATTATAACATATTTTTGAAAAAATTTCAGGTGATATAATGTAAATGGAGATAAAAATGAAAAAATTATTTTTAATTTTTATATTATTGTTATCTATTGCGACACCTGCTTTTTCAGAAGATATTGTTAATGAAAATTCAGATGATACGACAGAAGAATTTGGAATGATTTATGAGCCGGAAAATGTAGAAGAAGAAAATATTGAAGAAACTTCTGCAGAAGATGTGTTTTTAAATTCTTCTCCTACAGAGCAATTAAACATAAAAAAATCAAAAAAATTCGGAACTAAAAAATACGATTTATCTACAAAAGAAGATAAAAATATAACTCCACAAAATGTTTATATGTTCCAAAACTTTGATCAGTATTCATCTAAATCATCTTCTTACACAAAACAAAAACAACATGGTAATTTTACGCTCGGAACAAAATATGATAGTACATATTCTCCGGATAGTACAAGTCAAACAAATACGTTATTTTCAAAATATCAAAAAAATAAATTCTCATTCAATACATCGTATAAAAGTAATAGCCTTGCGCCATTAGACCAAAGAGGAAAAGGAACATTATCTTTTTCTCCAGAATACAAATTAAACAATAAAATATCAGTACAAAATATTTATTCAACAAGTTTTTTAGATAAAAATAAGAAAAGTGAAATCATGTTTTCACTGAAACCGTTCAAAGATGACAGGATGGATTTTAATATAGGGGCAAGTCAGATATACTCTGAAACTTCTGCCCCTACACGTTCTCAATTAAATTTTTCTACAAAATTCAGATTTTAAAAACTATTTTTTGTTAATTCTGTGTTTTAATAGAAATTCAGGATCAGCATATTCAATCCTTTGAGCTAGGCTACTTTCTGAATGATAACTTTCGTTCAAATCTCTTCTATCCATTCTGAAAAGACTTTTTAATTTTTCTTTAAATGAAGGATGTGGATTTTTCATTGCAACATTGAATTTGTAAATAGTTTCACCCGGCATATGATTTACATCATCTTTTGGAGCAGATGTTTTTTTAACCCTTGCGATAATGTCTTTGTCACCTTTAGCTAAATGTTTGATAGCATAAGAATCACAAAAAGCATCTGCTAAATAATTATTCCAATTTTTACCTTTTAAAATAACATGACCTTCAAATGATGGTTTATTATTAACCGGCTTATTTGATGGGGTATAACCGTTAACACAATTAATTTTCATTTTTCCGTTCCTTTTTTATTTTATTGAGTAAGTGTACATTTTACAATTATTGTAAAACTAAAAAGAAAATTTTTTGCTAGTATTAACGAATTTTTAACAATTATTTTTTCTTTTGTTCTTTTTGAATTTTTTTCATTTGTTTTTGGTGTTTTTTATCTGTCATTTTGCATTTTTTTAACAGACTATCATAATAAGCTTGCTTTTGAACAGGATCAGAAATAGTTTCAGCCTCTTTCAATCCATTTTCAAATACTAATTTTTTCTCATACCATCCTTGATTCTTCATTTTTGTTGTAGAATGGCAAATCATAGGAATTCCTATTGGAGCAGTTATTAATAAATCTGTCAAAACTATACCAACAGATAATTCTGCGATGTTTTTACCTCTATTCGGAAATTGACGAGGATTTTGATATTTTTGAGGGACATATTCTTCCCAAACAGGAGCTTTAACCTCACTTGTTGTAGTATTTTCTGCAATTGCTGGAGCAATTGACAAAATTGATATAATTAATAAACTTGTAATTTGCTTTTTCATACTTTCACCTCTTTAATTTATATGTTGTTTGCGCAGTAATCTCATTATTTTAATTTTAATGGGATTACTACGTCACTTTATTCTTCAGAATAACATAACTTTATTTTTGTCCGTTAAATGCTTGAATACCTAAATATTTCGCTGCTGAGCCGAGTTTTTGTTCAATTCTTAATAGTTGATTATATTTAGCCATTCTATCAGAACGAGATGCAGAACCGGTTTTGATTTGTCCACTGTTTACAGCAACTGCCAAATCTGCAATAAATGTATCTTCTGTTTCTCCAGATCGGTGAGAAATTATTGATGTATAACCGGCAGCGTGAGCCATTGAAATTGCATCTAATGTTTCTGACAATGTTCCGATTTGGTTTACTTTAATCAAAATTGAGTTAGCAACCTTGCGTTTAATTCCGTCAGCCAACCTTCTTGTATTAGTAACGAACAAATCATCTCCAACAAGTTGGCAATGAGAACCAACTCGTTTGGTTAACATCTCCCATCCGTTCCAATCTTGTTCTGCCATACCGTCTTCTATTGATATGATTGGATATTTGTTTACCCATTCGGCTAAAAAGTCTGTCATTTCTTTGTTATCAAAAGATTTTCCTTCGCCTTTTAAGTTATATCTTCCATCTTCGTAAAATTCAGAAGATGCAACATCAAGACAAATCTTGATTTGGTTTGTGTTATAACCGGCTTTATCTATAGCTTCAAGAATAACTTCAATACCTTCTGCATTAGAATTTAAGTTTGGAGCAAAACCACCTTCATCTCCAACAGAAGTAGCCATCCCTTTATTTTTAAGCACTGATTTTAATGTATGGAAAACATTACAACCCATTTCAATAGCGTGAGAAAAACTTTCTGCGCCTACAGGGGCAATCATAAATTCCTGAAAATCAATATTGTTATCAGCGTGCGCACCACCATTAATGATATTCATCATTGGAACAGGCAAAGTTAAAGCATTAATACCGCCTAAATATCTGTATAAAGCCATGTCATAAGCTTTGGCAGCAGCTTTTGCGACTGCTAAAGACACACCTAAAATAGCATTTGCACCTAATTTAGATTTGTTTTCTGTTCCATCCATATCAATCATGAATGTATCAATTTCTTTTTGGTGAGAAGCTTTTTCTCCAACCAATTCAGGAGCAATAATATTATTAACATTATCAACGGCTTTTTGAACACTTTTGCCCATAAATTTTGATTTATCACCATCACGAAGTTCAAGAGCTTCAAAAATGCCTGTAGATGCTCCTGATGGAACTGCGGCTCTCCCTTTTATTCCGTTAGTAAGTTTAACATCAACTTCAACAGTTGGATTACCCCTTGAATCAAGTATTTGTCTTGCATAAACATCTTCAATAAATGTTGACATAATTATCTCTCCTATACCATTAGTAAACCTTTATTTTTCATGCAATTTTGTCATAAATTATTTTACTTTTCAAGTGGTAAATTGAGGGAATTTTTATAATCTCAAAAATAAACTAACAGAAAATCCGATATCTTTTTTTAAGATACCGGATTTCCTCAGACAACGAACAATTGGTACTGTGTCTTTCTTTTGTAATGTTTTATTTCATTGTCGGACTAAACTGACCGATTAATGAAATTATCTGCTGTCGGGGTAGGTACTTCGACCTACCGATTTAGCTGCTTTTTCCCTTGTGGGATAGCACCCATCCCCATCCCTTCCCTCAAAAGGGAAGGGAATGAAATATTTAGCATCTACTCATTACATCCGAAAGCAATAGTAATGTGTTCTCTTGGGTTAACTGCGGATATTTTATATCCTCGAGGGTCAACAAGGTAAGCAAATTCGTCGCCTGTAGTTTGGAATAAGCCCATTGTTCCAGATAATGCAGTTCTTGTTACGTCAACAGGAGCTTTTACTGTTTCCCACAAGCCGTCACCTAAGTTACGAGCTGCTGCACCAAATTGACCTTGAAACGCATGTCCTAACATATAACCTGCGTCATTTGAAACGTTTTCCACTGCGTTACCTAAGTTTGTAACTACACCACCAACAGTTCTACCTGCTACACCAACTAATGAGCCTGCTAGTGTAAACGGCATTTCTACCAATCTTGCAACAGGGTTAACTTGTTTTGATTTATTAACTTGTGCTTGCAAGATTTGTTTTGGTAATTCTGTTTTGCAATCACCATTTTTAATGTTTGTGAATGACAATTTTAATGCACCTTTATCACAACCTGAAGGTCTGATGACTTCTACTACCTGACCTGTTACTGTTGATCCGCAAGGGTATGTTACGCCATTAATAGTTACGTCTTCAAGAGTGTTTGCTCTGAAGTATTGTCCTACATGGGATGATTTTGCAGTAAGTTGGTCAATCATTTTAACCTTTAATGTAGGAATTTTTACGATTTCTTCATTTTCTACAAAAGCATTTTTGTTCACAGGACAAGCCGGACAAATGTTGTTTGCAGTTTTAGGGTTTGTGTCGTAACCTAAAGCAACACGAACTGTTTGCATCATTGATGCCACTTCTGCACGAGATGCTTCTTTGTTAGGCATAATCATATTCGGGTTAGGCATGTCTTTCAAAGCCCCATTTTCAAGTGATTTTGCAACCGGTATTCTTGCCCAATTTGGAATAGAACCGCCATCTGCATATTTGCTTAAAATTTCATCAGCTTTACATTTGTCGATATCACAAGTCATACCTTTGGCAATTGTTGCAAGTGCTTCAACCCTTGTTACAGGATGGTTTGGTTTAAAGTTGCCATCTGGGTAGCCTTTCAACAAGTTTTCATCAACTGCTTTTGCAATTGCTGCGTTAGCCCAGTTGCTTTTTGGTACATCTTTAAATAAACCTTCACGTGGCATATCGCATTTGTCTAAGTTGAAACCTTTAACCAAAATTGTTGCAAATTCTGCACGAGAAATATGTCTGTTCGGTTTGAAATAACCGTCAGGATAGCCGACAACAACGTCATTAATTGCCAATTTGTCGATATCACATGCAGCCCAAAAACCGTTCGGAACATCAGGGAATTGACAGCCGCCTAAGTTTGCAGCAGCTCCTGTTGTTTGCATTACTTGGTTTGGAATTTCATAGGGAACAAAAGTTTTCTTTATTGCATCAATTGAATTTGATGATTGAAAATCAATAGGGCAATTATTACCATCCATCAATCTTTCGTTTCTGTCGATAGGAATACCGTTATGACGTGTAGGAGCTTCGTTTAAACATGGCATTTGTGTTGCTGCTCCTGTAATTTTACCATCTGTAGCAACTGTTGTGCCGTTAATTGCAGATGATAAAGCTCTTGCAGTTGCTGCGTGAGGTGTGTCTGTCGAAAAGATTGAGTTTGCAGGTTGACCTACGTAGTTGTTTGTACCATAGATTGCATTAGGGTAACCATAAACTTGTTTCATGTCTTTTCTGTCAGGTTTTCCTGTTTGCGGACAAATAGCACATGCCGGTTCTGCCGGTTTGTCACAACTAATTTCATCAGGGCAACCGCAGTCCTGTTTCTTTGGTTTTTCGCATGGGTCGCAAGGTTTTGCTTCTTGTTTTTTGCAATCGCAATCAGGCATTGCTTTTTTGCATTTTGTACATGTGTTAGGTTTAACAGTTTCACATGGACATGCCGGACCTGTTACTACCGGTAATGGTTCTGCGCAAGGTGCGGGAGTTTCCGGTGTTGCGCAAGGACAAGCCGCCATTGCTTGATTCAAGGAACACGTTGCTATTCCAACGGCAATTGCAGCTGCCACAGTAAGTTTTTTAATTGTCATTTTTACCTCCTTGTGTAATGAATTTTTTCTAAAAAATTCACGAAAAAATATTTTTTAAAAAACCATATTAGATTATGTACTATATAAGAGGTTATAAACATTACCGTAAGCGGTTATTCTGTTGGGCTATTTGAAAGTTAAAAAATACAGAGTTGAACAACAAAACGGCACTATTTCAACAAAATAGTACCGTTTTATTGATTTAAAAATTTTATAATTTTAGTCGATTTTATGTTTGTATCCAAATAAATGCCATTTGTTGTGTTTTGGACAAAGAACTTCATTTTGTTCGCCGGAATACATTTTTTCTCCAAATGGACGAAGTTTTGGATCTCGTTTATAAAAAGCTTTATTTTTAATGCAATATTTAACTTCTTTTTTCTCCATTTTTCTAACAGTATTATATTTGCCCTTTTGTTCAGAGTTTAGAATTGATTTAAATTCTTTATCATATTTTTTGTCAATTTCTTGCATGTTTTTTTCGATATTTTCAACAACTTTTTTTTGTTTTTTTAAAGCTTTTTCGCTTGCATTATGTTTACACATGTTATCAAGAACATATTTTTCTTTTTCATATTCTTGGAATTGTTTTTTTAATTCTTCATAGCGTTTTTTGTCAATTACATCTTTACATTTTTGTTGATCATTTGATAGATTTAAAACATTATATAAAGTTGCATGTTTGTTGTACATAGATGTCATTAAATCAATACATTTTGTTTGTTTGTTACAACTGCAAGACGGTGTATTATCAATAGTAATCGGCTTTGTTGCTGCTTGAACATTTGATGTTAAAAACAATGTTAAAATAGTTATGGATATAACGATTTTTTTCATAAAAATCCCTCTTTCTTTAAAAAATTAAAGCATAATTTTTTCAGAAAAACAATATTTGTAGTAAACTCTTTTTATGGAAGAAATGAATTTAAGAAATTACGCATATTTAGGTGATGCAGTTTGGGAACTTTTTGTAAGAGAAAAAACGACAAAAATTACAGAAAATTCTAAAAAATTGCATAAAATTACAACTGAAAATGTAAAAGCTGGTTTTCAAGCAATTTTATTGCAAAAATTAGATGAAATTTTGACAGGAGAAGAACATGAAATTGCAAGACGAGCAAGGAATTTATCTATCCCAATCGGAAGGCGACATATTCAAGCTGAATATAGGCAAGCGACTGCATTTGAGGCACTAATCGGTTGGTGGAATGAGAAGAATAAAAACAGACTAAATTTTATATTAGAAATCCTTGAAAAAGATTTAGTTTTTTAATTAAAAATTTTATAAAAAACATATATTTGTATGATGAAAAAATTAAAGTTTATATGTAATTATAATAGAATAAATTTGGAGGAAAATTAAATGAAAAAAGATTATCAAGAAATGATTAACAATTATCAAGGTGGCGACTTGGATTTGTCAGGTTGCAATATTAAAACATTGGAATTGGATCATGTAGATGGAAGTTTGAATTTGTCAAAAGCAACTATTGGCAAACTTTCAATCGGTTGGGTTTCTAACACATTGAACATGACAGGTGCAGAAATTAAAAGAATTGAAAAACCAATTGATGCAAAATTTGTAAATATGACAAATGCAAAAATCGGTAAGTTACCAGAACATATTTGGACAGATAGTTTCACAATGGAAAAAAGCGACATTGAAAAATTAAATACAGATATAAGAGCAAATGTATTTAATATCAAAAACACAAAAATAACTTCATTGCCAAAAAATATGAGAGTAAAAAGATTAATCGTTGATACTAAAACTGCTAAAAACTTGTCATTAATGACATTGAAACAATGTGATGAATTGGTTTTTGATAATGTAATGTATTCAGAACAAAATATTACAATGAACAATTTTGATTTTTCTAATGTAGTAAATGGTTCTAATATGGAAATGGTAAGCACATTTTAGTTGCTGAAATTTGATTAAAAAAATTCAAAAACATGAAAAACGCCTTGAGATAATATCTTGGGGCGTTTTTATAAAAATATTATTGAATAGCAGAAAGTTAATTAATATGGTAAAAATGATAGAATAGATAAGTGTAGTGAAGTTTTGTTATATTGAAAATAAAAAATTTTAAAAAAAGGGGTTTACAAAAAAAAATCAGCATGTATAATAGAAATTGTGGCAGATGTCACAACCCAAATGTGGGGGTTTAGCTCAGCTGGTAGAGCACCTGCTTTGCACGCAGGGGGTCAGGAGTTCGAATCTCCTAACCTCCACCATTTAAAATCAAGAGCCGAAAGGCTCTTTTTTAGTATTAATGATGTTAGGAGTATGTATATGTTTCGTCAACCAAATTTTTCTAATTTAAGATTTAATATTATTCAAGCT
>ERZ869991.146-NODE-146-length-21807-cov-16.484123_pt1 | contig 21807 bp, 20 predicted proteins | sample MGYA00520862_ERZ869991 | MGnify/ENA primary metagenome ERZ869991 (study PRJEB32232, sample SAMN07284978) | human gut metagenome | biome: human-associated habitat; material: feces | host: Homo sapiens | place: Tanzania | collected 2014-08-11 ...
TGACTGGAGTTCAGACGTGTGCTCTTCCGATCGAAATTGCTTCCCTGACTCTATTTTATAAAGATTTTATTCAAATAAATTTCAAAACTTGTACATGACTTTTCTAAAAGTATGTGTAAAAAATAACGGATTAATTTTGCCCCTCAAAGACGGAAGCAGAATTGAGAGAAAACAGCAGATTTTTTTAGAATAATAAATTCAAACCCCGTTTAAATTGCGTTTAAAAGGTGTTCAAAAGCAGTTTTATAAAATTTTCTGCTTAAAATTCAGATATAGTCAGACACAAAACAATACATTTCCCCCTCAAACACTTCCATTTTGAGAGAAAGCAGTCTAACATACAGTAGCTGTAATAATAAACAAGGATACGGTATGGCAGACATTAATAATAACGATATTTGGATTGATGTTGAGACTTTAGCGAAACTCAAAAATATTACTCGCAGAGCAGTTCGGCTTGCGTTGAACCAAAACAAATACGAATATAAAGTTGAAAATATTCGTGGCGGAAAAACATACAAAATTAAATTATCAACGCTCGAGGAAGAACTTCAGCTTAAATATTTTCAAGAATATTATGATGATTATAAAACTTGTGATAACGAGGTTATTGAACTAAATAATCTCAATATCAAACAAGAAAAACTCATATCCGAAAACCAAAGAAAAATTGCACTCGCAAAGTACGACCTGATTTATGCGTGGCTTAATTTTAGAAAAGAATATAAAAGGAACAAGTTGAAAACAGGTGGCAACATACCCGATAAAGAATTCTTGCAATTATATAATACAGGGATGTTCCAGGAAGAGATTTTTAAAATCTTAGGTAAAGTCTCAATCGGCTCACTTTATCGTTGGCGGGCGCTTTTGGATTATAACAAAGATTGGACGGCATTAGTTGGGCAGTACAAATATTCAACCCGAAAGGAATACAGAACAACATTAAATGAAGAACAAATAAAAATATTTATACAAATTTTGCTCTCCCCTAGTGCGTTTTCAATAGGTAAAGCAATATCACTCACCAAGCACATTTTAAAAGAACGTGGGCAGGAGATTTTACCTAAAGATATTACTTTCAGACGGTATGCAGAGTGGTTCAGGGATAATAATTTCGATAAATGGACACTCGCTCGTGACGGCGAAAAAGCGTTAAAGGATAAAGTCAGCCCGTTTATAGTCAGAAACGCAGCACTTTTAAAACCTGGGCAAGTGCTTGTGGCAGATGGGCATACGCTCAACTTCCAAGTCATAAACCCGTTTACAGGAAAACCCTGCCGAGCGACTCTGCTTGGTTTTTTGGATTGGAAATCCGGCGGACTTGTCGGGTATGACATTATGCTTGAAGAGTGTACTCAAAATATCGCGTCTGCTTTAAGAAACGCAATTTTAAAAATGGATCACATTCCTGAATATGTTTATCAAGATAACGGCAGAGCATTCAAAAGTAAATTCTTTAACGGAGATAAAAAGTTTGAGGAATTAGGATTCACTGGAGTCTACAACAAACTCGGAATAAAGCCAGTCTATGCCACACCATATAACGCTCGAGCCAAAGTTATCGAGCGTTTCTTTTTAGATTTTCAGGAAAGTTTTGAAAAGCTGATACCAAGTTATATCGGCACAAGCATTGAAAACAAGCCGACATATTTGATGAGAAACGAGAAGTTACATAAAAATATTCACGAGAAATTTGGCTTTACTCCAACTATTGAACAAGCATTAAAAATGATTGAAAAATGGCTTGAATTTAAGCATTCGCAACCTTGTCCGAACGCTAAAGATAAAACAATTCAAGAAGTTTTAAACGAAATTGAAAAACAAAATATTGATGAAAATTCGCTTGACGATTTGATGATGGCACAAGAAATCAAGAGTATTGGCAGAAACGGAATCAGATTTTTGAAAGCAGATTATTTTGATGAAGCACTATATGGTATCAAAGAAAAAACGGTCATAAAATACAGCCTGTTTGATCTTTCATATATAAAAGTTTATTCAATGAAAGGCGAATTTATTTGCAAGGCAAACCGCATAACAGAAACCCACCCGCTTGCTTATCAAATGGGCGATATTAAAGACATTGAAGATTACAAACAAAAGATTGAAAAACAACAGAAGCTTCGCAGGAAAACAATTAAGGCCGTTAGAGAGCATTTCAACTTAGAAGATATGGATTATCTTGAAAAAGAATTGATGCAAAATATCCGCTTGCCTGAACCTATTAAAGAAATAACGGTACAACCTAAACAAAAAACAGAGCCAACGCAGAAACAAGATTTTGAACCAAAGGTTAAAACATCAATTGTTGCAAGACCAATTTTTAAGAGTGCCTACGAGCGTTACGAATGGCATATGCAAAACGGCTGCATCTGCCCTGAAGATAGAACGTGGCTTGCAAATTACATAAAATCAGACGAATACAAAGAAATATACGGAAAGGAGCAGTAATGAAAAAGGTCTTCGTAAAAACAAACAATGTTAAACGGTTTATCACAATGATGAACAACCTGCAAAACCGTGCGGAAGGAGTTCCGGGGATGGGACTTGTGTATGGCGAACCGGGGCTCGGCAAAACTTACGCAATCACTTGGTGGGCGGCACAAAATGATGCAATATTAATCAGGAGTGCCAATCTTATGTCTGCCCGTTGGTTATTAGAAGAGATGGTTGAAGAATTAGGAGAGATTCCTTATAACAAGTTCTCAGATATCTTCAATCAAGTGGTGACACAATTAATCAAAACCCCAAGAACCATTATTGTAGATGAAACGGACTATTTGACTATTGATTCTCGGGCGGTTGAAACTTTAAGGGACATTCACGACAAAACAAATGTTCCTATTGTTTTAGTCGGGATGGGTACGGCAAATAAAAGGCTCCAAAGGCACAAGCATTTATATGACAGATTATTAGAAATTATAAAATTTGAGCCGTTCTCTAAACAAGATATAACTTCAATAATTGACCAATTATCAGAAGTCCCGTTTACGGATTGCGCCAAAAAGCTTTTATACACTCGCATAAATCGATTCAGGCAATTGGTAAAAACTATCAGTAAAGCGGAACAGGTCGCAAAATCAAACGGAATAAAAGAAATTGACGATATAACTTTGAAGGAGGTGTTAAAAAATGACGATGCTGACGCAGAAAAAATTGAACTTACAAATGAAAATTCTTAAAATAGCGAAAGGGCTCAATAAATTTACCCTGCCTGACATTCTGCCAATGCTTGAAGAAAATGAAAAGACAATTCAAAAAGCACTCAACGATTTGGAAAATTTGAATCAAATTAAAAAGATATCAAATACAGAATATCTATATATAAATTTTAAAAAACGTGTGAATAAACCAGTCCCCACAAGTCAAAGCAGTGACTCAGATATTTGGCTCACGATACCCGAGGTTGCTCGGCTACTGAATATTCAAGAAGAAACGGTAAAAAGGAATTGTCTTAAAGGTAATTCTGTCGTAAAACCAAATAAAACCGCTGATTTAGAGGGAAAGTATTTGATTAAACGCTCGTCGCTTAAACTATATGATTTTTTAGAAGACTCCGAACGGCGTGCGATGGATAAAGAGGTCAAAAAACTTTTCCATAATAAAGAGGAAGAACGCTTGTATGTTGTGGCTTCGGATAGAGGCAAAGAATTTATATACAGATATCTGAAACTTTTTAAACTCACAGAAGGTATGAATTGCAGAGAACTGCGGAGCTTTTTGGAAATAATTCCGTTAAAGAATCCAAAGCTAAAGGTTTCATATTCTGCGTTTCATTCTAAACGCAAAAAATACCAAACTGAGGGTATGATGGGAATATTTCCTAAATATTTCATGCCGGATAATAAAAACGAAGAACCCAAAGTTCGCAGGAATCTTAATCGTCTGCCGAAAGTCTATAACGTAGCTACAACAGAGCAAATCGAAATTATTTATAAATGCTTTTGTTTTGGAATTCCTGCTTCTCAAACAGCAAAAATCGCGAATATGGGAAACACAAAAACGGAAACTTTTTATCAATACATTCGAGCAAAAATTTATGACAAACAATATCAGGAACTAGTTGAACGTTTTGACACAGACCCACAAACTCCACAAGTCAGAATTTTTATGAATGATGTTTCGATATGCTTGTATTGCTATAATGACAATGTTTTTATCACTCAAAAACCTCTAAAATCTAAGTTACCGCAACGACGTCAGCAACCTGATGAAGTCAAAGAAGCTCGTCGATTATACAACATTCTTTATCGCAAAAAATTTATGGCAAGTATGCGAAAATACCTCGACCACCACCTTTCTGTATTTTTATGGAAAGAACTCAACCCCAATTTTGAAGATCAGCTGAATTTGATTTATGAGATGATACATATATAAAATTATTGGTTTAAAATACATGAGTTTTTTGTATCGTCATCATATAAAAATATTTTTTCAAATTTTGAATCAAATTTGTGTTTAAATAGTAAGTTGTCAAATGCGCAATAATTAGCATCATAAGCGTTTGGAACATATATTAATAAATAGCATTTGTCACAACTTTCGCTATACAATTTGGTTTTATTATTCTTTTTATCAATGCAAGTTTGCAATTCATCGATGGGGTTTGGTTTAACCATACCAGCATTATTAACGTGGCAGTCGTATTTACCTGACCACGGACAAGCAATAGGGTCCATTGATATTTGAAAATACTCATTGTCGACTTGTATCCATTCTTGAATAGGCCAACCTTTTTTCAATTTTTCTATATTATTTTTTAGAACATCATGCATTTTTTGTTTAAGTATTTTTGTATCTGGAAGTTCTGAAAAGCCTAGATTATAAGCATAATCTAAATGATCTTTCCAATGAATGCTAAATTCTCTATCATCATATTTATTAATAAGTATATGCATATGAAGGTTATATTCTTTTTCCGCTTCTCTACAAATTTTATTACCAATAGTGGTTAAAGCTTGAGAAAATTTAAGATTTTTATTTTCTGCTATAAAATTTGTTAATTCTAATGCAATTGATTCCCCATTTTTTGTTTTTAATACAAAATCAGGAGACTCTGATTTTAAACAGTCAACAATATCGAGTTCTTCAAGCCAATTCTGTCCAACTTCGGTTTTGAAAAACTTTTCAACTTGTTCTTTTTCTACAGCTTCTTTTATATCATTTTTACTCATTATCATTATGCTATCATAAATTTATGGATATTTTAGACAAACTCGCAAAATCAAAATTCAGAAGCAGATTTAAACTCCGAGCAAAAGAGCTTGAATATATCAAGGATAAAGGACTTGATAAGATTCGTTCTCATGCCTGCGATTTTATTAGGGATAGGGTTGCACCGGCTGAACCTGTGAATGACGGCAAACAAACTCCAATGCGAGGTCATCCTGTTTTTATTGCTCAACATGCAACCGCCACCTGTTGTCGCGGCTGTATCGAGAAATGACACAAATTCCCTCAACACAGAGAACTAACCCAAACCGAACAAGAATATCTCATCTCTGTGATTATGGAATGGATAATTCGCCAAATTAATTCAAACCCCGTTTTATAAACGTTCAAAATACGTTCAAATCATGTTTGTGATACCCTAAAGAAAAAAGGAATGGTCTATGGAAGATATTAAAGCAATTCGTGATGAATTTAGAAAATATTTGTATAAACTAGTAGCAAATAATAAATTAAGCAAAGTAGATGCAAATACTCAATATTCCGATGCTGATTATCCACGAAAACATGCTGATGAATTAGGAATTAATTATTGGGAATCTTTTAAAGATAATACTAGCTTTGAAAATCTATTATCTATTTTAAAAGAACAATTTGAAAGAGAAGGGAAAAATCCTTCCACAATTGTATCTTATAAAAGAGCCTTAATAAGTTTTAAAAATTTTATAAATGATAATAGTGCTAAAAATATGATTAATAATAATTCAGAAATAAATTATTATTGGGTATGTCAAAGCCAAAATTACTTAAATGAAAAAAAAGAAAATTCTTTAATTGCACCAAATACAAGTTCTCCACATAGACAAATTTTGAAAGAGCTAAAAGTTGGAGATAAAATAGTTAGTTACAATAAAAATAAAGGTATTCAGGCAACTCTTGAAGTTACTAAAGCTTATTATATAGATGATAAAAATAACATAATTGTAAAGGTTAATTATAATGAGTTATCATCGCCGATAATGAAAGTTGATTTTGTTAATAGTATCAAAAAACATAATATCAATGTTTTTTATAAAAATAGTCCGATAGATAAAAACTATAATATTAACACTGGTTACTGCTTTAAAATTAACAAAGAATTATATAATGTTTTTTTTAATATAAAAACAGATTTAAGTAATTGTACAAAAAATGAGGCAAATATGACTAATATTCCATTAAATCAAATTTTATATGGTCCACCTGGAACAGGTAAAACGTACAAATTAGAAAACATAATAAAAGATTATATCTATCCACAAATTGCAGATGACCATGAAAGCACAAATATATATGATGATATATTGCTAAATTGCGATTTAAATTGGGTTGAAAAAATAATATTTGCATTCAAAATCAACAATTCACAAAATAAACCATTAACTGATGTTCAAATATCTAAATTACCGCTTATTCAAAGATGGTTTTCGATTAGTAGTAACTACAAAGATGAAAAATCTTTAATATGTTCTATCAGAGGTGAAATGCAAAAAAATGCAATCAGAAAAGAAGGGGTATATGCGAGACATGAAAATAATTATTTTGAAAGACAAGAAAATGGATTTATATTAATTGATGATGGTGAAAAATTATATAATGAATTATGCGAGCATTATGATATTAATATAAATTCTTTTGATAATAATATTCAGACAGATAAAAGTATTCTAGCAAAGGATTATTACGTTTTTTGTACTTTTCATCAATCATACTCATATGAAGAATTTGTTGAAGGGATAAGACCTATAATAAACAAAAGCAAGCAGGATGAAACATCTAAAGATAAAAACTTAAGTACAATGCAATTTGATTTTCATTGCGGGATATTCAAAGATATGTGTATAAAAGCAAAAAAGGAGCCAAATAAAAAATTCTTCATATTTATTGATGAGATTAATAGAGGGAATATTTCTAAGATTTTTGGAGAACTAATAACTCTTATAGAAAAAGATAAACGTGAAAAAGTTGTTGAGGATGGCAGGGAGTACCATACTATTGAAGTTACACTCCCCTACACAAATGACCGCTTTACTGTTCCTAACAATCTATATATTGTTGGAACAATGAATACAGCTGACAAATCCTTAGCACTTCTTGATGTAGCGCTAAGACGAAGATTTGAATTTGTTCCAATGTATCCAAAGTATGACCTAAAAGATCTAAAACATAAAGAATTTTTAGAAGCATTAAATGACAGAATTTATTTTGAAAAGAAAAGCGCAGATTTTCTTATAGGTCATACCTATTTTTTAGGCAGTGAAGCAGAAGACTTATCTGAAGTTATGAATAAAAAAGTAACTCCTCTTTTAATGGAATATTTTAATGCAAAAAAAGAAATGGTTGAGGATATAGTTGGTCCATTACTTGAAAAAGAAGGTTATTGCATAGATAAAAATGAAAAATATTTATTAAAAGTGGTGAGAAAATAGATGAATGACAACAAATGCTTAACATATACTTTATATGAGTATGGTAAGCTTCAATCTCTACCAAAAGAGAACTCTTATATACGTGAATTTAAAAATTTTCTTGATGAAGTATGGATTAATTATAAAGATACTGTCAAGCTTTGGCGTGAGGATCTGTCAGAAGACAATTTTGATACAGATATAAGAAAACATCAACAATTTTTGTTTTTTGATGATAGAGATAATTTTAAGTCAAAAAATTATGTTGGATACATAAAATTTAAAGATTCTGAATTTAATTTATATCCAAAAATTTGCAAAGATAAAAATGGCAAGCAAGCTGCAGATATACTTTTAAAATGGTTAAAGTATAGTGATATGTATAATTTTCCCCACTATAAAACAGGACTTGCTTCTTTTGATTGCGATGATTTATTTGAGTGCTTAATATACTTATATGCGAAATATACATATGAACTTTTTTCTACAACGTTATTTCAGCATTATGAAGAAATTCAAGAAGAAACAAACTTTTTGAAAGGAAAATTAAATTTTACTGAATATGCAAAAAATATTGCGACAAGTAAAAGTCATAAATTTTATTGTACCTATGATTCTTTTGAATTTAATAATAAGTTTAATCAAATCGTAAAATATGTTACTAAACGGCTGTTAAGCATAAGTAAAAAAAATCAAGAATTATTAAATAAAATCTTATTTCTGCTTGATGAAGTAGATGATGTTTTATGTATTTATGAAGACTGTAAAAAAGTATACATAAATCGTTTTATGGAAGATTTTGTAACAGTTCTGGACTATTGCAAATTGTTTTTACAAAATTGTATAACATTTAATCAAAGTGGTAATTTTGAAACTTTTGCCTTTTTATTAAGGACCGAGATTTTATTTGAAGATTATATTAGCAACTTAGCAAAAGAAGTTCTTACAGAATATCAAGTTAAGATTCAAAGGACATGCTCTTTGGATAATGAAAAGCAATACCATATCCGTCCAGATATATTAATATATGAAAACTCAAAAAAAGAAAACTTGATAAAAATTGTAGATGTAAAATATAAGGACGTTAAATCAAGAGATATATCTTACTCAGACATCTATCAATGTATGGCATATGCAAAAAAACTTAAGTGTAATGATGTAACACTGATATACCCAAAAACATCGAATGAGGAGTTTCAAAATAATAATAAGTCAATAAAAATTGATGATATTGAAATTAAACTTAGATTTATAGATTGCTGCTCTAATGAAGACTCTATTGGAATACGAGAATTGCTAGGTTTAGATTAAAAAAAGATTAATCTACAGTTTTTCAATATACCAATTAGAGTTTCCAAAATGATTAAAGTTCCAATGGAGTTCAAAATAAAAATTAAACTCCAAAGAATTATCATCTTTGAAGATCCAAGAGTATTTATTTAATTGTGTTTTACGGTAACTCTCAAACGCGTCCTGAATTTCTTTTGCAAACTTTTTTCTGAAATCAGAATACGGAATGTCCAACGTCTCTTTAGTTAATTTATTTTTCAAAATCATCTTCAAAACCTCTTATATTATCAAATTCAATATTGTATCGTTTGCCAGTTTTATCTACACAAGTCGCAAAATCTACTGTTTTATCAGCATATTTGTTTTCCCATAAGCAAATCAGTAATCCGATTTCTTGTGTTTTTAAGTTTAAAATTTTTGTGCCGTATAGCATATAATCTTTTTCAACCATAGTTTAACCTTTCGTTATTTTAATATCTGCGTATATCTCGTCCGGCTTATCAGGATCAATCAAAAAATCTTTATCAAATACATATCTTTCGCCATCTGGTGCAACGCAGCCGACAACATTGTGTTCGCCAAAGCAAACAACAGTAAATTCTTCGCTATCTTTTTCAAACCAACCTTTGAGTTTTTTTAATCTGTACTTTTTGCCAATTTCAATCATAGTATGCTCCTTTCAAACTACACCATTCATCACTCATATCTGTAGAAACATCAACTCAAAATCTAAAAATCGTATCATATAGACACATTCCGGACTTGATGTTTCTGCGAACCAGAGTTATGCTGTGTATGCACCCAATTTTATTATTTTTAAAAGGAGATTAACGATGAAAAAACTAGCACTGGCACAAAATGCCTTAGAGCTTTATGCTGAAAAATTTATGCCGTTAGAAGATATCGCAAGGCAGCTTCATTTGAACGAAAGAACGCTACGCCGATGGAAAAAGTCTGATGATTGGGAAACTAAAAGAGCTGAATATCTTCGGACTAAAACAACGTTACATTCTGATTTATATGATTTTACCCGAAGTTTGATAAATTCAATCGAAAAGGATATGGTGAATAACGGTAAAGTCGAGCCTGCGAGATATTATGCCGTTACTAAAATGCTGAAATTGATTGGTCCGGTTAAATCTTATGAAGATGAAGTGTTAAACGAAAAACAAAAAACTAAAAAGGGAAAGCCGAAGGGTTTAACACCGGATGTTATACGAGAAATTGAGGAACAAATTCTCGGTATAACTCATGAAGAATTTTGTGAACACGATTTGAATAATACTTAAATCCTATTACAACTTTTTAAATAATGATCAAAAACTTTACATAACTATATCCAAACTGGTTATATTAAAAATATCGTTGTATAATTATCTGTACAAACGAGAGTTAACTATATGAATGACTTGTTGGAAAGGTTAGTAAATATTCCTCAAAGGGAAACTTCGGGTAGTCAAACTTCTAATCGGTATGACTATCAATATCATTGGTCGCTTTTAAAATTATTAGAAATTACTCAATCTTTCAATGACTTTTTAATAATATTTGAATTTTGCGAAGATACTATTGTTTTGGACTCTTCAATAAAACCTGAAAATATTGATTTTTATCAAGTAAAAACTAAAAAACAAGCTAAAAAACTTAATTGGGTACTTTCAGATATAACAAAAAAGAAAAAAGATAGTAAAGAAGAGAGCATCATTGAAAAATTAATTGATAATTATAATAAATATGGTAAAAATGTACGCTCTATCAATCTAGTTTCAAATTTACCTTTTAAATTTAATGATAAAATAATTCAAGCAAATTCTATAATACAGTTAAAAGAATTAGATGAAGCTTGTATTGATAAATTAAAATCACAGATTTGTGCAAAATGTAATAAAGATAATAACAATTGCGATAATAAATGCTTGGATATTATATATTTTAACTGCTCATCGTTATCAATAGAAAAATATGAAAGCACTTTAATAGGTGAATTGGCTAAATTTTTATTAGAATCGAAAGCAAGTAATATAAATCCTACTGCATTATATAAAACTTTGATTTCAGAAATAAAAACAAAAAGTAAGGTAGAAAATGTTAATAATGTTAATGAATTGATTAAATTGAAAAGTTTTACCAAAGAAGAATTTTATCAAAAATTAAAGCAATATGATGAAGATTGTAAATTATATAATAACTGGAATTCACTCGACAGTTCTTTAGTTAAATTATATAACTTGAGTAAAATAAAACGAATAAGAAAAGCTTTTTATAGATTTAAAGAGGATTCTCTAGATTCTTCAAATACATATTTAGAAAAAGTTATTGCTAACATAAGAGATTTATTAGCTGACAATATTAATGAGGATTTTAATGATGAGGATTTGAAAAGATTCTTCGATGATGTTGTAGAGAATGTTATTAATAAATTAGATGTCAGTAAGAATACATATGACAAAGATTATATATTAAGTATTGTTATAAGGGAATATTTTAATGGATAAAAAAGAGTTAATTCTATCATTTGAAAAGTATAAAAAGTTAATTAGGAATTTAAGGCTGAAAAAATATGAAAAAATTAAAATTTATAAGTCTCAAGGTAATATCGACCGAAAAAAATGAAGCAAAAATAATCCATTTTAATGATTGGATTACAGTATTTACAAGTGAAAAATCTCCAGGAGATTCTGATAATCATACGGGAAAATCTTTAATTGCAAAATCGATTTACTATGCAATGGGTGCAAATCTTAATAAATATACAACTAATTGGAAAGATTTAAAAATTGCTACGATTATTGATTTTTCCTATAATGATAATTTGTATTCTTTATTTAGAATAAGAAATAAATTTATTTTAGAAAACAAAAACAACAAAGAAATTTATTATTTTCCTGAAATAAAGCAGCTAAAAGACTTTTATAATGAATTATTTGATATAAAACTTAAATTATTAAGTAAAAATGATGATTTGAAGCATCAGCCTTATCCTCAAGCATTATTTTTACCGTTCTATATAGACCAAGATAAAGGATGGAGTTCAAATTGGGAGTCATTCGCGTCATTAAATTTGTATAAAAATTATTTGAAAGAAATTTTTGAATATTATACTGGTGCCAAAACAAATGATTATTATAAATTGATCCAAGAAGAAGATGCCAAAAAAGATGAAAATACAAAATTAAAAGAAGAATATGATAAATATCAATTAGTCATAAACGAAAACATAAAATCTTTAGAAAATTCGGCAAGTATAAATGCCAACTGTGAAACCTTCAAAATTGAAATTGATTCTTTACTTATTGAATTAAATAAAGTTCAAAAGGTTAAAAACAAATTAAAAAAACAGCTTGTAGATTTAAATATTGAAAAATCTAATATTGATGAATCATTACATAATTACGATATAATATTAAAAGATTTAGAAAAAGATGAACAGTATATATATAAAAATTATGATTTGGATGAGATAAAATGTCCAATTTGTGGCACAAGCCATAGTAATAATGGCTCAATGAAATTATTATTTAGTGTAGATATAGAAAATTGTAAAAATGAAATTCAAGAACTAAACAATAGAAAAGCAACCATTTTAAAAAATATTCTTGATGTTGAACGAAATATTGATTTGAAAATCTCTGAAGAAGCTAGTATTAGTAAATTATTAAATAAAAAGAAGAAAAAAGTTACACTTAAAGATCTTTTAATATCAGAAGGAATAAATACCGTTATAGCGAAATTACACAAGAAACAGCATAAATGTGAAAAACAAATAAAAAATAATAATGAAGATTTAAAACATATAAAACAAGAATTAAAACATTATACTAATATACAAAAAGAACAGAACGAAAAGTTTCAAAGTATCATGAAAAGATATATTACAAAACTTGAGATTACTGATATTGATCCACAAAAAATTGGGGAAAAGAATAGTGCTGGTGGAAGTGATACCCCTAAAGGTATGCTAGCATATACTCTATCTTATTATAGAATGATATGTGGAAATAAAGAAGCTCTAGTTATGCCATTGGTTTTAGATACATTGGTACAACAGGATCCCAGCCCTAAAAATATATTACAAATGTTTAATTTAATACTAGAAGTATTTCCTAAAGATTGCCAATTAATATTGGCAACAACAAATTTGTATGATTTGAATTTTAAATCTGATCCATATAGATTTCTGAATAAATGTCATGTGTTATCTAAAGAAGATTTTGATATAGTAGAAAGAGAATATAATCAGTGTTTAGACAAAATTAGAATATATTCAAAATAAATTAAAATAACATATTCATATAAAAAGATACTAAAATCATTAGTAGTTACAATTTATAGAATTATAAATAATATAAAGAAAAGTAATTCTAAAAATTGTTTGTTTATATTATTCAACTTCTTTTTCATGGTCAATAAAGAACGCATTCAATATATCTGCGTTATTTCGCAGATGTTTGATTACCGGTGCAAGATTATAGCATTCTTCTATTTCCGGCTGATTAGAAACGAAGTAATCAATGACAACAGCTGTGTTATAAATATCCTCCGACCACTTGCTTAACTGCTTAAACTCCTTTGGAGTAATATTTAATCCGACTTTTTCCATATACGACCTCCTTTAACGTGACGTATTCATCACTCAAAGTCAGAATCTAATCAAGTGTTTACATATATCATTATTACTAAATTTATGATATGATTATTTTGTTAGAGTGTGGGGAATTATCATGGCTGTTAATTTAGATATTGATATAGATTTGGGGACAAAATATCTTACAAATATTAGTGCGTACTTTTTAGGTGCAATTTTTGCATCTAATGAATATGTTGAAAAAGATGGGATTAGATATATTGTTGCACCAGCTAGATATAATAAGCCCTCAATAACTAACATAGATTTTGAGAATCATTATTATGCGATTAAGAATTTGGCTGGGGAATTGAAGAAAAGCACATTATTATCTGAGCATATAATTGCAAATAACCTAAATACCGGTAAGTTTAACAAAAGAATGTATGGATTTGGAACTTTTTTTGAATGTTCAAAAGAGTTGAATTTAGAGCAAAAAACTAACCAAGTTATATCAGCATTAATTGACTCTAATAAAATTATACATCGATGTTTTTTAGTTGGAATGTTTGATGGACGTGGTTATTATGATACTCATACTGGGTATATGGTTTTTGATTCTGCCAATGATAATTTATCAGACTTTTTATGTACTATAATACGTTCATATGGTTTACAATGTAATTATAACCCTGAACGGGAAAGAGAAAATAAAGAAAGTAAAAGTAGAGCACCACAAATCAGGATTAATAAACGTGAAAAATTTCAAGAAAATATTGGTTTTATTTCGCCACAAAGAATAAAAAAATATTTTGGTTTATATGACACTAATTTGTATGAAATTATTGAAGAAAATGATATTCTACAAGGATTAAAAGTAATAAGGAAAATAAAAAATGGCTAGAAATATTATATATTATGGTCCTCCAGGAACGGGAAAAACATATCATATGCAAAAGTTAATTAGTAATTATACTGATTATAAAATTACAGATGAAGAAATAATAAAAGCATATACTAATAATTCACAAGACTGGTTGTTGTTTGCATTGATAATCCTTCAATGTAATACAACCATGACAACAGAAGAAATAATTAATAAAATAAATTCTTTAAACTTAGGATATAAAGGGCATCCATCTGAAAAACTTACAGAACATTCATTAAATGAAGATGAATTAATTGAAAAATCTCAACCTAGAATCTTCTTTGAAAATGATGGTAGATGGTATGTAGATAGACTAAGATTATTTGAATATGAACCTGAATTTGGAAACAAGTATATCAAATCAGAGACAATTGATCGAAGATATGATTTTGTAACATTCCATCAATCATTTGTTTATGAAGATTTTATAGAAGGAATTCGCCCTATTTGTAATACAAACGACAATGTTAAAATTAACGATCAAAATACAAGTAGTGCAATTGAATATAGTATCCAAGATGGTATTTTTAAGCAATTGTGTCAAAAAGCTATAGATAATCCACATAAGCAATATGCTTTGTTTATTGATGAAATAAATAGAGGCAATATTGCAGAAATATTTGGAGAATTAATTAGTTTAATAGAAATTGATAAAAGAAAAGGTCAATATTGTGAATTAGAAACTGTTTTGCCATATTCTAAAAAAACTTTTTCAGTACCATCTAATTTAGATATTATTGGTACTATGAATTCGGCTGATAAATCTATTGCAGGTATTGATATTGCATTAAGACGTAGATTTGAATTCATTAATCGTCCGTGCGATTATGACTCTTTAAAAAATACAATTATTGCAAATGGTATTAATCCAAACAATATTGATGGTATTGATATAATAAATCTTTTAATAACTTTAAACCAAAGACTTGAATTATTGTTGGATGAAAATCACATTATAGGACACGCATATTTTATAAAAGTAAAAAATGCAACTGATATTATAGAAATAATTAGAAAGAAAATTATTCCGTTATTAGAAGAATTTTTCTTTGATGATTTACAAAAAATTCAATTAGTTTTTAATGATTTAGATGAGAATGGAGAATTAAGACAAAATGCAATATATGTTCACAAAGAACTAGATATAGAAAAAATATTGCCATTTGTGGGAGATTATGAAATTGAAAACAAAAAGACATATAAACCAAATGAAAAAATTTCAGTAGAATCTATAGTTAAGATATACCAAACATAGTTTATATTATGATTTTAAAAGTTTTAGAACATCAAAAAATACATATAAGAAAGAATAGAGATTTGACAAAATTACAAATCTCTTATTCTGATGCTGAAATAATAAAGGCTGTGGATCAAAAAAATGGGTTTATATTTAAATGGGGCAATGATTATGTAATACCCCAACAATGGGTTGGGATTATTTCCTGTAAGGATTTCTCTATTGAAATTTTACCCAAAATATCAAATATAAACGATGAAGAAAATTCTTGCAAAATTTTGTATAAAATGCTTGAAGTTGTGTATGATATACCTATAAAAAATAATGTAAATGCAAAAACTAAGTTTATCAAAAATGGATTAATCGAAATATTTATCACCAATTATATTGAATATGTAAAAAAATATATACAATCAGGTCCTATATTAGATTACAAAAAAAATATAAAAAATTTAAAGGCTGTAAAAGGAAATATTGTTTTTTCAGCACAAATTAATCATAATGCAATAAATTTAACAAAATTTATGTGTAAATATTCAAAAATGGATATGGACAATAAATACAATCAAATAATAAAATTAACATTGACAAAAATGAAAAATTTATCTCGAAATAATACAAATAAGAGAATACTACAAGAATTGTTATATACTTTTAGTTCTGTAAAGTTAAATATCAATTTGGATTATAAAAATATTTATGTGGATAAAACGCATTATAGATTAAAAGATATTATTACATTAAGTCAACTATTTTTAGATAACTATTCAGCATCTCTAAATTACGGAAATTATAACATTGTATCCTTATTATTTGATATGAATAAGTTGTTTGAAAAATATATTTATACGCAACTAAAAAAACTATATAAACAGAATATTTGCTATCAATATTCTAAAAATTTTTTATTAAAAGATGTAGAATCGGGAATTAAAAAAGTCCATTTGAAACCTGATATGTATTTAAAACTGAAAAATTTTAATATTATAATTGATACAAAATGGAAAAAAATAGACAATATGACAATAAAAGAATCTGATGCATATCAAATGAATGCATATTTATCAGTTTTAAACAATACAAAAAAATGTATAGTTCTTTATCCACAAAATTATAATAATGTGGAATTAGATAATTCGTATGTTATTCAAGATATGGAAAAAGATAAAATTATAAATACAAAAACAGTTGATTTACGATTACTTTTAGACAAAAATAGCAATAGGATTATTGAACAATTAAGGAATTTAGTTGCAGAAAAGCAGGTTTAACAATATGAAAAATAGTATAAAATTATTTAATACAGATTGTTTAAATACAATGAAAGAGTTAAAGGACAATATGATTGATCTTATCGTGACCGATCCTCCTTATAATCTTGGTAATTTCATGAAAGAGCGTGCAACGAATTTAAGACAAATGCGTCCAAATTCGTTTTATAGTGCCGGCTGGGATGATTTATGCTATCAAGATTGGCTAAACAATATGGATGTATTTTTTGAACAGGCTTCTCGAATAATACGAAAAGGTGGTTCAATGATAGTTTTTATGTCTCTAATCAAAACGGAGTCCATTATAAAATTGGCACAAAAACATGGTTTTTATTATAAAACAACTGGGATTTGGCACAAAACTAATCCTATGCCAAGAAACATGAATTTACATTTTATAAATTCTGTTGAAGGATGGATATATTTTACATATGAAACACATACTGGAACATTTAATAATGATTCAAAAGTTATGCATGATTTTGTAGAAAGTTCTTTAACTCCAAAAAATGAGAAAAAATATGGTTCCCATCCAACACAAAAACCAGAAAAAATAATTCAACACTTTGTAGAATTATTATCAGAAGAAAACGAAACAATTTTAGATCCTTTTATGGGAAGTGGAACAACTGGTGTTGTATCAAGAAGATTAAATAGAAATTTTATAGGTATAGAATTGAATGAAGATTATTTTGATATTGCTTTAAAAAGAATCTCTGATGTAAAAGCAGAAGAAAAATATACACTAAAGGTAGTTCATGGATAAAAAGAAACCAAAAGTTATAGATTTATTTGCAGGAGTAGGTGGTTTATCATACGGTTTTATGCAAGCCGGATTTGATGTAGTATTGGCAAATGAGATTGATGAAACAATTGCAATGTCATATTCCAAAAACCATCCTCAAACCAAAATGATAAATAAAGATATTACAAAACTTGATATTGAAGAAATTTTTAAAGAATACAAAGATAAAATTGATGTAATAGTTGGGGGACCACCTTGTCAAGGTTTTTCACAAAAAGGAAAACGAAAAACTATACATGATGAACGGAATTTTTTATTCAGATATTATTTTAAAGTTGTTGATTATATTAAGCCTAAATATTTTTTAATAGAAAATGTCCCCAACATTTTAACTGCAGAAAATGGGCTATTTAAAAATGAAATTATTAACCTTTTTGAATCAATAGGTTATTCGGTTAATTGTGATGTACTAAAGGCTTCTGACTATGGTGTTCCGCAAGACAGACGTAGGGCTATTATAATAGGGAGAAAAGGTAAAAACAAACCTGAATTACCAAAAGCTACAAATGACTCAGTAACAATTTATGACGCTATTGGAGATTTAGAATTTTTGGATTCCGGAGAAGGACAAGAAGAACAAAAATATTTGATGTCTCCTAAAACAAAATATCAAAAAGTTATGCGCAAAAATTCAATAATTTTACATAATCATGTTGCAACCAAGCATAGCAAAGAGGCTATTAAAAAACTAAAAATGATACCTCCCGGAAAAGGCAAAGAAGTTTTGCCAAAATCAATGTTAACCAAATCTATATACAGTGGCACATGGTCAAGAATGTTATATGATGGACAATCAGTAACAATAACTACTCGTTTTGATACTCCATCTTCAGGAAGATTTACGCACCCTATCCTAAATAGATGTATAACCGTTCGAGAAGCCGCTAGAATACAATCTTTTCCTGATGATTTTATATTCTATGGAAGTAAAAATTCCCAAATGAAGCAAGTCGGCAATGCAGTTCCTCCCAAATTAGGGAAAGCTATTGCAGAGTCTATATTAAAAGATATTTAAGTCGCCTTTAATTATTAATTTTTTCTTAAATCCTTAATAAAAATCTGAATGTTATAATATGATTTTCTTATGGGGAATTTGATGGAATTATCAAAAAGAAACTATATTGCAGATCAGTTTTTGTTAATAATGAAACAAAAGCTAGATGAAGAACCAAGAACTCCATACTTTGACTTTAAATTCAAAGGAAGTGGCGAGTATGCAGGAAGATCCGTTTCTCAAAACCCTGAAGGGAAATATTTAACCAGATTAAAAGAAATAACAAATGTTACAGATGAAGAGTTTAAAATAGTTTTAAATTATTGTTATTCACAGAAATATATTATAGGAGCACAACAATACATTCGTATTACATATAAAGGTATGGATAGAGGTAATCAAGTGGAGAATGAACTTATAAATCAAAAACAAAATCCAACAGAAGAAAAAATTACTTATAAAGATATTAAAAACAATATTGCTAAATTTGAAATTCAGGAAAAGAAAATCATAGAAAAATTTTTAGGTATGGATTCCGGCTATGTACTAAATTTTTCTAATCGAACATTTTCTGATTTCTTTGTAGAAAATTTTAAAATAAATATATATGATGATAAATATGCTGATAGAGGTGAGTCTAAAGCAAAAAGGCTGAGAATATTCTGGGAAAAAGAATCAAACTCTCTTGTGGCAGATTCTATTGAAAAAATGATTGAATGGTGGGAAAGTGATAGTTTAATCAATGAAGTAGAAATTACCAATAATCAAAAAGTACTAGCCGAAAAGTGTAAAAAAATTGCAAAGAATGTAAGAAATAGAAATACTGCCAATATACAAAATGAAGAAATAGAATTTTTAAATAAAAAGTTTGATTCTATAAGTATTAAAACATTAAATCTAACAAACATAATGGAAAATGTTATACAACAAAGATTAGATGAAATAAATAAATGCTTAAATAACGATATTTCATTAGGTGCAATTTTTCTTATTGGTAGCACTTTAGAAGGCTTGCTTATAGATGTAGCAAAACGGAATCCTGAAAAGTTTAATAAATCAAAGTCCGCACCAAAAGATACTAATGGCAGTATTAAAAAATTCAAAGATTGGTCATTAAATTCGCTAATAGATGTTGCTCATGAAACCAATTTTATAGAATTAGATGTTAAAAAATTCAGTCATAGTTTAAGAGATTTTAGAAATTATATACATCCTGAAGAACAAGTTGCACAAAACTTTAATCCAGATAAAAACACTGCAATATTGGCTTATCATGTATTATTGGCAGCCATGGAAGATTTAAATAAAAGAAAAAGGCATTAAACACAAAACTTATCAAAAAAGTATCAGTGACTTTGAGAATGGATTATCAGACAGTTTAAGAATTTGTATCAGTTAGTTTTGGAATTTTTCCCCGAAAACTTAAAAAGTTTGAGAATTCTCTCAAACTTCCGGGGGTACTTTTCTCAATCTCTCTGATAATCTACACTTACGAACTTCAGGAATTGAAGACATTCCACTGGTTGCAATACTCCCATATCTCTCAAATATTTTGGCAGTAGTATGAGGGAATACCGCCTTAAACAATGGGATTGGATCAACTTTATATTTTTGTGCAATATCGTAAACTAATCCGCTAATAGGTTTTAGACAATATTCACTGGCCTCTTTCAAAGACCCCATATGCTCGCCCAACCCTTCATAAAAATCACGGTTTAAAACACTTTCAATTTTTTTAGCGATAACTTCTTTAGGAGAATTTGGAGTTTTAATTTTCGGATATTGTTTATTTAAATCCTCAATTTTTGAAATATTTTTCAAACCACTGTAATAATCGGTCAAAACTTTTTGTAAGTTAAAATCATCCTCAACTACTGCAGACTTCAACCTATTCAACAATAAATAATCAACATTTTCAGCAACCTGTTTTTTATTTTTAGGTCCGTCAGTATTATATTTAAATTTTGAAGCTTGCGATAATCTTTTTTGTAATTTTTGTATCTCCTCAAGCTTTTGTTGTGAATTTAAAGCTTTATTTTCTGATAATAATTCAGCTTCTTTAAGAATTTTTTCATACTTTTTCAAAGACTCTCTAAAAAAATTCATTACACGGCGCATAACCTTCATTGTCATTTCAGCAGCATCAACATCCTGTTCTTCTGTTTGCAAAAGCTCAGTAATCTGCCGTAATAACTTAGATTTTTCCGCATCTAAATTTATCTTTTTAGGCTTTACTCCATACATTGCTCCAAAAGCAATTTTGGAATAATCAATACTTAAGTATTCTGGGGTTGAAACACTAACTTGGCTCGCTTTTTTTGATCTTGTTTTATTAGTTAATTTATAATTATCAACGGGGGTGAATGTAATTTTTTGAGTTAACACAATAATTCCTTTATATCTATATCTAAATAATAAATCAGACTAAATATTTTTTTGATAGATATTGACAAAATTTTTACAATTTTAAGTTCTCCAAAAAACAAAATTATATAACATAATTTCAAAATTTTTTGAAAAGATAAATAACAATTTCACAACTTAGCTTATGCCGTTTTCTTTGTATAAATTTTCGTATGATGTTGATATAAAATACGAATATTTATTTTTAGGATCTAGATTATCTGTTGATTTAACCGGAGTTAACCTATCTTTTAAGCTTTGCAAATATTTATATTCTACTTCTCGAACTTTATACAATTCTTCCTCAATTGCTCTTGCATGTTTTGAGTTAGGAGCAAAGTTTTCTAATAACCTATTGAGAAATTTGAACTTATTCACATTACCAGAAAATTGACTTTTTTCATTAATTTCATCTTGTATAATAGATTCTTCTACGTGTTTTTTTGCAAATTCTTTAATATTCTTTCTGTCAATGTTATCTATTCTATTTAATTCTTCAACAGGAAGTGGCTCCCATTTTGCAATGTTATTCCATGCATGTGCCTTAGTTAGTTTACACAAATCCTTATTTAATTCACGATTTCCTTCCTTTCTTGCAAATAATTTTTCTGGGAAGAAGCCAAGATTTGGAAGCATTTCTAGCAATTTATTTTGAAGTTTTTGTATTGCATCTTCTTTTGTCGGAAGCGGAGTTAAAGG
>ERZ869991.148-NODE-148-length-21771-cov-4.742141_pt1 | contig 21771 bp, 24 predicted proteins | sample MGYA00520862_ERZ869991 | MGnify/ENA primary metagenome ERZ869991 (study PRJEB32232, sample SAMN07284978) | human gut metagenome | biome: human-associated habitat; material: feces | host: Homo sapiens | place: Tanzania | collected 2014-08-11 ...
TGATTATAAGCTAAACCTGCTGCATTAATCTGTCGATGCAATTTCTTGTTTCTTTTTGCATGATAAAGTTTAAAGCAATAGGTTTTCATTTAATCATTTCCTTTGTAAAGTCTCCTGACTTTGAACATATTTCTTTACAACATCTAATCTGGCACTTCCTACGGTAGTGAGAAAAATCCACACCATTTGCAAGAACTTTACTCCGATATTTTGGACACCATATTACATGGTACTTACAAGAATATACAATATTATTACTTGAATGATATAATCATCTCGTATATGTATTACACTACTAGCAATAGTATAATACAATACAAAAAGCAAGATAGCCACCTAACGGTGGCTGCACCTTATATCCCCATGGCTAAAGCCAGGGGCTTTACGGTGCATTTTGGTAAAATGCAAAGCGTCAAAAAAATGCTTAATCTGTGAAGTATTGTCCGTCTGGCTCTTCATCTTCGGATAGCTCAGTATCTTCTTGAATTTCTTCTTCACTTTGGGCCGCTTTGGCATTTTCTACATTGGCCCAAGATTCTATGAAATCGCCAACAATACCCTGATATCGCTCGTCTTGCATGATCGTTCGCACAATCTTGTCTTTCATCTGAGGATAGCCACGGCTCATTCCCAGCCTTCCCCCGAAAGCTTCACGCAACGCCGAATCGACCAAAGTAGAAACAGATTCATAAAAGAAAGCGTCCGACTGAGGATCTAATCTGGAGAGTTGGCTCACAGCATCGGCTAAGAAACGTTCTTGCGGAGTCTGAGGAGCGCTCGATTCGGCCCCTAACGCTTCCTGAGCCTGAGCAGCCTCGGAAGAAAGGGAAACATTATCCATGCCTTCAGCGGCTGAGGTTTTTGAAACGCCAGTTTGCTTGAGCATTTTTTTCTGCATGCCCAAAATATTGCTGCAAAATGACGCTAAGATACCGGTATGCAAAGGATCCAAAAGAACGAAACCTCACGTAGTGAAATAAAAATTTAATTCGTTGTACAATTCTGCTAAGCTAAAAAAACTGAACGATATACTGCACGACAGATGCTGATAAGTGGCTTTTCACCATATTCAAAAAACTTTCCTTTTATCACACAAAAGGCCACAAAAGTAAAGAGAAATTTCTAGCTTATTTTTTCAAAAAGGAAAGCCATTCAAAATTATAGAAAAAACGGCGAAGTTTCCCCCTACCTTAAGGAGTTCAAGACTTTCGAAAGACTTCGGGAGCACTTGTTTACAGTTTGTTAATATATAAACAAACTATCAGCAACAGCCCCCTTTTAATATGCTAGGGAGAAAAAAAGTTAATTTTTCCGCTTAATCCGCTTCTGGCGGACTGCCGGAACAGGGAGGAGAATATACCGATGAAGCCAGTAAAGTTAGTTGACACCAATTTGCTTGAGAGAGCACTGGACGCCGCCTCTTTACGTCAGCAGGTCATCTCCAGTAACATAGCTAATGTCAATACAGAGGGATATGATTCCCAGCGAGTAGTTTTCGAGAGCCATCTCAAAGAAGTCATGGCCATGGAACAGGAAGACGAAACTGGCGAGTTAACAGCAAATACAGCTGTAGATCCGGAATTCCGCCTCGGTTCCAGCGGCGGCTATACCGCCGATACCTTGAAGGCCACAGTAGAATCTGTGGGCGGCCCTCTTGACATCAACCAAGAGATGAGCAACCTCGCTAAAAACCAGATCATGTATAATGCCTTAGCCAGCAAAATTTCCGGCGTATATGGCACCTTAAAATACGTGATCGACAACTCCGGCCGCTAGTAAAAAGCCCACGAATCCAAGGTAGGAGGATTATACAATGAATTTTTTCAACACCTTTGATGTAGCATCCAGCGGTATGACCGCCCAGCGCAAAATGATGGACGTTACTGCGGCCAACATAGCCAACGTCAACACCACCGAAACTGCCGACGGTACTCCTTTCCGCCGCATGGTAGCAGTAGTTACCCAGAAGCAAATCGGCGACTTTGAGAATGAGTTCCAAGCTTGTTCCTTCGACGACGACGCTCCTCAGGCCGCTAATGGCGTAGAAGTTGCCGGCGTACAGGCCGACAATTCCGATTTCCGTTGGGTTTACGATCCTTCCAACCCTAAGGCTCAGACCAGCGGTGAGCACAAAGGCTACGTAGCAATGCCTAACATCAACGTCATTTCCGAAATGACCAATATGATGATGGCCAGCCGCGCCTTCGAAGCCAACGCCACTATTTTGGAAGCTTCCAAATCTATGGCCAACAAAGCCCTTGAAATTGGCAAGTAATTTCAAATAGAGCTTTTCGACGTTTTGAGGAGGTTATAATATGCAGTTTTCTTCTATTCAAGGAATTGGCGGTCTCACTCAGGCCCCTCAAATGAACACTGTCAATTCTACCAATTCTATTCAGGGCATTTCCACCAGTTTGCCCTCCATCAGCGCTCCTTCCGAAGCTGATGCCAAATCTTTCTCCAACATGTTGGGCGACGCTCTTTCCAACGTCAACTCCACCATGACTACAGCTCAAGAGTGCACCGACAAGTTACTTGACGGCAGCTTGAACAATCTCCATGAGATGTCCATTGCTGGTGCAAAATCTGAAGTTATGCTTCACCTCACAACTCAGATTGCTTCTAAGCTTTGCTCCTCAGCTACCACTTTGTTCCAGATGCAGTTATAATCCAAGTAGACTGTAGGGAATAATTCGGGATCGGCGTTCCCTCTGTAAGGAGGAAACGCCGATATAATTTATAAAACAATTATGGAGGGGGAAACCGAATTAGATTATTTCCCTGGAGGAAGGAGAACAAACTATGGCCACCGGTATCCAGACGGGCATGCGGACAGGCAGTGGTCCGTTAGCCACAGGAAGAGGTCCCCTGGGCAAACCGCCGGGTGGAGCCAATAACGGTAATCCTTTGGGCAAGCTCGGCGCTATATGGACGGGCATGAACCCGAAGGTGAGGATTGCGATTATATGCGTCATAGTCCTGGCAATTGTTGGAGTTATCGGACTCAATGTCTACAGCTCTGCCAATAAGCCTGTAGAGCTCTACGCGACTAAACTCAGTGAAGACGACGTCAAAGACGTCTCCATGAAATTGCAAGAGTGGAACATTCCCCACCAGGTAGCTCAAACTAACGATAACCTTTTGGTCTCACCTAAAGATAAGGTTAGGGCTCAGGCTCAATTAGCTTCTCATGGTCTCCCTCGCCATGCTGTAATGACTAATGCTACGAAACCTGATTCCAGCGGTATCAACACAATGTCCGAGAAAGAGAAGGACGACATCCGCAAACAAGTTCTCGAAGGAGAACTTACCGAGTCCATGCGTCAGATGGACGGTGTTGCCGATGCCTATGTAAAACTCGGACTTCCCGAGCGTACTTTATTCGATAACGGCCAAGAAAGCGCTAAAGCTGCCGTTATGCTTAAGCTCAAGCCCGGTGCTCAACTTAGCCGCGACCAGATCACAGGTATTGTAAATTTGGTTGCCTACTCTGTCCCCGATTTAAAAGCAGAAAATGTAAAAATAGTCGATACTAACGGCAGAGACCTCACAGCCAACCTTCCTATCAACGGTAACAATTTCGGTATGGCTCCCAGCAGCCAACTCGAGTACAAGCTTGCCTTAGAGAAGCATCTCAAAGACAAAGTAGAGCAGCAATTGGCCACCGTGCTTGGTGCCCAGAAATTTGCAGCTCAGGTGACAGCCGAAGTCGACTTCTCACAGAATGAAGTTCAGCGTGAAGTTGTCGGTGGTCCCGACGATAGTGGTAAAGTTAAAGTCGGCGGTCAGAAACGCGTCGAGCAATACAACAAAGATGGTAACAGCTCTGCTTCCAGCAGTGACGACGATGGCGCCGTTCAGATGGACACTAGCAGCAGCGAGAAGAAAAAAGGTACTTATGTAAAGACCGAAGAGTCTGAAAAGTACGAAGTAAACAAGACCGTCTCTAAAAATGTCGATACGTCTCCACGCATTCAGCGCTTAACAGTATCTGTGGCTGTGGATAATTTGAAGCCCGATCAAGAAGCTGCTATCGCAGGTTTGGTAAAAGACGCCATTGGTATCAACGAGAGCCGTGGTGACTCCGTTACCGTAAAGAGTGTTCCTTTCGCTACCGCCACTTTAGATGGTGTTTACAGCGAAATGGCCGCTGGCATGGCTTCAGGCAACACCCCTGTGGCTCCCCCTTCCAGTGGTATCAGCACCTCAACTTTAGCTGCCATAGCTTTTATCCCCGCTGTTTTACTTATGGCTTTGGTCGCCGTTTACGTCTCCCGTCAACGCCAGGTTAAAGCTAGTCAGTCTCAACTCATCCTCGGCGCTTCCACTGGAGGAGCCAGCTCCGATATTGCCGATCTTCTCAACGAAAAGTCCGGTAAATCTAAAGCGATGGGCGAGACCAGAGTAAACACTTCTGATCAGCTGGAGCGCCTTGCTAAAGAGCGTCCCAACAAGTTGGCCGAGATGATTAAAAACACTTGGCTCAGCGATCAACAGCAACAAAGATAGTTTAGCCAACAAGCACCCCCAATGTGCAAAGTGCGGAGTGCGCCTCGGGGCCGTAATAGCCCCGAGGCGCACTTTTATTTACCACAAGTGCCGTCAAGCCACTGCCTTTAGCCATGGGGAGTACACCGAAAATACAATATTGTTCGAAAGCTTAGTTTATTCTTCAGGCAAGAAATATTAGTAAATGGTCGAACATGCTCAGTCGGCATGAGAAATCTGCTACTTACAGCAGAAGCCCGAAACGATATTTTTATAAAACATAAGCCGAGGAGGTACGGTCATGTCTGTAAACTTGCCCCCCAAACAAAAGACAGCCATATTATTGATGTCTCTTCCACCTGAGGCTTCAGCGGAAATTTTTAAAAACTTAGGTCCTGAAGAAGTTCAGGCTATCACCACTGAAATATCCAAATTGCCTCAAATATCTCCTGAAACTAGAGCTCAAGTTATTCAAGAGTTTTTGGATCAGGATGGGGGCGGCGATACTCCTCGGCCTTTTCCTAGCTTTGGTATAGGCGGTCATCCTCTGGGCGGGCCAACCGGTATAGGAGGCGCTCCCTCTCCAATTGGTGGTGGTTTTACACAGACAGCCGCCATGACGACCTCCTCCAGCAATCGTCCTTTAGATTTTTTACGCCGTGTCGATCCTCGCCAGCTATTGCAACTGATTCGCAAAGAGCATCCTCAAACTATAGCGGTAATTCTTTCCTATTTGCAGCCCAGCCAAGCTTCAGCAGTATTAAGCGATTTGCAACCGCAAGTCCAAACTGAAGTAGCAAAGCGCTTAGCAGAATTGCATCCTGTCAATCAAGAAATTTTGGCCGAGTTGGAAAAAGTCTTAGAATCGCGCTTACATCAAGCTCTGGAAGATGGTGCTTATTCTCACGCAGATGGCAAGGAAGCTCTTCTGGAGATCCTCAATCAAGCTGACCGTGGCACCGAAGAGCGTGTACTCAGCGGCTTAGCTACAAAAAGTCCTCTTTTAGTTAACAACTTAAAGACTAAACTCTGTGACTTTGAAGATCTTAACAATGTCGACGATCCTTCGCTCGAACAAGTTTTACGTCTCACAGATTTCCGAGATTTAGTTTTTGCCTTAAAAGGCGCCGACGAAAATCTCTCCAAACGCGTCTATCGTTTCTTATCTCCAGATGTAGCCAGAGCTTTACGTGATGACGTAGAAAGTTTACACCAAGTATCTTGGGACGAAGTCAAACAAGCTCAGCAGCGCATTCGCAACATTCTGCGCGGTTTAGTAACTTTAGGCAAAATTAAATTTAGATAAAAAACGGCAACATTTTATAGCAAAGTAGGTGAGCACACTGGCTCTTTACAAAGGAAACAACAGCATGTCCGGCGGCGACGGCACTCCCAAACGTTCTGCCCTTCTTAAGCAGCGACCTACAGGTGGTGCTGATTTAAGTGATTTCGTTCCGACCAATTTCGGAGCCACAAAAGTAGCCGGCGACAGCGGAGGCAAAATATTCCGAGGGCGCAGTGCCGCTCCCGAAGCTATGCCTCAGGCTCCCAGCGGTGACGGAGAATTTCATCCTCAAACCGGTCGCCCACCCATGGCCTCCAATCTTGGCAAGGTCTTTGGCAACCGCAGAACCGAACACACAGAACACAAACTTCCACCAATTTCTACTCATTCGGTAAGCGTGCCCACAGGCGATCCCCCTCCTCCCGGGGCTCCTTTGCCTCCCCCTCCTCCTCCGGTTGATAAAGAGATCATTGCCAAAGCTGAAGCACAAGCTAAAGAGCTCATCGCTCAAGCCCAGAATCAAATTCAACAAATGATTCAGCAAGCTAACGAGCAAATACAGCAATTCAACGAGCAAGCTGCCGCCGACGCCGAAAATGCCAGACAAATGGCTTTCCAACAAGGTACCCAACAAGGTATCGAAGAGGGCAAACGCATCGCTCACCGCGAGTATGTAGATCTTATGCTTAAAGCCAGAGATCTTTACGTGCAAGCTATCAATGAGAGACGCAAACTCATTGAAGATACAGAGCCAGCTTTAGCCAAACTGTCTATTGGTATTGCCGAAAAAATTATTGGCCTGGAAGTAAGCACCAATAATGATGTCATTATGGGCGTTGTAAAAGAAGCACTGGCTGATATGAAAGATCGCGAAGAAGTGCGCATCCGCGTCAATCCGGACGACTATCACATCGTAAACAACGACCGTTCGTCTCTCATGCGTATGGTAGAAGGCTTGAAAGATTTCGATCTGTCAGTCGATTCCAAAGTAACTCGTGGCGGATGCATTATCGAAACGAATTTAGGCAATATCGACGCCAGGTTGGAAACCCAGCTGGCCGCCATAACCACAGCATTTGACAGAAGCAGCAAAGGAGAGGACATAGACGATGGCGCAGATGCCAGCTAAACCGGCTGCCAGACCTATGGCTGCCCGCCCGGCTTCAGTTCCTAAAACAAACTTTACCGCGCCGAGACAAGGTGATGGCAAAGCGGATCCCGCTCCAGCTGCTCCCGCACCTCCTCCGCCAGCTCCTGCTCCTCCTCAGCCTCAGCCGGAACCGGCTCCAGCTCCTCAGCCACTCAATGCAGACGATTTGGCAGCTAAAGAGCAAGCCTTGGCAGAGCCTTTACCTGAAGCAGAGCCTCTGCCGAAGATTACTTTTCCTTCTTACTACTTGTCTTTAAGTCGCTGCAAGCCCATTCGTATGCATGGTCGCGTCAGCCAGGTAATCGGTTTAACGATCGAATCGGAAGGCCCGGCGGTCAAGATGGGAGAGTTGTGCCTTATCTACGAGCGCGAAGGCTCCAAGCCGATTCGAGCCGAGGTTGTAGGCTTTAAAGGCAGCAAAGTTATGCTTATGCCTTTGGGCGACTTAGGAGGCATTAGCCCAGGTTGTGAAGTTCGCGCTACCGGCAAGCCCCTTTCAGTCAAAGTCGGCCCCAAGCTTTTAGGACGAGTTCTCGACGGCTTGGGCAACCCTATCGACGGTTTAGGGCCGCTGGAATACGAAACAGAGTATTCCATTTACAACGAACCACCCAACCCTATTACTAGGCCGCGTATTAAGCGAGCCTTACCCATGGGTGTACGCGTGCTCGATTCTACCTTAACATTGGGCGCCGGTCAGCGTGTCGGTATTTTCGCCGGTTCCGGTGTAGGTAAATCGACCACCTTATCAATGATTGCCCGTAATACGGCCGCCCAAGTTAACGTATTGGCCCTCATCGGAGAACGTGGACGTGAGTTGCGCGACTTTATTGAACGCGACCTCGGCCCTGAAGGCATGAAGCGCTCTGTAGTAGTGGTAGCAACTTCCGACCAACCCGCCTTGGTGCGTCTTAAAGGTGCTTATACTGGTACAGCTTTAGCAGAATATTTCCGCGACCAGGGCAACGACGTCATGCTCATGATGGACTCCGTTACTCGTTTTGCTATGGCTCAACGCGAAGTCGGTTTGGCTGTAGGTGAGCCGCCGGCTACCAAAGGTTATACTCCTTCTTGCTTTGCCTTATTGCCTAAGCTCATGGAACGCGCCGGTACTTCTCCCAAAGGTTCCATTACCGGTATCTACACAGTATTGGTAGAAGGCGACGACATGAACGAGCCTATCGCTGACACGGTGCGAGGCATCTTGGACGGCCACATCGTCCTAAACCGTAAGATTGCTCACAAAAACCGCTATCCGGCTGTAGACGTATTGCAATCTGTATCCCGTCTTTTTACTGAAATCAACCCCAAGGACATTCAAAAGGCTGCCGGTATACTCAGAAACGTATTAGCCGTCTACCAAGAGAATGAAGACTTGATTAACATCGGCGCTTACCAAAAAGGTTCAAACCCCAAGGTAGACTTTGCTATCGACAAGATTGACGAAGTACAAAAGTTCCTCAGTCAGGGAATTTACGAGCCTGCTCCTTTTGAAGAGACTCGTCGCCGTTTGTTAGAAATGTTCGGAGATCAGAAGTAAACTATGGCTCAAAAACGCTTTCGTTATCGCTTACAGCAGATTCTCGAATTGAAAATCCAAGCTGAAGAAGACGAAAAAGAAAAACTGGCTAAACTTATTCAACAGCAAGAAAATGAACGCCAGATCAAGGCTCAACTTGAGCAAAAGCTGGTTTCTATTCGTGAAGAGTTAAAAGTTAGACAAGCCAACGGCACTCTGGATATAAATCAGCTAAGGTTTTTTCCTCAGCATATCGAGTTTGTCAAAGGCCAGATAGTCAACCAAGAGCTTAGAATCAAAGAGCTTAGTATTCGCATTGCCCAACAGCGCGACGCTCTAATGAAGGCAGCTCAAGAGAGACAAAGTTACGAAAAGAACAAGGAAAAGAGTCAAGAGAAATGGCTAGCAGAAATCGAGCAAGAAGAAAATAAGATGCTCGACGAGTTGGCCACTCTGAAGTATGCCCGCGATCCTTCCGCAACTTAAGCTAGAGGCTTGTAATAGCAATACCGTATCAACACACGGGAAATAAAAGCTTGGAAAAAATCTTGTTTTTCTACTATACTAAGCAGAAGAAACAGTGATAAAAGTAATAAGAATCTTCATCTCGTTTCGAGCTGAAGAAAGTATCAACAGAATGAAAGGCAGCACACTCAAAGGAGGCTAATGAAATGTCCATATTCGCCAGAATAGATCAAATTGAACGGCAAATGACTTCTTTGGAGAACGCTCTCGATACCAGAATGAGCTCCAAATCCGGCGCCGGAACTATTACTTCTCCCCAAGATGCGGCTTCTTTCCAGAGCATGATCAACAGCATGACCAACGGCCAGCGCTTCGATCCTTCTGCCGCCGCCATCAATTCTTCAAGCATACCTGTAGGAACCGGTTCAGGCAGTCCCACTCAATTTGACAGCATTATCAAAGAGGCTTCCGAGAAGTACCACGTCGATCCCGCCCTCATTAAAGCCGTTATTAAACAAGAATCGGCTTTCAATCCCCAGGCCACTTCGGTTTGCGGTGCCCAAGGCCTCATGCAGCTCATGCCTGAAACGGCCAGCGATTTAGGTGTAAAAAATGCCTACGACCCCAAAGACAACATCATGGGCGGAGCCAAATATCTTGGCCAGCTTATGGAAATGTTTAACGGTGATATGACAAAAACGATCGCTGCCTACAACGCAGGCCCCGGCTCTGTGCAGCAGTACGGCGGAGTTCCTCCTTATCAAGAAACTCAGAACTACGTAGATAAAGTTTTGGGCTACTATCAGGAAAACAAAGGAATTCAAGCTTAGTTTTTTATCTATTCTTCTCTCTCGCAAGCAAGCTCCACGCCATTGGCTACACTTCACTAGGAGTTTGCTTGCGAGAAGCCGAGTTTTCCAAACATAAAAAGGAGCCGTTATGGAAAATCAACTTTTTGTATCCATGTTGGGATCTTCTGCCGTCCAGCAGAACCGCGATAGCAAAAGCGATAAGGTAGAAACAAATTCTAGTGCCTTCAATAGCTGTTTAGAAGCGGCCACTTCTGATAAAGCCAACACCGAAAACGACGTCATAGCCAAGAAAGAAACCCGTAAAGAAGCTGCCGAGCGTCAAAAAGCCGAAAAGGCCGAAGCTCAAGCTCAAGCTAAAGCCGATCAGGCCAAAATGACTCAGAACCCTCAATCAATGGGCAGCAAGGCTTTCCTCTATGACATGATGTATCGCAATCCCGATACCTTAAGCATGGCCGAAAAGCAAGCTATGAAGCTTGACGAAGCTTCCAAAGCCTTAAAAATGCAAAATGCTCAGCCCAAAGAGAATGCAGGAGCCGCTAAAGAAGCTCCCACCCAAGCCAGTGCTTCCAACAAAGAGGCTACCGCTTTAGCCGGACAAAAGTTTGACGAACTCTTAGGCAAGACTAGCAAAAAAGAGGAAAGCAAACAGCTTACCACCGAGGCTGGTCAAGCCGCTTCCGGCGCCGCTAAAGGCGACAAAGCCGAAAAAGCAGACGACAGCGTCGCTCTTAACAGCGCCAACAAAGCCGAAGAGACCCACAAAACTCAAAGGCTCACCCAAACTCAAAAGCGTCAGCAAGTTATCAACCAGATCGTGACTCACATGGAGATTCGCAACTTTACCAGTCGTGATGAGCTTACTCTCCGCCTCAATCCCGAATATCTGGGCGAACTCAAAATCAAGATCAATCGCGGTAAAGATGGTGAGTTGAGCGCTCAGTTCATCACCGATTCAGAAGATACTCGCGAAGTTCTCCAAGAGAGTCGTGCCGAATTGCGTGAGCATATCGAAAAGAAAGGCATGAATTTGCGCAGTATCGACATCGAGATGGTCGATCATATCGCTTAAAGCTAGCATTTGGCCTGTTTGGGACTTCATTGTTTACATTTTAGAAACAAACTGTTTAAGGCGTGACAATAAGCCCTTGATACCTTTACGTTGAGATGGAGAGGGCTTTTCTCAACAGGCTCAAAGCTTAAAGAGTAATGTGCCCAACGGGTTTAAGGAGGCAAAAGTAGATCATGTTTGATTTTAATAATTCAGCCAATGCCATTCAGCAGAACCAGACCATGCTGAACTCTTATTTCCAGAACTTGCAAAACCAGTTTACCCCTGGTTACAAGGCTGAGAGCGTACAGTTCAACGACATTATGGGCCAGACCATGGGCGGCGGCGGTGCCAAGACTCAGTCTAACGGCATCATCTTCAGCCAAGGTCAGCTCTTCCAGACCGAGTGCGCTACCAACCTCGCTATCGACGGTCAGGGCTTCTTCATGGTCAATGATGGTAACCAGACTCACTACACTCGTGACGGTCGTTTCGCTTTCAACAACGGTATGTTGACCAACAGCGAAGGCAAAAACGTTATGGGTTATCAGTTAGACGCTCAAGGCAACATTTGCAGCGATCCTCAGCCCATCGAGTTGCACATGGATCCTAACACCAAGTTGTATGGTGGCAAATACACTGGTTATCACTTCGACGAAACCGGTAAGCTCTATGGTGAGCAGACCATCACCGATCCTACCACCGGCCAGAGCGTTTCCGAATCCGTGCCTATCGCTCAGGTATCTATCGCCTCCTTCGCCAACGCCAGCGGTTTGAAGAAAACTGGCACCACCAGCTTTGGCAAGACCGAAAATTCCGGTGAAGCTGTAGTAGGCGTGGCCGGTCAGGGCGCCATGGGCCGCATCGCTGCTGGTAGCTTAGAGCTCGCCAATGTAGACTACGCTCAGCAAGCCGCCGCTATCGGTATGGCTAAGCAGAACTACGAAGCCAACTTTGCCGCTTTCAAAGCTATGGATGGTTTGATGGAGTCCGCTATCGGTTTGGTCCGCTAGTATATTGGACATAAAGCAAAGGTTGCGCTCTTCTTTGCTAATTAACTCGTAGAAGAAGTACAGCTTGCGCTAAGATAAGACGATAAGGAGCTATCTTTTTTAGAGATAGTTTCTTGTCGTCTTTTTTTTGTAAGGAATTGGCGGAATCTATGTCGAAGTGCCCCAGAGACTTCGAGGAATAATTATTCGGCGGTTCGTCTTTATTTTTTTGAAGACGAAGAGCAGCCCAACTCTAAGGGCATAAAAAAAAAGCAGCTTCTGTCTAATTTTTCTAATTGGTGTCCAACTTTCGAAAGGTTTGACAAGGCTTGCACTGCATTTTTTGGGAGGAACCGATTGCGCCAAGATTCTGGTAGTTATGACGAAATCATGCGGCTGACTTCGTCGCGCAAAGGCGATGGAGCTTCGGCTTACGATTTCCGCAAAACAGAGAAATTTACAGCGGATCAGATTAAATTCATCGAAAATACCTTTGTGTCTTTTTCTGAGACCGTTATTACCAGCTTAGCTCCTATGCTCCAATCACGTTTTCGTATGGAGCTTATGACCATAGTTACGCGGAGTTATACTTCTTATATAAACTCCTTAGCCGAAACTACGCCAATGCTGATCTTTAAGCTGGAACAAGATGTGCAAGGCTTTATCGATATCGACTTCGGGTTGGCTTTTGCGTTATTCGAAAGACTTATGGGCGGCAAAGGTACCCCCTCTCGTGACGAATTGCGCGACACCTTCACCGATTTGGAAAAAGCTATTTTGCAAAAGCCTTTGGCTCGCTTGCTCGACGCCTACGCTCAGGCTTGGAAAACTCTCAAACCGGTTAAGCCGCAATTGGTTTCCTTTGAGTTTAATCCTATGGCTGTACATATTGCCAGCCCTTCAGAGCTTATGGTGGTAATTCCCTTCCAAGCCGACATTGCCTCAGCTAACGGCTCTATAAATGTGGTATTGCCTTTCCAATATTTGCGCGATTGCTTACCCAAAGGCTCTTACGACGAGTTTAACTTAACGCGAGGGGCAAAAACATCGGCTTCCCAGCCGCCCATGACTGCCCACATAGCCGACAAAATCCAAGATGCCAAAGTTCCCATTACGGTCGGCTTGGGACGCGCTGAGCTTCTCTTCCAAGAGTTGCTCAGTCTGGAAGTCGGTGACACTATTCGTCTGGACACAGAAATTTCCGAGCCCTTAAAAGTAAAAGTTGAAGGCAAAACTAAGTTTTTAGGTCATCCGGGCACAAAAGATTCTAAACTGGCTTGTAAAATAAGCCGCGTATTACAAGAGGGAGATGAAGAATTCGATGAGTGATCAGCAAGGCCCCCGCTCCGTACAATTTGGTGTTTTAGATAGTTCCAGTCCAGCTGGAGGTTCAGCTTCCAGCATAGATTTATTGCGCGATGTTCCTTTGGAAATTCACGCCGAACTTGGCAAAGCCAAGCGTTTGGTGCGTGAAGTGCTGCGCCTCAATGTGGGTACGGTTATCGATCTGGACAAAGAAGCCGGCGCTCCCGTAGATTTAATTATCAATAATCGCCCTATTGCCAGAGGCGAAGTTGTAGAGATAGATGGACGCTACGGTATTCGCGTGACGGAAATTGTTCGTTAAGCTGCTCTCCTTAGGCGGCATATTCAACATATCGGAGGCAAGCTATTGGACAGCTTATCGGCAAATGCTAGACGCTCTCAGAGAGTAGGTTCTCCCGCAGGATTAGCGGAAAACGCAGAAGATCTCAATATTCTTTACGACGTCCCCTTCGTTATCGAGGCGGAGATGGGAGAAACGTCTCGCAAAGTGCGTGATATTTTGAAACTAACTCAAGGGTGCCTTTTAGAATTAGACAAAGAGGAAGGCGACCCCATAGATCTAAAAATCAACGGCCATTTAATTGCTCGAGGCGAAGTAGTCGAATTGGACGGCTGCTATGCAGTGCGCATTACAGAACTTGTTTCTAAATAATGTTCGACTTTAAATCACTCCTCAATGATATGGAACAAAGCAGACGACGTTCCTTCCTCTCGGTGGGCGTCGTTTGCTTTTTGGCTTTGGCTCTAATTATCGGCTTGGGAGTTTTTAGCAGCACTTCACAGCTTAGGCAACAGCCTTCCGCTTCCCCTACTATGACCGGACGGGAGCTCTTCAATAAAGTTGTAGAGCAAGAAAAAGCCGCCTTGGAAAAACAAGCCGAATTGGAAGCCCAACAAGCAGCCAGCGAAGCGAACAAAACTTCGGCTAATCAAACTTCAAAGAACACAGAAATTAAACAAAAAGTTCAAGTAAACGCCAAAACCGTTGCAACGAAACAAATAAAAAGCGCAGCTCCGACAGTAGAAGCTTCTCCGAAAGCTGCAGCCAAACAAACTTCCACTTCTAAAGAAAAAGAAAACCCTTATTTTTCTATTTTACATGAGCCTTGGCCACCTTCATCAGATGCAGGAGCCACTAAGGTAGAGTCTACTTTCGTTCCTCGTTTAGGCTCCATGTTCTTAATGTTGTGCATAACATGCACAATTATTTGGCTGTCTCTAAAGATATTTGCACCGCTATTTAACAAGTTTACCGGAGCTACAGCTACTCCCAAAAAACACATAAATATAATTGAAAGAAAAGCGCTAGCCCCCAATAAGTCTATCGTTTTGCTCGAAACTCACGGCCGACACCTTCTTTTAGGTATGACCGATCAATCGATCACAACTTTAGCCAATTTTGAAATTACTCCGAGTCAACTTTCTTCAACGTCAAAAGAGGACGAATCCCAAGAAATTAGTTCGGAATCAACAGACATTTCTGCAATTACTCCTTCCGAACCTCAATCAAATCAAGATTCAGCAAACTCCGATTCGGAGAACCAAGGGAAAAAGAAAAATTTATTAAAAGAGGTTCTCAGCCAACATTTGTCATCTTTACCCTTGTCAAAGAATCAATAAGCGGTTCTTTTAATCCTCGCTTTATCAGAAGTCATTCACTTTTCAGGTAGGGGATAAGGGCAAATGTGGCAAAACACGCTTTTTAGAAAAAAAATACCGTGGGTCGCACGGGAATTTACGCCTGTGGAGAGTGCATATGCCGCTGCAATTTTCCTAAGTTACAGCGCATTTTCGTAGAAGCAGGAAGCTCCCAATTTTGATAGGCGGGAGTACGTTCACTCATCTTGAGTACAAAGCGAGAAAAGAAATGAATTTTCGCCTAAGACGTATATTAACTATTTGTCTGCCACTTTTGGCCATTGCGATACTGTTCTGGCTTTTTACAGATGTTGCCAGCGCTCAGAATCCTTTTCCTCAGCTCAATATGCCCAATATCAGCATAAACGGAGCTAAGGCCAACGAAAAACAGACTTTTTCAACAACTTTGCTGTTGTTGGGCGGTCTGAGTTTGCTTTCGTTAGCGCCTTATATTCTGGCCATGTGCACAGCCTTTATACGTATAGTGATGACTCTGAGCTTCCTCCGCTCAGCTATGGGTACTCAGCAAGTTCCCCCCACTCAGGTGCTCATGGGCTTGGCCCTGTTTTTGACGATGTTTGTAATGGCACCGGTAGGCGAATCGATCAATAAAGACGCTTTGCAACCTTACTTAGCGGGAAAAATTTCTCAAGGTGCATTTTTTGCCAAAGCATATAAGCCCATTCAGTCTTTTATGCTCTATCAAACCAGAGAAAAAGATATTCAGCTCTTTTTCGATATAGGACGCGTTAAAAATATCAATAAACGCGAAGATATTCCGTTCTATATTTTACTTCCATCTTTTGTACTGTCTGAAATTAAAACTTCATTCCAAATAGGTTTTCTTCTCTACGTACCTTTCTTGGTTATCGATATGGTGGTGGCCTCAGTACTCATGTCAATGGGTATGTTCATGCTATCGCCAATGTCCATTTCTCTGCCTTTCAAATTACTTCTCTTCGTACTCATAGACGGTTGGCACCTAATTATTAAAGGTGTGGTAGAGAGTTTCAATTATCCAAGATCTTAAGCTAGACAATCGCCAATAATGTAGCGATAAAGAATTAAAGGAGGCAAGATGTTAGTACTGGGAGCAGAAGTTTTTGATGACGGCTTCGTTTTGGCACTTTGTACCAAAGCTCTCTATCTGGTGCTTATTCTCTCAGCTCCAATGCTGATGTCAGCTCTGTCCGTCGGTCTCATGGTCAGTATTGTGCAAGCCACTACTCAGGTGCAAGAGCAAACTCTCTCTTTCGTACCTAAAATCATTGCTACTTTTATGGCTATAGTTTTGTGTGGAAACTGGATGTTTAATATGCTCTCCAGCTTCACTATATCGACATTTGCAGACATTGCACGTATGGGGCCCAAATAAAAGACTATGACTGGCATGATGAGCGATCCGGCACTACAGTTGCTGGGCGTTGGGCTTCTGGCCTTCGTCAGAATAGCCCTTATTTTTGTACAAGCACCAATTTTAGGTAGTAACCACATTCCCAACACAGTGCTCGTAGGTTTTGCTGCAGCTATCACGGTGGCTATCTATCCGACTTTGCCTGTACCTAACGATATGCCTACCGATCTCTTTCCTTTTTTTGGAGCTCTTCTGACTCAAGCCTGTGTAGGATTGGTTATCGGCTTTGTCTCTTTTATTGTTATAGGCGCCGCCCAGTTCGGCGGTGAAATGCTCGACATTCAAATGGGTTTGTCGTCGGCAGCTTCCTTCGACCCAGCTAGCCACGGCGCCATCAACTTGCTGCGTAAAGTTTTGTTTTATACATCCATGAACCTGTACTTGGTATTGGGTGGCCATCATCAACTTTTTGCCGCAATTTATAAAAGTTATCAAGTAGTGCCTCTAACATATTTCCATATGTCAGAGAATTTGGCTATGACGCTCTTGCGTATGACTAGCGATTTGCTAGTTATCGGTACTCAAATCGCAGCACCAGCTCTAGCAGCTCTGTTTATCGCTCAGTGTGCTTTGGGTTTGCTGGCACGCGTAGCCCCACAAATGAACATATTTATGTTGAGCTTCCCTCTCAACATTGCTATCGGACTGATCCTTTTAAGACTTTCATACCCTTTAATTATGAGAGTTATGGGCAATCAGTTTGAAATAAACCTAGATCTTTTGCTACAATGCATAGGAATGATGAAGCCATAAGGAGGTGATATTAGATGGGTGGTCAGGATAGCGACAAAACTGAAGAACCAACTGAGCATAAGTTACAAGAAGCCCGCAAAAAAGGTCAAGTAATGAAAAGTCAGGAGGTAATATCCACCTGCCTGCTTTTGGCAACTGCCGGCGCTATGTACGGAGCCGGTGGTGGTATGTTGTCGAGAATACGTGAACTAACCGTCTATATTTGGGGCATGATACCAACATACAACATGAATGCCCGCAGCCTTAACGGAGATATTTTCCACGTTATGGTGACGATTCTGTTGGTTTTGGCTCCACTTTTGGCCGCAGGCTTTATGATGGCTATCGTAGCCAACTTAGCCCAGGTTCAGTTCATATTTTCTACCGAAACTCTCAAGCCCAGCCTCAATAAGATCAACCCCTTAGAAGGCTTTAAGCGTATTTTCAGCGTCAAATCTGCTGTAGAGTTGCTCAAGCAATTAGCCAAGTTGGGTATTATCGGCTATATATGCTACAAAGTTGTGGGCGAAATTATCCCTCAGTTGCAAACAGCTCCAGCCATACCTTTGATGGCTACTTTAGAGCTGGTGGGCGTTACCGTCAAAAACTTAGTTATGAAAGTTTTAATCGGTATGGTGGCAATAGCCGGTCTGGACTACATCTTCCAGAAGAAGCAATTCATGAAGCAAATGCGCATGAGTATGCAAGATCTGAAAGATGAGTATAAGGAGACCGAAGGTAACCCTCAAGTTAAGGGTAAACTTCGTCAGCTTATGCGCCAAAGCTCCCAAGGTGGCGGCGGAGGCGGCGGCAACATGATGAGTGAAGTTCCCGACGCTTCAGCGGTAGTGACCAACCCTACCCACTTAGCTGTAGCTTTGCGCTACAAACAAGGGCAGGATCCCGTGCCTATCGTAGTAGCCAAAGGCGAAAATATGACGGCTGTTCAGATTAAGATTATGGCTGAAGATCACGATGTTCCTATCGTGGAAAATGTCGAATTAGCCAGAGCTCTGTTCAAAACTTGCGAACTTTCCGGCCCCGTACCTACCGAAATGTACAAAGCAGTAGCCGAGGTATTAGCTTATGTAATTAAGCTTAAGAGAAAGCGCGAGTTATTGCGCCGCCGCCGTTTGGCACGCAATGGCCCTCCACGCCGTACAGCTCGTGCCGCCACAGCCTCGCCTTCAATGCCCAAGACGCAATTTACAGCCAGAGGCATGGCTGCGGGAAGACGTTAATACTTGGTTGGCTTTTTAGCAAACTTTTTATCCAAGACTCGCATTTAGACCGGCCATACTTTTTCTTGGCAGGCTTAAATGTGAGTCTGTTAGTGTTTAAACCAAAAATCTAAAATAACTGGAGAAGTCGAATAATGGGTGCCCAGCCCGGTGAAGAAAGCCTGTTAGGAAAACTAATGAAATACTCCGATATCGGCAGTGCTGTTGCTATTGTCGGTATTGTGGGTATGTTGATCGTTCCTCTCCCGCCCGATTTGCTCGATGTACTTCTGGCCTTTAACTTAGCTTGCGCTATCATTACAGTGCTCATTTCAATTTATATTGAAGAGCCTTTGCAATTCGCGGTCTTCCCTACCGTCTTGCTGGTAGCGACTTTGTTCCGTCTGGCCCTGGACGTCTCGGCTACACGTATGATTTTGCTCCATGGCAACGAGATTGACATGGTAACAAAAATGCCTACCGGAGCGGGCCACCTGATTCCTACATTTGGACAAGTTGCTGTAGGTGGTAACTTGATTGTAGGTTTCATTATGTTCATCATCTTAATTATCATTCAAATTATGGTAATTACCAATGGTGCTGAACGTATTGCCCAGGTAGCTGCCCGTTTTAACTTGGACGCTATGCCAGGTAAGCAAATGGCCATCGACGCCGACTTACACGCAGGTAACATCGACGCTGATACAGCGCGTAAAAAGCGTAAAGACATCGAAAGAGAATCCGACTTCTACGGCTCAATGGACGGTGCCGGTAAGTTTGTAAAAGGTGACGCTATGGCCTCTATCGTGATTATGTTAGTAAACGTAGTCGGCGGTATAGGCATTGGCGTACTTTACCACGGTATGGATGCTGCCCACGCCTTAAACACTTACGCTATTCTTTCTATTGGTAACGGTCTAATGACGACCTTGCCCGCCTTCTTGATGTCTACAGCCATGGGTTTGGTTGTATCCCGTGCGGCCTCCGAATCTAACCTCGGTCGTGACGTTGTCGAACAAGTGTCCGGTCAACCTGGCGCTTTGAAGATGGCCGGCTCCTTCATGTTGATCTTGGCCTTCTTGTCCCTCATAGCTGGCTTACCTACATTTATGGCCTTCACCTTGGCTTGTATCGGCGGAGCCCTTTTCTTCTTAGGCAAACAGCTGGAGAAAAAGAATATGGAAGCTGTGGCAGTGGCCACCGGTGGTGCGGCAACAGCTCAAGAGCAAAAGAAAAAGACCGAGCAAAAGAAGCCCGAAAGCGTGGTTCAACTCATGCAAGTCGACCCCATATCCTTGGAAGTCGGCCGTGGCTTGCTCTCTTTGGTAGACCCCAACCAAGGCGCAAAGCTTTTGGATCGTGTCACTTCAATTCGCCGTCACATCGCTCTGGAATTAGGTATAGTAGTTCCTGGTGTGCGCTTCCGCGACAACTTACAATTAAAGCCCAATGCTTATGTAATTAAGATTAAGGAAATTGAAGTTGCTCAAGGTGAAGTGCAAGTCAACCAATTCTTGGCTATCGGCCCAGAAGAGAAATTGAAGAACTTGCGCGGTACAAAAACTGTCGATCCGACTTACGGTATGCCCGGCGTCTGGATTTCTCCCGAACAGCGTGGTGACGCCGAACGTTTGGGATGCATGATCTTCGACCCTGTAAGTGTTATCGCTACTCAATTAACCGAAGTTGTCAGAACTCACGCTTCCGAAATGCTTGGTCGTCAGGAAGTGCAAGCTCTCATCGACACTGTCAAAAAGACTCACCCTGCAGTGGTCAAAGAAATTTTCCCCGACGCTTTGGGCTTGGGCGAAATTCAAAAAGTCTTGCAAAACTTGGTCAAAGAGCGCGTCTCTGTTCGAGACTTAGTCTCTATTTTGGAAACTATGGGCGACAATGTCCATATTACCAAAGATCCGGAAATGCTTACCGAATTTTGCCGTGTCAGCTTATCCAGGGTTATTTGTAAAGATTATTGCAATAATGATGGTACCATCAATGTAATTACTCTCGATCCTAAAATTGAGCAAATGATTCAAGGTGCCATCCAACGCAGTGAGCTTGGTTCTTTCTTAACCTTAGATCCAAACTTAGGCCAAGAGATTTTGCAAGCTATATCCAACCAGGCTAACGCTTTGCAAGAACGAGGTTTACAGCCCATCCTTTTGGTTGCGCCACAAATTCGTCCAGCCGTACGTAAGTTGACTGAGCGCTCCTTCCCCAACTTGGTAGTGCTGTCTTGGAACGAAATAGCTCCTAAGATCAACGTAAACTCTGTCGGTATGGTCTCCTTCTAAACTATATTTGGTGGCTGGAGCAACTATTCAAAGCTCCAGCCTCAGAGTACGCTAAAAACTTTTTCTCTTAATTTTGCCGCTGCTTAAAGCGAGAACGGAAGGTCAAAACAAGCTATGGAAATGGAACCCAGAGTAGGTTTAAGCCCTGAAGAAATGATCGCCAACTTCAATCGCATGTATCAAGATGCTTGGGAGCGCAGCCGCGAACAGATTGACTGGCAAGCTATAAAAAGACCCAATGCCGATTTATCCAAATGGGTTTTGGAAGTTTTGGAAATTGTCATGGCCTCCTCACGCGACGCTATGACTTTTACTTTAATGGAAAACAATAAACGTATAGCTGAACAAATGGTTGAGCAAGGCTTGCCTGTTCATATGGAAGAAGTACAAGATGACGGCTCTTCAGAGCTTGATTTTGATCGTTTAGCTTAAAACATTCGCTATTGCTAGCACAAAAATACGCCTTACCAAACTAGCTTTGGCAAGGCGTATTTTTTTAGTCATCGACCCAAGTTATATCTTTTTCAGCTTCCCAAAAGGTAGCTCCATTAAAAATAGGAGCAGCCAAAAAAGCCTTCAAGCATTCTGTAGCATTATCTAAATTGACTTCCCATGTAGCCTCTTCTCTAGAAGGCTCATACTGATATACTTCCATATGGAAGCCACCAGATGGTCGGTGGTACCCTTGAAACCAATACTTGATACCATCATAAACATAGACAATATCTTGTCCAGTATAAACAGTATCTAAAAATTGATGAGGATCGCCATCAATCATAAATTTACCCCCTTAAAATACCTACCATACTTTTGTATCATATCATCAGTAATAGGAATAGCATCAGAACGATTTCCATCCCCTTCTTTAGTCATACTAAAGCTCTTGTCATGCAAGGCGTATTTTTTTTGTAATAAAGCGATAAATAAATGGCAAAGTTATAGCTGAGAAATTGGCAATAATAGTCCGGTACACTGCAAGCATAGAAAAGGCCGCAATTGATAGAAAAAATCCGGCCATATCAAAAAGTAAAGCGGGGGACACAAATATGGATATAGCAAGTTTAGGCACTAACATCTTAGGAGTTTTTTGTGGACAAAGTCAGAAAGCTCACAATATGCAAATGATGGCTACTGACTATCAGAATGCCCAGACGATCTACGCTTCTATCGATGCTCAGGCACAAAAAAGTGCTATGGAACGTTGGAAAATTGCCAGCGATACTCAGACCAAAATCTTTGAAATTCAACAAGAAGTGACTGTCAATCGTGCTAAAACCCAAGACAAAATGTTTAATAAATGGTGTGATTATATAAAATCTTAAGGCTATCGCATGTTACTCGACCGATAATTGTTGATTACTCTACTCTGACTTTTAAGCATATAC
>ERZ869991.152-NODE-152-length-21679-cov-5.881076_pt1 | contig 21679 bp, 15 predicted proteins | sample MGYA00520862_ERZ869991 | MGnify/ENA primary metagenome ERZ869991 (study PRJEB32232, sample SAMN07284978) | human gut metagenome | biome: human-associated habitat; material: feces | host: Homo sapiens | place: Tanzania | collected 2014-08-11 ...
CGGTGTGGGCTGGCATTGGGTGCTGGAGATGAATAAGTATTTTGAGTTGTGGGTGCTGACTCGAAAAAGCAACCAACAACACATAGAGGAGTGGATGAAGCAAAATCCACAAGAGCATGAGATACATTGGCTATATTACGATACGCCTTACTGGATGAGATTCTGGAAGAAAGGATTACGAGGTGTACGTATGTATTACCTTTTGTGGCAGCAGATGAGTGACTCTATTGTCAGAAAAACGATGGAACGTGAGAACATCGAGATCTTCCATTTGTTGACATATGGTAATGCGCTATGGAGAATTAGTCCATCTGGACAGAAAAAGTTCTTTGTTTGGGGACCGACGGGAGGCGTGGATAGTATTCCTGAAGAATATTGCCAACATTATAGTAAACTGTGGCAGCACACGGAATGGAAACGTCGCATGATGGTGAAGGCTTTGCCGTATAATCCAACATTTAAGAAACAATGCAAAAACGCCAATTTAATACTTTGCAAGTCGTATTCCATCTATGACAACATTCCTGAGAAATATCGTCACAAGGCTGTGCTTTTCACAGATGTAGCTGTTGAGCCACAAGCTGTAGAACGTTTTTCCCCACATACATATAAGGATGGAATTACTCGTTTTATCATGGTCGGAAGATTGGAAGCGTGGCGTGGCTTTGATTTAGCTATTGAGGCTATGGCTATAGCGGTGAAAGAGAATTCAAAGCTACATCTTGATATCCTTGGCAAAGGAACGGAAAAAGAGCAAATCTTGCAGCATATTAAGCTGTATGACATGGGACAACATGTCACTATGTGTGGTCAACTAACAATGGATGAATATTATCAGAAAATGGCGGATTGCGACTGTGTGCTGAATCCATGCCTAAAAGAGGGTGCTGTTACAACGGCTTTCGACTCGATGTCGTTTAGTAAACCTTTGGTATGTATAGATACAGGTGGCTACACTCGCTATTTTGACAATGACTGTGCTATTGTGATACCTCGTGAAAGTCGTGAAGAAGTGATTAGAAATTTGGCAAATGCCATATTACATATGACTGACGTTACTGAGCGCAAGAGATTGGGTGACGAAGTTCATAAGAGAGGCTTAGGCTATACTTGGGAAGATAAAGGAAAGTCCATATATGAAACTATCACTAAGGCATATCGTGAGTATAAAACATCGCAACATTAGTTTTCTTAAGCCATTTTACGGAAATATGAGATATTATAAAATTACAAATGCCGATGGAAAATCATGGCTGCTGCCAAAGAGGAATATGCAAATAGGATTGATGCTATATCAACCCAGCTCAAAGAAAGGTAAACTTTTAAAGAGACTATTTCCTTTATTATCTTGGATTCCTTTGATTCGTAAGTTGCTTCATATGGAATTCTGCAATTTTCCTTTTGATAAAAGGATAGACGATTATCTTCACGATGTTTTCAAATGCTCTTATTTGGAATATGCAATATTTATGGGAACTCCTTGTAAAAATCAGAAAGCAACAATTCAGATTTCCTGTAATGGAAAGATTCTTGGTTATTGCAAAGTAACAAAAAATAAAGAGATATATAAGCTATTTGAAACAGAGAAACAAACACTTGATTATTTGAATTCTGTACGGATAAGTAATGTGCCTGTTTGCTTAGATTGCAGTGCAATAGATAATCTATATTTTACTTTTGTCCAGACTACATTCAAAACATTGAACTCGTCTGTAACTCATAAACTAAGTGAAAAGCATTACCGCTTTGTTGAAGATCTTGCAACCAAAACAAAAGTTCGTATAGACTATAAAAAATCAGATTTCGGGAAAATGATTCAGTCTCTTTCTTTACATCTTAGCGACTTTGAAAATTCCGATAGAAACTCCTTGAAAAAAGCAATAAAAATCATAAATGAGTTCTATAAAGATAAGAAACAATTTTCTTTTTATCATGCAGACTTTACTCCATGGAATACATTTGAGGAAAAAGGCAAACTTTTCGTCTTTGATTTCGAATATTCTTCAAGGTCTTGCCCTTCCTATATGGACTTATTCCACTTCTTTGGACAAGTTGGTATTCTAGAGAATAAAAAGAGTGTAAATGAACTTTACAAGGAATACTTACAAAATGTACCAACTTTGTTGAAATATACAGCACAACCTCACATACTTTACATATCCTATTTGTTATACGTATTTACGTTTTATTGCCAAATGTTTAATTGGCATTTCCCAAAGGAAGACATCGGATATAAAAGTTGGATAGGGCAATTAAAATTAATTTTAAAGCAACAATATGAAAGTTAATATAGCATACTCCTTCGATGATAATTATGCGCAACATGCAGGTTGCTCCTTAATTTCTTTATTGGAAAACAATAAGGACATAGAAGAAATAGACATTTATATAATTGATGCTAAAATCGGTAAAGAAAATAAGACCAAAATTATTCATATCGCCAATAAATATGGCAGACATATTGATTTTTTGGACTTATGGGAACTTACGAAAGAGCAAGACATTGAGCCAAGATTTCCTCGTTGTGCATATGGTCGGTTGTTTTTGGCTAAATTGCAGCATGTTGATAAAATATTGTATTTCGATAGTGATACAATCATAATGGGTTCCATAAAAGAACTTGCAGAACTGAATATGACAAATTATTTAACGGCAGGGGTACAAGATACCGTAAATCCATATTACGTCTATCAGATAGGTTTGTCTGATGAAGATCGATATATAAATGATGGTGGTGTCATTGTGCTTAATTTAAAGAAATGGCGTGAAATGAATTCTATGCAAGCTTGTTTGAATTTTATTAGAAAGTTCAATGGAAACCCACCTCACAATGATCAGGGGACAATAAATGCTATTAGCAAAGGATATATGAAGATTTTACCTCCATGTTATAATGTAATGAATTCATATTTCATGTTCCCTGTAAATAGAATTATTGATCTTTTTAAAATGAAAAAATTCTATTCTGAGGAAGAGATTAACAATGCAAAAAATAATCCGATAGTTTTGCATTATACAGATGAATTATATAATCGTCCTTGGTTTTCCAATTGTAATCATCCATATAAAGAAGAATATAGACAGATTTTAAGGACATCTCCTTGGGAAGAAAAATATAAATATAAGAAGCCAACGAAAAATTGCAGAATACAAAACTTTATTTATAACAATTTCCCTTATGCCGTTTATAAGCTTATGATTCGTTTCATAGAACTGAAACACAGGTTAAGAGAAAAGGGATATGTATTATTTTAAAACTCTAAATTTCAAGCAATGCGTATAATTCATTATACTCTCGGCTTTTCGCCTTATCGTAGTGGTGGGCTTGTGAAATATGCTAAGGACTTGATGGTGGCGCAGGCGGATTTAGGACATTCGGTTGTGGCTCTTTATCCTGGTGGTACAGAGTTGCTGCATAAGCAATGCTATGTGCATGAGGATATTGCGTATGAGAGCATCAGGACATTCGAAATGTCGAATCCTCTGCCTGTATCTTTAATGTATGGCATCAAGGATGTGGAGAAAGAAACGTATGGTCAAAGTCTTGATGAAAAGTTTTTTTTGGCGATGCTTGACGAGGTGCAGCCTGAAGTTTTCCATGTTCATACCTTGATGGGATTGCCGTTGGAATATCTTCGGATAGTTCATGATAGAGGAATACGCATCGTCTATACAACGCATGATTATTTCGGGTTGTGTCCTAAGGTGAACTTCATCAATCAAGATGGTGAAGTCTGTATGGGGGCTTCGGCTGAAAGATGTGTTGTATGCAACGCACACGCTAAGTCGGCGTTGTTCTTGAAAGCGAGAAATGCAAAATGGGTGGTGCCTTTGAAATCTATAGCAAGGAGGATGAAGCGATGAACGAGTATCAGAAGTTGTTGGATTATTATAAGGAGTGCTTCGGATTGGTGGATTGCTTCCACTTCAATAGTGAGACGGCGGGTAATGTTTATAAGCAGTATCTCCCATCATGCAATGGTAAGGTTATTCCTATCACTCATGATGGCATCAAGGAACATCGTCTGCATAAGGACTTCCAGCATGATGTCTTGCATATTGGTTTTGTTGGCAATAGTACTCCCTACAAGGGTTTGCCATTGCTAATTTCCACTTTGGAGTCTATAGGTAAGACTGATTCTTGGGACTTATCTGTATGGGGCGGAGGTGTTGGCAAGCATGCCTCTTTACCTATTTACTATAGAGGCAAGTTTGATTCTTCGACTATAGCCAATGTCTATCATGACATGGATGTCTTGGTGGTCCCTTCTATTTGGAAGGAAACTTTCTCTCTGGTTACGCTCGAAGCCTTGTCGTATGGTGTTCCGGTCATCGTCTCAGATAATGTAGGGGCGCAGGATGTTGTCAAGGAGTATAATCCAAGATTTGTGTATCGTTCGGAGGAGGAACTGAAGCGCTTGCTGAAGGACATCTTGGAAGATAGGAATATGTTGCAGGATTTCAACCAAAAGATTCTTGATTTGCCTTGGAAGCATGGCATGGAGGAACATGCTAAGGAGGTGATAGTGAAATTATACAGAGGCTAATGATAATTATTATAACATTCATATCTTTTCTATTGGGATTTTTCATTCAACTTATAGCTTTGCCATTTATCATTAAACATCTTGTAAAAGGTGTATGGGTATATGTCAATAACATAAGTTCAACTTCTATTTTTCGTTGGTCTGTTTCACTTATAGTTTCCTTTGCACTAAGTGTTTTGATTATACAAAATCAGCGAGAGAGAGTCCTGACGCAGACCAGTTCAAGCTATCAGCATATTGTGGATAGCTTGAACTTGGAAATTAAAATGTTGCAGCAACATAACGTGAAATAATAATGGACTTTGATTTCTCTGATTATACATACAGTGGAATGATTGGCATATTCTCTGCCATCATTGGCATGTGCTATCCATTAATGCTTCAGGCAATAGACAGAATTGATGAGAAATATCACGTAAGCAGATTTGTTGAACTCTTCAAAAAGGAAACTGTATATGGCAGATTTAATCGACTGCTTCTGTTGTCTATTGCGTTTGCCGTGATTGAACCATTCGTTTTATATATAATGAGTGGAATTCTATGGATGCAATTGCTTGTCTTGGTTGGTCATACTTTACTTGTTTTGGTCCTTCTTTTACATGTTGTCGCATTGTATAGGCTGATACTGATTTATAATGACCCTCGTCTATTTTATGAGCATTTGATGAAGATACCTGGCGAATTTGTGTTGGAGTTGATAGATTTGGCAAAGTATGCAGCGAAGAGGGAAAATGCCAGTCTTTATAATGCCTGTATTCAACGCGTGTATGAAATCTTGCAAAGCGACAATTATGAAGAAAAGCGATAAACAAATGGTTCGGGAGGAAGCGTTGGTCAAACTTCTGGAATGTTCTTTCAGGGAAGATACGCCCTTGATGATGAAGAATGACAATGTTGTCTTTGCTCTGTTCTTTGATACAAGGGGTAAAGGTTTGTCTGACTTTAAATACAGATGGTTGTGGTATGCCATCAACCAAGTGGTCAGAAATGATGATAAAAACTGGATGTATCGCTATTGGGAGTTTGCTGACCAATATTATGGCGATGTATTTGCCTGCGAAAGCTATTGTGAGGAAGGAAAGAGATTCTTCGAATTCCATGTGGCTGTGGGCGGACTGCTTATTCTGAATGAGAAATATGAGTGGATAAAGCATATTGCTTCATTTGCAAATTGCTTGCCTGCAAAATATTTTTTGATACCAAGCACTTTCTCTGAGATATTCGATTGGTTGCAATATTTTGATGATATGGCAGAATCATCAATAGATTTGGACGTGAGATATCATCTGTATTCGCAGTATGAGGGAGTAAGGGCTGGTGCAAATCTCTACAATGGAATTGTGAGATATTTGGCTATGATGATGTGTCGCTTGCCAGAGATGAACTTCAATGTAAGGTATATAAATCCAATGGCATTACCGCATGTTTATGGTGACGCTACGGATGAAAAGAAAGATTTTGTGTCAGTGAATCTGAAAAACATCCGTATAACAGACTTCTTGAGAAAAACAATTGACGAGACTTGCCAGAAAAATTCAGGAAAGGAACAAGCATTACAGTTATTAAAAGACTATATTGATGGCTGTAAAAAACGTCTGAATGTGGATGCTCATGTTGATGATGATAAAATAGAACATATAGCAAAAACACTTCTTGACGAATTCGCACGTCAGCAATCAGTATTGATTACCACTAAAGACAGTTCTTTGGAGAGCTTTGTGAGGGAAAGATGGTTTGCGGAGTCTGCTGATGCATTGAACGAATATGATTTCTTGGAGGGAAGAAGCTACAATAATATCAATAGGGAATCGGTAATGATTCGGCATATTATTGTTGAGGCTATATTTAGATATAATGAGGTTTTGAAGACGTATCAAGTTACAACAACTTTGAATGTCAGATATAGAGATATATCGACTGCGTTAACCAAACTTTGTATTCCTAAAGAATATGTTATTCTTGTAGGAAGCATTGCGACTTTTCTGCTTCCCGATGGATATGATGATAATCCTAATGTCCATTTTATCTATTCCAATCAATCGGAGATTATCATTATGGAAAAGAGTCTTTTGCCATTTATTTGTTTTGAAGAAGAAGAATGTAAGTACGAAAGGTATAAACTTCTAGATGAAAAGAAGAACAAAGTTTTATACTCGAACATATGGAAAATGCAAGATGCTGGTGAAACTAAGTTGAATGCAGAAAAGAACAAGCATTTTGATTTGTTCATTGGGTGTTATGCTTCGATATATATGCCTCCTAAAGAGAAACGAAGATGCATTCGTATTAGGGCAGTTGATGGTATTACGCAAGAGACTTTTGATTTGGACAAAATCTTGAAAATTACGGAATACAAGGCATAAAATGTAATATACGATGGGATTAATCTTTACAATACTTTTTTTGTTAGCATTGTCCGCAATACTTTCCGTATTGTGTCCAGAAAGGTCATCCTCAAAATTTTGGGCGGTGGCATGGACTTGGAGGCATATAGGCAAACCATTGCGTGATTATCTCCTTCGTAGAGTGACAACAGCAAAGGTAGTCTATCGTTATTTTGGGACGATGATGGCTATAAATGGCTCATCCTTGCTTTTTAATGTATTTAGGGTGAAGACGAACAACTTTATGGTTGAGTTTTCTGCAGACCCAATCAATAGTTCTGTACTTTTTGTAGATATACTTCTTACTATTGTTGCTGTGTTTTATCTTGTATTGCAGTTTCGCAAGCCAAAGAATGATATATTGACTGAAAATACAACTGAAAGAATATTAGAAGTATTGGCTAACAAAAACGATGAGATTAGAGAATTGTTGCCTTTGTATAGAAGTTCCATAGAAAATTTGCACTTAAAGGAAGCATATAAACATCTGGGAGCAATTAGAAAAATTGTGATAAAGCGAAGTGCCGCAGATTATGAATTGCTTGCAACAATAGATTATCTAATGGGAAAATGTTCTCGCTTTATCAGAGGAAATGATGAAAAAGCTGAGTTTGTTAGAGCTTTCGATGAAATGAAAAAAGCAAACTTGTTTTTGATAGAAATAGCAGAAGAATATATTTATATTAGCATAAATGAAAATGACAAACAACCCACAATTGATTTATGCCATCAGGTCTTAGACAGAGAACCTAACAATGCTATGGCAAATGCTGCAATCGTCGTTTTGTCAGATAATGTGGAAAACGTATATAAGGAAGTTCCAAAGCCAGTTCTATCGGAGATTAATTTCCAATTTGTGATATTTTATCATGTATTTAATCATCCAGAACAAGAATGGTTAAATATAGAAGATATTCAATGTGATGTTCCAGAAAACTTAACTTATGATAATTTAAGACAGTGGAGTTTCTGTATGTCTGTCTACTCTACCAAGCTTTTACAAGAAGGACATTATTTCAATGATGGCAGGAAAATTACGCCGACGCTACGTAAAGTATATGATATAACAAATAGATATAAGTCCCTGTCTGCTGGTACCGATATAGAAAATATTATCCCTGATGTAGAATTTATGGCTTTGTATTCTGAATTTCTTATCATTGAAGATAAATCAAAAAGGAATAGTCTAATTTCATCCATGAAAAGCAGCAAGCCATCGAAGGAAAATTTCATGCCCTATGTGCTGATGTTATTGGAAATGCTTATGATAAACAAGAACTTTGGTGATGCTGCACGAGTGCTTGAAGAACATAAGGATTGCAAAGATGAAACTTTAGCTTTGGTAGGATTTATTTTGCCGACAAGAACATTTGACAAACAGTTTGCAGTAAAAGCCTTTGATCATTTAGAGAAAATAAAAATTTTATTGCCAGATATGCATTGCCAACCTGTATTAAGCTGTGTGGCTATGTATGCTGGGGATATCCTGCAATTCAAGAATTTAAAGATATTTGAGAACCCAATCACGCAACAGATATTTGAATACACATTAATGTATTTTTCAACAAAAGCATGTGATGTTGAAACCATTAAGACTCTTGCAGAAAAAGCACCAAAGAAAGCTAAATTTATCTTAGCAAAAATATTAGGTTCAGAAAATCATATAAGCGAGGCTTTGGATATAATACAGCCATTGATACAGGAAGGTGTTTTTTCTGTAGAAATGGGAGTGTATCTATCCATATTACGTGAAAATGAAGACTATAAAGATGTTTTCTTCGATGCTTTAAAGAAACTTAGGAAAAATGGTGTCACACATGTAAAAGAATTCTTAGAAGATGAATACTATTTGGCTATAAGCTGTAATGACTTAGCAGATGCAGGAGAAGTTATTAGCCTACTGTTCAAACAATATCCTAATAACAATAGTGTGTTCTATAATTATCTTAATTATTTGAACCTAACTGGACAAAAGGACAAATTCTCTCAATATGTAGGTAGAGTCTTAAATACTGTAGAAGACAATTCTATATTGAATTGTAATTTCTTCAACTTATTATTATTACAAGGATATTATAAGGAAGGCTTGGATTTTTTGTATAGAGCAATTCTGCGAACAAAGTCGCAAGAACTGAAAGACTTATGGTTTGAATACATGCACACTCCACATATTTCTCCTATTATCAATGAAGAAAAAGACATTGTCGAGAATGGTGATTTCGTTGTGTATGAAGAAAACGGAAAAATTAGAAGTGAGGATGTATTTGTTAATTCCAATACTGAAAAACTTATAGGACATCAGGTGGGTGAAAAGGTTACATTAGATAGGTTTGAGATGATTTCTTCGGCAAAGATACAATGCATATACAATAAGTATCATTCTCTTACAAGGCAAATATACCAAGGTTTGCAACAAGGTCAAAGTAAGAGTATCCGCATGTTCACTCTTGATGACTTAAAAGGAGGTGACGGAAACATGTTGACCAACCTGATGATGTTGGCTGGTGGATATGATAACAAAAAGCGGATTGAAGATTGGGAAGAACGATATGCTAAAGGTGAGTCAATGCTTATCAGTTCTTTTGACAACAGCAATGCGTATGAAAAGTGCATAAATAGAATATTTGGAAATGTCAGGATATATTGTCTGCCATATCAAAACTATGAAAAATGTCCAATAGGTGACTATGATTGCGTGTTAGACATAACATCAGTTGTTCTTCTAAGTATGCTTAATTATATATATGGATTAACTTTTGAAAGAAAATTTATTATACCACAAGGATTGTCACTTTATTTACAGCACACTTTGCAAAAAGAGAATGTCAATCCTACTTTTATTTCGCAAGATGTAGTTGAGAGATTAAAGTTGAAGAAAAGAGCTACGGAAAGTTATCATATAGAGATATTACAATACATACTTGACTGGATTGATAAATATTGTACTATTGAAGTAGCTACAAAAAAACTGAATCTCCATTTCCAAGAAAGCGGTCACTCCTTTTTTGAAATCGAAAGTGAAAGTATGCTACTGACGATTGATAAGAAAAGATGTATGATAAGTGAAGACTGGGGACTAATGACAAATTATGAGAACTTTAAAATTCTCAACACAGAAGCTTTCTTATATCTTTTGAATATCAAAGAAAAACTAAAAATTTCCAAGTTCTTAGCAGACTTGCATTTTGTAGGAGTAAATGTTGACTTGGATTATATGCTTGAACAATACCATAAAAAGATCAACAAACAGCCGAATACTTTTTACGAATGTTTGGACGCACTAAGAATTAATGTATACCTTACAAAGGTAGGGTTAAATCTTGCCAATAAAATATTGAATTCGACGATAAGGATTCCATCAGATTCTTTTGATGTAATGAACATTTTTGGGAAGATATTAGAAGGCAAGCCAACCTCCTTTAGAAAAAGTCTAATCGAACAATTGAATAAACAACAGGGATTACATCCTGATTTTATGAATTATCTGATGGAAACAGTGAAGATGAATAGGCTTTTATTGATATAAAATAAACCGTGAAGAATAATCTGAAATATTTTTTACTATAAAATGAAAATTGCATTTGTAAGTGTCCGTGGTATTCCGAATAACTACGGAGGTTTTGAGCAGTTCGCCGAGTATATCTCGGTGGGCTTGGTGAAGCGTGGTCATGAGGTGACGGTGTATTCCCCTTCTTATCATCCTTATCAAGATAAGGAGTACAAGGGGGTGAAGATAAAGCATATCTATAGTCCTGAGCCTTGGATGGGAGGTTCGATAGGTTCGTTCTTCTATGACTTCATGTCGCTGAAGGATGCCTTGAAGCGTGAGAACTTCGACATCATCTATGAGGCGGGCTATACGAGCATCATCCCTGCCTTCATCTGGTTCGACGTGAAGAACGTGACCAAGAGTATCGTGGTGACCAACATGGATGGCTTGGAGTACAAGCGTACCAAGTTTAACAAATGGGTGCGCAAGTTCGTGTTCTGGGAGGAGAAGATGGCAGTGAAGCACAGTCATTATCTCATCGCCGACAACATGGGCATCCATGATTATTACAAGGAGAAGTATGGCAAGGATAGTAAGTTCCTGGCATACGGTGCCGACATCCATGATGACTACAATGTGGAGCATCTGAAGGAGTATGGATTGAAGCCTGAGGAATATTACATCTTGGTGGCTCGCTTGGAACCTGAGAATAACATCGTGATGGCAATAGAGGGCTACTTGTACTCAAAGGAGAACGGCAAGCGACCCCTGATTGTAGTCGGTAAGACCAACACACCTCATGGTAAGGAACTGGTGGCGAAGTATGGTAAGGAGAAGGGCGTAAGATTCGTAGGTGGCATCTATGATTTCAACAAACTCAACAGCATTCGCCATTTCTCGAAGGCTTACTTCCATGGTCATAGCGTGGGCGGAACGAATCCTTCGCTCTTGGAGGCGATGGCATCGGAGTGCTTCATCCTCGCCCATGACAATATCTTCAACCGTGCCGTGCTGAAGGAGAACTCCTTGTATTATCCAAGTGCCGAGAAGGTGACGGAGATGCTTGATAACATCGAGGATATTTGTGCCAAGCACAAGAAGGCATTTACGGATGCCAACGTGGAAGAAATCAAGAACGAGTATTCTTGGGAACATCTGGTGGACCAGCATGAGGAATACTTCAAGTGGTTGATGGAACAGAAGAGCTCCCGCTGATAACACAGATTTTCGCAGATTTTTAATTGATTGCTTGTGGATCAAGATAAGGATTTACTTTTGAAACTTCTCCGTGCCGCTTTGTTTGGTGAGAAGTTGGATGCTTCGGCATTTGCTGAAGCTGACTGGAAACAGATTTTTCATTTGGCTGATGTGCAGACCGTTCCGTCCTTGGTATTGGATGGCATGGGGATGTTGCCAACCTCTGCCTTGAAGTTGTCGCTCGACGATAAGTTGGTGCGCTTCGGGAAAATGCAGAAGATGGAGTGCATGAACTCGCTTCATCGCAGTGTTATCGTGAAGATAGACAAGGCTTTGAAGAGTGAAGGGATTCAGACTGTCTTCATGAAAGGGCAGACGGTAGCATTGCGCTATCCGAATGCCTTGCATCGTGCGCCTGGTGACATCGACTTCGTGGTGGCTCCTGATGATTTCGACCGAACTATGGCGGTGATGGAGAAGATTGGAAAGGTAGATCATGGATTGGTACATGAGCATCATGGTATGGCGTGGGTGGACGGTGTGACGGTGGAGCCTCATTACAAAGTTCACAACTATCAGCGGCCATCCACCGACCGTGCTATGCAAGAGATGTTTGCTTCCGTATTTCCATCCGAATTGATTGGTGCCGATATGGATGGATATACTGTTCCAGTCTTTCCTCCGACCTTCGAGAGTGTTTTCTTGATTTCGCACATGGTGAATCATGTGTATGAGGAAGGCTTGGGACTGCGGCAAGTCGTGGACTATGCGATGTTTCTGTCGAAATGTGCCGACAAGATAGACTGGATGCAGCATCATGAGTGGCTATATCGGATGCGGATGGAAAGGGCATGGCGGATTTTTACTTGCATCTGCATAGAGTATATCGGTTTGCCGTTGCCATCACAAGTTGAGCCATTTTCTTATAATGAAAGGAAATGGGCAGCTAAGATGATGGATGACATCTTGCAAGTCGGGAACTTTGGACGAGGTGAGTATGTGTTTCAGCATCGTGGAATGTCAGATGCTTTCCGCAACTATTGCTGGGTGGCGAAGCGTTGCTTGCGATTGGGATTCGTTTGTCCGAGTGAGGCGAGATGGTGGATGATTTCTAAGGTGACCAGGTTCTTTTGGAAAAAAAAGATAGAGAAAGGGATGAAACGATGAAAAAGACATTGGTAACGATGAAGGAAACTTTTCAATACATTGGAATCATTGGGATTGCTTTGCTTTCAGGTTTTTTCTTGGTTATCAAAATGGCTGTGACCGAGGCAAAAGAAGAGACGAGGGATATTGAGAGGGCAAGCAAAATATAACAGATATATCGGGCGAACAGCTCCTCTCCCCTTTTTTATTATGAGCTACTTTTCGGGGATAGAGCTTAGTAGCCCTTTTTTAAAACATATAATTATGGCACATCTTTGTTATGTATATATTAAGTCATACAAACGACTACAGCAAGTTGGTGTTGTTATAGATACTCATTTTCAATATCAACTTAACCTTCAAGAGAAAAGTTTGAAGATAGAGAGAAGCTACTCTATCCCAGATTATTTTTGGGATAATGGGATATATTCGCTTTCAGCCATAGTCGGTGGAAATGGTGTTGGTAAGAGCACTATTTTAAGATTTATTCTTGATGCGGTTGTTGAAGGAGCCGCATACCAAGATTTACAAGGGTGTATTGTGTTCGAAAAAGACGGAACTTTGTACAAATGTACACGCAATTGTGATTTGAATGTCTTTGGAGATGATGATGTCAATATTGTTGAAACAGGGCGAGAAAGTATTAATACATTTTTCTATAGTGGACATTTTTCAGCCTTGTTTGACTATAATGATGTGAGAACTGTTGAATTGACGGGAATGTATAATGCAACGGATAGTTTCAGGCTTGTTAAAGACTTGCAGGATTATTCAAATGTTGATACAATGCATTTGTCAAACAATATCCAATCTCATTTGTTTGCGTATCAAGCCCAAAACAATTATCGAATTTGTTATTTGTTGAGCCAGCAGCATATCAGAGAGTGCTTGGACGACCTTAATTTTCCTAAGTACATAATTATCAGTGCTAACACCTCTGGATTAAAAGCTATAGAAGTAAACTATGCTGGGAAATTTAATGGTTATCAGATACCAAACTTTAAAAGAATCAGAAACAGTTTTAAAGATAATATTCTGGCAAATCTAATATATTGCAATTTGGTTAATACTGTTGCTGACCAAGATTTTATCAGAACAGAAGCGTATGATTTCCTTGTAAAATGGTGTGATACCTATAATGAAGATACCCATGATATTCTAAACTTCTATAGAGAATATGTGGCTAACGAACAAATGAATGGGGCACTAAGGACATTTCTGAATGATATACATTGGTGTTTGATAAAGATAGATGAAATATGTTCTTTTGACGAAAATATCGGTTATTATATAGATATTAGGAATGACAACGGAAGTCTTTATAATTTAGTGGAGCATTTGCTTGCTAATCGTATATATTTGACAGCCAAGTTTTTTGATATGTCATATAGCCATTCTTTATCAGATATAACTGTGTTAAGTTCTGGTGAGCAAGAATTGCTGAACCTCTTTTCAAGGTTGTATTACGCAGTAGTTGTTAGTCCCCAAAAGTTTGACAACCTGCATAGTCCATCATTACTGTTGCTTGATGAAGCGGAAATTGGTTTCCATCCAGAGTGGCAACGTCAATATGTAAATCGACTATGTAAGTTTATCCAATTGCTATTAGTTCCAGCAGTGCATGATTTCCAAATCATACTGACTTCACATTCCCCTATCATTCTTTCAGATATACCAAAATGTTGCACAAATTTTCTGAAAGAAGAGCATGGATATGTCGTAAACAACAGGGATGAGCAAGCCGAAACGTTTGCGGAAAATATATTCAACCTGTATCGCAGATCTTTTTTCATGGAAGATGGACTTATAGGCGAGTTTGCTTCCAACAAGATTGAGGTTCTAAAAGCAAGGATAGAGCAATGCCATTCTCGTATGGGAATGGAAACTATACAGAAAGAAATTGATTACATTGGCGATACATTCATCAAGGGGTACTTGCAGAACAAGCTTGACTTCATTACAGATAGACTCTCAAATGAAGAACAGATAGCTTATTATCAAGCTAAAATTGAAGATTTGAGGAGGCATAGGAATGAATAAAATAGAGTTTCCACGTTTGGGAGTAGACGGAAAAGAATATACTCGTGAGTATATTCACCAATGGTATTTGGCAACTTTTCAAGATGATATCAAAAAGAGATTGGAAGGATTGGAGCATAACTCACCATATAAGGTCCAAAAGGATTTTGTCAAGAAGTTGATTTCAACCCTTCCTTTACTGCTGATAGGCACTCCTCCCAAGTTGAAAGCATTCATTGACTCACTTCATTCAGATTATATCAAGATAGCTTCAAAGAAAGTTTATAAGCCAATTTCGTCTAAAGGAAAAAGGAGAAAGCAGACTTTCGCCAAAGGTTTGTTGCAAGCAATGGGGTACGAAAACTATCGTGAAAGCAAATTAGTGGAGTTGTCTCGTATGCTTAATATAAAGGTGTGTCCTTACTGTAATCATCATTTCACCTTGTACATAGATATTCTTGGAAAGACAAAAAAGAAAGGGTTGTTTCAGTTTGATCATTTTTATGATAAATCCGATTATCCGTATCTCAGTATGTCGCTATATAACTTGATACCATCTTGTCCTTCCTGCAACCATCAAAAGAGGACTACTCAATTGGATTTAAGATACAATCCATATTTCAAGGCTATCTCTGATGAATTTCATTTCAAGGTTGTGGATTCTTTTCAGTTGAGAAGTGGAAAAATGGGGGCAGATAAGATTGACATCAAGATAGAACGAAATGCAAGCAGACAAGGTATCGACGAACTACAGGAAGACTTGCATTTGGAAGAACAATACGGTAGGCATAAGGACATCGTGCAAGAAATTTATGACAAGGCGTATAATGAAACCTACTACCACAACATGCTTACTTGCATATCTGCTGATGAAAGAGAAAAGTTGTTGAACCAATGGTTGGGAATCTCTTTGGATAAGAATGATATAGACAAAACACCTCTGACAAAATTTAGCCAAGATGTTTTGAGACAGGCAAGGATGGAATATGGAAGAGGAAGGAAAATATAATAACATGAATATACTCTTTTCACTACTCACGGTATTCTTGATAATCATTACTGCTGTTGGATTATATTTTAATTGGAATTCAACAGTAATGTCTGTGTTCTTAGGAATGGCACTTGTCTGTTCTGGTTGCAAACTATTCTGCATTTGTAAGAGCTTGGTTTTATCAACCCTCAAAAAATGCAAGGATAAAGTACAAAAGACTTATCGTAAAAACATTCGCAGATTATCCGTTAATTTTGGGCGTAAGATAAACCGCTGGAAATTAGAGAATACAAGTGAAAAACAGATTTCCTTATTATCACCTGTTGATGATTTTGAAAGACACAAAGAGTATATTATTCGGCTGAAAAATGCTATAGACAGGCCTAATGTATTCAATATAGCTTTAACTGGCTCTTACGGCGCAGGCAAAAGTTCCATACTAAAGACATTTAAAACGCATTATCCTGAATATCATTATGTCAATGTATCACTCGCATCTTTTGTTGAGGCAAGGCAACCAAAATGTAGTGATAAAGAAAACTGCAAGGAAGAAGAAGGCTTTGAAGAGCAGTTGGAATATAGCATATTGCAACAACTCTTCTATCATGTGAAAGCCAAAAGTATACCAGAGTCAAGATTTGGACGGATTGAGAGAACCTCGTATAGACAACGTATTTTGTTGGCATTTGGGATGCTGTTGTTTATTGTTGCAAGTTTATTTCTTTTTTGTCAAGAACAGGTAACTAAGTATTTCTTAGTCACTACTACCTTTTTGAGAACTTCTCTCGTATTTTGGATAAGTATATTTATTTTTCTCACAGGTATATTCTTAATTTTGCTCCAACTCATTCTTTGTATAAAGAAAATAACTGTCAAAAACCTAAAATTAGACAAAGCCACAATAGAATTAGAAGAGAAGAAAAATGTTTCAATAATGAATCGCTATTTGGACGAAATCATTTACCTCTTCCAAGAAAAGAAATATAATGTGGTTTTATTTGAAGACATTGACCGTTTTGAAAACACGCATATATTTACAAAACTAAGGGAATTGAACTTAATCCTCAATCAATCAGAGGAAATTGACAGAAGAATCATCTTTCTATATGCACTGAAAGATGATATATTCGCTAATGCGGAAGAGCGTACAAAGTTTTTCGATTATATAGTTCCTGTCATCCCGTTTGTAAATGTCTCCAATTCCGGTGACTCGTTCAGAAGAAAAATAGCGGAATTGAATATTCCTGAAACAGAAGTTCGTTCATCATTCATTACGGATATATCTGCGTTTGTAAACGATATGAGGGTATTGACCAACGTCGTAAATGAGTTTGACCTCTATCGTAATTTACTTGACCCAAAACTGGATAAGGAAAAGTTACTGGCAATGGTTCTGTATAAGAATTTGTATCCAACTGATTTTTCTTTGTTGCATCAAAATAAGGGCGTTGTTTATGAAACATTCATATCTGCCGGAAAGTTAAGAGATGAAATTGAAAAAGATGATATGGCACGCTTGGAAGAAATAGATTTGGAAATACAAGCGATAAACGAGGAATGTCTTAATTCAATTGAAGAACTTCGTGCAGTTATCATAGGTAAGTTTATGAAATTATGGCCAGGCGAGGATTGGAATATATATTGTAATAGGACTCACAAAAGCATTAATGACCTGTATTCAGAAGAAAACATTCAACATATTCTTAAAGGCAATGTCTGTTTTGAAAGTAGATACAATTATCAGTCAAGACATCTAACATCGGAGGATGTCAAAACAGTATTAGGAGAAAGTTATAATTATAGCCAGAGAAAAGCTCTAATACAATCTGCTGAGAACGACAAAATTGAATGCCTGAAAGAAGAGCGTAAAACTTTTATAGAAGAATTATCTATGATTGAGAAGTATTCTCTTTTAGACATTGCAAAATCAGATAGAAATATATTTGAACATGTAGAAGAGGTAAAAGGTAAAGAAGAAAAATATAAAGTGCTCAAATACCTGTTGGAGAAAGGCTATATAGACGAGAAGTATTTCTTCTATATTTCTATATTCCAAGAAGGAAGACTTACTCCTTCAGATCAAGAGTTTCTTCTTTCCATCAAGTTCAATACTCCAAAAGGATTTGATTATAAGTTGCAAGAAGTCCCCTCTCTAATTCAAAACTTATCGGTTGTAGATTTTGACAACAAAGGAGTTTTGAACAAAGACTTATTGGAATATTGTTTGGAACACGAAGACGAATATGAAGATAAATGTGATGCCATTATAAAACAAATGGTAGTTCATGAACAATATGTTGATTTACTGTATAAATTCATGCATGAAGGCGCTTGTTTAACTACATTCATCAAACGATTAGCACATATAGATAAGAATATTTGGAAATCCTTAGATAAGGACATCAATCATGCCGATAAAGAAAAGGATTCTGTTATTTCCATGATATTTATGAGTGCAGACATAAATGACATTAAAGCGATAAATTCAGCATATTCTTTCAATTCTTATATCAACAAAAACAGTAGCTATCCTCATTTGTTTGAGGACATATACAAAGACAAGGTTCAGAAACTTCTTGGGTTGTTAAATTTACAAGTCCAATCGTTGAAAGATGACAGTAAAAGCACTAACACATATATTTATATCTATGAGAATGACATGTATGCTCTAACATTGGATAATATCAAAGTTATATTTGAGCATAATGGATTGTCAACAAATAATTTGAATTCTGCTATTTACACATCTATAGAAAAAACTGAGCTGAGCGAACTACAAACGTATATTCATCAGCAATTACCAACATTTATGGATAATCTTATGTTCTCTCCAAGCAATACTATGGAGTCTTCAGATATTATTGCGTCTTTGATGGATGAAGACATAGATGTAAGCGATATTATGAAACTTATTAAGCACAATGATACCATATGGGAGGATAGTAAGGGGATTAAAGATGAAGATGTTATATGTACATTATTTGCGGAAAACAAGATAAGAATGACATTTGAAAATGTGAACCATTATTGCTCTTGCTTTGATTCTTGGGAGATGGATAATACGCTTATAACATTCATTAATAGCAATGAAGAAAAATCTATTGAAGAATTTACGAAGCTTGTGGATGTTGAAGATGAACACAAGAAAGAATTGTTGCTAAATGTCGTTTTGGCTAATAATATCAATGATAATATTGCTTATTCAATATTCAACAATCGTTGTCTTATAGATGTATGGTGCAAAAACTTAACCCAAATTAATGAAAAGAGAATAAAATATATTGTGGATAATGGAATTGTTTCTATATCACCAAGTTCTTATCATGACATAATAAAAGAGCATCCACAATTGAGTAAGTACCTTCTCTGCAAGACTCCAGATGATATTATCGCAGAATGGGATGACTTTAACCTTGATATAAATACAGTAATAAATGTGTTAAGTTGGAGTGAATATATAGATTACCAAAATTTTGTATTGAATAAAATTGATACGAATAACATCCCACCTGCTGTCGCTGATTCCTTATTGTCATATTTCAGTAAACCTGAAAATGAATTCAATTTGGCTTTGTATACTGAAGCTATGGAAAAGTCTAACAATCCTATTCTAAAAGTTTTAGCAAGTACTTGTTGTATTACGAAAAGAATGATAGCACCAAATGAGCTGTCTAATATTTTCGCTAAAACAAAAGGTATCTTTGAAGGTCTTGAGAAACAAGGGAAAGTCTATTCTATTTCTAAGCAAATAGAAGGCGCACAACATTTTATGGATGCACTTCACCAATTTAAGTATATAGGCAAGGTGAAAGAAAAAGGAGATTTTTTCACAGGACAAGTTTTAAAACGTAAACAAAAGTAATAACAACCACACAAACTTTACTAACGTATATGAAACAGAACATAATGAGAGAAGCCCCAATACTTTTACCAGTATTTACAACGAGTGTGCCTTTGGATTTTCCATCTGAAGGCACGTTTGCGTTCAATAAGAAGACCAACAAACAGTTGGAAGTGACGGTGAGAATCAACGAACACCAGTACTTCAACATGAACTTCTTGAACCATGACGGTTATATCATGGCGTGCTGCCGTTGGGCGCATGTGTTGGACTTTACGGAGAATGGACTTGACCGCATACAGATGATGATCAAGCGGCATTTTCAAAAGAAATATCCTGTCATCAGCAGCTTATATGGTCAGCATACCGATACGGCTGAAGACATCCATATCTCCACCATCGGCTTTGAGGGAAATCCGAAGGAGTGGTATATCTCCATGCGCATCTATGGAGAGAGGTTTGATGATTTGATGCATGGAAATCCGCTGATAAACGTGACATTTGCCTCTGCCGTGGGAAACCTGTGTATGGCAAGCGTAGATGTGTTCAAGGAAATCCTGAAGAGCGATGCCAAGCAACCGAAAGTGCTGTTGAAGGAGTTGACTGGCATAGACGAGATTGACAAGAATTTTGACTTCGGCAATTATCTGGATGCGAGAAATTCAGAGACTGGCGAGATTATATCGACAGCGAGGGAGGATGGAAAGACTTCGGGCGTGGAACTGCCTGGGGAAATAGAGATGCCATCTTGCATGGAGACATTTCCAACCCATCTATATATATCGGCATTCATGAATACGCTGAATGACAAGGAATTTGTTGTGTTCTGCAATGCTCTGTATTTCGAAATCAAATCAAAGGAGCAAGCCATGATAGAATTTGGCTTTACCAAAGATAGCGAAATGAAATATTTAGAGGACTATGTTCCTGCAATTGGTGATAAATTGATAGCAGGAGAAGAAGCCAAAACGGAACGACTGCTGATAACCTCTACGGTTTTACTCATGATGTCAGGTATGCACGACCCTTTGTTTGAAGAGATGTTCCATATCAAAGAGACGGAAGCAGGCAAGTTTGCCGTAGAAATAGAAGGATATGTCAGTAAGTTGATATGGAGGAAATGGGACACCAACTACTTGGAAGAAATAGTGAAGCAAGTGAAAGAAATCAATGAAAGAAATCAAGCTCTTTGATTACCAAGAGGACATGGTGGAACGGATAGAGAAGGCGTTGTGCCTTCATCGGTCCGTGATGGCGCAAATGCCAACGGGAACGGGAAAAACGGTTCTACTCGCTTCGGTCGTAGAATCGTTTTTACGAGAACATCCCGAAAGCTCGGTTTGGATTGTTGCCCATCGGAGGGAACTGGTTTCTCAGATTCGAGAAACGATTCAAAGAGTTTTTTCTTCTAAAATCACCCCGTCCCTCTTTACCATTAAAGAGGGCTCCACCGCTTTCCCCAAGCCCCTTTCCCCTCAGGGGACAGGGGATGTAACCGCTCCTCCTCGTCGCTCTGAACCGCTACGCTCTAAGGTTGGCGGACCATCAAAGGTCTCGCCAAATTGTGCGGGATGGGACCGCCTTGCTGCAACTTCTACTTCTTCTGTCAACCCTGCTTCTGACATGATGCCGATCAAGGCAGTGTCGATACAATGGTTGTCGAAACACTATGACGAGATAGAGGAACAACCGGGGATGATAGTGATTGACGAGGCGCATCATGCGTTGGCTGAGACTTATCAAGAAATGTGGAAGAGATACCCAAAGGCTAAGTTCCTGGGGCTGACGGCTACACCTTGCCGACTGAACAGAAAAGGATTTACAGATTTGTTTGAGACCTTGGTGACAAGCTATACCATCGGGAAGTTTATACAGTTAGGGTTTCTGGCACCCTTTGACTATGTGAGCATTCGCCCCGATAGCGAGGAGCAGAAACTCGTTGACTCTCTGGTGAAACGTGGGGCTGACGGTGATTTCCAAACCAAGGAGATGAACAAGGTGCTCAATACTCGCCCCTCCATCGAAAGGCTCTACCAAAGCATAGCAAAATATGGCAAGGACATG
>ERZ869991.153-NODE-153-length-21660-cov-5.337951_pt1 | contig 21660 bp, 14 predicted proteins | sample MGYA00520862_ERZ869991 | MGnify/ENA primary metagenome ERZ869991 (study PRJEB32232, sample SAMN07284978) | human gut metagenome | biome: human-associated habitat; material: feces | host: Homo sapiens | place: Tanzania | collected 2014-08-11 ...
TTTTTAGCTATCCGTAAAAATGTGTGTATATAGGCTAAATAGGTGAACTATATACTGTTTAGACATTGTGGTAAAAATTGTTAATAGTATCAGTTTTTGTGTATAATACCGGCGTGAGCATAGAACAGAAAAACACAGTTTCAGAAGAAAATACATTCGTTGACTCCAAAGACAGCATGGCGCTGTTCTCCAAAGGAGAAAAGTGCTTGGCCGGTGGACAGTTCGCCGAAGCTGCCTCTTATTTCAGACAAGTTGCGACTTGCGGCGATAACTCTGGGCCTTTGCAATTTAATTTGGGCTTAGCTTATATGTTAAGTGGCAAATTAAGCTATGGCGTAGAGGCGCTGGGCAAAACTGTTGATGAAGATGGAGATTTAGATTTAAGCTTAATTAAATTTGCCGATCCCAAACTGACGGTGCAAGCTGCCGATTTATTAAAGAAATCCGTTGAGAGCAGTAACGATTTGCAGTTTTTGATTAAGGCTGCAGCGGCTTTTCTAGTGCTAAATCGCTTCCCTGAAGCGCAAGCCTCTCTGGATGAATTGGGTGGGCAAGACAATTTATTGCCGCAACTTTTCTTGTGGCGCAGCCTTATTTTTAGCAAATTGGGCAAGTTTAAGGAAGCGTGTCAAGCTGCGGAAAAATATTGCGCTCGTCATTCTGACGACGCTTACGGCTTGTACGCGCTGGGCTTGGCCCATTTTAATTTGAAAGAAACTGCCAAAGCGATAGAGGCTTATCGCAAAGCTTTAGGAGTTGCTCCAGGTCATATAAAAGCTAGTTTGCGTCTAGCTCAGGCCTATATGCTAGCTGAGCAATATCCCCAAGTAGAAAATACTTTGCGCAGCTTGTTGGAGAGACATCCGTCTTGCCTAGAAGCCTATTTCGGCTTAGGCAAATGCTTGGAAAAACAATATCGTCTGGACGAAGCCGCCGAATATATTTCCAAGGCGGCCGATTTAGCTCCGGAAGCGGCCGAATACCAATTTGCGGCCGGCCAAGTTTTTAAAAATTTGGGACAAAATGCCAAAGCTTTAGATTACTTCCGCAAGGCTTCCAATCTTTCTCCTGATGAAAGTGAAGTCCATTACTGCTTAGGTAGTGTACTCAGCTCTTTGGAACGTTTTTCCGAAGCAGTAGCAGAATTTGAAAAAGCCGCTAAGCTTGATCCTCGCAGTAGCTACACTTTTTACGGCTTGGGCGTAGCCTATGCCAGGCTAAACAATTTTGACAAAGCTATTGCCTCTTTTAGCAAGGCTTTAGAATTGAATCCCAAAGCTCAAGAAGCTCGCTACGAAATAGGTGTTCTCCATTACAGAAGCGCTGCATACGAAGAAGCTATAAAAGAGCTCGAGGCTTACGGTAAGTTTTCGCCTTTAGATTGTCGCTCTCGTTATTATATGGGGCTCAGTTACCGTGCTTTAGGCAAGATGAAAGAGGCTGAGCAATTCCTTTTGGAAGCCATGAAAGATAGCACCGATAAAGAACAGCAAATCTATTTCGACAGTGCCGATTCTTTGCAAAAAGGTCAAGATACGCTATCTTTGCACACTTTGGCCGAAGCAGCTTTGCGCGATTTGCCCAATCGTAAGAGCGATTTTTTTGAAGCTTCTATGTTGCAATTCTTTGGAACTAAAGCTGTTCATTTACACCAAGCTATCCAAGAAGAGCGCGAATATAGTAACAATGTAGAGGAGAGTCTCTTCCAATTTATGAGTTCTCTTTCTGCCTTGACCGATTTGCGCGATGCCTATTGCCAATCACATTCTCAGCGAGTGGCGGCTATTGCTGATATTTTGGCTGAGTCGTTTGGTGTAGAAGAAGAACTTAAAAATGGCATTCATGTAGGAGCTTGTTTGCACGATTCAGGGAAAATGGCTTTGCCTGATGTGGCTATGTATTATGCCGACAATCCCAACAACGATGCTGATGTGAAAGAGTGTAACGAGCTTTATAAACAGCATACTCTCTTAGGATATGAAAACTTCTCGGCTATGCCTTTCCCCGATGGTGTGTTAGAAGCTATTCAGTATCACCACGAAATGTGGGACGGCAGTGGTTTTCCTGAAGGCTTGAAAGGAAAGGCCATTCCTTTAGCTGCTCAAATAGTTGGTTTAGCCGACTACTACGAGCGCTTGCTCACTAAAGGCGGCGCACAGGGAGTCTACACTCAAGAGGCAGCTCTGGAGCTGATAAAAAAAGAGTCTGACAAACTTTTTAACCCTGAGTTGGTCAAACATCTTGAACTTGAGTTTGGCAAAATCAACGTCAAGCTTGAGGCTGCGGCCGATTAGTCAGCCACTTTGCGATAAATATATACAGTTGCTTCATCCCAAGTAAATGGATAGGAAGACTGATGGCACAATTCCCAAGCTGAATCATTCAACTTTCGGCTGACGCTGATTACTTTGGAACCAAGCGGCGCTTGCCTTAACAAATTATTTTGTAAAGCCAACCAAGTTTTTGGGTCCAGGCATACTGCAGTTAAAAAATAAATATTTGCAACAGGCAATTTATCTTGACTAAAGTCAGCTTCTTGGAAGCTGACTTTATTTTTTAATCCTAACAAGTTGGCCGCTCGGCGCCCTCGTTTTATATAATCTGGCACTATATCTACGCCCACAGATGGGGAAGCAAAAGCCAGAGCTGCCGTTAAAGGTACTACTCCGCGTCCACATCCTAAGTCTGCCACTTTTGTTTGCTCTGAAGCGTCGACTGCTTTTAACAAAGCATAGGCTGTGCCTGGCAAAGTCTCCCCATAAGTGAGGTCGCCGCAATCGTCCGGCAAGTTGTGGCCGTTTTGCAACCTTTGGGGAGCATATTGCCGAAAATACCGCAAAACGGCCACATTGGGCGAGCTGCCGAGCCAACTCAGCATGAGCGAAAAGCGCAACCTATACCACCAAAGGCTGCTTCCGTAGAGGAAAAACTCGCGCAAAGTTTGCCTTATAATCCAAAATATATTTTCGAAAGCAATGAGCAACAATTCCATAAGGTTTGGGCCTAAAAAACGAAGGTTGTTTTTCCTCAGCCTATTGTTTGGCTGTCGTCACGTCGTTTAGCTGTCGTTGGACGAAGAAGGCGAGACGACAGCTTCCAGCTTTTGTTGCAACAAGTTCAACTCTTGGCGGCGCTTGTCGCTCATAAGCAAATGCTCGGCAGCCTCTATGGCCGCAGCTTTGGCTTGGGCTTGCTCAGCAGAAAGCCCTTGGGCGGCTGCGGCCATACGTTGCAGCGCCTGGGAAAAATTTTCCAAGGCGCTGCCGTAAAGGCTGTGCAGTTTCGCTTTTCTGGCTTCCAGCCAAAGTGTCAGCTCACCCGCCTCGAGGGCGCACCAAGTCGGGACGCCTTTTTGCGCTTCTTCCATAAGAAAACGTCGCGAAGAAGCTAAGTGGTGCGTCCCGACTTGGTAGGTGGCTGTTTCGGCATAGCTTTCTGTCAAGAGAGCTACAGCCTGTTGCTTTAGGTTGCTCTCTTGCCAGTTTGGTGAGGCCGAAACAGCCACAGTTTCAGCTTGCGGCGCAGCTGAAACTGCGCCCTCGTTAGGTGAGCTCATAGTCTTAACATTAGCGAATTTGGCCTTCGCCTTCAATTAAATATTTATCGGTAGTTAAAGCTTCCAAGCCGAGCGGGCCGCGAGCGTGAAGCTTCTGAGTGGAGATGCCTATTTCAGCACCAAAGCCAAATTCGCCGCCATCGGTAAAACGGGTGGAAGCGTTGACATAAACTGCACAGGACGTTATGCGCTGTTGGAATTGTTTGGCCGCTTTCCAGTCTTCAGTGACGATAGCTTCGGAGTGGCCGGAAGAATGAGCGTTGATATGATTGATGGCTTCGTCCAAACCGTCCACTATTTTTACAGCTATATCTAAGCTGAGATACTCTTTATCCCAATCTTCTTCAGTTGCGGCCACTGCCTTATCAGTCAAAGCGCATACTTCGGGGGAACCGTGTAAAGTTACCTCAGCCATATCGTCATTTTCGGCCATTTTTTGTAAGAATTGTGGGGCCACTTCGGAGTCGATAAGCAAAGTTTCCAAGGCATTGCAAACGCCAGGACGTTGAGTTTTGCCGTTAATTAAAATATTGAGAGCCATATCTAAATTGGCACTTTTGTGTACGTAAAGGTGGCAATTGCCCACACCGGTTTCGATAACTGGCACGGTGGATATTTCTTTAACTCGACTGATTAAACTGTGGCCGCCGCGAGGAATAATACAATCGATCAGATCGTTCATTTTGGCCAACTCTTCGACAGCTTGGCGACCTTCGTTTTCTACAGGAATGATAAAGTCGGGATTTAAGCCACACTCTGAGAGGGCTTGACGCATGCTGCGAGCCAGCACTTTATTCGACTCGGCAGCATGGGAAGATCCGCGCAATAGACAAGCATTACCCGACTTTAAGCAAAGCACAGCTGAGTCGACAGTTACGTTAGGACGAGCTTCGTAGATCATGGCGATAACGCCTAAAGGCACCTGAACTTTGCGTATAGAGAGGCCGTTAGGGCGAGTCCAACCTACTTCGCGTCCCACAGGATCGTCGAGTTGGGCCACTTTTAACACGCTGTCGGCCAAAGCCAAAATGCGAGCTGAGGTGAGACTGAGCCTATCCAAGAAAGCTGGCGTAGCTCCATCTTGAGCAGCTTTAGCTACATCTTTTTTATTTGCTTCCAAAATTTGTTCTTGATCAGCTAAGAGCTGTCCGGCAATTTTTTCTAAAGCTTGATTCTTTTCTCCGGTTTTCAAATTTGCCAATGCAAAAGAAGCTATCCGTGCCCTTTGGGCTAATTCGCGTACTGTACTCATCTATTGGTCCTTAAAATTTTTTGTCGAAATTGGCGCAGAATCGTTTTTTTTCAATATCTGTCCGGCCTAAGCAAAACTGAAGGCAAGAATCTTTTTAGCCACCTTTTTTTTCTTCCTGCCTGGTTTAGGTTGCGCTTATTTGTTCTCTACACAGTTTGTGTTATTATCAACGGCGTGATTCACGTAGTAAATTTAAACAAATCTTTCGGCGCTCATGTTATTTTGGATGATGTTAGTTTCGCTGTGGCGCCCGGCGAAAAAGTCGCTTTAGTAGGCCGCAACGGTTGTGGCAAAACTACTTTGTTGCATATTATCTGCGGCACCGAGCCCTACGATAGTGGTTCTATTATTTTGGGGCCTTCTTGCCAAGTGGGGTATTTGGGGCAGGAAGGACAACTCAACCACAGTCTAACTCTCTATCAAGAGATGGAACAAGTTTTCGCCGATGTCAAAGAACTTGAAGCCGAAGTGCGCTCTTTAGAAGAGCAAATGGCCAAATTGGGCGAATCTGCAGATCCTGCCGATGCTGAACGGCTGCAATCGGTACTTAACCGCTACGGACGTTGCCGCATGCGTTTGGAACACAGCGAGCCTGAGCTTATCGATGCCAAAATTCGCAGCACTTTGCACGGTTTGGGCTTTAATGATAGCGATATGGATCGTCTGACTTCCGAATTTAGCGGCGGCTGGCAAATGCGCGGCTCTATGGCCAAATTGCTTTTGCGCGATCCCGATTTACTTCTTTTAGACGAACCTACCAACCATCTAGATATCTATGCTGCCGAGTGGTTGGAAGATTATATCCGCAAAAGTTCGGCTACCGTTATTTTAGTTTCTCACGATCGCTATTTTATGGATCATTGCATCAACCGTGTTTTGGAGTTGCGCAATACTAAAATTAGCGAATATGCTGGCAACTATAGCTTCTATGTGGAAGAACGTGAACGCCGCCGCGAACAACAAGAAGCCGCCTATCAAAATCAGCAAAAAAAGCTGAAACAAGAAATGCGCTTTGTGGAGCGTTTCCGCTACAAAGCTACTTTGGCTACACGTGTACAAAGCCGCATCAAACTTATAGAAAAGCGCGATTTGATTGAAGCTCCCGACAAAGATCAGCGCTCTCTCAAGGCTCAATTTGCCACAGCTTCAGCTTCAGGCCAATCGGTTCTTTCCGTAAAAAATGTTTGCAAAGCTTACGGTCAGCGTCAGGTTCTTACCGGACTAAGTTTGGAAGTACAGCGCGGTGAAAGAATGGCTTTAGTAGGTGGCAACGGCGTAGGTAAATCCACGCTTTTGCGCTTATTGGCCGGTTTAGAAGAACCGGATAGTGGCAAAATTAAAGCCGGTTACAAGTTGGAGCCTGTCTATTATGCCCAGCATCAAGCCGAATCGCTGGACATGAACCGCACTATTTTGGAAGAAGTATATTCAGTGTGCGGTTTTGATGTCGATCAGACTAGAGTGCGCACTATTTTAGGATGTTTGCTCTTTGAAGGTGACGACGTCAATAAGGAAATTTCTGTATTGAGTGGAGGAGAGCGCAGCCGCGTAGCTTTGGCACGCTGTATTTTGCAACCCTCCAACTTGTTGCTTTTGGACGAGCCTACCAACCATTTGGATATCGAATCGCGCCAGGCTTTACTCAACGCTTTGCAAGATTATCCCGGTACTGTCATGATCGTCACCCACGATCGCTTTTTCATGAACGAATTGGCCGATGTGGTGGTGGAAATACGTCAAGGGCGAGCATTCCGCTATTTGGGCAACTACGATGATTATGCTGAAGCCCGTCGCAAAGAAGTGCAGCGTGAAGCTGCCGAGAAAGCTGGTGGAGGTAAGCCTGCGCTAACCAAAACACAGCAAACTAAAAATCGCAAAGCAGCCCTGGCAGCCTATCAGCAAAGCAAAGCTGAAAGCCAAAACAACAAGAGCTCAGCTGGAGCTGGTGGTCAATTTAAGTGGAAATTTTCTGCTTTAGAAAAGCGCATTTGCACTTTAGAAGAAGAAATGCAAGCTCTGGGTGAGCGCTTGGCCGATCCTGCGCTTTATAACGATCCTGAAAAGCTCAAAAAATTGCGTGACGAATACGATCGCAAACAACAGGAAAATACCGAACTTATGGCTATTTGGGAGCAAATGGCTGAAGAACAATAATGCATTCTTATTTGGTATGGCGAGCGATCGTAAAATTTTGTAAGCAGACAAAACTATCCAAAAGCAAAAAAGTCTGCCACAATCGAACACAAAGGGCATGGTAAGATAGGCAACAAGCAGATAGAGGAGGAGTAAGCTGTGCAAAGGAGTTGGAAGTCGAGAGCCTTATTTTTTTGTATAGGCTTGGTTGTAGGCGCCGGGGTTTGGTGTGGCCTTAACTACGAGCGTTTGCATGAGATGAATACCACCTCTACGCCTATCGCTATGCAATCGACGGATGCTAAAGCTGAAGAGAATAAATCCGGAGCAGCTATGCATTCGCTGCCACAAATTCCTCAAGTTCGCGGTGAAGAACAGTTGCGTCGAGCTGTGGAAGACTATCTCAATTATTTAGAGGCTTCTTCCAAGGTAAAACTTGACCAAAACAAACTGGCAACTGTTCTTAAAGAGGCATGGCCTGTCAAAAATGGCGATTTGCCTATGCTTTACATGTATAAGTATCCGTTGCGCTCGGCTTTGGAAAAATTGCAAGTTTTAGATCCGCAATTAACTTCTCTCGGTACTCAAGCTCAAGAGTGGATCGATAAGCAAGGCCGTTGGAATGTGCAAGCTAAGGGCTGGCAATTTGCACCTTTTGAAGAGGCTGTCTACCAAACTTACTTTACGGACAAAAATAAAGATTTTCCCTTAAGCCGTTCGCTGAAGATACTTTTGGCCATACGTAGTCGAGACTACAACAAAATGCAAGAATTGCATAACCAAATCGGCTTGGGGCCGGCTCCTCAATGGCCTTTGGAAGCTTTTCGCCAGCTCTATGCTTATGCCACTAGCGAAGGTGGCTCTAAGCAAATGGAAGAACTGAAAAAATTGCTTCCTAAGGGAAAGAGCTGGCAGGGAGCCAACTGGTGCGAAATCGGCTATGGCACTGGCAAGATATTCTCTGCTTTACGAGCTGAGTTAGGCAGCAAGGGAAATATTTGGGCCGTGGAAATAGACTCTTCTTGCAAACGTTTTGCCGAAGAATTGTTGGCTTCCGGTTGTACCGATTGGGGCGAAATTAAATTTATAGACGGCTCCTATAAAAATTGTCATATGCCTGCCGAAAGTGTAGACGTAGTGCATGCAGGTCTTATTCATATTGGTGATGGGCCAGATGAGCTGATTCAGCGCGATTGGCTGCCACTTTTGGCCAGCATAAAGAAAGCCTTAAAGAAAGGCGGCTTGCTACTTGTCGATGATGGAGGAGATCCACCTATAGACAGAGTGCGGACAGTTATGAAAATGGCTGGTTTTAAAGAAGTAAAAGTGATTCAGGGGCAACATACAGATTCGAAGCATCCTTGCTTTGTCGCTGCTTTTACTCCGGAAAAATAGACTTTTTTCTGTATGTAAAAATATACGCAATTAGACGGGAACATTTATTGAGCTGAGGTCAATTCTAGGAGGGAATAGCCCTTCCGAGGGGAAAGGTAAAAGAGAAATGTTGTGCGTAGCTTGTGGTAAAATTACTGATTCTACAGATGTTTGTGAGCATTGCAAAGCTCCTCTGCCTTCCAGAACGGCCGTGCCTCCTTATCAGAATGGCCCCGCGCTGGAAGTGGCCGAATTGATAGCCGATTGGGAAGATGGAAAACTTGATTCTGACAAGTTGGAAGAACGCCTCAAAGAGCGCACCGCCTTTTACAATTCAAGGCTGTCTGAAGTGTGTGCTATGGATGTTCCCGAGGATGTTCGCGCCGAAATCAGTGAAGAATTGAGTATTGGTCGCATGGGCTTGGAAAGCTTACTTAGGGCTCTGGATTTAGTAAAACAATATGCCCAAAGTGACGATATTTCTGTGCGTACTTTGGCTCTTCAGGCTGCTGAGAGCGGAACCAAAATGCTCAATAAAGCTATGCGCCTGAATTGGAAGTCGTATACTATGCTTCAAGCCAGCACAGAAGAAATGCTGGCTTTGGCGCAGAAGAGTGTATAAGAGTAGGGGCGGCCAAGCTGGCCCTGCTGTCGGGGGAAAACAAAATTTTTGGAAGCGAACCGACGAAGCTTCTTTCGGCGGACTCGCTTCGCTTTCGGTTTGTGACTTTCGCAATCATCAATCGGAAGCGCAAGATTACTAAAAACACAAACCGCATGCGGTGGGAAATATCCCTGCTGCGGCGTTGGAAGGGAAAGGCAATAAATGACTTGTAGTTGTGAAAGTTGGCGTAAAAAGCTGACCAATGAGAAAGCTACTTACCAATTTGAAGAAGGCAACGCTGAAATGCGCGCTCTCCTGGGCGGCAAAGGCGCCAACCTGGCTGAGATGACCCGTATGGGAATCCCCGTACCTCCCGGCTTTACTGTAACGACTGAAGTTTGCAATATGTACTATGAGCTGGGCAAAATTATGCCTCCCGGCTTAGATGAAGAAATTGAAGAACAGATGGCCACTCTGGCTAAGAAGATGGACAAAGGCTTCGGCTGCCCCAAGAACCCTCTCTTGGTCTCCGTTCGCTCTGGCGCCAAATTCTCCATGCCTGGTATGATGGACACCATCCTCAACCTCGGTCTCAACGACGAAACCGTAAAAGGTTTGGCCGAGCAGTCCAACAACGAGCGCTTCGCTTATGACGCCTACCGTCGCTTCATCATGATGTTCTCCGACGTAGTAATGGATCTTCCCAAGTCTGAGTTCGAGAAAATCCTGCGCGCCAAGAAAGACGCCGAAGGCGTAAAAGAAGACTCCAAACTTTCCGCTGCTGCTTTGAAAGAAGTTGTAGAAGACTACAAAAAGTTATTCAAAGAAGAAAAAGGTTTTGACTTCCCTCAGGATGTTCACCAGCAGCTCAGAGAAGCCGTATTGGCCGTGTTCCGTTCTTGGATGAACGAACGCGCTATCATCTATCGCAACCACGAGAAGATTCCTCACAACTTGGGCACCGCTGTAAACGTACAGGCTATGTGCTTCGGTAACATGGGCGAAACTTCCGGTACCGGTGTAGCTTTCAGCCGTGACTACAACGATGGTACCAAGGGCTTAGTCGGTGACTTCCTCTTAAACGCTCAGGGCGAAGACGTAGTAGCCGGTATCCGCAAAGTTTCTCCTATCGACGAGCTTAAGAGAATTATGCCTGAGAGCTACAACACTCTTAACGACATCGCCACCAAGTTAGAGCTCCATTACAAAGACCTCCAGGATATGGAATTCACCATTGAAAAAGGTCGTTTGTTCATGCTTCAGACCCGTAACGGTAAGAGAACCGCTGCCGCCGCCGTAAAGATCGCCGTCGACATGGTTCACGAAGGTCTCATCACCAAAGAAGAAGCCGTTATGCGCGTAGCTCCCGATCAGCTCGATCGCTTGCTCCACCCCTTCATTCCCGACAAGGTAAAGAAACAAGCCAAAGCCGACGGCAGCATGTTAGCTAAAGGTACTGCCGCTTCTCCCGGCGCCGCTTGCGGTCGCGTAGTATTTGATAAGAACGAAGCTGTCCGCCTCCACAGCGAGACTCCCGTTATCTTGGTTCGTATCGATACCACTCCTGAAGACGCTGCCGGTATGTTGGTAGCTAAGGGTATCCTCACTTCCACCGGTGGCCCTTCATCTCACGCCGCTTTGGTAGCTCGTGGCTGGGGTATCCCTTGCGTAGTAGGTTGCGAAGCCTTACACATTGATATCGAAAACAAGACCGTCACCGTAGGCAACAAGTCCTTCAAAGATGGCGACTTCCTCACCATCGACGGCTCCACCGGTGAAGTCATGCTCGGCGAACTTCCTTTGGAAGAGCCCAAAGACCTCACTCCCGAGACCAAAGAACTTTTGGGTTGGGCTGACGAAGTCAAGCGCTTGAGAGTATATGCCAACGCTGACAACCCCAAAGATGCTGCCAGAGCTAGAGCTTTCGGCGCTGCCGGTATCGGTCTGTGCCGTACCGAGCACATGTTCATGGAAACCGAGCGTTTGCCTTACGTACAGGATATGATCCTCATCGCCGGTGAAGCCGAAAATGGCAATCGTGCCCGTCAGGCTATCGTTAAAGAGCTCGCCGAAGCTACCGGTCGTCACAAGGAAACCTTGGAAGCCAAGCTGGCTGAGTTCGACAAAGAGCACATGCCCGTTTGGAACCGTTACCAGGAACTTTTGGCCAAGTTGCTCGAGTTCCAGCGCGGCGACTTCCGCGGAATCTTGGAAGCTATGCAAGGCTGCTGGACCATTATCCGCTTGATCGACCCGCCTTTACACGAGTTCCTTCCTAAGCACGGCCCTCTCTTCGAGGATGTCGTTCGCCTCAGAACCCTCAAAGATGTAGATACTAAAGCTTACGAAGCTGCTTTGGCCGAAATCCGTGCCAAACGCGGTGCTGACGTAACCTTAGAGAGCTTGGTCGCTCTCCTTGGCCGCGTTGAGAAGATGAGTGAGTGCAACCCCATGCTCGGTTTGCGCGTCTGCCGTTTAGGTATCGTCTTCCCCGAAATCGTCAAGATGCAAGTTCGCGGTATTATGGAAGCTGCTTGCGGTTTGGTTAAAGCCGGTATCGACGCCAAGCCCGAGATTATGATTCCCGGTGTAGGCACTGTCGAAGAGATGCGCTGGAACCGCAAGATGGTCACCGAGATGGCTGAAAAAGTTATGGCCGAAACTGGCGTAACCGTGAAGTACAAAGTCGGTACCATGGTTGAGATCCCCAGAGCCGCTTTGACCGCTGGTGACATCGCCACTGAAGCCGAGTTCTTCAGCTTCGGTACCAACGACCTCTCCCAGACCACTTTCGGCTACTCCCGTGACGACGCCGCCAAGACCTTCGTGCCCATCTACTTAGATCAGCACATCTTAAAGGCCGATCCTTTCCAGGTATTGGATCAGGTCGGTGTTGGCCGCTTAATGAAGATGGCCGTCAAAGAAGGTCGCGCTACTCGCGGTGAAGATATGGAAATCGGTATTTGTGGTGAGCACGGCGGTGAGCCTTCTTCCGTCGCTTTCTGCCACGAAATTGGCTTGACTTACGTATCTTGCTCTCCTTACCGTGTGCCTATCGCTCGCTTGGCCGCCGCTCAGGCTGCTGTTCGCGAGAAACGCAATGGTCAAGGTGCCACTGCTGACATTCGCTAGGCTCTAAACATATAAGTTGAGCTCTCTGGCCTGGTCTTATAGGCTCGGTTGGAGAGCTTCCAACACAGAAGTCCCAAGTTGTCAAAAAGCAATTTGGGACTTTTACTTTTCATGATAAATGAAAGCCTCGCTTCCTTTTTTATAAAAGAGAGCGAGGCTTTCACTTATAGTAAATAAGGCTATTTTTTTTGTCTAAAAATCGAGCAACTCTTGGCCTGGGCCGCTATCGTATAACTCGTCTGCTTCGTCGGTCGTTTTGGGTTCGAGGTTGCTGGTGGCAACTGAAGACTCGTTTTCAGCCGGCTTAGAGGCATCTTCACCATTTAGCAAAGCGCTTAAAGAAACTATTTCTAAGCTTAAATGCTGCAGTGAATTTTTTAAGTTGGTAGCCAGAGCCTGAAGATTGGCATTATCTGGCATAGCTTCTTGCAAAATCTTAACTTGTTCGATAAGCCCGTCCATTCTTATTTTGGCATTTTGAGATGAATCTAGACGAGCTTGCTTTAAGATCAGTTGTTGCTGTTTGCGACGATGGCGTTCGGTTTGGATATATTCTAAAACATGTTGAAAAGGTTTATAAAAACCTTGGTTTTGCTTGAGAAGAGTACACCAACCGCGTAGTTCCTGAATGGGAATACCTAATGATTGGTAACATTGAGCAATAGCTTGAATATCCAATTTTGAAGCATTGCGAGCAAAAACGGCTGCCAATTGGCGCTGAGCGTCGTTCAATTTTGCATAATTGATCTTTACTCCCAGCTTAGAAAATTCGGCCGCCCAAAAAATCTGACGCAAAAGCTTGCGAGTGGGATGGTAGTGCTTTTTGATAAGTTCCAGTTGCTTAGCAGGCAAAGAGCGCTTACCTACACCGATAGAAGACAAATAAGACGGCGTTATCTCTAACTTTTTGGCCATATCATTGATAGTCTCGCTGTGTTCTACGCGAAGCTTTTTGAGCAATTTACCCAAAATAGTTGTACTCATATAAATCCTTCAGTTGGAAAAATGGCAGGAAACGGCCAAAATAAAACTCCATTCTACTTCAAATTTCCCCCAAAAAAACCTTTTTTAAGCTTTTTTTCAAAAAAAATGGCAATTTGACAGTAAAAAAAACTTGGCGGCAGGCAGACTGCTGTAAAAAGCCAATTTTTTAGCGGAGTTGTAAAGAAAGGTACGGAAGATATGTTGGAGCAATTGCGTTCAGCTTGGACTAAGTTCTCCCAGCTCAGTTTGGTTGTCAGAATTATTATTGGTCTATTTATTGGTATAGTCTTGGCTCTTGTTTGTCCTCAAGCGACAGCTATCGCTTATTTCGGCAAAATGTTTGTCGGCGCTCTCAAGGGATTGGCGCCAATCTTAGTTTTTGTGCTGGTAGCCGCCTCTTTGGCTCAGCACAACGGCGAAATGAAAAACAATGTGGGCAAAGTGGTGTGTCTTTATGTTGTGGGCATGCTTTTGGCCGGCTGTGTTTCTGTAGGCTTTAATTATCTTTTTCACCCTACGTTAGTGTTGGGAAGTTACGAGCAAAATATTGTCCCTCCGCAGAATGTCAGCGAAGTTTTGGGGCGCATGCTGATAACTTTGGTAGATAATCCCATAAAATCAATTGCTGAAGCCAATTATTTGGGCATCCTTTGCTGGGCTGTTTTGCTTGGTCTGGCTTTGAGAGCCGCTTCAGAATCGACAAAAAAAGCTATTTCGGAAGTATCTGATGCTTTAAGTAAAGTTATTGGCTATGTTATAGAATGCGCTCCTTTCGGTGTTATGGGCTTGGTATACAGTGCTATTGCCGAAAGTGGTTTACAAGCTTTGTTAATTTATGGACGTTTGATTCTTGTTTTGGTGGGAGCTATGGCTGTTGTGGCTTTAGTTACTAATCCGCTGATCGTTTGGTTCAAATTGCGCCGCAATCCTTATCCTTTGGTATGGAAATGCCTTTGCCAAAGCGGTATACCGGCCTTTTTTACTCGCAGTTCGGCGGCCAATATTCCCGTCAATATGGAAATTTGCGAAGAATTAAAATTGGATGAAGCCACCTATTCAGTATCTATTCCTCTGGGAGCTATCATAAACATGAGTGGCGCCGCTTGTACTATAGCCATTTTAACTTTGGCTGCTGCCAACACTTTGGGATTACAAGTAGGAATAGTGACCGCTTTAATGCTTTGTGTTATTGCTACAATTAGCGCCTGTGGAACTTCCGGAGTAGCAGGAGGCTCACTTTTGCTTATTCCTTTAGCTTGTAATTTGTTTGGTATTCCTGTAGATGTGGCTATGCAAGTAGTGGGCGTAGGTTTTGTAATAGGTGTTATTCAAGACTCTTGTGAAACAGCTCTCAATTCCTCGACAGATGTGCTCTTTACGGCGGCTGTGGAATTAGCCGATAAGAAAGAAACAGCGGTTTAACTATGCCAGGCAGGAGCTAAAATAGCCCTGCCTAAAGAGGGAAAGATTAGTTTTCTGTTCGGCAACAAGGTTCTAAGTTCAGCCAGAAAACTATGGGAGGAATAACTATGGCGATTAATTGGCGAAAATTGATCGTTTTGCTGGGGTGTGGCATTTTAATGTCGTCTCTGGGAGCTTGCAGCAAGCAAGTAAAACAAACAGAAAGTGACGCTCGACAGACGGCCCCGGCCACGTCTTCTACAGCGGCAGAGCCCGAAGCTGGGGATGCTCATAAAGGTAACAACCAAGCCAAAAGCTCAGATAAAAATAAGTTAGCTGCTGCAGCTGAGAAAAAAACGTCAAAAAATGCGCCTGTCGGCTCTAAGTCCGAAGCCGCTTCTTCCCAAACGACAGCCGCCAAGGCTTCCGATTCCGCCTCTAAAGCTGGTAGCGCCAAACAAAATACTCGGCAAGTAGCTAAACCTACTGCTAGCAATATTAAAAAAGCCGCTTTTGAGTCTGCTGCTTATCCTTCCGCAGGCAAAGGCAAGTCCGCTGTTCCGAAAGTTACAGGAAAAGATAGTCCTGTCGTATCTTCACTTAGTCAAGAGGCTAGAAAAAAAATTGTCGCCGAAGATACGAAAGCCGGTTTAAACTCCAAAGCTAAGGCTAAAGCAACATGGTCTGAAAAACGCGATCTTACAGCTCAGCCTGGATATGAAATTTATGTTAAAGCTGTAAATTGCACGGAAAGCGGCCGACATAAAGAAGCGGCTAAACTCTACGCTCAAGCTGCTCAAATGGGGCTGGCCGAAGCTCAATACGAGTATTCTGTGTGTTTAGCCAACGGCACTGGAGTAAAAGCTTCTCCTTCAGAGTCTTTTCGCTACTTACACCAAGCTGCCGAACAAGGCTACGACAAAGCGCAAACCAATTTGGGAATTTACTACCGACGTGGTTACGGAGTAGGTGCCGACGCCAAAGAATCGGCTTATTGGTTCCTTAAAGCAGCCGAACAGGGTGATATGAAAGCTGCTTACTTTTTAGCTGACTGTTACGAGCGTGGCAATGGCGTGCAACAGGACTATAGCCGAGCTTTAAAATATTATTTGCGCTGTGCTGAAAGCGGTAACGCAGCAGCTTGTAGTACCGTCGGCACCTATTACCAGCGCGGTTTGGGAGTGCCCAAAGATGCTGCCAAAGCGGTACGCTACTATAAATTGGCCTCCGATGGAGGCTACGCCGGAGCCCACTTTAATTTGGCACAATGTTACCACAACGGCGAAGGTGTGGCGGCCAATGCTCGGCAAGCTGTCCACTATTATACTTTGGCAGCTAAGTCGGGAGTCACTTTAGCTCAATTTAAGCTTGGTGTCTGCTATTTAGATGGAGACGGCGTTGCTCAAAATGCAGCCGAAGGTGTACGTTGGCTTGGCGAAGCAGCTGAGCACGGTTCTGAAATGGCCGCTTTTTTGCTGGCCGCTTGTTACAGAGACGGTAAGGGAGTAAAACAAGACGTCTCTCAAGAGGTGCATTGGCTCTCCAGAGCAGCCCAAATGAAGTACCCACCGGCTTTATTCGCTTTAGCTACTTGCTATCTTGAAGGACGTGGCGTCGATCAAGACATAGAGCAAGCCAAGCAACTTCTGAATGAAGCTTCTCTTATGGGAATGCCTGAAGCTAGTGCTTTATTGCAAAATATCAACCAAACTGAAGCTCAGGCGAAGCAAAAATAGAGCTTAAAAATAGGGGAAAAGAGGATAACCAAAGGGGCTGGCTTTGCGCATAGTAAAGAGGGCCCTTTTAATTTGTGTTTGAGGTATAGATTATGCGTGAAACCCTGAAAAAAGCCACCATTTGGATTGTAAAAGTAGGCACAAGGGTTTGTGTGGACGGTCATGGCCGTCTAAATGGTAGAATTATGCTCAGCTTAGCGCGTCAGATTCAAGCTTTGCGTGAACAAGGACGTAAAGTATGTTTAGTAAGTTCCGGCGCTATAGGCATGGGGCGCGAATTGTTGCAAGTCGAGGGTTGTGGCGATAATTTGCCCTTAAAGCAAGCTTTAGCAGCTATGGGGCAAGTAGAAATTATGGATAGCTATAAAAATTTATTCGCTATGCTGGGTATAAAAGTTGGCCAAGTTCTACTCACGCGTGACGATATTTCTGCTCGTGATCGCTATCTGAATGCTCGCAACACTTTAAATGCTCTTTTGGATTATGGCATTTTACCCATTATTAACGAAAATGATTCCGTTTCTACTGGAGAAATTCGCTTTGGCGACAACGACAGTTTGGCCGCTATGGTAGGTTCTATAGTCAATTCCGATGTGGTTGTCAATTTAACTTCCGTGCCCGGCATACTGGCTGGAGAAGGTAAAGACGAACATGTTGTTGAGCTAATTACAGAAATAAATTCCGAAATTGAAAGTCTGGATCGTGGAACGACCACTAAAGGCGGTACTGGTGGCTTGGCTTCTAAATTGCGAGCGGCCAAAATGGTCATGCGCTATGGCGGCTCTATGGTTATTGCTTCAGCCCAGGAAGAAAATGTACTTTTGCGTTTGGCCGAGGGCGAAGTTTTGGGAACGCTCTTTGAAGGTGCGGAAAGCAGATTGAATAGCAGACAGCGTTGGTTGGCTGAAGCTGCCAGAGCCGAGGGAAGCATTGTTATTGATAGCGGAGCCGCCCAAGCTTTGGCTGAAGGTGGCAATAGTCTATTAGCTGTAGGATGTGTAGCCTGTGAAGGAGATTTCAAAGCTGGCGATTTGGTAACAATTACAGTAGAGGGCAGAGAAGGTGTGCCTTTTGCTCGCGGTTTGTGCAACTATAGTCGCGCCGAAGTAGAAAAGATCGTGCGCCGTCCCAATTCCGAAATTTCGACAATCTTAGGTCACGCTGCTTACGCTGATGTTATCCATTGTGACAATTTGATTATTTGTTAAACGCTTAGTTAAAAAAATAATAGGGAGGAGAGAGCAACTGTGGCAGAGCAAAGCCAATCGAGGCCTATAGGCGAAAAATTTGAAGCTCCGGATGGCAAGTCCAACTTAAAATTTTTAGATAAACTTTGTCGTGGCGGTATTATTGAGCGCTTTACCAAAGCTAAATTAGATAAAGAATATGCAACTAGACTAGCTCAAGAAATGCAATTTTGGGCTTCTCATGAAGAGGCGCTCAATCGATTGCTTGTAGTTTGGGATTGCTTCTACTGGGCGCGAGGTCAGCATATAAAAATTACTGCCATACATAGCGCTTTAGATAGCATTTTTACGGCTTATTTATTGGAAATAACTCAAGTCGATCCCCTTATTGGCAAATTTGAATTTGACGAAGCTGCAGCTGAGCAAATTTCGCTCGTTACAATAATCGTGCCCTCTGTGCTTGAACTTAACTCTTTACAAACATATATAAATAATCGCTATGCAGTTGCTTTACGTCCACTTATAAAAGTCGGCGTTCCACGTTCCGATTCTTAATAATTCACCTCAACCTTTTGTAAGCAAGGAGCTTTTTATGTCTTTTGTCCATTTGCACGTCCATACAGAGTACAGTTTGCTTGACGGTGCCAATCGTATTAAAGATATTGTGAAAAAAGCCAAAGATTGCGGCATGCCGGCTTTGGCTATTACCGATCATGGTGTAATGGGCGGTTGCGTAAAATTTTATCATGCTTGCAAAGATGCCGGTATTAAGCCCTTAATTGGCTGTGAAATTTATGTGGCGCCGCGCACTCGCTTCGATCGTGAAGGCGATTTGGACAAACATTATTTCCACTTAACTCTTATTGCTAAAGATCGTGAAGGTTATTCCAATTTATGCCAGATCGTTTCCGAAGCTTATTTGCATGGTTTTTATTATAAGCCTAGGGCCGATCATGAGCTTTTGGAAAAACACTCCAAAGGATTAGTTGCTCTAACTGGTTGTTTGCGCGGCGAAGTAAATGATGCACTTTTAAATGATGATTATGAATTGGCCAGCCAACGTTTGGCTTTTTTGAAAAAGTGTTTCGGCCCGGATGATCTTTTCGTGGAGCTTATGAACCATGGCATAGAAGAGCAGCAAAAGACCAATCCTTTACTTATTAAGCTGGCCAAAGAACATGGCTTAAAAGTAGTAGCTACTAACGACGCTCACTTTTTGAATAAAGAAGATACCGATGTACAAGATATTTTAATTTGCGTTGGCTCGGGAAAATTGTTGGATGATGCTAGGCGCCTCCATTCTTGCCCTGAGTGCTATTTAAAAACGCGTGAAGAGATGTTGGAAGCTTTCTCTTTTTGTCCTGAGGCTGTCGACAATACTCTATTGGTGGCCGAGCGTTGCAATTTTGAGATGGACTTCAGCACTACCTATTTACCTAAATTCCCTGTGCCTGAAGGTACCAACAGTACCGATTATCTTAAAGAACTCTGCCGTAAGGGATTGTTAGAGCGTTTTGGTACGCTTACTCCTGAACAAAAATATTTAGATCGTTTGAAGACTGAATTGGACGTTATTATAGGCAAGGGCTTCCCCGACTATTTCTTGTTGGTGTGGGACTTTATTAACTGGTCACGCGAACATGGCATTCCTGTAGGCCCTGGACGCGGCTCGGCTGCTGGTTCTTTGGTGGCTTATTTAATAGGCATTACTCAATTAGATCCTCTTAAATATGACTTACTTTTCGAGCGTTTCTTAAATCCTGAACGAACCGAACTTCCCGATATTGACACCGACTTTTGTGTAGATCGGCGTGGTGAAGTAATCCAATATTGTCGCGAACGCTACGGCGAAGATCGCGTCTCTCAAATTGCTACTTACGGACGTATGAAAGCCAAAAATGCCATTCGCGACGTGGGACGCGTTATGGATGTACCTTTGGCCGATGTGGGCAAGCTTTGCAAAGCTGTGCCTGACGAAATGAAGATAACTATTAAAGATGCTTTCAAAAATCCCGATTTTGAAAAACTTTATGAGAGCAGTGAAGTTAACCGACGACTTGTCGATGATGCCATACGTTGCGAAGGTATGGCTCGCAATACCGGTATGCATGCGGCCGGCGTTATTATTTCTAGCCGTCCTCTGGGCCAATTGGTGCCTTTGCAAAAAAACGGCGATGATGTTGTTGTGCAATATGATATGAACGACTCTGCAGAAGTCGGCATGGTAAAAATGGACTTCTTGGGATTGCGCAACCTTACTGTTATCAACAATTGTTTAAAAATTATCGAATACTCTCGCGGTATAAAAGTAGACATCAACCACGATGTAGACTATGAAGACCAAAAAGTATACGCTTTGCTTTCGGCTGCTGATACTAATGGTGTTTTTCAGCTTGAATCTGATGGCATGAAACGCTACTTAAAGCAATTAAAACCAGATCGCTTTACTGATATTGTAGCTTTCTTGGCTCTTTATCGTCCCGGCCCCATTAAAGGTGGTGTGGTCGATGATTTTATTGCCAGACGTCACGGACGCGGTGGCGGAGTCGTTTATCCCCACCCCAAGCTCGAACCTATTTTGGCTGACACTTACGGCTTCTTCTTATATCAAGAGCAAGTGATGCTTACAGCGACAACTTTGGCCGGATATACCATGGCTAAAGCTGACAAGTTGCGTAAAGCTATGGGTAAGAAGAAAAAAGATGTTATGGCCGAGCACCACATCTACTTTGTGGAAGGAGCCAAGGAGCGTGGCGTAGACGAACAATGTGCCGAAAATATTTTCGATACCATGGCCAAATTCGCTGAATATGGCTTTAACAAGTCGCACTCAGCCGCTTACGCTATGGTCACTTTCCAAACAGCTTGGCTTAAAACTTACTATCGCCCCGAGTATATGGCTGCCTTAATGACCAGCGTCATGAATGATATTAAGAAAGTGTCTTTTTTCATTCATGAGTGTCGTGATTCTGGTTTGGAAGTATTGGGGCCGGACGTCAATGAATCATTGGCTGGTTTCTCTGTTTCCAAAGGAGCTGTGCGCTGGGGGATGGCCGCTTTGCGTGGTGTAGGTCTCAATGCTGTAAATTTAATCGTTAAAGAAAGAGAAGAGCATGGCCCTTACAAAAGCTTAATCGATTTTTGCTCTCGTCTCGACCCTCGCTATATCAATAAAAAAGTGTGGGAAGGGCTTATCAAGTCTGGTGCCTTTGATCTTTTTGGAGTCAATCGAGCCACTTTGCTTAGCAATTTAGAGCACATTTCTGAATATATGAAAATGTGCCAACGTGAAGCGGCCAATGCTCAAGTGGGCCTTTTCGGCGATGAACCTGGAGGAGGCGGCCAAGACGATATCCGTTGCATAATTCATACTAACGAGGACGAATTTGCTCGCCGTGAATTGCTAGATTTTGAGAAAGATATGTTGGGTGTTTATCTTTCCGGATCTCCTTTAGAAGATTATGTAGAAGTACTGAAAGAAAATACTACTTGCACAATCGATCAGCTTGGCTCTATGGTCGGTCGCAATGTAAAAGTGGGCGGGTTAGTGACTGCTTGTCGCATAGTTATTACCAAGCGCAAAGATAAAATGGCTTTTATTACTATGCAAGATTTTACAGGCACAGTAGAATTTTCTCTTAAGCCGCGTGATTTTGAAGCCAATATCGAAAAGTGTGGCGAGGGTCAAGTTATTATTGTACGCGGTACTGTAGAAGTGGATCACGGCTTTAATCCTGCTCCTCCGGTCGTTTTTGACGAAACGGACGATGACGAAAAAGATGATGACGAAGGTGAAACTTTAGCTGTCGAAGAGGCAGAGCCAGAGGAAGAAAAATATCGCATTAATGCCATAGAAGTAAGTGATGTCAATTTTATTATGGCTTCTGGCAATAAAGTACAAAACGACTTCGATGATTCTGTAGTAAAAAGCTTAAAAGGTCTTAATGTGGCTTTGCCCGGTTCCGCTCGTCGTTTGGTAGCCGATTTTAAAGAAATTTTGCTGCGCCATAAAGGCGATCGCCCTGTATTTGTACACGTACGCGGTCCCGAAGATACTACTGTGATACGTTTGCACCGAGATTACTGCGTAGATGATAGCAGCGAGTTGCGTTTTGAACTCAGTAGACTTTTAGGTGAAGGTTGCTGCTATTAGTTTAAGTTGGCAAATACTGTTTGTGCGGAATTGAGCTTTCAACTATGGAGAAACAACAGAAAAAAGCTAAAAGTTGCTTAAGTTTGGCTAAAAAAAGTGAAATACTAGCTTTTTACGAGTATATTTTGTTTGATTGGTCTAATTTCAA
>ERZ869991.154-NODE-154-length-21655-cov-4.806701_pt1 | contig 21655 bp, 18 predicted proteins | sample MGYA00520862_ERZ869991 | MGnify/ENA primary metagenome ERZ869991 (study PRJEB32232, sample SAMN07284978) | human gut metagenome | biome: human-associated habitat; material: feces | host: Homo sapiens | place: Tanzania | collected 2014-08-11 ...
ACCGCATATTCTTCTTTTGCCTTAGTCCCTCACATAATGGTGGGCGGAACAGGACTCGAACCTGTGACCCCCTGCATGTGACGCAGGTGCTCTAGCCAACTGAGCTATTCGCCCTCGGGACAAAGGTATTTTATCGATCAGAATCGCTTATGTCAAGAGCTGACCGAACTTTTTACAAAAAAATTATACAGCAAAGCGTGAAGCAGCCGCTAGAGCCGCCGTTTCTACACGCAAAATACGTTTGCCTAAGCTGTAAAAGCGACAACCACAAGCTTCAGCTTCTTGCAATTCAGCTGGAGAGAAGCCACCTTCAGGGCCAATAAATACTGTACAAGCCGAAAGAGCTTCACCTTTAAGATCGAAAGGCTCAGCCCCACAATTAAACATAATGCACGTTTCTTCAGCAGCATATTTGGCTAAAGCTTCGGCAAAACCCATTGGAGCAACTATCTCCGGCACTATGACACGTCCACTTTGACCGGCGGCTCCGGCGGCCAGACGTTGCCAGCGCTCACGCTTATTGTCTGCTGGAGCTATTACTTGCGTAAATTCAGTTTGGATAGGCACAATTTCAGCCACTCCAAGTTCGGTCAGCTTTTCTACAGCCCAATCAAAGCGCTCACCTTTAACTATAGAAAGGCAAATACGTAAGCGACAGGACAATTCGACATCGGGATAAGAAGCCGACAGAGCCTCAGCTTTGATTGAGCCATTGCGGGCAATTTCGGTAAGCCTACAGGAGAACTCAGCGCCGGAGTTGTCAAAAGCTGCAAATTCCTGTCCTATGCGCAAGCGCATAACTCGAGTCAGATGCTTACCTGTATCGCTGTCCAGAGCGAAAGATGAGTTTACGCTCAATTTTTGCGGAGAAAAAACTCTAGTTATGCGCATATCGTTTACTCTACTTTGCTTGCACTAAGAGACAGACCCAGTCATCTTTATCGATACGATCGACAACTTCGGCGCCTTCGTCGGCAAAAGCCTCAATAACTTCGTCAGCTCGCTCTTGAACTATACCACTCAAGACCAATTGCCCGCCTGGCAAAGTAGCTTTTACCAAATCGGCCGCTAAACGACAGAGCAAGGAAGCCACTAAATTGGCGCAAACCAAAGGGAAACGTCCTTTTTCCAAAGGTACGCCGACATATTCAAAGAGATCGCAATCTTCAGTTAAATGATTGGCGACAAAGTTTTCGCGAGCAGCTTTGACAGCTACAGGATCACTGTCGGAAGCGACAATAAAGCGACTACCCAAAAGACGAGCGGCAATAGCCAAGATGCCAGAACCGGTACCGACATCAAGGATACGATCCGGCACATTTTTAGCATAGACGCGTTCCAGCATTTCTAAGCACATAGCTGTGCTGGCGTGAGCGCCGGTGCCGAAAGCCATGCCTGGATCCAAAGTGATCACTTTATCGCCAACTTCGGGCTTAAACTCTTCCCAGGAGGGGCAGACAACAATATGCTGTCCAAAGCGCATAGGATGATAGAATTGCTTCCAGCAGTTGGCCCAATCTTCGTCTACAATATTTTTACGGAACTGGCAATCGCCACCCAATTCGCGAACGCCATTGAGTATTTTGCTAAAGCGCTCTTCCCAATTGCCGGTGCAAGGCAAATAAACTACCCAACAGAGTTGGGGCTCTTCTGCTTCTACTACCCAGCCACCCAGCTGACACGAAGTAAGGAAGGCGTCGAGTTCACAAGCGATATCGGGATTGCCAGTTATTTCTAATTCCTGCCAAGTAAGGCCGCGCAGGCTAGCCGAAGATTGCATCATGGATCCTCCTAAAAAATCCTTTAGTGGGTTCTTTGGCTTCTTGAGGGCCGGCTTGAGCGAACTCTTGCAGAAGCTGTTTTTGTTTGTCGTTAAGTTTAGTAGGCACAATTACCTGAACTACTACATGCAAATCGCCGAAGTGACTGCCTCCAAATTCGGGCATACCACGACCACGGATTCTGAAAGTGGAGCCACTCTGCGTGCCCGGAGGTATAGCCAATTTTTCCGATTTGCCGACAACTTGTTCGATATCAACATTGTCGCCCAGGGCTGCTTCCGTAAAGGTAATGTCTTTTTTGTAAATTAAATCGGCCCCTTCACGAATAAAACGAGGATCGTCCTCTACTTCAACCATGACTATTACGCTGCCTCTGGGGCCGCCATTAGTGCCTGGTTCTCCACATTCGGGCACACGCAAACCGTTTCCGGTGTCTATGCCAGCTGGGATATCAATTTCAACATGTTTTTTATTTTCCACCAAGCCGGTGCCTTTGCACTCTGGACACGGTTTCTTAACTTTTTTGCCTAAACCGCCACAATTAGGACACTCTACTACTTGAGCCACAGTACCAAAACCGATGTTTATTTGTTTTTGCACCCGACCGGCGCCGTGACAAGTAGGACAGACCTCTATACCATCCGGCTCGGTGGTCAGTTTACCACGGCAAGTTAAACAAGTTTCATGAACGGTAAATTCTATATCGCGTTTGCAACCGGTATAAGCTTCTTGCAAACTAATTTTGACGCCTAAACGTATATCGCGTCCTCTTCTGGGTTGACGATCGTCACGGCCGCCACCCATATTCATGAAGCTTTCAAAAATGTCGCCTAAGCCGCCGAAACCGCCAAAACCTCCAAAGCCACCGAAGCCTCCCCCTCCTCCGCGAGCCGAGGAAGCTCCCGGAGCTTCTCCATAATTATCATAATAAGCGCGTTTGTCAGGATCGGACAAAATGCCATAGGCTTCATTGACCTTGATCATTTCCTCCTGAGCTTTTTCTTTATCTTCGGCTACGTCAGGATGATATTTGCGTACCAAACGGCGGTAGGCTTGTTTTATTTCTTGGTCGGAAGCATTGCGAGAAACGTTCAATACTTCGTAATAGTCGATGCTTGTTGCCATAAAATATGGTACTCCTCAAAAAAACGCCGACTCGAAGGTATATTGCAAAAGAAAAATGCCCTCGACGCCGACGTTATGCACTGCGGCAGCCCGAAAGCTGCCGTCTTCTGTTTTACTTAGATCCTTCTTTATCGAACCAACCGAAGAGATCTTCATCGGCGGGTTCATCCTCAACTTCTGCCTGCAAAGTTTCTTCAGGCTTCTTGGCTTCGGCTCCTACGCGGCCGGTCTCCAGGGCATAGTAGGCGTCGGTAGAGATACTAAAGAGCTGATCGGATAAAGCTTTCGTATCGGCAGAGATCTTGGGTAAGTCGAAAGCTTGCATAGACATACGTAAACGATCGATAGCGTCGCGCAAAGCTCTCTGATGCTCGGGAGTAATACGCTCGCCCAAATCGCGCATAGTATGTTCGGCAGTATCGATTTCGATATTGGCCTTATTGCGAATAGTAGATTCTTCACGACGGCGACCGTCTTCTTCAGCATAGACGGCAGCTTCTTTGACCATGTGGTCGATTTCTTCGCGAGAAAGATTGGTCGGAGATTGAATAGTAATCTTTTGTTTGTTGCCAGTAGCCAAATCTTTGGCAGAGACATTGACGATGCCGTTGGCGTCGAGGTCGAAAGTAACTTCGATCTGAGGCACACCACGTGGAGCCGGAGGAATGTTGCGCAATTCGAAGCGGCCCAAAGACTTGTTGTGAGCTGCCAATTCGCGCTCGCCTTGCAAGCAATGCACTTCTACTACCGTTTGGCCATCGGCGGCTGTAGTAAAGATTCTGGTTTTGGAGCAAGGGATATGAGAGTTGCGCTCAATCAATTTAGTGAAGACGCCACCTACAGTTTCAATACCCAGAGAAAGCGAAGTTACGTCCAAAAGAACCATATCTTTTACTTCGCCGGCTAAAACAGCGCCCTGAATGGCTGCACCCATAGCCACAACCTTGTCCGGGTCAATTTCGCGGGAAGGCTCTTTGTTAAAGAGAGAACGAACTTTGTCTTGTACGGCTGGCATACGCGTAGAACCACCGACTAACAAAACTTTGTTAATCTGATGGATGCCTAAACCGGAGTCGGTCAAAGCTCTCTTGGCCGGTTCTTCGCATCTAGCTACCAAATCGGCGGTCAGCTCTTGGAACTTCACGCGGGTGAGTTCGACGTCAAGGTGTTTGGGGCCGGTAGCGTCAGCAGCGATAAAGGGCAAATTGATACGGGTAGTTGTATCGGTGGAGAGCTTAATTTTGGCATTTTCGGAAGCTTCTTTTAAGCGTTGCATAGCCAAACGATCGGTGCGCAAGTCGATGTTGTTCTGGTTCTTAAACTCTTCAGCCAGCCAATCCATAATGCGCTGGTCCCAGTCGTCACCACCTAAGTGGGAGTCACCGGCCGTAGCTTTTACTTCTACTAAGCCGCCGCCGATTTCTACGATGGAAACATCGAACGTTCCGCCGCCTAAGTCCCATACCAAAACAGTTTCGGTTTTGTCGGAAGAATCGTCGTCATTTTTAGTCAAACCATAAGCCATACAAGAAGCTGTAGGCTCGTTGATAATACGCAAAACTTCTAAACCGGCAATAGTACCTGCATCTTTAGTGGCCTGGCGTTCTGAGTCAGAGAAATAAGCCGGAACCGTAATGACAGCTTGCTCAATGGGGAAGCCCAAATAAGCTTCGGCGTCGGCTTTGATCTTTTGCAAAATCATGGCCGATATTTCTTGAGGGCTGTACTGCTTGTCGTCAATTATCGTTTTATGATCGGTGCCCATATAACGCTTAATTGAAATAATCGTGCGATCTGGGTTAGAAACAGCCTGACGCTTAGCGACAGAGCCGACCAAGCGCTCGCCGGTCTTGGAAAAACCTACTACTGATGGGAAAAGATAATCCCCTTCTGCACTGGGGATAACAATAGGTTGACCACCTTCAACGATAGATACTACTGAGTTGGTCGTACCCAGGTCAATACCGACAATCTTGCCTGCCATATTCTTTCCGGAACCTCCGAATACAAGCGTACAATAACTCCGCGCTTAGACGCAGAGTTTTTTATAATTTTGATGTATTTCTCCGGCGTGAACGTACTCCGAACCACGGAGGCCTAAGCTTTTTGCTTTTGCAAAAGCAATACCACACTTGAGCCTTCCCGCAAGGGAAACTTCCAATCCGCATCCACTCAAATTTGTCGCCGAAAGCCGCAGCCGCGCACCTATAAGAACAAAACACGACGCCTACAGCTCTCCTGCCGTTCAACAGAACCTAGCTTTTACCTTTGCCACATTCTAAACCAGATAGCCCAGATCTTGGCCTTTTGACGATAAATTGACTAGATTGTTATGTTTTATTAACAATCTAGCTAGGCAAAAGCACTTTACCTACTTGGATTCAACTTCAGCTTCAGATTCAGCAGGCTTTGCTTCAGCTTCGGTAGGTTCTGCTTCAACCTCGGCAGAGTTGGCTTCAACTTCAGTTGATGGTGGGGCATCAGGATCTGGGCTAGCTAAACGTACCATGGAAGCGCGCAACAACTTGCCATCAAGCATATAACCGCGACGCAACTCATCATAGATACAATCTTCGGGCACAGCGTTAGTTTTTACATGGCCCATAGCTTCATGGAAGTTGGGATCAAAGGGACGGCCATCAGTTTCTATAGCTTCTAAACCTTCAGCTTGGCAGCAATCGAGCAATTGACTGTGAATTTGTTTTAAGCCAGCCAATAAACTGGACGAATCTTGCGTATTAGAAGCCGACTTCAAGGCGCCATCAAAGCTGTCCATGACCGGCAACAAACGATTAAAAAGTGCTTCTTTGGCCTTCTGGCTCTTAAGTTTAAGATCTTTTTCCAGACGAGCCTTAATATTGGCGACATCCTGAGCCATCTTTTCGCAACGCTTTTCGGCATCTTCAGCTTCCAAGCGAGCTTTGAGCAACAAGCTGTCCTTATATTCCATTTGTCGGCGCAAAGCAGCTATAGCGTTATTATCCGGAGCGTTTTCTTCCGGCTTAGCTTCAGAAGTCGGCTTCGGCTGTTCGGGAGCTGAAGTTGGGGCGCTTTGTCCAGTTGCGGCGCTAACACACACACCAGCCGCTTCGGCAGCAGCAGCCAAACGCTGGGAAGCATAAGATTTTTTCGTGGGAGCTTTACCTGTAACTAGAGCACTAGATTGCTCAAAAAGAACCTCTTCCTGAAGCTGACGCATTTGGCGTTCGTACTCGGCTTTATTGCGCTTCATTATCTCTGTCTGGCGTTGCATATTTTCCAGCATAACTTGAGAGGCCATACGATAAAGCCCCACTAAGTCGCCGACCTCACAGCCGCTTTTGCGAATACGGTTTAAACGAGGTTTGAGATAAGACAAAAATTCTAAACTGTTGACAACTTTCTCCAATTCGGCCATATCAGCTTTGATTCTGGCCACTTTGGGATCGTCATCTGTTTCTTCTTGGCTCTGCAGAACAGCAGATTCTTTAGTATCTTCTTCTTTGGTAGACTCGGTTGCCTCTTTTGCTTCGGAGGCCTTTGGAGCAGCGCTCAGGGGAGCTTCCTTTATTTCATGGTCGGCTATCGAGGTAAAACCGGGCGGCACCTCAACTTCATTCAGAGTTCCCAGAGGAGACGAAGGCGTGCAAAAATCATCAGATTCGGCAGCGTAAGAAGCGTTGGGAGCTCCCAAAAGTACATCTTCATTCTCCACAGAAGCGACAGAGGGGGCCGCCTCAGCCACTTTGGGTGAAAGTACCACTTCCTCTTGTACTTCAGGCTCTTCTTCTATCATCCAAGAGGGCAATTTGGCACGGGGCTTTGATTTTTTATCAGCAGCAGAATCCATAGTAACAACTCCTCAAACTTTCTTGCCGACCAATCAGCGTATAAAAAGTTTGGCTCTACACTCAATTAAACCTTTCATTAAACATATAAAAAAATTCCAGCTCGATAAGAACTGGAATTTTTTGGCCCACCCTAGAGCACTATTTGGCCCAAAGGGCCTAACCTAAACTTAAGCGGGAATATTAGCGTATAAAGAGTGGAAAGCCTTAACTCCTTCAGCAAAAGCTTGACGGTTAATTTCCTGTATTTGGACATTTTTCTTTAAGCCATGCTTCAAAGCTTCCAAGAAAGTAGCTTCAGGGAAGATTCGAGTAGCCGCACAAAAAGCGCCCAAACAGACGACATTTTTCAAAATGCGCGAGCCTAAATTTTGAGCGATTTCCGCAAAAGGCAAACCATAGACTTTGACACCTTCAGGTACCGGCGGCACTTCAAAAATGACAGCGCTATCATAAATAATAATGCCTCCAGGTTGCACGGAAGGCGCAAACTTGACCAAACTGGGAGCATTGAAAGCTACCAAAATTTGGGGGTTAGGCACCGCTGGAGAAAGTACCTCGCGAGCGACATGCACATCGGCATAGGAAGTGCCGCCTCTGGACTCGGGACCGTAGCTGGGAATATGGGTAGCGTCAAACCCTTCTTGTAAAGCGGCGCGAGCTAGCAACAAAGCAGCGGTTTGGGCGCCATCTCCACCTGCTCCAGCAAATTTTATGCCAATATCATCTTGATCGAGGTGAACGGGGAACCCTGAAGCGAATTTTGGCACAGCTTCGTGAGCAGCGCCAATTTCTCTGAGCAGCCCTTCCGCTTCATAATGCGGACAATTGATATGGGGGCGCTCTCGTCCCTCTTCGGTGATGTCTTTCTTTACTCCCAAAGGATACACCGGAATCATATTGTCGCGCACCCATTCGCACGCCTTAACCGGATCTAGTTTCATTTGCACCGGACATTCGGAGACAACCTCAATAAAGGAAAAACCGATTCCGTCTATTTGTACTTGCAAAGCTTTTTTGATAGCTTTTTTAGCCTTAACTCGGTTTTTATGATCGAAAAGAGCTACGCGCTCTACATAAACCGGGCCATCTAGGCCGGCGATCATTTCCGCTACTTTCATGGGTAAGCCCATAGATACAGTACGTCCATCCGGACAAGTAGCCATTTTTTGGCCTATTAAAGTGGTGGGCGCCATTTGGCCGCCAGTCATTCCATAAGTGCTATTGTTGACAAAGATTATGCTTATAGGCAAGCCCATTTGAGCAGCGGAAATAATTTCAGCTAAACCGATAGAAGCTAAGTCGCCATCGCCTTGATAAGCCACTACTACTGAATCGGGACGAGCAGTTTTCACACCTGCGGCCACCACAGAAGCACGGCCGTGAGCCGCTTGGATGTTGCCAACATTCATGTAGTAATACAAAAACACGCCGCAACCTACCGGAGAAATGGCTACTGTGCGATCCTGAATGCCCAATTCGGCGATAGATTCAGACAAATATTTGTGGATTAAACCGTGACCACAACCAGGGCAATAGTGGGTAGCGTGAGCCTTTACACCTTCACCGTGAGCGTGGCGTTCGAAAGTTTCATAAAAGACGTGGTTCATTCCGCTACCTCCATTTTCAGCACAGCTTCAACTATTTCGGCACTTTGAGGCAAAATGCCACCGGAATGTTGCACATGGGCTATAGGCGGAAGTTCGTATACTCCAGCATGACTCAAAGCTAAGCGCATTTCATCTTCTAACTGTCCATGAGAAGCTTCCACAACCACAAGGCGACGGATCGATTTTTCTCGCAAGAGCTTTGTTAAAGCTTTTATAGGGAAAGGCCATAAACTAATAGGGCGGAACAAACCGGCTTTGATGCCCTTAGCACGTAAAGTACGGATGGCGCCTTTGGTCATACGAGCCGGAGTATTAGCAGCTACAAAGAGCACTTCACAATCATCAGTTTTAAATAAATCAGCTCTTTGCTCGTTTTCAGTAATTTCTGCATAAATATCATTAAGATGATGATTGAGCTTTTCTAAATCAGCTTCGGTAAGTCTGATGGAAGTGATTAAATTGGCGCGGTGTTCACGATCACCAGCGGCTGCCCAGGCAGGAATGCCCGGTTCAATCATATATTGCGGCAACTTCACTTTGCTAGTCACTTGCCCCAAATAGCCGTCTCCTAAAATAATTACCGGCTGGCGATACTTAAACGCTAAACGGAAAGCTTCCATAGTTAAATCTAGCATTTCTTGGGGATCGGCCGGTGCTAAAGCCAAAGCATGAGTATTGCCATGGCCCAAACCACGACAAACCAATTTTATGTCGGATTGTTCGGGGCCGATATTGCCTAAGCCGGGGCCGCCGCGCATAACATTAACAATAACACCGGGCACTTCAGCGCCAATCATGTAAGAAATACCTTCTAACATAAGGCTAAAGCCCGGAGAAGAAGTAAAAGTCATACAAGGACGGCCAGCGCCACCACAACCGTACATGTAATTTACGGTGGCTACTTCACTGACAGCTTGAATAAAAACACCTTGAATATGAGGCAAAATCTTGGCCATCAATTCGGCACCTTCGGTTGAGGGCGTAATGGGATAGCCGAAGAAATGGCGGCAACCGGCCAAAAGAGCACCGATAGCTGAAGCGTAAGTGCCCTTAATCATGAGAGGTTCGGTATTGGGCAAAGGAATGCACTTATCAGCCACATTTTCGGCTACAGGCAATTTTTCACATTCGGCATTTGCCTGCTCTTTAGCGGGAAGTTCCCAAAAATACTTTACATTATCAAAATGAAGTGCGTAAGGCTCAGGACAAGAGCTACAGCAAATGCCGCAACCGATGCATTTACTGTAATCTATAGATACCGGAACATAACCGGTCTCTGGATTGACTTCGCCAGTAGGAGCGATGCAATGCTTAGGACAAGCTGCTGCACAACGACCGCAGCCTTTGCAATATTGAGGTATTACGAGCGGCTTGGGACGCGCCTGGCCGCCTTCAGCAATTAAAGGCATAAAAAAAAGCCCTCCATAAAAAAACGAAGGTTATCAATACTGTCGCCAGCTGACTTCACCAACAGCCACCCTAATATCCTTTTTAAGCTTAGACCGCCCCCAAATCTGCAAAAAAATGCTTGTTTTGCTTCGTTAAAGCCGAATTGGAAGGAAGAAGAGAGCGCCGAGCAGAACGAGGCGCCACTTCATTTTTATTGTTCAGAGCCTAAAAGATATGATTTCTGTAGAGCTATTCTACCAAAAGGATGCCGAATCAAATTTAGACAACGCTATTCTCAAGCTTAATTGCGACAAGCTCTCCGAACAATTTGTCTTAGACTTCGATGAAGCCGTCAAACGCCTCGATGACGATCCCCCTTCAGGTTGCTTGCTCGTGTGCAGCGGCGCTCACCATTTTTGGCAGGCCTGGAGCTTAGAGGAATTGCGTACTTCCCCTAAATGCTCACTTTCTTGGTGCGCCAAATTGGAAAAAGATCTGGCTTTACTATTGCAATTGCCCTGCCCTACCATAGCCAGGATACACTCTTTATGTCAGGGTTGGGGATTAAGTTTAGCTTTAAGCTGCGACTGGCGCTGGGCAACTTCTAAAGCTCAATTTGGCAGCGCCGATGCTTCTCAAGGTGTACCTCCAGGCCTGAGCAGTTGGCTACTTCCCAAAACGATCGGCCAAACTTGGGCCAAACGCTTAATTCTGGGCCAAGAGACTTGGGACGCTTCTTTAGCTTACAAGATAGGCTTAATAGATCGTCTAATCGGTGAAGACGACTCTGAAGGCCAGGCCCTTATGCGCAAGTTTGGCTCCATGCCCCGCCAAGCCTACCTAAGTTCGCGCCGCCTCCTTACCGAAAGCGCGGCCTCCTTGCGCGAAAACCATTTAGGCGCCTATCTGGCCGCGCTTGCCCAAGTCGTGAACATATAAGAGCTTAGGCATGACAACAACCATCACACCTTTTCCTATAAATGAAGAGATGATGAGCCACATACGCCCGATGCGCAATACTGATATTGAGCAAGTGGCCGAGCAACACTATCGAGCTATGGGCCATAGCTTGTGGGCTCAATTGGGCAAGCCTTTTTTGCAAGCTCTCTACACAAGTTTATTGCAAGATCCGCTCTTTGTGGCTTACGTATATGCTGAGGGAAAAGAAGTGCAAGGCTTTGTGGCCGGCAGTTTAGATGTGCCGCGCACCTTTAGCAGGTTGTGGCGTCAACATTGGTGGCAACTTCTTCTACCTACCTTGACTGGGTTGGCCCATTGCCCCCGCTTAATAGGCTCGCTTATAAGCACACCTTTTTATTTTAAGCGCAGCGCCCCTTCCCAACGGATCGAAGCCATAAAAGCAGAATCACTCTTTTGCTCTTTTAAGCCTAATTTGCGCGGCACCAGAGCGGCCGGCCACATCAACAGAGTGCTTTTTAAACATTTCTTGAGCGCAGGTTGCCGTTATATAAAAATCACCACCGAAACTGACAACGAAGCTAGTTTGCGCCAGCTCGGCCACTGGGGCTTTGCTATTGAGGAGCGCTTCAATTTTTACGGTAAAAATATGTATACATTAGTGATGGATCTTAGCACCAACCCGCGCTTACATGATTGCCAAAGCTAACCAAACGCGGAAAGCATAATTAAAGCCAATGTAACTGACAGCGCACTTTAATTGTTAAGGTACACTTTTTTGCTTGTGATCATCCAAACATTGGCCGCCTATTTGTTTCACATGCCAACGCTCACGTTTGACAACTTCGCCAATTTGTAAAGCAATAGTAAAAGAAGATTGCATGGGTATACGTAAAGTGCGCGTTTCACCGGACATAAAAGTAATTTTTTCCGCAAGATCGCTCCTAGCAGATAAAGGTTCAAATCCAGAAAAAACTTCAGTTTTAGGATCGTCATTTTCGATCCATAATAGGCACCGTTCGGAACTTAAATTTACAGCCTTAATATAGCAATCCATATTAAAGATTACCCCTTGGTTGTCTGCAATTTTGCCATCCAAACGCTTTTCAATTCTATCCGAATATATATAAAGCCACAGCGAAGCGGCGTTATTTTCACGTGTATAAGGAGTACCGGGCGGCAATACATCACGATCGACATCGTATTTACGGCATCCGGGCAGCAATAAATTGATAATTAAAAGCAGACAGACAATTCCGAGGCGTTTCATAGCTAGCGTCCCCATTCAGCACCAAACTGACAAGTTACCTGCCAAACAAGCTAAAATCGGCTACATTATTGCATTTACAAAAAAGGATAAGGAAAAGCGAAGCGACAAACTTTTGCCCAATTGTGGGCATGGAGTAGACGAACAAATGGCCTTTTTGAAAAAAATCAACAATTTGGAATGGGGCTGGCTGGCCGATTTATTGATTATCGCATTTATAAGTGGCGTCGTGATAGAAGCCAACTTGATTTGGCAAATAAATTACGCTTATCCACCTCATGCCGATTACGCGCACCATTTCTTGGAAGCTTCGGCCATGGAATTGCGTTTACAAAATTGCTCCAGCTTAATGGAAAAGATACTGACCTTTCTTTTTTGGCCCAGTTCTTATCCTCCGGGCATGTATTGGTCAGCTTATTTAAGTTCGTTTTTCATAGGGCGCGGCCTGATGTCAGCTATGATGAGTCAAATGCTCTACTTTCCCATACTTGTAGCCTCGCTTTATTACACAGTGCGCCCCAAGTACGGTTTAATGGCCGCCGCTGCCACGGCTGCGATCTGCGCCTCTACTCCTTTTTTGGCTTTGGGCTCGAACAGCTATGTGGTTGATTATCCCTCAACAGCCTTCACAGCGCTTTGCTTATGCCTGTTTTTCAATTCCAGCCTAATGCAAAAGACTAACTATGCCGTGGCCTTCGGTTTGGCTCTAGGATTAGGCTGTCTTGGTAAACCAACTACTGTTTTTTTCGCTGCCCCGCCTCTATTTTTACTTTTTATTTTAAAACTTCCCCAACTTTGGCCTTACAAAAGCAAAGTTTTTATTTCAGTTTTAACTATATGCGCCGCTTCACTTTTTCCTATTGTGGCAGCTTGCCGCACCCACCTGTGGCCACCTTGCACCGTCGACTATAGCAGTTTTTTTCCCACCTATAAAATTATTTTAATTGGTAGTGCTGTAGCTTGGGCTATTGGCTTAACTTTGGAGGCTTATTATCTATGGAAGCCGGAAATAGACAAAGCTGCTAGTGACGGAATTGGCCGCCTGATGCTCAATCTAAACTTGGCCTTTGCCGGTTTTTATTTGCTCTTTTTCCCTTGGGCTTCCGCCAACGCCGCTACCATGTTTTGGCGCTCTCATCACTTGGGCTGGCAAACTTTCAATAATTTATCTACTCTGAGTTTAAACCAATATATTCACGGTTTAGCCGAAGGCTACGTTGGCTTACCGGTTACAATAATTACTCTATTAGGCGCCCTTTATTGCTGGCGCCAGCAAGGCACTCTGGAAGAGCGCCTCACTTTCATCTCCTGTTTGCTGGCCAGCTTAATATCTATAGTTATGCTCAGCCCGGCTGTACGCTATATTTTACCGGCTGTAGCCTTCGGTTGCTGCTTTTATACCGCTTTCTTCCGCCGTATTCCTTATGGCTATGCTTTAGCCTTAGCTTTAGCTAGCCTAATGTTTTGGTGCAATATTATGTATTCAATACTCAATCCGCAATACCAACAGACAGCCCATAGCAACACCCAATGTGGCACTTTAACAATGTGCACAAGTTTGCCCATGTATCCATCGACGGCGACTCTTCCTTTTTCCGGCGGTTGGCAATTAGGCCAAAAATTGATCACACCAACTTATAATGCCAATTGTCCTCCCAAGCTGGCGGCTATTTTTATTCACGAGACTGTTATAAACGCCAATCCAGCTGAATCTTTTAAAATCGGTTTGCAAACTTGGGCCAATTTTCATCGAGGCTCAGTTGTACCTGTTTTAGTTAGCTACGAAGATTTCCACACTAAGGAAACAGTACGCCTGGAGCAATATCGCAATATTTTAAACCTCAAGCCCTTCTATCCAGAACAAGCTGAGAAACTAATTGATATTATGGATAATAGACAAGATTATCGCTACGATTACGTTATAGACGTAACTCCCCTCGGCTTTACTCCTACCGAACCAGCAAAAATTAGGCGCTTGCTAACTAATGACGGATCCGCTCCGATATACTTTGCTACGCCCATTCAAACTAAGGAATATAAAGTTATGCTCTATTCCTTGCACAAAATGTGAAGTAAAAAAAGACCACTTTCCCATTTTGCTCAGGAAAGCAGTCTTTATTGATAAAAAAGCCTATCCAGCCCTTTATTACTTATACATTATTGCGGAATAAAGAGCATATGCTCAATATTAAAAAACGTCCCTACGGGATCTTCCAAATGGGAAATAGATACATCGCGATAGCCACTAGCTACAGTTAAATCGTTTATGCAACGAGATTCACCAGGAGCCAAATCGCCCCACAAATAGGGATCGAGAATGCGATTCAATCCGTTGTAGCTTTCGCCGCGGTGTATTTCGCCTTCAAAACGGAAATTGAGCCGTTCATCACTATTGTTGATAACAGTAACATTAAATCTGGAAGCCAAATAGACACATACGAACTGTCCTATTTCGTTGGTAATACGAGCTTTATCAGACATATAGTGAGCTGGATCTACTTGTTTTTCGTAGACAGAAATAGTCTGATCGGGCTCGATAACGTAGATAAGATCTTTGACGATTACACCGCCTTGACCACCTTCACCGCCATCTCCCCCTTCACCGCCTTGGCCTCCGCCATCTTCACCGAAGCCGGAATGCTTGCCAAACTTTGAGCCGTCTTTGCCATAGCCGTGGCCTGTGGGATAGCCGGGATTGCCCATAGCAGAAACGCCCAATTTCGGCATATCGGGATCGATAGCTGTACGTAAGCCCGAACGTCCTGAGCCTTTGCCTATTTTTTTGGCAGGATCACCCGGAGCTCCAGGCTTGCCGGGACGTCCTATCTTGCCAGGAGCTACTCCATACTTATCCATGCTCGTTTTGGGCACATTTTTGTAAAGCTCGGGATCGTACGGTTTTATTTTCTTGGGCTTTACCGGAGGAGCTTTCACAGGCTTGCGTACAGCCTCAGGCAGCTTGATAGAATCAGCTAAAGAAACTTGCGCTACAATACGCAAACTGTCTTCATCGTTATCCTTTTTGGGGCTATACCAAGCCAAAGCGGTCAGGGCCATCAAATGAAAGACTATTGCCAAAACGACAGCCAAATGAATGGGGCGAAGGGAAAAATTGCCTGATCCGTTTTTGTAATTGTTCAACTTCTCTCACCAAGAATAAATTCTTTAGAAAAAAAACCGGGCGGCCCCAAACGGAGCTGCCCTTTTTCAAAAAATGGCTATAACAACAAGCGCATATTAAGCTTGACCAATACGTTTAAGTGCTTCGGTACCAGCCTGAGCCAACTCGGCGTCGGCGCTGTCGGCAGCAGCGGTGACTACAGGCAGAGCTGCCCCACCCAACATTTGCACGGCATCAGTCAAAACTTTAATTTTCTCCTGGCCGTGACCTTCGGCACGCATAAAAGTGACCAAATCGGGAAGCAATTCGGCGCCAAATTTTTGCAACAGCCATAAAGTTACATCTATAGTGTGTTCATCAAACGTTCCAGAAATAAGTTCTCGCCCTAAAGCCATGATATAGGGACGATAACGACCGGGATAACGTCTGAAAACAGCACGGACTAAAGTAAATTTTACATAGGGGACAGTACATCTGTCGGCAGCTTTAAATATGGCATTGACGTAGCCGGCCGGATTTTTATCCATCATCAGCTCAGCCACTTTGTCAACAACACTGACGCCGCCCAGCAGCAAATTGCCCAACAACTCGAAGGCAATTCCCTCTAAAGACTTAGGATTGGCACTCAATTCTTCAGCAACTTTGGCTAATCCGAGCTTTTCACGTTCGGCTCTTTCGGAATCGGTTGCCGCTTTTTCCTGAGTCTCGGCAGAGGCTAAATCGCCACCCAAGAAGATCTCAAGCAATTCATCTTTTTTGCATTCGCAGGGATTGTTTTGAAGTTCACTCATGCCGGAACTTTCGCCATATCGGAATTTCAAACCTTTTTCTTGGCCATGCAACATTTCGCCTATTCTCGAACGAAGGGCACCTTTTGTGCGCTCGCCGACGCTGCATCTTGCCATTTTTTGCCAAGATAAGCCTTCCCAACCTCACAATTATAAGCAAGGCTTTAATCATAATGACTAGAACTAAGTAGGCAGCATAACGAGCGAGAGTATCATAATGGCGAATTTTTTGGCTAGAATAAAAGACATATTCCAATCTATGTATGATCGGAACAAACTTATTTGCTTAGGCATAGGCATTTTTGTTTATGTAATTTCCGTGGCTATGCTCATAGTGACCGATTTGCCCAACATCAATAGAGTAGAAGTAGGTAAACCTGCTCCCTGGGATATAAAAGCTTCACGTTCAGTGCAAATTGTAGACGAACAGCGTTGGCATAAAGCCAAAGAACAAGCCGCTTCCCAAGTTGCTTCTATCGAAAATATCAGCCCTCAATCTTTAGAGATAAGCAAAAATAAGATCAGCCAAACTTTCAATATCATTCGTGAAGCTCAGAGAGGACATGCTTCTGGTAAATTTACCGACAAAGAAGTAGCCGACGTATCCGCACAAGTGCCCTTGGATTTGGGCTTAGCTACCGTCAAAACTTTACTTAGCGCCAGTGTTCCCGCCTTAGAGCAATACTATACAAATAGCGAGCATATTCTCGGCGTAGTTATGCAAACCGGTGTACGCGAAGATGAAATAGATGCTGCCTACAAACGTATTGAACAAGAAGCCAGAGCTTTACCCGGCCTTACCGAAGCCAACGCCTCTATAGATGCAGAACTAGCTAGAGCAGCCCTCGTCCCCAACAAATTTATTGACTACAATGCCACTCAACAAGCCAAAATCCAAGCCAGCGATAAAGTAGAGCCTATCACTAAAACTATCCTCCCCGGACAGATTGTCATTCGCGAAGGCGACATTGTAGGCGAACATGACGTACCTGTTTTAGAGGCTTTAGGCGTATACAAAAAAGGCATCACTTGGAGCGCTCTCTTCATATATTGCACTATGGTGTTGGTCATGCAAATTTTGGCCAACTACTATATAAAGCTTTATATACCAAAATTTTACAATAATTTGCGTTTGGTATTCGGCGTAGCTTTTCTTTGTGTCGCTTTTGTGGTTGTTTCTCGCTATACGACCATGATCTCGCCTTATTTGTTACCTATTGCCTTCACCAGTATGCTGATTTCAATTTTGGCCGATCCTCGTTTGTCTTTAATGATTGTCAGCATGTTGGGGATTTACTCGGGTATAATGACCAACACTCTGGAAGCTGCCGTTTCCGTACTCATTACGGGCATGGTTGGCGCTTTAGCTGTACAAAATGCCAACAAACGCTGGAACGTAGTAACGGCTTCTCTTTGGGTCTGGGCCATAAATGTATTGGTCGTAGCTATTTTTGCTTTAAGCAACTGTGACAGTTTTGAAGAATTGGCTGTGTGTGCCCTCTTCTACGGAGGCCTTAACGGTTTGTTGCCGGCTTTAATCGCCTCCGGAGCTCTGCCTTTCTTAGAAGGCGCTTGCAAAGTAACTACCCATATTCGCCTCTTGGAATTGGCCAATCCTAATGAGCCAGCTTTGCATGAATTGCTTAACAGAGCTCCAGGAACTTACATGCACTCTATTATGGTAGCCAATTTGGCCGAAGCAGCCGCCCAAGCTATAGGCGCCGACAGCATGTTGTGCCGAGCCGGTGCCTACTATCACGATTTGGGAAAGATGAGACAGCCCAACATGTTCGTCGAAAATCAAACCGGCCACGAGAATCCTCACGACAAGTTGCCTCCGGCTTTGTCAGCAATGATAGTAATTTCCCATATTAAGCTCGGCCAAGAAATGGCCAAAAAGTACAAGTTACCTCCGGAAATAGCTAAATTTATTCCTGAACATCATGGTACCAATTTGGCCTCTTTCTTCTATCAGAAAGCCAAGATGCAAGACGACGAACCAGTCTTTGCCGAAGACTTCCGCTATCCGGGGCCGCGTCCACAATCCAAAGAAACGGCCATTGTTATGATGTGCGACGGTATCGAGGCCGCTTCACGCACTCTGCCTGTGCCCAACAGAGAGAATTTAAAGAATTTAATTGATAAAATTGTGGGTGGTATTATCAACAACCGCCAATTGGACGAATGTCCCCTGTCAATGCGCGATATAAATACGGTAAAAGCCTCAATTTTGCGTTCTCTGACTAGCCATTATCATAATCGCGTGGCTTATCCCGATTCTAAGACCATGGGTAAACAGTCCGCTGCGCCTGCGCCCACTCCCTCCCAACCAGCTTCAGCTCCCTCAGAAGCTTCTCAAGCTAAAACGGCAGCAGAAATAAAAAAGAAAGATGCTTAGGGAGGGTTTAGCCGGGGCGACAAGAGAAAATACCTTTGATAAAGCGTTTTGCGAGAAAATATAGCGGTCAAAATCGAAAATAGGGCCGAGATTTTTTTTGCTATGAGGAGCAGCCTAAAAATGCGTGGACGTTCATTAAAAGTCAGAACAGAACTTTTCAATAAAACAAAAGAAAATTTTGCCGAAGTTTCCAAGAACTTCTATCGCCAAGCCGTTTACGAAGCCGTACGCGTAATCGATCAAAAGATAGGCTTATTTAAATGCTTAGGCAAAATGGTCAACGAAGACGAAGCGGCCCCAACCATCGACCAGCGAAAATTTGAAGTTGAGCTCTCTATTGTTACTGATTCGGCCATTCACACTCTCAATAAAGAATTTCGTCAAGTCGATTCCCCTACCGATGTTTTGAGCTTTCCCGCTTGGGAAGACGAGCCCGCTTTGCTTATTTATCCTGATGTACACCTTTATTTAGGTGAAATTGTTATCAGCTTAGACACAGCTAAACGCCAAGCTAAAGAAGACGGCATTAGTTTGCGCCACATGATCGCCTGGTTGGTCGCCCACGCTATGCTTCATTTAGTAGGTTTTGATCATCCTACAGAAGAAACCCGCCAAGTTATGCGCACTTATGAATTGGCCATAGTGGAAGCTATGGGCTTTAATTCAATTCCCAAAATGGCAGCTGAAGTCTACACCAAATAAGCTAAAGTGACACAGAGTCTAGTAATACATACTTGCGGAACAGCCCGCAACAATCCGGGAAGCGCCGGCGTCGGTCTGGTTATCGAAACTCCAGACGGCAGTCGAGTGCTTGTATCCGAAAATATAGGCATTGCCACTACCGCACAAGCACAGTACCAAGCGGTAATTATGGCTTTGTTGTGGGCTTCCGAGCACAAATATACGCAAGTTAAAATACTCTTAAATAATGCCAAGATGATCCGCAGTCTGTTGCATAATCCCACAATAGACGATTTGAGCATTTTGGGATTGCACAAAAGAGCCCGTCGCTTGGCTCGCTCTCTGAAAGTAAACTTTGCTTTATACGACAGCTTAAAACCAAATAAAGTTATCACTTTAGCTTTGGAAGCAAGTTTGCGCCCTCCGGCCGATACTACAATCGTGAGCGCCGAGGAAAAAGACAAACAAGAAGCCAAAAGCCATCATGCCATCCAGCAATCAGCCGGCGGCGTCCTTTACAAGCAAGAAGGAGACAAATTAAAAGTGTGCCTTATTGCTAAAAAAGGAGGCGCCGTTTGGGCTTTACCCAAAGGCAGAGTACAGAGTGGCGAAACTTGGGAAATGACAGCCACCAGAGAAGTGCTGGAAGAAACTGGCCATTTAGCCACCATTGCCGAACGTATCGACCAGATAGAATACTACTTCTATTGGCGAGATAATCGCACTCTCTATTATAAGATGGTCACTTTCTTCCTTATGCCTTTAATTCAAGAAAATGCCTCTGTGCCAGATGGAGAAGCTTCTGAAGTGGCCTGGTTCGATTTTGGTGAAGCTTGGCGCAAGCTCTATTATCAGAGCGAAAAGAACATTTTACAGCAAGCCAAGCATATTTTACATACTGCCAAGCTGATTTAGCTTTATTTCAAGTAGGAGTCAGTCTGTGGCCACATCGGACGCTTGCCCCAAGCGTAAAGCTATCGCTCTTATTTCTCTCTATATAGTCGAAAACAATGGTATACGTTTTTTGGCTTCTTCCTTGCGCTCTCAAGGTTGGCGCGTAATCGAAATTTACTTTAAAGATTATCAGCATCACCATTTTACCGAACCCAGCGATAAGGAATATACTCTGCTTTCTGAGACCTTACATCGCGAAAAAGTAGATCTTATTGGCTTGTCGGTACGAGCTGGCGGCTATAGCAAATTGGCCCAAAGTTTAAGTAAAAAGCTCAGGCAAGAATTTAACTTACCAATAATATGGGGCGGAATGCACGTCACCATGGATCCCGAAAGTGCTTTAAATTCTTGCCAAGGCATTATTATAGGCGAAGGTGAAGACACTATCGTTGAACTTATGGAAGCTTTAGAGCAACAGCGCTCTTGGCAAGGCATTGACGGTTTGTGGTACAAAGAAGCCGACGGTAAAATAGTGCGCAATGCCCCGCGCCGCCTACACAACAACTTGGACGATTTGCCTTTTCGCGATTTTCACTCTCATGAAAGCAAATATTATATAAACAATAACCACCTAACCCCAGGCGATCCTTACATAGATCAAACTATATACCTCATGATGTCGGCGCGGGGCTGTCTTTTTAATTGTTCGTATTGCGACATCAGTGCTTTGCGCAAAAGTTATAAAGATCTGGGACAATTCTATCGCGTTATGAGTCCAGAGCGCACAGTGGAAGAGTGCGTATATGCCAAGCAAAATTTTCCCAATCTGCGCCGTTTCCGTTTTGATGATGAGCTTTTTTGCTTACGTCCGGAATGGGTTAAAAAATTTTGCCACCTTTATCGACAACAAAAAATTGATTTGCCTTTTGAAATTTTAACTGATCCGCGTGTAGTGCAAAAAGAAATATTGCAACAACTAAAAGACGTCGGTTTAGACACAGTTATGATGGGCATTCAGCATATTAGCGCAGTCAATAAACGTCTATACAATCGCGAAGTAAGCGATCAAAAAGTATTGGAAGCTGGATGCATATTGCATGAACTTGATTTAAAAGTTTGTTACCAGATACTTTTGGACGATCCGCACGTCACTAGCCAAGAAAAGAGACAGCTTTTTGAGCTTTTGGCTCAATTGCCCAGGCCTTACGATCTTTATCTCTTTTCTTTGTCTTATTGGCCACAGACAGATATTACCGAGCACTATCTAGCTGACGGCACCATTACCCCCGATCAAGTAGAAGGTCGCAACGATAAATGTCTTAAACAATTTCGCGTTTCTCTTTCCTGGCCACGCCCGGCAGAAGATACTTTTTGGTATTCAATTTATACACTTTTATCCAAGCCAGTGCCGCTTAGCTTTATAAAATTTTTGGCTTCTTCCCCATATTTGCAAAGCCATCCGACTCCGATACGCTACTTGGCTCAAGCTTTAAATTTTAGTAAATTGGCCCTTTTGGCCTGGCAAATGTTGCGGCGCGGCGAACTCACTAGAGATACGCTTTGCCGCTGGGTCAATTTGTGTTCTTTGCCTACTTCTTAGCTTGCTTACCTAAATCAGCATGTTTATCGGTATAGCGCAAAAAAGGCAACCACACTATACCGCTAACACAAAAATTAACGGCAAAGAGCAGCAAGCTGCGCCAATCTTGCGTAGAGAGAATTGCTCCCAAAAAGCCGGGCATTACCCACGGCACTTCAATAAAGGGAGCACCGACCAAACCCCAACTCACGGCACACCAAGCGATAAGGCCACAAATCATAGGAGCCACAATACAAGGAATAGCTAAAATAGGATT
>ERZ869991.160-NODE-160-length-21369-cov-9.913254_pt1 | contig 21369 bp, 18 predicted proteins | sample MGYA00520862_ERZ869991 | MGnify/ENA primary metagenome ERZ869991 (study PRJEB32232, sample SAMN07284978) | human gut metagenome | biome: human-associated habitat; material: feces | host: Homo sapiens | place: Tanzania | collected 2014-08-11 ...
AAAGAGATTAATGTAACAGGTCAGAAGCGTACAGACCTTGGCAAGAAAGCTTCTAAGTCATTGCGTAAGGAAGGTTTTGTTCCTTGTAACTTGTATGGTGAGAAGAAGGGTGAGAACGGTGCTCCAGAGGCATTGTCATTCGCTGTTCCTTTCGCTGAGTTGCGTAAGGTTATCTACACTCCTCACGTATATGTTATCAACCTCATCATCGACGGTGAGAGCCACACAGCTATCATGAAGGAGATCCAGTTCCACCCAACTACAGACGCTCCTTTGCACGTTGACTTCTACGAGGTGAACGACCAGAAGCCTATCACTATCGGTATTCCAGTGAAGTTGGTAGGTCTCGCACAGGGTGTTCGTGATGGTGGTCGTATGAACCTTTCTATCCGTAAGATCAACGTAACTGCTCCTTATCAGGTAATCCCTGAGCACCTCGACATCGACGTTACTGCTTTGAAGATCGGTAAGAGCATCAAGGTAGGTGACCTTTCATTCGAGGGTCTTGAGTTGGCTACAAGCAAGGCTGTTGTAGTTTGCTCTATCAAGATGACACGTAACGCTCAGCTCGCTGCACAGCAGGCTGATGAAGCTGCTGCTGAGTAATCTTGATTGACAACCCGTAAATTGAAACACATTTAGATTTTTCAAATTGGATAAATATTTGATTTGTGGTCTTGGAAATCCGGGCGATGAATACGCAGGAACAAGACACAACACGGGATTTATGGTATTGGACGCTTTTGCTAAAGCGTCCAATATTCATTTTGAGGATAAGCGTTACGGATTCGTGGCCGAAACTTCCATCAAGGGACGTAAGGTGTTCCTTCTGAAACCTACCACCTTCATGAACCTCAGCGGCAACGCCGTAAGATACTGGCTCAATCAGGAGAAGATAGATCAGAAGAGGCTACTCGTCATCAGCGATGAACTGGCTCTGCCGCTCGGCGCTTTCAGACTGAAAGCCAACGGAAGCAACGGCGGACACAACGGACTGGGACACATCCAGCAGCTTATCGGACAGAACTACGCCCGACTGCGCATGGGCATCGGAAACGAATATCCACGCGGAGGACAAGTGGACTGGGTGCTCGGAAAATACACAGAGGAAGACATGAAGGAACTGCAACCTGCCATCGACCTCGGTGTGGACATCATCAAAAGCTTCGTCCTACAAGGTATTGACATTACAATGAATCAATACAACAAGTTAGGAAAAAAATAAGAAATGAAAGAAACAGCAAGAATAGACAAATGGCTCTGGGCTGCCAGAATCTACAAGACACGCAGCATTGCGGCTGATGCCTGCAAGAATGGGCGCGTCACCGTGGGCGGCGTAAACAGAAAACCATCCTACATGATCAAGAGAGGAGATGTGGTCAGCGTGAAAAAGGCGCCTATCACCTACTCTTTTGAAGTGCTCGACTGCATTGAGCAACGAGTTGGTGCTAAAATGCTCTTTGCTGTCTATAAGAACGTAACCGACCCTAAGCAGTATGAACTGCTGGAAATGAGCCGCATCAGCGGTTTCGTGGACAGAGCCAGAGGTACAGGTCGTCCTACTAAGAAGGAACGACGTGCGCTGGATGCTTTCGTGGACCCAGCCATGTTCGGATTTGAAGACGAAGACTGGGAGGAAGAGGAATAAAAGTTGCGTTTTCAGCGACGACAACAGAGACTATAGCGACAAGGCCAAGCACGAGGTTTTCTCTCTGACTTTCGGTTATAAATTCAAACTGTAGGATATTCTTCCTAAAATTTAAATCTCCCACAACTTTGACTTTCTGTAAGTTGTGGGAGATTTTTCGTATCTATATTCCAAATATATACGTCATAGTATTCCAAAAGGGAAGAAAAAGGAAATATTTTACCCTAAAACGTAAAAAACTCATCAAAAAGTTTGCATCCTATTGTTTTTTACTATATCTTTGCCCTCGCTAAACAGAAACAAACGGTCTGCAAATATGCTTTCCATATCAACAGAAAAGATGGATCAGCAATATGCTCCCCCGTCTGCCTCTATTAGCAAATATAGTAGAATTCTAATATATAAAGTAAAAAGTAAATTTAACAAATAGTATTAACTAAATTTAGATTAGAGATTATGAAAAAGATTATTGCAATGGCAGCTCTCGTGCTGTCTTCAGTAGGTGCTTTCGCACAGTATTCAGCAGGTGATTTCACTCTCCAGCCAAAAGTTGGTTTGAACTGTACTTCTATCACAGGCGACAACGACGCAGATTACAAAGCTGGTTTCGTTGGTGGTCTTGAGGCAGAGTACCACGTAACTCCATTAGTAGGTATCAGCGCAGGTTTGCTTTATTCCATGCAAGGTGCAAAATGGTCTGGCAATCTTTCTTATGAAGATGTAGAAATTGCCAACGCAAAAGCTACACTCAAGACTGACTATCTCAACATTCCTATTTTAGCAAACATCTACGTTGCGCCAGGTCTCGCTCTCAAGGCAGGTGTTCAGCCAGCATTCAACTTGACCCACAAGCAAAAGTTAGAAGGTAGCATTGCAGGTCACAAGGGAGACACAGGTTACCAGACAATTGATGGTGTTAAGTCTTTCGACTTCTCTATCCCTGTAGGTATCTCATACGAATATCAGGGTTTCTGCCTGGATGCACGTTATAACATCGGTTGCACCAAGGTTTTCGATGAGGGTGATGGTAACCACTCTGTATTCCAGTTGACACTCGGTTATAAGTTCAAGCTCTAAAAATCTAACAAAAAGCATAAACCCATAGGTTCTTGCAAGAGTACCTATGGGTTCTTTTTTTAATATTATTCACACTAAAAAGCAGTTTTATGAAAAAGCTATTTCTTTCAGCCGCTATGGCAGTGTTTTCACTCGGTACATTTGCTCAAAGCGCCGTTGGTTCTGTCACATTACAACCTAAGGTAGGTTTGAATATCGCCTGCCTCACCGACGAGGACAACGCCACTTCAAGAATCGGTTTCACAGGTGGAGCTGAACTCGGTTACCAAGCCACCAAAAAGTTCGCTATCACTGGAGCTTTGATGTACTCTATGCAAGGTGCTAAGAGCGACTTTGACGAATACAACGGAACCCTCAAACTCGACTACATCAACATCCCGATCCTCGCCAACGTCTATGTTGTCAAAGGTTTGGCACTGAAAGCCGGCATCCAACCAGGTTTCTGTATCAATAAGAAAGTTAGCGTTGGCGGTATCAGCGTTGACATAGACGAGGCTTTCAAGCAAGCTGACACCAACTACAAAATCAACACCGTTGACTTCTCTATCCCTATCGGTTTGTCGTACGAATATAATGGACTCGTCATTGATGCTCGCTACAATCTCGGTGTCACAAAGGTCGCTGACGGTTACATTGAGAACGAAGGCATCAAGATGAGATCAGACGACAGACACTCCGTCTTTCAGTTTACCTTGGGCTATAAGTTCCAATTATAAAAGCCATCAGATAGTAAGCAAGAAGCCTTGCTTAACAAAAGTATATAGAAAATCCCCAATAGTTTTCCATTCCGTAAAACTATTGGGGATTCTTTTATTATTCTCATACCAAGACTATCATTCTTTTTCATAATGATTGCATCACTTTTGTCATACCGATACTATCACTCTTTCTTCTCTTCTTCCTCCTTGATTTCCTCTATATAGGAAACATCATTCGAAGAAGAAGGAGTTGATGAACTGATTTCTTCTGCCTTCGTCCACTTCCGCTTATTATTAGCTATCTTGAATGCATTGATACATTCCACAACACCATAGATAAGCATGGTCCAGCCGATGATGAAGAGCGGTGCCGAGGCTATGGCTGAAGGTTTGATGACAGCAAGCAAACCAATCAGGAGAATGATGGAAGGAAAAATCCAATAAACAATTCCCACACGTCCCAACTTGCGAGCCGTAGCAAGATTCATAAACTGCGTCAATGCGCCCATAATCAGAATAACAGAAAGAATGAACATCAGACTGTTGATGAACGTATTAGGCATCAGAGCCAAAATAAAACCCAGACAGAGACTGCCTATTCCCACAATAGGAAAATGAGGAGTCAACCCCGTGAGCTGCTTTCCATTAGCATCATAAACAACACCTACTTTACCCGAATTCCTCTTGGCACTGAAATAGGTAACGATGGAAATGACTCCCGAGAGGAAAAACAACACACCGATGGCTATGGTAATCCAAGTAACCGTCTGTTCACGATACTGAATGAGAAGTGCACCTACGATAATCGCACAGATTGCACGGAAAAATGAACTATGTATTACTTTCATATTTCTTTTTAGATTAATATTCGACAAACTATTTAAAAAACTTCTACAAAAATACAAACTATCTTTGATAAATCCAACTTTTTTTGTAATTTTGTTGGCAAATTAAGGATATTATGACAAAATTGTATTTAGTTAGACATGGTGAGACTGTAGATAATGCAGCCCAGATTATGCAAGGACAAACACCAGGCAAGTTAAACGCCACCGGCATTGCCCAAGCTGAGGAAGTAGCTCGCAAGATGGCCAATGACCACATCGATGTATTCATATCCAGCGATCTCTACCGCAGCATCCAGACTTGTGAGATAATCGCCCTACCTCATTTTCAGGATGAGAAATCCATGAAACAAGCCATGATTACAACCCCACTGATACGGGAGCGCGACTGGGGCGATTTCACAGGTAAGTTCATCCCAAGTCTTCCCAAAAATCCGAAAGACTGGCCAGACAACATCGAATCTATCGAAAAGATGAAATCACGCGCACAGAATTTCCTCACCTGGCTCAAGGTGACCTATCCCGACAAAACTATTCTTGCCGTAGGACACGGCATTATCAACAAGGCAATTCAGAGCGTTTATTTCAAGCGCCCTATGAACGAGATAGAAAAGATGGGAAACGCAGAGGTAAGAGTTCTGATCTTATAATCTGCTTCTATTCCCCACCTTATTATATATATAGAAGAATCCAAACTATAGAATATCCTATATGAAGAAGATTCTATATTCACACTTAACATTTCACATTTAACATTTTAAAACCCCTCTCTTATGGCAAACAAAATCGCTTTGATTACAGGAGCTACCAGCGGTATCGGTGAAGCATGTGCACGCCGATTTGCCCAAGGCGGATACGACCTGATTCTTACAGGAAGAAACACAGGCAAGTTGGAAATCATCAAGAAAGAACTCGAAAATGTTTACGGCATTATGGTCCTTGCATTGGCTTTTGACGTTCGCAACCGTGAAGCTGCCCAGAAAGCCGTTGATTATATTCCTTCAAACATGAAGAATATCGACGTACTCATCAATAATGCTGGTCTGGCTCGTGGACTGGAACCAGAATACGAGGGAGACTTTGAGGATTGGGATCAGATGATAGACACCAATATCAAGGGACTTCTCACCATGACCCGCCTCATCGTGCCAGGAATGGTCAGCAGAAATCATGGACACATTATCAATATCGGAAGTGTTGCAGGTGATGCTGCTTACGCAGGAGGCAATGTTTATTGTGCCACCAAGGCTGCCGTCAAGGCAATTACAGACGGACTCCGCATTGATGTGGCTCACACCAAAGTGCGCGTCACCAATGTAAAACCAGGATTGGTGGAAACCAATTTTTCCAACATCCGCTTCCATGGCGACAACGCCCGTGCCGACAGAGTTTACGACGGAATCGTACCGCTCAATGGTGATGATGTGGCAGATGTGGCTTTCTATGCAGCCAGTGCTCCAGAACACGTCCAGATAGCTGAAGTACTTGTGCTGGCCACCCATCAGGCAAACGGCACCGTCATTCATCGCAACTAAGAAATCCTCGCAAACAGAATACGATTGCGATAAAAAAGAAAATCCTCGCTACGAACACAACGATTCGTAACGAGGATTTTTATTGCTAAGACAATTTGCCTGAGAACGATTATTTGTCGAGTTTCTCCACCAATCCTGTCACATAACTGCAAAGGATTCCGATACCCTTCTCGTTTTCACCACCCTGCGGAATGATGATGTCTGCATAACGCTTGGTGGGTTCGATAAACTGCTCGTGCATAGGTTTCAGCACCTTCAGATATCTGTCCACAACCATCGAAACCGTACGACCTCTGTCTATTGTATCGCGCTGGATATTGCGGATGAGTCGCTCGTCAGGGTCAGCATCCACGAAAACCTTCAGGTCCATCAGGTCACGCAGCTTCTTATTGAGCAAAGTCATGATTCCCTCGATGATGATAACCGGCTTCGGTTCCACATGGATCGTCTCCTTCTCACGATTACATTTCAGATAACTGTAAGTAGGCTGTTCGATAGCAATTCCATTGCGCAAATCAGCCAACTGCTTATGGAGTAATTTCCAGTCGAAAGCATCAGGATGATCGAAGTTGATAGCATGTCGCTCCTCATCCGTCATTCCCGTCGTATCATTATAATAGGAATCCAGAGGAACCACAGCCACATAATGAGGAGGCAAAGCATCCACGATTTTCTTGACCACAGTTGTCTTGCCCGAACCGGTTCCTCCTGCAATACCGATAATCGTTATTTTATCTTTTTCCATAGATTCGTTAATATTAATTTATTGTACGCGTACCTTATTATATATATAGAATAAACCCAGAGATCTCATCAGAAATCAAAGAATATCATCAAACATTCTCTTGTAGAAATCTGCTTTTTTCTCAACTGCCAAAGGATAAGCCCGGCTGCTGCTTGGCATTCTATAGAGCCTCAACGTGCGATTCTCGAAAGAAAACTCCACGTATCCTCCCATGGCAGGAGTCTCAGTAATACCATAATGTTCAGAAAACACCTTGGTAGCCAACTGTCCTGCCGTCAGCACCGCTTTACATTCCGGCAAAGCTCGCAGCATTCCATCCAGATCAGACTGTTCCACGATTTTCAAATCCTTGTCAGAAGCTGTATTCTTGGTACGAATCACTTTCTGCGCCGTATCAAAGAGAGCAACTCCCTTTTCTCCAAGAAATTCCTTGATAGCCTCCAGCCTGTATTGCTTATGCTCTACATCCACGAAATGAAGTTTATCTCCGAAAAAGATAATTCCAAAGATGCGCCACATATCATTCTGAAAATTAGGATAATACCAGGGAATGCACCAGCGCTTGGGTGAAGGCGGGAAAGTACCGAGCATCAGGAGATGCGCATTCTTGGGCAGCCAAGGTTCGAAAGGATGACTCTCTATCATCACTTCACTTCCTTGACCAGGTACATGACTACAGGCAAGTGGTCGCTGAAACCATTGAGCCATCTGCCACCAGCCTGAGTGCGCAGCGGAGCACCCTTGTACTGACCTTCCTGCTGGATAAGATAATCGCGGCGGAAAACCTGATGAGCAAAATACTTCAATGTAGAGAAATCCTTATTCTTAGCATCCTTGTTGAGTAGGTTTGGCGTAATCACAATCTGATCGAAGAGATTCCAGTTGCCATTATAGAATAAGGTACCCTTACCCTGCTTGGCCAAAATATTATACCATGGATTGTACATATCGTTTGGTCCAACCTGACTGATCTCCGGTTTGGCACTCAACACCTCATGCATACTCTTATTGGTAGGATCATCATTCATATCGCCCATTACAAACACCTTCATATCCTTGTTAATGCGGAGCAGACTATCCTTGACAGCCTTGGTTTGGCGAGCACCCGACTCACGATAGAACGGACCAGAGAAACGACTTGGCCAGTGACAAACAATGACAGCCACATCCTCACCTGCCATTTCACCACGAACCGTCAGGAAGCCACGAGTATAATAAGCACTATCCTTAGCCTTCTCCTGAACATAAGGCACCAACTTTACATTCTTCACAGAGAAGAGAGAAGGATTGTAGAGGAAAGCACAATCAATGCCACGACGGTCTGGGCCTTCAATATGACAGTATTTCATATTGCGGGCCTTCAGAGGAGCCTGCTCTATCAGATCATCCAGCACCTTATGGTTTTCCACCTCTGCCAATCCGATGAATGCGCAACCCACCTTAGGCAACTTATCCGTACCCATGTCGGCAAGCGCCTTGGCCATGTTGCGCAACTTATTGGTGTATTTCATTCCGTTCCATCCCTTGGCAGGAAGATATTCGTAATCATTCTTGCCCTCATCGTGGCAAGTATCAAAAAGATTCTCCTGATTATAAAAACCTACTGCATAGAGATTGAATCGTTTCTGCCCTTGAGCAAAAGCAGCCAGACTGACTATCAGGAAGGCCGCAAACATCAATACATTTTTCTTCATAAATTTATTTTTTATTTAGATTATCAAAAATCTTAAGTTAGTAAATGTGCGAAAACTCGCTATTAGAATGCAAATATCGGCATTTTATTTGAAAAAACCGCATACTTAATCAAAATTTAAACGAAAAAACTTTTAATTTTAAAAAATATTTTGTTACTTTGCAGACATTATTAGTAATTAAACTATAAACTATGCAACAAAAGGTAAAATTAGCAATGCTTGCGCTCTGTTATGGTCCGCTGGCTTTTGCACAGAATGTTGAGCAAAAGGCTGCATCCAACCTGGACGAGAACGCATTCACATTCACCGAAGCACAGTTGGGTGAGGATGATGACATGTCTCAGAATGTAACCATTCTCAACTCTACCTCTAACGTTTATGCATCGGAGGCAGGATTCCTCTTCTCTCCTATGCGTTACCGTTATCGTAGCTTCAATCAAAAGTATAACGAGGTTTACATCAATGGAGCACCTGTCAACGACATGGAAAGCGGTCAGTTCCGTTTCTCCAACATCGGTGGCTTGAACCGTTTCTCCAGAAATGTAGATTTTGCTTTGCCTTTCGAAGGAAATAACTATTCTATGACAGGCATGGCTGGTAGCAACAACTACGATTTCCGTGCCGGAAGCATGCAAGTGGGTCAGTATGCCTCAGTTGCTGTTGCCAACAGAAATTACACACTTCGTGGTCTCTACACTTACAGCAGCGGTTTCAACGACCGTGGCTGGGCATTCAGTGCCGGTCTCACCTACCGATGGGCCAACCGTGGTTATGTGGAGGGTACTTTCTACAATGCTTTATCTTACTACATCGGTGTTCAGAAGAAGTGGAACAATGGTCACTCCCTGAGTATCTCTACCTGGGGCAACCCTACCGAGCGCTCTACCCAGGGTGCTTCTACCGACGAGGCTTACTGGCTCGCCAACGACCGTTACTACAACCCTTACTGGGGTTATCAGAACGGCCACAAGCGCAATTCGCGCGTTGTCAACGACTTCTCCCCTTCTGCTATCGCAACATGGGACTGGGATATCAATGATAAATTGAAACTCACAACTTCTGCATTTGCCAAGTACTCTATGTACAAGAGCACCAAGCTCAACTACAACAATGCAGAAAACCCACAGCCAGATTACTGGAAGAACATGCCAAGCAGCTACTATGACATCTGGAATCTTTCTTCTGTCAACAACAACCCTAATACATGGCAGAGCTGGAAGAACTCATACGATTTCTGGACAGCAAGCAAGGCTAACCGCCAGATTGACTGGGACCGCCTCTACTATGCTAACGAAAATGCAGCAAAAGCTGGCAATGAAACAATGTACTACATCCAGGCTAAGCATAATGACAACTTGAACCTCACCTTGTCATCTACGCTTACTGCAAAGGTAACCAAGAACTCCAAACTGGTGAGCGGCTTCATCTTTGCCAGCAACAGCAACCGCCGCTACCAGACTTTGGAAGACATGCTTGGCGGCTCTCTCTTCCACAACATCAATAATTACGCTCTCGGAAAGTATCCAGCTACTGATCCAAGAGTTCAGTATGACTTAAACCGTCCTAACGCCCCAGTCAACGAAGGCGACAAGTTCGGTTACGATTACAAGATTGAAGTGATGAAGGGCTTGCTCTGGACATCTTACACCGCAGAGTTGGGCAGATTCCAGACTATGTTCAGCGCTAAATTGGGTCAGACCAATATGCGCCGTCATGGCTATATGCGCAATGGTATGGCTGCAGAAAACTCTTATGGCAACAGCGGAATCGCCAGAATGGGCGAAGGTGGTGCCAAGGGTAGCATCAGCTTCGATGCCGGTCGCGGTCATGCGTTCAAATTAGGTGTTGGCTACGAGTGGCAGCCACCTAAGGCTAACACAGCATTCGTATCTCCTGAGATCCAGAATGACTTCGTGAGAGATTTGCATGATGAGCATATCTTCAGCAGCGAGTTCGCTTACCAATACCAGAACTCATGGATGCACGCCAACCTGAATGCATACTATAGCCGTCTAGACCACGTTACTGAGTGGCAGAACTTCTATAGTGATATGGACGACTCGTTCGTATATTTCAGTCTTCCTGGTTTGCAGAAGGAATACTATGGTGTAGAATTGGGTCTCGACTTCAAACTCACATCTTTCCTCAACTTCAAGGCTATCGGTACTTTGAGCGACAACAGAATCCTCAAGGATATTGAGACTACACGTTCTGAGTCTGTCACAGGCGACTTGAATACTGAAATGACATATATTAAAGGTATGCGCGAGAGCGGAACTCCTCTCAACGTAGGAAGCCTTGGCTTGAGCTATCATGCAGGTGGCTGGTTCATCGACCTCAACGCCAACTACTACGACCGCATCTACCTGTCATACGCACCTATCTACCGCACCCTGTCTGAGTTGTCTCGCCTCAACGCATTCGACAACTTCGGCAACCTGATGCCAGGTTATACAGACCAGGCTAAGGGTCATGGTGGCTGGATGGTTGACGGCAGCATCGGCAAGAGCGTACGCTTGAAGCACGGCAGCTTGAACTTCAACTTGATGATTACCAACATTCTGAACAACCAGAAGATCGTATCTGGCGGTTATGAGCAGAGCCGAAGCGATTTCTCAGGTAATGGTGATAGCAGCAAGGAGCGCGTTTACAAGTTCTCCAAGAACCCTAAGAAGTATTACGTATTCGGAACAAATGGTATGTTCCAGGTTTCTTATAGATTCTAATAAAAAGGAAAGATATGAAAAAAATATTATTCATAGCAATGGCTTTTGCCAGTATGTTTTTTGCATCTTGCATGGGCGATGGTTATGCTGATCCTGATAATACGATTAAGGTGCCTGCGGCTCCTGTCGGTGACAATAATATCAAGGAGAAGAATGTCATCACAATTGCACAGCTGAAGGAAGACTACAACAGCCTCATTGCTAATAAGAGATATGAACAGATAGACAAGGACATCCAGATCAAGGGTTATATTACCGGTAATGATCTCGGTGGCAACCTTTACAACGAGGTTTGTCTGCAGGACGAGACGGGTGGTATCTTAGTTTGCATCAACAGAGCTGCGCTCCATGGTGAGTTCCCTGTTGGCCAGCAACTCCTCATCAATCTGAAAGGCCTTTACATTGGTGGCTATGGATCTCAGGCTGAGTTAGGCGGTGTCTATACCAACACCTCTACAGGCGCACAGTCTATCGGTAAGGTTGACCGCTACGAGTGGAACAAGCATTTCAAGATTTTGGGTTCTCCAGACGCAGCCAAGGCTGAAAGTTTGGTTGAGGTGTTCGACAAGACCAAGATCAAGGATGCTGACTATCTGAAGTCTTGCTCTGGCAAGTTGATGCGCATTGAAAATGTACAGTTCTCTCAGGCTGACGGTAAGACCGTTTATGCCCCAAAGACAGAAAAGGACAAGACCAACTGCGTGAACCGCAACTTGACTGATGCAGAAACCAAAACACCTATCAGTGCTTCCAACCTCTTGGTTCGCACTTCAGCTTATGCCAAGTTTGCCAATGTCGCTTTGCCAAAGGATCCTGTCAACATTACAGGTATTTTCACCCGTTTCAACAATGTTTGGCAGATTCTGATCCGTACAAGCAATGATGTTGAGACTGCGCTGAATGTTACTGGTGGAACTAAGGAAGAACCTTACACCGTGACCAACGCTCTCAAACTCATCAATGCCGGTAAATATACAACAGATAAGGTTTATACTACCGGAATCATCTGCGAGGTAAGTAGCGTTGATACAGGCTCGTATGGTAATGCTACATATTCTATCTCTGAAGATGGAAAGGCAGTTGCCGGCAAGATGATCAAGGTATTCCGCGGTTTCAATCTCGAAAACCAGAAATGGACAGAAGAGACAAAGGGTACCCTTGCCGTAGGAAAGAAGGTTGTCATCTACGGAGCATTGACGATGTACAATGGCACTCCAGAAATTGACAGCGGAAACTACCTCATCTCTATCAAGTAATTCATCCATTAGAAATTTTTAAATCGAATAACAATATGAAAAAGATTATATATTCATTGTTAGTGTTGGCTATGGCAGCCTTTACTTTCAGCAGTTGCGAGGACGTTCCTGCTCCTTACGACATGCCTACTAAGCCAGAGACTCCAGAACTTTCAACAGATGGAACTGAAGCCAACCCATATACAGTAGCTGATGCTAAGATTGCTGCTACGGGTACTAATGTTTTCGTAAAGGCTTTCATCGTAGGTTATGTACCTGACAAGGCCCTGAATGAAGCTATCTTCAGCGATGCTGCAAGTGCAGAAAAAGCTCCAACAAACATCTTGATCGCTGCAAGCGCAGATGAAACCAACGTAACAAACTGTATGCCTATCCAGTTGCCAGCAGGTGCAATTCGTACTGCACTCAACCTCAAGGACAATCCTGGCAACTTGAAGCAAGAAGTGATTCTCTGCGGTAATATTGAGAACTACTTTGGTGCAACTGGTTTGAAGAGTGTTGCCTATGCTAAGATTGGAGCCAAGGAATTTGGCACAAAACCTGGCGGTTCAACCACTACTCCAGATACTCCTTCAACAGGTAAGGGTTCTGCAAGTGATCCATACACTGTAGCAGAAGCTATCGCAGCCATCAAGGCAGGCGCTCCTACCTACGAGGTTTACTTGACAGGTATCATTTCTGAAGTTGATTTTTACAACGAGACATACAAGAGCCTTTCTTACTACATCTCTGACGATGGTAAGAGCAAGGACATACAGGTTTATTCTGGTAAGGGCTTGAATGGTGCAGACTTCACATCTAAGAATGATTTGAAGGTTGGTCAAAAGGTAACTATCAAGGGTATTATCAAGGCATTCAATAAGAATGGTACCGATATCATGGAGGTTGACAAGAACAGCACTATCATCAAGATAGAAGGCGAAGGCACTGGCGGTGAGGTTACTCCAAAGCCAGAGATTCCTGATACGGGCGATGGCATGACTGTTAATTCCATTATTAGCGGAAAGACCAGCGCAACAGACCTCACAGAAAATTCATATGGCACTCAGGCGGTTGACAAAAACGAAACATGGTACTCTTGGAAATATGAAAATGTAGCATATAGCGGAGTTAAAATCTGTAAAGCTAATGGTGATTTCACAGGATGCATACAGGTACAAGGTAATGCAAGTGATGCCAGCAAGCAGGGATTCTTCTTCAACTCTTCTGCGTTCAGCAAAGATATCAAGAGCATAACACTCTACCTCTCCACAAAGGAAAACTACTACGCTCCTACTTACAGTATCTACGCTGACAATTCTGCCAATGGAAAAACTAACAAGGTTGCACAAACCTCAACAAGCAAAACCACCGCAGATGGCTTCGCCACTTATACTGAAACTTACGACTTCAGCTCATACAATGCTAAGTTTTTTACATTGTGGAACAACACCCAAGGTGCACTCTACATTAAGAAAATCGTCGTTACTTTGAAGTAATACAAAACATAATGAGAAATCCCCATTGCCTCTCATCAGGCAATGGGGATTTTGTTTTCAGCTATGTTTCTTGTGTTCTGTCAAATTCCTCCAGAAGTTCCTGCTATGCTCTTCAAGCGGTCCCTCGATGAACACGTGTTGGGGAACTGGTGAACAAAAGACGAGCAACGAGGGATCACGAGGCGGGCAACGAGTGCCCAAACCGAGAACCACAATTTGGGCAATATATCTGTGATAATAAAAAAAAGAGTAAAAGAAAGAAAAACATCAGGAAATATTTGGCAGAAAGAAGAAAAAGTCGTAACTTTGCACCCTGTTAAGTGTAAAGGCTATAATGGGCATGCACCGAAAGGACATGAGATGATGCGAAGAACATCCCCATAACGTCTATTTTTAATAACCCAATAAAAATAAAAAAGAAAAATGAAAAAAGGTATTCATCCAGAGAACTATCGTCCTGTAGTATTCAAAGATATGTCTAATGGCGACATGTTCCTCTCTCAGTCAACATGCAAGACTAACGACACTGTTGAGTTCGAAGGCGAGACTTATCCAGTAGTAAAGATTGAAATCTCTAGCACTTCTCACCCATTCTATACAGGTAAGAGCAAGCTTGTTGATACTGCAGGTCGCGTTGACCGCTTCATGAACCGTTACGGTAAGTTGAAGAAGTAATATACCTTTTCATTTAAAGGATATATTATCGCAAGATACAAAAGTGCGTTCGAGCGTAGTTGCATATACGCTGGTACGCACTTTTTTCGGTTTTATACATTTCTACGAGAAAGACTATTTTTATATTACAAATTATATTCTAACACGACTTTTATGAAACGAATCAAGATTTACCTTTTGATGCTTCTCGCTGCACTCACAGTAGGTAGCTGTGGAAGCGATAATGACGGTCCTGGTGGTGGTGGTGACAATGGCGAAACTGGCGGTGGCAGTGGAATTGTCAATACGAATAAAAACATCAATGTTGTAACCCCAGGAATGCCTGACGAAATCACACGTTTGGAATTTCCAAAGGTGAAAGGTGGAACAAGTAAAGTCATCGTTCACGAAACAGCTCAATATGGTGTCAACTTCTGCACAGAATTTGATACCAGTAAGAAATCACAGCGATGGAGTTGCTATGCTGTCTATAAGAGTAACAACCTGAAAGGCTGGAATAGACAGAACTGGAGGTCTAAAGAAGGAGTATCATGGAATGGTAAGACTTGGAAAGGAGATCCTTTCCAGATAGACCCAGAAATTCCTGCTAACTTGCAACCAAGTATTAAAGAATTTAGCTCTTCCAGCATGCCAAGTGAAGGAATCACCTACTTCCAGAGAGGACATATCGTTGCTTCGGAAGACAGAATCTGCAGCATGGATGTAAATGGACAGACTTTCTATATGACCAATATGCAGCCTCAGAGAGAAGAATTCAATGGTCGTATTTGGGCAGACATGGAAGCTAAAATCAGAAACTTTCTGACATACGATATGAGCACTCAAGCTGCGTATGCCAATGATACTATGTATGTCTGCAAAGGTGGAACCATAGACAAGTCAGAGCAGATTTTGGGCTACACAAAAAATAAATTTATAGTCCCTAAATACTTCTTTGCAGCAGTCATGATCAAAAATAAATCCGGTCATAAAGCCATCGGATTCTGGTTTGAACACAAAGTTTATCCTTCCACAGAGAAACTGAGCGCACATATTGTCAATATTGCCAAACTTGAGGAACTTACTGGTATCGACTTCTTCTGCAATCTTCCTGATGACGAAGAAAGACTGATTGAGAACGTGAATATCACACCATCCTATTTGCAAACCGTTTGGAAAATAACAAACTAAGCTCTCTGATACTTTACAACAATTCACTATACAGAATAAGAGGATGCATCGAAACGATTCGTTTGATGCATCCTTTTAACTTTTCCTCCAACACAAGGGCTATCTTCTGCTATTAAAACGAGAAGACGTTCCCTTAATCGGACTCTGACAAGCAGCCTTACCAAATGATTTATGCTCAGTTACATCTGCTCCACGAGTCTGAGCCTTGGCATTATTGGTATCGTTCAAGCGCTCAAAATCGAAATAGATAACATCGCCCTTAACGCTTCCCGTGCCTATCATATAACCGAAGAAAGTATCATATCCCTTCTTGTCTTCATATCCCAAATGGAAACCAGCCTGAGAAGAACCATAGTCTAACACAAAGGTTGCCCCACTATTCTTGTACTTGATATAAATATCTCCATTATCCTCTATGTACCAGGAGAAATCCAAGGTCTGGCTCTTATCTTCAATGACATTTCCTTGAGAATCCAAGAGATAATCAGTCTCCACACCCTCTCCACTATAAGATTTTGAATTTTGATTATATTGGAAGAACTTCATGGTCGTATAATAAACATCTGTGCTACGCGATTCACCATCCTCATTGATATAAGAATAATCCATCTCACCGCCCCATTCTCCACAGAGAGTCTGGGCCATTGCCGTACGTTCATCACCACCTTGGTTGTTCCCATTACCACCCTGATTCCAATAATCATTATTCCAGTGCCAGTCGCCATAGTTATAACTCCAGTCGTATGGATCGTGCCAGCAACCATCATACCAAGGATCATCGTCACAACTGACAAATGTCATGGATGCAACTGTTATCGCAGCCAGCATCAACAAAGATTTAATATTTTTCATATCTCGTCCCTTTCTTTTTGTATCCGTTCCCTAAGGAAACAGCAAATCTTTTTATTTATTCTTATAATTTACCACTCTTCTCAGATATTTCAGAGAATCAGAATCTGAGGAAGAAGCACGGGTATCATCGAAAGATCCCTGATGAGGCTTAGCCCAACCATATCCCCAGGAATCATACCAGTCATCACTATCATACCAGTCATAATTCCATCCGTTAGGAGAAGCCGTCTTTACCATTCTGAAATCCGCACTGCTATTTCCACATTCAACCGTTCCATAGAAATAATCATCATCCAAAGAATAGTTATAAATGGTAGCATACGAGTTTTCCTCTATGAAATTAATTTTGATGACACCATTACTCACTGCCCACTTTATGTGATTAGCAACATAATCCCAAGGAGCATTGCTGTATCGGTCTATCCAATACCCTGTTCCGTGGTCGGAATAAGAGCTGCTTGGTATAAACGTTATCTCAGAAGTGGTAGAAGCATAATAATGATCACCATACGTCAATCCAATATCCATATAGCCTTTCCAAGTGCCATATAAAGTATCGCCAATGTCAGCATCCTCATCGCAAGATGTGAAACTGAGGCTCATCAAAGCCACGACAGCCATCGTTAAGAGAGTCTTTAAATTTTTCATATCCAAATAAGTCTTTAAATTAGCATTTCTTTATTTATTTGCTGCAAAGATACAGCAAATAATCATGCCAACAAAGGGTTTTTAGGAAAAAAACAGGGAGAAATCCCTATGATGTAATGGATTTTCCCTAAACAATTTGGAAGTTACAAGTATTTTGCTTATCTTTGTCCAAGAAAATATTAACTTAAGAATATGACCAGAAGAATCATACACATTATTATATTGGGGTTATTATCAATATCCGGATATTGCGGAACACCCTATTGTGACATCAGAAAGTTCTCTATTCTGGATGGACTTGCTGCCAACAACATATCAGACTTATGTCAGGGAGCAGACAACATGATGTGGTTTGCTACCTATAATGGTCTGTCGTATTATGACGGCTATACTTTCCACACCTTCCGCGACTTACCTGATAACCAAGATATCCTCAGTACGAACCGTATTCGCAATATCTTCCCTTGCACCAACTATGACCTTTGGTGTATTACATACGACCGTCGCCTCTACGTATATGATACCCATTTGTGCGACTTTGTAAACATAGAGGATCAAATCAACGAGAAGTTCAACATCCATCTCTATGCCGATAAAGTTTACCCCCTAAGTCCAAAAGCAAGTTGGATAACTACAGCTGACCACAAATACGCAATCAGAATTTCAGGAAAAGAATTTACAGACGACAATCCAAAACTCATCATGGGAGGAACTAAAAGCCTGCCAAGTGGAAATATCTGGTATATTACCGCCGACAAGAAGGGGCGTGAATGGATCCTTACAGACAAGGGTACTCACATCTATGGTACCAAATTCACCACTCCAATTCCATTTAAATGGTTCCGACAGGTAGGCAACACCATTTACCTGGCTACAGCAGATGGCAGAGTTGCCGTCTTTGATGAAACCAGAAACCATATCTCCATGATTCCGATGCCGGAAGGAGTAACAAAAATCAATGAATTAAAAAATACAGGCTATCAACTCCTGATAGCCACAAATATCGGTGTAGTAGTCTATAATCCACGTACATTCAAATCTGAAATTGTAAGTGTTCAGAACCCTAACCAGCCTGTAGCAGAAGTCAAGAAGATATACGTAGATAGCAAAGACCAGCTATGGGCATTTACTGACGGTATGGGTGTAACCCTCATCAATCCGAATACATTGGAGAAGAAATGGTTGTTTGCAGATCAGGAAAATCCAGTTTTGCGTACTGTCAGCGAAAAATATTTCATCATGGAAGATGAACACAATACGCTATGGATGATACCTAATGGAGGTACATTCTGCTACTATGACAGAGCGAAAAAAGAATTGGTACCTTATGTTTTGCAAAGCAACTCTCAAGGCAATGCAAGTATTCCAAAAATCACTAAATACGTAATTTCAGACCAAAAAATTCTTTGGGCAACGGGTATTCATGACCTTACACAAATCAACTTCAAATATCATGAATATACGCTGAGCCAAGTTGAAAATACAGAAAGCGAAGTACGCGCCGTCACACTTGACCATAATCGTAACTATTGGGATGGATTTACCTCTGGATATTTAAAGATTAGCAATGACCAGCATCAGAAGCTTGGCTACATCACCCCAAGTGGTCAATTATCACAAACACCAGTCCAGTTCTCCACCTGTGGCATCTATGCACTCTACGAAGACAGTCAGGGATACATGTGGATAGGAACAAAGGGAGACGGGCTCTATCTTTTGAAAGACGGAGAATTGCAGCATTTCACCCATAATCCGGCAGACCCATACTCTCTGCCTAATGATAGAATCTATGATATTGTAAGCGATAGACAAAACAGAATCTGGATTGCGACTTGTGGAGGATTGGCTATTGCAGAAAGAGTAAACGGCACCTATCGCTTCATTTCAAACAGAAATAAACTCAACTGGTTCAAGAATGGGCTCTGCCAAAGATTACGCCGAATTACATGTACCAACAAAGGTACCATATTAGTAGCAACAACCGACGGACTTGTTACATTCTCCGACGAATTCAAGGATTATTCCAAGATTAAATTCTATCATTCTAATCATATTATAGGTGATACAGCTTCCCTCATGGCAAGCGATGTCAACTATACATTGGTTCGTTCTAACGGAGATACTTATATCTCTACATTAGGTGGTTGTCTGCAAATTACAACCAGTAAATCATTATTAGAAAATAATATAAGAGTCGAATTCGTCAAGAATATCAACCTGGACGAAGGTATCGTACAGAGTATGATAGAAGATAATGCAGGAAATATCTGGATTATCAGGGAATCCAGTGTCGATAAATTCAATCCAAGCACAGGAAAAATAGATGTTTTTGGACCAAACGATTTTGATTTCCACATGACGTTTACAGAATGCCGCCCATTCCACGATCCTTCTACAGATCAAATCACATTAGGAACACCTATGGGGAGCATAACCTTTGATCCGAAGGTAATCACCAAGACAACATATCAACCGAAAATACTGTTTACCTCCCTGCACTTCAACGGAGAGGCTCATACCATTCCTATCCTGCATAGGTCAAATATAGTCATTCCTTCTGACAAGCGAAATCTGACCATAACCTTTGCAGCACTTGACTATACCAGAAAGTATCAGACATACTATGCATATCGTCTGGAAGGTCATACACCAGAAGGCGTATGGATTCCATTAGGAAGTCAAAATATGATTGGTTTCAACCGCATTCCTCATGGTAAATACATCCTCAAGGTAAAAGCCACCAATACACATGGCGTCTGGAGTAAATATATCGCAGAACTCCCGATAGAAATCGAACCCACTTTCTGGGAAAGCATATTGGGAAAAATCATTCTTTTCATATTGTTCATCTTAGGCATCGGCTTAGTATTCTATATGTATAACAACCGGCAAATACAAAGACTCAGCCATGAAATGAGTGTACTGAAGAACAATTTCTTCAGCAATGCTTCACACAAATTGAGAACCCCTCTTTCTCTGATAGGCGGTCCAATAACAGAAGTGCTGGAAAATGAAGAAGGACTCTCAGAAGAAGGCAGAAACCTCTTGACATTGGTTCAAAGGAATGCCAAAGAGATGTATCAGATGGTCAACCAAATGCTGAAGTTTGACAACAATAGCAATTTCTATGAAGATGGAGGTCTTGACAAAGATTCTCATGTAATCCACGAAAATGGAGAGATAGAAGACTCAAATGCCAAGAACTACATAGAAGATGTAGCTTTAGACTCTGCAGAAGAATTTGAAAAGGGAGAAAAAGATATCACCATACTCGTGGTAGAAGACAATGCGGACCTACGCACCTTCCTGGATACAATTCTGAGAAAGGACTACAATGTATTACTTGCAGAAAATGGAAAGAGAGGTCTTGAAATGGCACGCAAATTTGTACCAGACTTCATCTTAACTGATGTTACAATGCCTGTTATGGATGGAATCACCATGGTACATTACATCAAACAAGACAGCAATATCTCCCATATTCCAATCATCATACTCTCTGCCAAGGCCAGTCTGGAAGACCACCTCAAGGGATTTGAAGAAGGAATCGATGGTTATCTGACCAAACCATTCTCTGCCACATACCTGAAAGGCAGAATTGAAGCGGCCATCAACTATCGCAAGAGTCTGCAACAAGAATTGCTCAGAAACATTCATTTTGAAGACGAAACGCAAACGAGTCATAACACGACTGTTCAAAACAAAGCAGAGGAGCCTCAACGTATTACGATTGGCGAATCTACCATTAGCATACAGGATCATACCATCAAGAAGGTGCTGAAGTTTGTCTTGGAAAACATTTCTGATCCAGACATGAAGATAGACGATATTGCACAGGCCATGGGCATGAGTCGCAGTGTACTCTATGGAAAAATCAAAAATGCGGTAGGATTGACTCCTATTGATTTCGTCCGTCACATCAAAATTATGAAAGCCATCGAGATGTTACGGGATACTGATGAAACGCTGACAAGCATTGCATTCGCTGTAGGCTTCAGTGATCCGAAATATTTTTCTAAGGTGTTTAAGAAAGAAATGGGTATAATTCCAAGTGAATATAGGGAGAAAAACAAATAAAAACAGTTTGATATACCCTAAAAAACAAAAAATACACCATAAAAAAAGAAATTTATTATACTTTTGCATCAGTTCTTAGAAAAGTTAAATGATAGATTTTTTGTGAACTTCTTAAGATACAAGTAGTTATCCATACAGAAGTTCAAAAAACCCAGGGTTTGTGAAAATCCTGGGTCTTTTTATTTTCTAAGTTATTACTTTTTTAGAAAAATTATCAGTCATAATTTACTCTTCTAAAAGAAAAA
>ERZ869991.161-NODE-161-length-21358-cov-16.200414_pt1 | contig 21358 bp, 23 predicted proteins | sample MGYA00520862_ERZ869991 | MGnify/ENA primary metagenome ERZ869991 (study PRJEB32232, sample SAMN07284978) | human gut metagenome | biome: human-associated habitat; material: feces | host: Homo sapiens | place: Tanzania | collected 2014-08-11 ...
AAATAAATAGTTGCATTTACACCATCTCGAAATGATGGGGTAAAATGTTTAGCAAATTTCACGCTTTCTTCTTATAAGAGAGCAAACTCGCTACAAAAATACGAAAATTAGTTGGATTACATGTCAGATTTTATCATTTTCTGTATGTAGTTCTAAAAAAAGCACACAAATGTTTAGCAAATCTGCATTGGACGATTTCTCCAAGTAGCAGATTTGCACTTGTTTCGGCTGTTTTGCGCTTTTATAAGAAGAGAGTGTAATGAATGTAAAATAAAGATACATGTGCAAAGGCAGTAATGTCTGATACTCATAAATACGATTAAGATTATGCACAACAATAAATTGACTATATCTCCACAACCATCATGTATGGTTGTAGCTGAGGACATAAAGTAGAGCAGAATTTATGAAACCGGATGGTACAAGTTCTTTTTCTACAGCCGACGAGAAACTAGTTTCTCCAAAGGGCAACCACGTTACAGAGCCAGACGCAAAGACTGGTTCTGCGATAAAGAAGTGTCGTCAATCGAACGGAACAACATGGTCTTACGTCTTTGTTCACAACAGCAAAGTGAAGAAGATGGAGGAACAGTTGGAGAAGGACAAGATAACCTATTTTGTGCATAAGACCGTGCGTTATTTCAAGAAATTGGGCAAGCAAAAGGTTCAACATCAAGAAGTTCCGACCGTCAGCGGACTTGTCTTCTTCCAAGGTTTTCCCGAAGAAATACAAGCCTATCTCGATAAGCACTTCTCTTACGCCCGTTTGTGTAAGAATTGTAGCACAGGCAAGGTGGCAGAGATACCCGACTCACAGATGCAACCATTCATGCGTGTCACGGAGACCTCTCCTGAGCGCATCCGTTTCCTTCTCCACCCTTATCATTATTATGCTCGCAACCGCATTCTCCTCCGTATCACCACAGGTGAGATGGCTGGATTGGAAGGCTATATCATTCGTATTGACCGAGATCGCCGTCTGGTGATGGACATCGGCGGAATGAGTGTAGCAATCAGCGGTGTTCATGCCGAGCACTTTGAGGAAGTGGAGCAAAGCAAAACCTCAATCATCCATGAGAATATCTTCTATCAGCGCAACCTGCAGGAGCGGCAAGTACTGATAGACCGCTATTTCCATCCTGTGAAAGACAACAAGGAAGTGGCGTTGCAGGCAGAAAACATCGACTATCTGAGAAAGTACGCCTTGGATGAGGTGGCTCACAATCGTATTACCTTCAATGACACATGGAACATCTATTCCTTCATCATTGAGGAGATTGGCTACTATTATTCACCATTCATAGAACAGTTCAAGGAACACCTCGGCCCCATCATGCGTGAAGGAGGCAAGATACTCCAAGAAATGGAACAGATTATCAAAAGTCCTCATATCAGTCCTAACGACAAGACCAGATATGAGAATGATTATCAAAGAATCTTGTCGCAATATGATTATCTGTTCTAAAGATTCATATATCATACCATGACCGATTTCGCAACTTTTGCACAAAAAATCATCGATGAGCTTACGGAAGAAGGTAGAAAGCATACCGCAGAGACACGCAAGTATTCAGCCAATCGCCTATTGATGTTTATGGCCAACAAGCCCACACCTATGGACAAATGGGACGAATTGTTTGTCCAAGACTACGAGACATGGCTGAAAGCACAGGGACTGTCGGCATCTACAACCGCTTATTACCTGTCACAATTGTGTGCATTCTATAAGCAAGCTGTAAAAAGAGGAAACATACAAGAGCAAGACATTTTTCGCTTGGTAAACAAGACACCATCGCCAAAACCTGCCGCCCAACAGTTTCCTTCGATAGCCGAGTTGCGCTATTTGCAAACTCTCGATCTTAATAAGTCGCAGGATTTCGCACGCGACATGTTCCTGTTCTCACTTTATGCAAGAGGCATAACTATGTGGATATGGCATATCTGAAGAAATCCAACATTAAAGACGGAATGCTCACCTACATTTCCCATACATCAGACAACAATCCTGCTGTCACGATTAAATGGGACAAGGCAATGCAACAGATAGCAGACAAATATACCTCCGACACAGAGTATATGTTTCCAATCATCACCAAGGAAGGAAATGCTGATGAAACAGAACAAATAAAACGAAGTCGCCATAATGTGGTGTACAACTTGCGTTCTATTGGCAAGCAATATAAATTCAGCGTCTCCCCTACCATCGCCATGACCAAGGACTTGTGGTGCAAGATTATGGATGAGGTGAGCGTAAGTGAGGTGATATAAATTAAGACATAGCATGAAAGAAATAAAAGAAACTATATATAACTCAGTAAAAAGAAAACAGGAAGCACCCCAGGATCATCTGATTGGATTGTCAACAGGTTTTGAAAGACTTGATGAAGTTCTTGGTGGACTTGTAGAAGGTACTCTTGTCACGATAGGAGGACGAACAGGTATGGGCAAAACAGCTTTTGCCTTTAACTTGTTGAGGAATCTCTCAATTGAAAAGAATATTCCTTCGCTGTATATTTCATTAGAGAGTACAGAGCAGTTGTGTACCAATACGCTTATTGCATGTACGCTTAACATAAAGTATAGAACATTGCTTAGTGGTCAACTAATTGCAGAGGAATGGGAAAAATTAGACAAGGGATTATCTAGAATAGTAAACGCACCAGCTTATCTGGATACAAAATCGACTTACACTATAGATGACATTTGTAAAACTGTTGAAGAATCGGTACAAGAACATCAAGTAAAGGTCGTTTTCATCGACTATCTACAATTGATTTTTGCAAAAACTGGCTTCACAGAAAACAGATACCTGGAGTTGAACTATATAACAAGGAGATTAAAAGCCTTGGCAAAAGAATTCAACATTACAATCGTATTGCTATCTCAGTTGAATAGAAATGCGGAAGACGATAAGCGTTTTGAACATCGACCTGTCTTGACGGACTTAAGAGATAGCGGAACTATTTGTGATGATAGTGATGTGGTTTGCTTTGTGCATAGACCTGAATATTATCATATCTACCAAGACGAAAAAGGTAAAGATTTGCATAATGTCGCATTGATTATTGTCGCAAAGAACAGATTAGGCTATACAGGAGATGCTGTATTGCACGTAGCTATGGCTAGCAGAAGATTCTTTGAGGGGCCTTTAGATGATAATATGATGGATGGCTTAACAAGTGGCTTTGATATGACAAGTGTCGGACAACCATTTTAGATGACAAATCTCCGAGCTTGGCAAGGGAGATCATAAAATTATCTTATAAGATTATAAGAGACAAAATAATATATAATGGAAGTTGGAGAGAAAATAGATAACTATGTCATTACAGAAGTATTGGCTGGAGGAATGTCGGAAGTGTATCGGGTTTTTGACGGCAAAGAACGGTATGTGCTTAAAATTGTCAAAGAGGATGCAACTGAAGATAACATAACACTCTTTCGCAGGGAAATCAGAATCCTCAAAAACTTGAATCATCCTAACATCATGGAGATTGTAGCAGATACTTATAACTCGGTTAGACCATACTACGTGATGCCTAACTGTGGCAAGTCTTTTGTGGACTTGGCATGTACCCAAGCTACAGAGTTAGAACTTTTAGACTATGCCATATCTTTTTGCGAAGCGATTCAGTATGCCCATGAGTCTGGTGTGTATCACCGTGACATCAAGCCACAAAACGTATTGTTGTACAAGGGTATAGTAAAAGTCTCAGACTTCGGATTATCTCGATTTGTAAACCGTGACACAGCGACCATGACAAAAACAAGTACCACAGCAGGAACTGCTGGATATATGCCTCCTGAATATCTCTCAGGTGAGTTTAAGAATGGTACTGTTGGAAGTGATGTCTATATGATAGGCAAAACTTTGTATTATGTCTTTAGCCATGGCAAAGATATAAGTAACGTCAGAGCAGAAATGGTTTCGGTTCCGATTTTTTCTATTGTGGATAAATGTACAAAAGATACTCCAACACAACGTTACTCATCAGTATCAACAATCGTTGGTGAGCTAAAGGATTATCGTGACTTATTGAAAACGGCTGAAACCGCTCCAAAAACGATTAAGGAGATAAAAGTGACATATAAGCCGAATACACCACAGTTTAATAAAGAAGTATTCAAAACATTAAGTACTTTAGGGTACAATTTCAAGGATTGGGCGACCACATTGGAACAATTATCAGGCCAAGAATTAGTTCAAGTATTAATGTACAATCGAGACTCAATCGTCGCTTTATCCTTGCACTTTATTGATTGTATGAAAAATTCGAGTGACTTTATTCAGTTTGACGACATTGATGAATATGCGAGACTTACAAAGATTCTTGTAAACATCAATACGGACGAATCCATAAAGCAGAGTCTTATTTTGTTCTTGCAGAATATGTCCATCTGCTATAATCGCTTTTCTGCGATGAAGGATGTGGCAAGTATTCTGAATGAACAAATTGACAGGGATTATGAAAGGTATAAGATTTTTGTAATGCTACAACGGAAGTCGTTACAGGATATTTGCCAACGACTAAATTCTGATTCCGATTTCAATGATAAAATAAGAATATTGCTAAAAGTTTAACAGACACGTTCTTGGATATTTTAAATACATTAAAATAGGTAATAACAGAACTCATAATCAAACCATTATGTTTAATGAACAAATAATACAGCAAGTTTGGGATAAAGCGACAATGGTAAAAGGCTATAACCCAAACTTATGGCGTCAGGATTTTGCTGGCGCATGGATAAGAAGGGATGCTTATGGCACGATGATGAATTTTGGGTGGGAAATAGATCATCTTTGTCCCACATCAAAAGGTGGTTCAGATGACATTGACAATCTGAATGCCCTTCATTGGAAAAACAACAGAAAAAAAGGAGACGACTACCCAGAATTCTACACGTCTATTTCTTCTGTTGAAAATAGCAATACTGATGTATTACAGTCATGGATAGTAAAATAGAAAAAACAACAAAGTCCCAGAAAAAGAAAATAACAATTTGGCTCTACAATCATATTTATGAAATAATAGCCATTTTGATTCTGTTAGGTGGAGTTGTCTTTTTTTGTTTGCATAGAGACTACGATTATTCCAAACCAATAGACGGGGGACTTTGGGCACAATATGGTGATTATGTTGGGGGACTCGTTGGCACTTTATTAGCTTATATAAGTATAAAACTTTTGAACCGAAATCTTCAAGAGCAAATCATTGCAAACAAAGAACTTCGTAAGAGTAATGAGGATAGCCGTAAAGTTGCAGCCATGCAGCAATTTGACAGTTCTTTTTCAACGCTAATAGAAATGTATCGTGATTGCCAGAATGATGTGAAGCATTTGAATATGCAGTGGGCAAAAGATTTTTCAAGTTCAAAGAAAGAGTATAATCTACGCGTCAAAGAGGCTGTTGATACATATTTGAAATTTTATGAAGAAAAGCGTTCCTTGTTATCTTCGTATTATCGTTTGTTATATAGAATTATGCAGACTATAGATGACGCCAATGTGGATGATGATACCAAACGAAGATACGCAAAAATATTCAGATGCCAAATTTCAGAAGAAGAATTGATTTTACTAAGGTATAATGCATCAACTCATTACGGAAAGAAAATGCAAGTTTATATCAATAGATATAACTTGTTAAAACACTTGCCTAAGATGCATCTATTAGAATTCAAAGAGCCATCAATCTTGGCGCTAGTAAATGGTCAAGAAGAACTTTTCGACCGCATTCTGAATGAAATTCAGAAAAAGATAGTTGATGGTATCTCTATGAATGCATCCTGCGGAGTTGAAAAAGCAAAAACAAGGTCTAACAAGATTGAATTGGAAAATTTTGATATCGTTTTCGACTTGTCAAAATCAAATGTAAAAATAGATTTGGTTTATGTCAATCCGAAGGGAGTAAGAAACAGAATATCCGACAATTCGCTTCAATTACTCTTAAACTTTTATATATTAGATACTTTTGTATATGCCTCTTTTGAATGTTACCAACCTCTTTCTTCAGTTGAAATATCGTCAGATATAAAAACAGAACGAAATTCAAAAAAACACACGGTATGGGTTCAACTCAAAAGCAAGGATAATTACGCTTTGGTTTTATCTTCTGGTCAATTGGACAAACCTCAAAAATAAAAAATGTCTCAAACATCAGATAGCAACAAGCGAATAGCGATGAATACGTTGCTTCATTATTTTCGAATGCTGTTCTTGATGGTTGTATATTTATGAGGCGATGTATATAGCAAGGATGTTGAAATAATAGTGGATATTATGACGGAACAACTATACAAAGAATTACTGAAAGCATATACAAAGGAGGCTTTGGCAAGTATGATAAAGGCAGATATACGCAGTAGGTTTACCGAACCTTATACAGGTATGTATTGCCAGCAGTTTGATAATTTCAAGAATGTTGCAGATTTCTTTGAATTTGCAGCAAAGTTAATGAGGAGATAACATTAAAGATAATGAAAGGTATAGTATTAGCAGGTGGAAGCGGTACCCGCTTGTATCCTATCACTAAGGGTATCAGCAAGCAGCTGATACCAATCTTCGACAAGCCGATGATATATTACCCTATCTCGGTTTTGATGTTGGCTGGTATTCGTGAAATACTCATTATTTCAACACCATTTGATTTACCAGGTTTCAAGCGTCTCTTAGGTGATGGTAGCCAATTCGGAGTGAAGTTTGAATATGCAGAGCAACCGTCGCCAGATGGTTTGGCGCAAGCTTTCATTATCGGTGAGAAGTTTATTGGTAATGATTCTGCTTGTCTTGTATTGGGTGACAACATCTTCTATGGTGCAGGATTGAACCAGATTTTGGCAAAAGCAACAGTTGATGCTGAGCAGAATAACAAGGCAACAGTCTTCGGTTATCGTGTCAGTGATCCTGAGCGATATGGCGTAGCAGAATTCGATGAGCAAGGTAATTGTCTGAGCATTGAAGAGAAGCCAGAACATCCAAAGAGTAACTATGCAGTAGTAGGCTTGTACTTCTATCCTAACAAGGTGGTGGAAGTGGCTAAGCATATCAAAACATCTGCTCGTGGTGAGTTGGAAATCACGACCGTTAACCAGGAGTTTCTGAAGGATAAGGAGCTAAAGGTACAGACCATGGCAAGAGGATTTGCCTGGCTTGATACCGGAACCCATGACTCCCTTTCTGAAGCATCAACTTTTATTGAAGTCTTAGAGAAACGACAGGGCTTGAAGGTAGCTTGCTTGGAAGGCATCGCATACCGTCAAGGTTGGATTACCGCAGAACAATTGAGAGAGAAAGCCCAGCCAATGTTGAAGAATGACTATGGCAAGTATCTCCTTTCAATACTTGAAGAGAAAGACCAAACAATAAAAAAGAATTTAGAATATTAAAAACGATGAATATAGTAAAAACAGAAATAAAAGGCGTCCTCATTATTGAGCCACGCCTCTTCCGCGATGCTCGTGGCTACTTCTTTGAGAGCTTCAGCGAGCGAGAGTTTGAAGAAAAGGTAACTCCTATTTTGGGACACAGTGTTCACTTCTGCCAAGACAACGAGTCTATGAGCAGCTATGGTGTAATGCGAGGCTTGCACTTCCAGCGCCCACCTTATACTCAGAGCAAGTTAGTACGCTGCGTAAAAGGTAGGGTGCTTGATGTAGCTGTAGATATCCGCAAAGGATCACCAACCTATGGCAAGCATGTGGCTGTAGAACTGACAGAAGACAATCATCGCCAGTTCTTCATCCCAAAGGGCTTTGCCCATGGTTTCGCTGTCCTCTCAGAGACAGCCGTCTTCCAATACAAGTGTGATAACTTCTATCATCCAGAGGCTGATGGTGGTATCAGCATCCTTGACGATACCCTTGGTATCGATTGGAAGATCCCAACAGAGCATGCTAATCTCTCTGAGAAAGATACAAAACATGCGATGCTGAAAGACTTTGATAGCCCATTCGACATCAATGTAGATTTATACAAGTAAACAAGAAACTAATCATATAAGGAGGAAGTATACCAAATTAGTGATTAGTTAGATATAAAATATTCCAAAGGTAGGCGAAGCATCATAAGCATTTTTATGAGCTACTTTTCGCTTTTGGTGTGTAGCCTACCTTGTTTATGTGAAACATAATTTATTGATAACAAAAATATTATCGATAGTTAATTAACAAGTAAAGAAATGAAAATAGTATTACGACCAATTACTCTTCAAGATGGAGCTCATCTTGTTAAGTGGAGAAATGATGAAAAAGTATTAAACCATTGTCTTTCTAGAGCAAAGATTACTGAAGAATCAAATGCAGAATTCTTTAAGAACTTTGTAATGACAGGTAAGTATAAGCAGTTTATGGTAGATCGTATTGATGAGGATTTTCCAATTGTTGCTTATCCGATAGCTACTGTTTACTTGAAGGACATGGATAATACGAATAAGCGCTGTGAACTTTGTATTTTTACCAGTACAGATACAGAATGGACACCTGAAAGTCAAAGTCAGGCTATCCATTTGTTAGTAGAAAAAGCGTTTAACGAGTATGGTATGCATAAGGTTTATTCTTACGTATTCTTTAAGTTTGCCGATGAGGTAGAACTTTTAAAAAATGCAGGATTCTCATCAGAAGCTATTCTCAAGGATGAGGCAATAAATGAAAATGGTGAGTACGAAGATATTGTAAGATTAAGTATTCTAAAGCCATAATTCAGTATGCCAAAATCAAGCGGTGTCATAGGATCTTTGTTGTGGAAGGGTGGGGAAAGAGCAATGGTACAAGGATTAGGACTATTGATTCAGGTTGTCCTTGCTCGCCTTTTGTTACCAAAAGATTTCGCAAGTCTGGCTATTATTAATGCAATCATTAATTATCTTGGTATTTTTGTACAAAGCGGTTTGTCTATTGCTGTAGTTCAAAAGAAAGAGTTGTCAGAGAAAGATTTATCCACTCTTACTTCAATAAGCTTATTAGTAGCATTAATACTTTTTATAGGATTATATTTCATAGCACCATTCGTAAGTGAATATTACTGTATTGAAGAGTTGACTTGGCCAATTCGAGTAATGGGAATTTCCTTGTTCCTTTTCTCTTTCAATTCCATTCAAACCGGTTTGCTTACAAGAAAGATGATGTTTCGCAGCATTTTCTTTCGAAGTATGTTAGCAACGCCTTTGTCTGGTATCATTGGTATTGCTATGGCATATATGGGAATGGGAATTTGGGCTTTGGTTGGTTATTATCTTACTAATATCCTATCAATTGTCATCTTTATGAATATGATTCCAGAACTTCGTCTTAGATTAGGATTTTCTTGGCAAAGTGCAAAGGAAATATATGGCTTCAGTATGAAGATTATTGGCACTCATCTTATCAGTGCTGGTGGAGATACTATTCGTACTATGACAATTGGAAAGGTTTTCTCACCAGAGAAACTGGCTTTCTATGATAGAGGATATAGCTATTCTTCCTTGGTTACACAGGTGGTGAATACATCGTTATCTTCTGTTTTGCTTCCTGTCTTTTCTCGTCAGCAAGATGATATTCAAAAGTTAAGAGAACTGGCAAGACGTTCTGTTTCGATGTCTGCATTTGTTATGATACCTATCTTAGTATTTGTTGCAGTTGCAGCTCAACCTTTAGTCTCCTTTGTGTTATCGGAAAAATGGTTACCATGTGCCGTCTTTTTGAGCTTGTTTTGTATTCTACGTATTCCTGGAATTATAACTTCTATAGATAAAGATGTTTATTATTCTTTAGGAAAAAGTCAAATTGGACTTTATTATGAAATAGGTCTTTTAGCAGTAAACTTATTGTCTCTGACCTTAATGATCCCTTATGGGGTTTGGGCTATTGCAATAGGTTATACAGTTGTAGAATTCTTAGGAAATTTTATCTTATGTATTATCAGCAGTAGAGTCTTTGGTTATTCCCTTTGGGATAGATGTAAAGATCTGGTAAAACCGGTTTTCAACTCTGCGGTTATGGCAGTGGCTGCTTATGCAATGACCCGATATTTTGAAAGAGACTATGTTTTGGTAGCAATGCAAATGTTTGTTTCTGGGGTGGTGTATATTTTAATGTCATGGATAACTCATGATAAGAATTTATTCCAAGTAAAAAATATAATTCGAAATAGGAAATAATAATGAAGACAAAAAGACTATCTGGTATAGAACTACTTAGATTATTCGCAATGTTTGGCATTGTATTATCTCATTGGGGTGGTCATGGAAGTTGGCAACTTGAATCTGATAATACCTATCTATATAATAAGGTTTTTCTACAATTCACTCAATATTTAGGTGAAATTGGAAATTGCATATTTATATTGATTACTGGATATTTTTGTGCCAATAAAACGGAAATAAGTAAGGAGAGTTTAATTCGAGTCATTACTGATGTTAAAGTATATGCTTTCGTAATATGGGGTGCGGTTGTCATGCTAGGATTAGTACCATTTACCGTAATGGGGGGGCTAAAATCTGTACTGTCAATTATGTATCCAAATTATTGGTTTGTGCTTCCTTATTTAGCAGTTTTCATGTTATCTCCATGGATAAATCTGGTATTACATCAGGCATCAAATAAGGCACTGAAGTATTATTTGGGTATAATGATAGCTATAGAAATGTTGCTACCATTAATGAAGGCTCCAACTATTTCTTCTAATGTAGGATTATTTATACTTCTTTATTCCTTAGGATTCTTGTTGCGGACAAAGAAAATATCAATATTCAAAAAGAATAAGACCCCTATATTACTTGTTTCTGTGGGATTTATGACGGCAATAGTATCATTAGTAATTTTGGATTTAGTTTTGCCTGTCTTTAATCTTAATATAAACTTAAGTATGATGTTGATTGGACGATTTTCATTCTTGCCAGTATTGTCTGCGATAGGATTATTATTGTGGTTTGAAAGGTTGAATCTTATCTCGCCTGTAATCAATCGTTTAGCTCAAAGTGCTTTTGCTGTATATTTGATATCCGAGAATCCTAATGTTTATCCTTGGTTTTGGAAACTTTTTTTCGATAATATAGAATTTTATAATACTTCATATATGATACCTGTAGCATTATTGCAGGCTATGGTAGTAATGGCTTCTTGTATCTTTATAGATATGATGTATAAGTTGGTTAAAAGTAATGTTTTAATATTATTCAAAATAATAAGAAAATGATTAATGTTTATCAGCCTACTTTAGGCAAAGAGGAGCTTGATGCTCTTAAGGATGTATTCGAGTCAAATTGGCTCGGTAAAGGCAAACGAGTTGCTGAGTTTGAGGAAAAGTACGCAAGTCATCTTGGTGTTTCTAAAGACTTGGTTCTCACAACTAATTGTTGCAGTGAAGGACTCTTCTCTTCAATGCACCTTTTAGATATTCAGCCTGGAGATGAAGTAATTGTTCCAACAATTAGTTTTATTGGAGCTGGTAATGCTGTTTGTGCCCATGGAGCAAAGTTGGTGCTTTGCGATGTTGATCCTCGTACTCTAAATGCACGTGCAGAAGACATAGAGAAGGTTATTACCCCTAAGTCAAAGGCAATCCTTCTTTTGCATTATGGCGGTATTCCATGTGAAATGGACGAGATTATGGCTCTTGCCAAGAAGCATAATCTTAAAGTGATAGAGGATGCTGCTGCTGGTGTTTGTTCACGTTATAAAGGTAAGGCTATTGGTACTATTGGTGATATGGGTATGTGGTCTTTTGATGCAATGAAGATTCTTGTTAGTGCAGATGGAGCCATGTTGTACTTCAATACGCCAGAGTTGCGTAAGAAGGCAGATCGCTGGTTGTACTTTGGACTCGAAACCAAGAGCGGTTATGAGAATAGCGTTGCTCAAAAATGGTGGGAGTTTGATATTTCATCCTTTGGACATCGTGCCATTATGAATGATGTTACAGCAGCAATGGCATTAGAGCAGCTTAAGAAGTTGCCAATGTACATGGAGAAGCGCAAACATGTGAGTGATTTTTATTATGAGAATCTTAAGCAATTCTCTTGGTTGGAACTTCCTCCAGTATTGCCTGACTATGTAGAAACTTCATATTATTTCTATCATGTACAGATTACTAATGGTAAGCGCGATCAGTTTGCAAAATTCTTGCGTGAGAATGGAGTATATACAACATATCGTTATTATCCACTCCACCGTGTGCCTGGTTATGGGGTAACAGGTGAATTCCCAAATGCTGATTATGCAGCAGACCACACCCTTAACCTTCCTATTCATCAGAGTATTTCTGATCAAGATTTGGAATACATCTTGGAAAAGGTTAAGGAGTTTGATGAAAAATATTGTAAGTAAACTATAATGGCACAGCTGGCAGTACAGGTATTCTGTAAAGAAGTGGTTCGATACCACCTGCCAGTACTCTATTTAATATTTAATTAGCTAAAATAGTAATAAAAGTAGACATTATTTTTTTTTTAGTAATGAAAATAAATAAACAATATGTTGTTTTTAATTATCCTGATTTGAATGGGTTAGGTAATAACAAAGACGGATATTATTCTATATGTTTGGAAGATCTTTATAATATTGAAAATATAAAAGTTGTCAATTATCCTTTGGAGGGACGTAATATCTTGCTTAAGTTTGCTCATAAAGTGTTTAAATCTCTTAAAGCAAGAGGAATCTTTGAGGAAATGTGTACAAAGGTAATATCAGCTTTTTATCCCTTATATTTTACGTCTAAGATTCAAGATCAAGATAATCTATGTTTTGTTTTTGTATCTGATGTTTGGGATATGGATTATATGCGGTATCTTAAAAAGAAGTATCCAAACTGCAAAATAGTTATGGCTTTACGAGATTTAGTTAAGACTAAGTGGTTTTATAAGCAGTTGAAAGAAGCTAATTTGGTTGATTGTTGGATGTCTTATGATGAAGGCGATTGCAAGGAATATAATATGCACTATTTCTCGGAGTTTGAATCTAAAATTCATATATCTAAAAATAGCAAAGTAGAGATATCTGATGTCTTTTTTACAGGAAGAGCTAAAGACAGACTTCCTAAGATATTAGAAGTCTATGATCGATTGACATTATTAGGCTTAAAATGTTTATTTATTATTCTTGATGCCCCAGAGTCACAGCAAGTGAAAAGAGAGGGTATTGTATATACTTCGCAAATGATGAGTTATAGAAAGATGCTAGAGTATTCTATTAATAGTAAATGCTTGTTGGATATTAATCAGGCTGGAGCTACTGGGTATACTTCTAGATTTCTGGAGGCTGTAATTTATAATAAGTTATTACTTACAAATAACTCAAATATAAAGAACCATCCATTGTATGATGAACGTTATATTAAAATTTTCAATAACGTGGAAGAAATTAGTCTTTGTGACTTTGATTTTTCAGACAGAGTACATTATAACTATTCAAATGAGTTCTCACCTTTATTTTTTATAAGTGAGGTTGATAAAATGTTGTCTTAATTATTTAAAAATAATATGCCAAAAATATCAGTATTAATGAGTGTCTACAATGAACCTGTAGACTGGATGCGACAGGCTATTGAGTCTATTTTAAATCAAACCTATAAGGATTTTGAGTTTATTATAGTTAATGATAATCCTGAAAGAGAGGAGAATCAATTCGTCTTAAATGAGTATAGAAATAAAGATTCTCGTATCATTATTTTATGCAATGAGCATAATATTGGCTTAACAAAGAGCTTAAATAAAGGATTGGCTGTTGCTAGTGGTGAATATATTGCAAGAATGGATGCAGATGATATAGCTTTACCCAAGCGATTTGAAAAGCAAGCTTTATTCTTGGCTAAAAATATAAATGTCTTTTTGTGTCATACTAATTTTAATATTATTGATATAAATGGTAATGTTAAAAATAAAGCATATAAATTTCCTGGATATTCTTATCTTTTCATACAGAACACAATTGTCCACCCAACTGTTATGTTTCGTAAATCTTTTATTAATCTTAGATTTCCATTATATGATGAAAATTGTAAAAGAGCCCAAGATTATGAATTATGGACATATCTCTATTTAGAAGGGAAAAAATTTGCGTACATTCCTGATAAACTTCTTAATTATCGCATAAGTCAAAATCAAATTACAAGCATTCATTCTTGTTCTCAAAAAAGTACATTTAAATTAATGCGGACCAATTTCATTTTGAGCTATTTTAGAAATAAAGGTTACAATCTTGATTTGTCTAATCCCTCGGCTAGTATAGAAAAAATTCGCAGTATCTATAATAGTTCAGATGAGATTAACAAACAAATACTTGGCCTTATATTATTTTTGTGTTATTTTAATTTACCTCATGCTAATGTTTTGAACTTTTTAAAGTATCTCTTTCATAATGCATTTTGGAAATTAAAATTTAGACTTAAAATGCAATTGATTTCTCGTTTTGTTTTACATAAAAATTATACATTTTATGAATTTTAGATTATGAAAAGGTTTATTTTTTTAGTAATTTATTATGGAGTGTTGAGATATTTGCCGGCTAGTTTTATGCCATTTGGTGCAATAGCTAAAAAGCTTCGTTACTTATGTTGTAAGCGCATTTTTAAATATTGTGGGAAAAATGTTAATATAGAGAGAATGGCTTTTTTTGGTTCAGGGAAAAATCTTGTAATTGGAGATAATAGTGGTCTAGGTATTAATTGTCAAATGGCAAGTGATACTATCATTGGTGAAAATGTAATGATGGGTAAAAATTGTTGTATTCTCCATAGAAATCATAGATATGATAGGGTTGATATTCCTATGTGTGAACAAGGTTTTTATGAATCAAAGAGAACTATTATTGGTAACGATATATGGATAGGTCATGATGTTATGTTTACTCCAGGACATAAGGTTGGAAATGGGGCAATCATAGGGGCTAGATGTTTGGTGACTAAAGATGTTCCTAGTTTTGCCATTGTTGGTGGAGTTCCTATGAAAATATTAAAATATAGAAAATGAAGTTTTCGATTATAATACCCGCATATAATGCAGAAAGATACATTAGAAGAATAGTAAGATGTGTCTTGGCCCAATCTTATTCAGATTGGGAATTGATAATAGTAGATGATGGATCTACTGATAATACATATCATATAGCCAATAGTTTTGCTAAAATTGATAGTAGAATTAGCGTATTACGTCAGGCAAATTCTGGGCCGGGGATAGCTAGAAATTCTGGTATTCAATATGCAACAGGAGATTATATTGCTTTTGTTGATGCTGACGATATTATAGATAATGATTATCTTAAATTGTTATCTATGAGAGCCGTTAAAAATTATGATATTATTTTCATTGATGTTATGCAAATCAGAAAAGGAGGTGTTAAAGTTAAGGCTGAAAAAATGTCTCAATATCGAAATTTAGGCAAAGATGCCCTCTTACGTTCAATGATGACAGGTAAGGCTCCATGGGGAGGTGTTCGTAAAATAGTTAAAGCATCAATATTAAAGAAATATGATGTGAAATATAGTAATTTGAAGATTGGAGAAGAGGCTTTATTTAGTTTTAAAACTCTATATTTTTCAAAGAAGATAAGCTTTGTAGAAGAAAAACCTATATATTTTTATGAACTTCACGAAGATAGTCAGTCTAACATAAAAGTGTTAGATCCATGGGGTGGAGTTGTTCCTGTATTAAGAGATTTTTTGATATCTGAGGATATATATGCAAGATTTGCTAATACGTTAAATGCATTGAATGTAGCTGCAACAATAGTTTCAATAGATAGAATTTCTCTATTGTATAATGGTAAAGAACGAAAGAAGATAATTGATGAGAGAATGCAGGTTTATTTCTCTAATTATGATAAAAAATATGGGATTGATTTAAATAATTTAGTTTTTAAAGCTAAAATTTTTATTCCGTTATTAAATATGAATTGTATATGGCCATTATTAGTAATTTGTAAACTTAGAAAGATTTTGTCATGAGATCAACATTTTTATTAAATAATAAAATCTTTTTTTTTCAAGCATCTATTATTTGTGCTTTAATATCATTTCTTATTCCAATCTCTTCTTTGCATTTTGGTTTTTATGTTTTATCATTAATCAGTTTAGTAGAGGTGTGTTTATTTTGTATATGTAGCATAAGGCAAAATGGAGGTCAGTTATCTTATGCCTGCATGTATGTAATAATCCTTTATGTATTTCACTTTGGACAGGTACTACTCTTAGGATTATTTTCATCACATTTGACAGATGTAAGAATAGTATTAACTTATTTTTCAGATAAGGAAAATTATATTGGTTTAAGAGTAATGAATTATGCATTTCTTTGCATTTGTAACGGTATATTGATTAAATCTACAGGAAATGTCCAATCTCTTAATCAGATTGTTGTGCCATTAGCATCATTAAATAAATATAGGATTATAGCAAAAAAAATAATATTTTATTTGTTCCCGATCAAGTTTTTTATCGATATGCTTTTTGTTTATAATGCATTTACTGTTGGATTTACTTATGCAGTTCATTGGTTAAGTGCATTTCCAGATATTCTTAAAACTGTTGGTGATTTTTCTTTAGTAGGATTTGCATTATTACTAATAAGTTATAAAGGTGATAAGAAAAAACAATTAAAACTATTTATTTTGATTATTGCTTATTTCTTATTATTGATGTCTAGTGGTAGAAGAAGTGAAAATGTTGCTTATGTTGCCGTATTCTTATTTCTATTTATGAGAACTTACGGGAAAATTAGATGGAAATCTATAATTATTTATTCTTTTTTGTGCTTCTGTCTTCTTGCTGTTCTTTCTACAGTACGAAATTTAAGAAATGATGGTAGAGATCTTGCTTCACTTGTTCAAGGTTTTTTAGATGTTTTCACTGATCCTCGAATGTTGATTGACATATTAAGAGAGTATGGTGATACTGGATATACTGCAATGTGTACTTTATTTTTGTGGTTACCTAGACATGGTCCAAGTTGGGGTAGTTCCTATTATTTGGGTATAACAGCTATTTTTCCAAATATAGGTGGAGTTATGGGAGAATTATCAACGAAATCAGCATATGCTTTAACTATTCAACAAAGTGGTGCTGTTTTTACCGAATATTATAATATTGGAGGTTCATTATTGGGTGAGCTTTTTTTTAATTTTGGAGCATTAGGTGGAATTATTGCAGCTTTTCCTTTAGGATTAATCATTGGCTCTTTTTTTAATAAAGTCGAATTGTCACTTCGAAGAAATGATTATATTAGACTGGTAATCTATTTTTTGGTTATAACAAATTTAACATATTGGGTTAGAGATACTTTTGTTGGTGGTATAAGACCAGCTGTATGGGGTGTGTTATTCTTTAATTTTTTGTTTTACAAGATTTTCAAACTTAAAAAGTATAAATGATGCGTGCTTTAATTGTAATAGATAAGTTGTGGACTGGTGGAGTTACCACTTCTTTGATAAATTATTTGAATTATGTAGTTCGATATATGGATGTTGATCTCCTTGTATTCAACTTGAACAAGGGAGATGAATTATTAGTTCCATCTGAGGTAAATATAATCAATGGTTCTAAAACTTTAAAGCTTTTGGGGAGTCCTCAAGCAAATCTTTTTAGAAGCAATGTAGTATTAGCTATTTGTCGTGCTTTCTTTGTTTTAGTATCAAAATGCTTTAGTGGTCATATTGCAAGGAAAATTTTATTTTTCTTCACAAAAAAGTTAGGACCATATGATTTGGCGATCTCTTATACTCATGATGTTTCATGGAAATCACTAACAACTGGCTGTAATGATTTTGTTATTAGTAGAGTTAAAGCTAATTATAAAGCAGCTTTTGTTCATTGTGATTTTCAAAATTATGGCGGTTATTCACCACAGGTTTTGACCATATATGATAAATTTGATTCAATTTTATGTGTTTCTGATGGTTGTAAGAAATCCTTCTTAAAGTGTTTCCCATCGTTATCTTCTAATGTTATTACTTGTGAGAACTTTACAAACATTAATGTTATAAAGGAAAAATCATCTCCTTCAAAGAAATTTAAAATAGGTAGATTTAATATTGTTACCGTTTGTCGTATAGATAATGAAAAAGGAATTTTTAGAGCACTTAATGCCCTAAAGAAACTATATGAAGAGGGATTTACTCAAATTAGTTGGCGCATAGTTGGTGATGGACCTGATTTGGATCGACTAAAAAGAGAAATTTCAGCTTTCAATTTAGAGAATGTTGTTGAACTTTGCGGTTTACAAAATAATCCATATCCATTCATTAATGGAGCTTCTTTATTTTTATTACCGTCTTTTCACGAAGCAGCCCCTATGGTCTTTGGGGAAAGTCAAGTGTTAAAAGTTCCAATATTAACGACTGAAACAACATCGGCTTACGACATGGTATACAAACGAAAAATTGGTTTTGTTTGTCCTAATTCTGAAGATGGTATTTATCATTATTTAAAAATGATTTTAAATAAACAAATCGTTTTACCTCTTATATCTGATGATTTAGCTAATATGGTTAATAATAATGCTATTAAAGATTTTAATAGCTTCTTAAACATTGTTAAGACTCATGGTAGATAATAATATTGCTGTCTTATTGCCGGTATATAAAAAAGATAATCCTGTCTTTTTGAAGAATACTATTCAATCTCTTTTAAATCAATCATATCCATCTTTTACTATTTTTTTAGGTGTTGATGGACCAATTGAAGGAGAATTGAATGAAGTTGTGAAAGAATGTGAGGAAAAAGATATTTTTTATGTCTTGAGATTTCGAGAAAATCGTGGCCTAGCTTGTGTTTTAAATGATTTGTTAACAGCTTCTATAAATAAAGGTTATGAATTCTTTGCTCGTATGGATGCTGACGACATTTGTTTAAAAGATAGATTTGCAAAGCAAATGACTTTCTTACAGTCGCACCCTGATGTGGATGTTGTTGGAGGTAGTATTGAAGAAATAGATGAGAATGGGGAAAAGAATGGAAAGAAGGTAATCTATCCGTTGACTCATGATGAATGCCGAAAGTTTTTCCGTTATCGTGATCCTTTAGCGCATCCTGCAACTTTTTTCCGTAAAAGCTATTTCGATAAAGCCAAAGGGTATCGACCTGAATATAGAAAGAACCAAGACACCATGCTATGGTTTGATGGCTTTATGAATGGATGTATATTTGCTAATCTCCCGGATACAGTCTTATATTTTCGAGTTGCTAAAGATTTTTATGGCCGTAGAAATGGATGGAAAAGAGCAAAACAAATGATGTGTTCCCGTATGGAAATCAATAAAGCGATGAAGTATGATATAAGTGCCAATCTTTTTGCTATAGCTATGGCTATTATGACAGTTTCACCAACCTGGTTCAAGAAATTTTTATATAGAATACGATAAAATCAAATATTATGAGTACAGATTTGAAAAGAAGAAATGTGCCTTTCTCTCCACCTGATATGACGGAGGCTGAGGCTAGTGAGGTGCGTGATGCTATTTTGTCTGGTTGGATTACAACTGGACCACGTACCAAGAAATTGGAAAAGGAAGTGGCTGAGTTTGTTGGCGTGGAGAAGGCTGTATGCCTGAACTCGCAGACTGCTTGTGCAGAAATGGCGCTGAGATTGCTTGGCGTAGGCGAGGGGGATGAGGTTATCGTTCCTGCTTATACTTATACGGCAAGTGCATCTGTTGTTAACCATATGGGGGCAACCATCGTCTTCGTAGATGTACAGAAGAATTGTCTCGAAATGGATTACGAGGCTTTGGAGAAGGCTATCACTCCTAAAACCAAGGCGGTGATTCCTGTTGATCTCGGCGGTATCCCTTGCGATTACGACCGCATCTTCGCTATCGTGGAAAGCAAGAAGGAGATGTTTACTCCTAAGACAGATCTTCAGAAGATGATTGGCCGTATCGCTGTTTGCTGTGATGCAGCCCATGCCTTCGGTGCTTCACGTAATGGAAAGATGGTGGGTAGAATCGCTGACTTCTCTTCATTCAGTTTCCATGCTGTCAAGAACTTCACCACAGCTGAGGGCGGTGCCTTGTCGTGGAATCTTCCTTTCGGTAATGAGAAGGTGGTGAAGGATTTGGATAAGAATCCTGAGAATACCTTCAGCGGTGTGCCTGAGATTGAGGGGGAGACCTGGAACGAGAACCTGTATCGCAAGGCTCAGTTGCTGAGCTTGCATGGTCAGAACAAGGATGCCTTGGCTAAGACGAAGCTGGGTGCCTGGGAGTATGACATCATCGGTACCTGGTATAAGTGTAATATGACAGACGTGGTGGCTGCCATCGGTCTGGTTCAGATGAACCGATATAAGGGTATGTTGGAACGTCGTCGTCAGATGATTGAGCGTTACAATGAGGCATTCAAGGATATGAATGTGGCTGTTTTGCCTCACTATAACGAGGAGCATACTTCTTCCGGTCACCTCTATATCGTTCGTCTTCTGGGTAAGACCCGTGAAGAGACAAACAAGGTGATTGAGATGATGGCAGAGCGTGGCGTGGCTACCAATGTACATTACAAGCCGCTGCCAATGATGACTGCCTACAAGAAGTTGGGATTCGACATCAAGGATTTCCCAAATGCTTTCCACATGTTTGAAAATGAGATTACTCTGCCTCTGAACACCAAGATGACGGATGAGGACTTGGAGTATGTAATCGAATGTTTCAAGGAATGCGTGAAGTAAGATTCTATGAAGAGATTATTTGATATCATAGCATCTGGATGCGGACTCATCATATTGAGTCCGCTCCTCTTGGTTTTGGCTATCTGGATTAAGTTGGATAGCAAGGGACCGGTGTTCTACCGTCAGGTGAGAGTGGGAAGACATAACAGGGATTTCCGCATCTTCAAGTTCCGCTCGATGAGAGTTGGGGCTGATAAGGGTTCGTTGGTTACCATCGGTGGTAGGGATCCTAGAGTAACCCGTTCGGGTTATTACATCAGAAAGTACAAGTTTGATGAGCTTCCTCAGCTGATCAATGTCTTTATTGGTGATATGAGTCTGGTGGGTCCAAGACCCGAGGTTCGTCACTATGTTAACTATTGGACTCCTGAGCAAATGCATGTGTTGGATGTAAGACCAGGAATCACAGACCCTGCCAGCATCAAGTTCAGAAATGAGAATGAGTTAATGGAGAAGGCTGCTGATCCTGAGGATTATTACATCCATGTAATCATGCAGGAGAAGATCAAGCTCTATCTGGAGTATGTAAAGAATGCCAGCTTCTGGTATGACATCAAGCTTATCTTCAAGACATTTGAAGTGATTGTGAAAGAATAGCCCCACCTGTCCCTCCCCAGCGGGAGGGTCCTTACCCTATACCCAAGCCCTAAATCCCTACCATAGGGATTAGGGATGTAACCGCCCAGATCGGAAGAGCACACGTCTGAACTCCAGTCACGAATTCGTATCTC
>ERZ869991.164-NODE-164-length-21244-cov-20.509992_pt1 | contig 21244 bp, 19 predicted proteins | sample MGYA00520862_ERZ869991 | MGnify/ENA primary metagenome ERZ869991 (study PRJEB32232, sample SAMN07284978) | human gut metagenome | biome: human-associated habitat; material: feces | host: Homo sapiens | place: Tanzania | collected 2014-08-11 ...
TTGAGGATGTCACCACATATCCATCAATCCTCGGTGGTCGTGTGAAGACTCTTCATCCAAAAATATTTGGAGGTATCTTGGCCCGCCGCGACAATGAGGGCGACCAGGAGCAGATGAAGGAGTATGAGATTCCTTCTATCGACCTCGTTATCGTAGATTTGTATCCATTTGAGCAGACCGTGGCCAGCGGTGCCAGCGATGCCGACATTATCGAGAAGATTGATATCGGCGGTATCTCTCTGATCCGTGCCGGAGCCAAAAACTTCAAGGACGTGGTTATCGTTCCTAGTAAGGCTGAATACAGCGTGCTTCTCGACATTCTGAAGAAGAAGGGTGCTGAGACCGACATCGAGGACCGCAAGATGTTTGCTGAGCGTGCCTTCGGCGTAAGCTCACACTACGATACAGCTATCCACGCTTGGTTTGCTAAGTAATAACTTGGTTTGCTAAGTAATGCTTGGCTTGCTGAGTAATTAAGTAATAATACGAAGCAGCCGAGTAATCTCGCTATCTCTTCCCGTTCTGCATCCCAGGGCGGGAAGATGACTACAAAAGGAAAGATTTTAAGCTTAAAATATTATATTTTTTACATTAGAAAATGGGATTTTTTTCATTTATTCAGGAAATCGCAATGGACTTGGGTACCGCCAACACCATCATTATCAGTGATGATAAGATTGTAGTGGACGAACCTTCTGTTGTAGCCCTCGACCGCCGCACCGACAAGATGATTGCCGTGGGCGAGAAGGCGAAGATGATGTACGAGAAGACTCACGACAACATCCGTACTATCCGTCCTTTGCGCGATGGCGTTATCGCAGACTTTACTGCTTGCGAGCAGATGATGCGTGGACTCATCAAGATGGTCCACACAGGCAGCCGCCTGTTCTCACCTTCACTGCGCATGGTGATTGGTGTTCCTTCTGGCTCTACCGAGGTGGAGCTCCGTGCCGTTCGTGACTCAGCCGAGCATGCCGACGGTCGCGACGTTTATCTGATTTTTGAGCCTATGGCTGCCGCTATCGGTATCGGTATCGATGTGGAGGCACCAGAAGGCAATATGATAGTTGATATAGGTGGTGGTTCTACCGAGATTGCCGTTATCTCGCTCGGTGGTATCGTTTCCAACAACTCTATCCGCACAGCCGGTGACGACCTCACCGCTGAAATCCAGGAGTACATGAGCCGTCAGCACAACGTGAAGGTTTCTGAGCGTATGGCTGAGCGTATCAAGATTCACGTAGGTTCTGCCCTGACAGACCTGGGTGAGGAGGCTCCAGAGGACTTCATCGTTCATGGTCCTAACCGTATCACAGCCCTCCCAATGGAGGTTCCAGTATGCTATCAGGAGATTGCTCACTGCCTGGACAAGACCGTGGCTAAGATTGAGAATGCCGTGCTCTCTGCCCTTGAGAATACTCCACCAGAGCTTTACGCCGACATCGTGAAGAACGGTATCTGGCTCTCGGGTGGCGGTGCATTGCTCCGTGGTTTGGACAAGCGCTTGACAGACAAGATTAACATCCCATTCCATATCGCCGAGGACCCATTGCACAGCGTGGCTAAGGGTGCCGGTATCGCATTGAAGAATGTGGACCGTTTCTCTTTCTTGATGAGATAAAATTTTATTAGATAAGTTTCGTGACTTTGTTGGGAAGGTTAAATTCCCCCCAAGTGGCGAAACTTTAATTTTATATAATAGTATGCACAACCTTTTAGAGTTTTTGCAGAAATACAACCATTGGTTTGTCTTCGTGATTCTCGAAGTGGTGAGCATGGTGTTCCTGTTTCAGTATAACAGCTATCAGGGCAGTGCGTGGTTTTCCACAGCCAATGCCGTGACGGGAAAAATTTATGAGTGGGACGCCAATGTGGAGACCTTCTTCTCGCTGACCAAGGTGAACCAGGAACTCACGCAGCGTAATGCCTATCTGGAGCAGCAGGTGCAGCATCTTTCCGACAGTCTCTATGCCGTGACCAAGGATAGTGCCATCTATCACCGCGACCAGTTTGCCCTGCTCAAGAACTACAGACTCATTCCTGCCAAGGTGGTTGCCAACAGTCTGGATAAGCCCGACAACCTGCTGACCATCGACAAGGGTAGCGCCGACGGCATCCATAAGGATATGGGTGTAATCAGCGGCACCGGCGTGGTGGGTATCGTATATCTGGTGGCAGATCATTACAGCATCGTGATACCGGTGCTCAACGTGAAGTCGAACATCAGCTGTACCATCCAGGGCAGAGGCTACTTCGGCTATCTGAGATGGAAGGGCGGCGTATCAGAGCTGGCTTATCTGGAAGAAGTGCCACGCCATGCCCACTTCAAGCTGGGCGACTATGTGGTAACCAGCGGTTACTCGGCTGTGTTCCCTCCAGGTGTTAGAGTGGGCAAGATACTGCATGTGTTCAATTCCGCCGACGGCCTGTCTTACCGCGTACAGTTGCGACTCTCAACAGATTTCGGCAACCTGCGCGACGTATGCGTCATCGACGACACACTGATGAAAGAGAGAATAGAGATTATGCGTGCTGCGCAAGACAGCATCAAGCCCGATGGCAATACGGGCAGTAAAAACTAAAGTAAAGTAAGAGGAGATATCAGAAGCAATGAGTATAGATATTTTAAAACGACTCGGCATCTTCGTGGTGCTCGTGCTGGTGCAGGGACTGGTGTTCAACCATATCCATCTGTTCAATTGCGCCACCCCCTTGCTGTATATCATCATGGTGCTCCATTTCCGCAGAAACCACCCACGCTGGTCGGTGATGCTCTGGAGCTTCATGCTGGGACTTTGCATCGACGTGTTTGCCAACACGCCGGGTGTTGCAGCGGCATCGATGACAGCCATCGGACTGCTGCAACCTTATCTTTTTGAACTCTTCGTGCCTAGAGATAGTGCTGAAGACCTGGAACCATCGATGCGAACCATCGGTGTGGGCTCGTACGTGCTCTACACGTTGATTATAGTACTCGTTTATAATCTGTTGTTCTTTACGATAGAGACTTTCAATTTCTTCAACTGGATGCAGTGGCTGCTCTGCATTGTCGGCAGCAGTGCCATCACCATGGTGCTGATCATGGCGCTGGAGAGTTTCAGAAAGTCGTAGGGATTTTTACCCTGAAGGAAAAAGAAGAAGAACATTCATGTCCATTGATACTTATATATATATAATAAGGTATGGTAGATTACAAACTTGAGAAGCGCAGTTATGTGATTGGTGGTGTGGCGATAGTTATCGTGATAGTCTACATCATCAGGCTCTTCACGCTCCAGATTATGAGCGAGGATTACAAGAAGAATGCCGACAGTAACGCCTTCCTGAAGCAGATAGAGTTCCCTTCGCGTGGTGCTATCTACGATAGAAACGGAAAGCTGATGGTGTATAACCAGCCTTCTTACGACCTGATGGTGGTGATGAAGGAGCAGGAGGGACGACTTGATACCCTCGACTTCTGCAATTCCCTGGGTATTACCAAGGAGGCTTTCGAGAAGCGAATGGAGGATATCAAGGACCGCAGTAAGAATCCGGGATATTCCCGATATACGCAGCAGCTCTTCATGACGCAGTTGTCTGACAAGGACTTCAGCGTGTTCCAGGAGAAGATGTTCCGATTCCCGGGCTTCTATGTGCAGAAGCGAAGCGTGAGAGAATATACCTATCCGTATGCCGCCCATGTATTGGGCGATGTGGGCGAGGTTTCGGAAAGCGACATCGAGGAAGATGACTACTACCAGCCGGGCGACTACATCGGAAAGCTGGGTATCGAGAAGCATTACGAAAAGGAACTTCGAGGCGTAAAGGGTGTGAAGATTCTGCTCCGTGATGCGCGCGGAAGAATACAGGGAAGCTATCAGAACGGAAAACTCGACCAGCGACCTGTGGCAGGAAAAGACCTGACCCTGGGTATCGACGTGAACCTGCAGGCTCTGGGCGAACGGTTGCTGCAGGGAAAGATAGGCAGTATCGTTGCCATCGACCCTAGAGACGGTTCGGTGCTGGCAATGGTTTCCTCTCCATCTTACGACCCTCGTAAGCTGGTGGGCAAGAACCGTGGTAAGATGCACCGATGGCTCTCGCAGAACCCATGGAAGCCTCTGCTCAACCGAAGCATCATGGGACAGTATCCTCCGGGTTCTACGTTCAAGACCTCCCAGGCACTGACTTATCTCACCGAGGGTATCATCACTCCGGGCACAGCCTTCCCATGTAATCACGGATTCTCTTACAAGGGATTGCACGTAGGTTGCCACGGTCACCCGTCGCCTATCGCACTGGTGGATGCCATCAGTACTTCGTGCAACGGTTATTTCTGTTGGGGACTCTACTATATGCTTGGAAGCAAGAGCAAGTATGGTTCTGTGCAGAAGGCGATGACTGTTTGGAAAGACTATATGGTGAGCATGGGATTCGGCTACAAGCTGGGCATCGACCTGCCGGGCGAGAAACGAGGACTGATTCCTAATGCACAGTTCTACGACAAGGCCTACAAGGGTTCCTGGAACGGACTGACCGTAATCAGTATCTCCATTGGTCAGGGTGAGGTGAACCTGACGCCTTTGCAGATAGCCAACCTGGGCGCTACCATCGCCAACCGAGGCTATTACTATGTGCCTCACGTAGTGCGCAAGGTGCAGGGCGAGCCGCTGGATACGCTCTATACCCGCCGGCATTATACCAAGGCATCGAAGCGTGCCTACAACTATGTGGTGGCTGGTATGAGAAGTTCGGCACTGAGGGGAACCTGCAAGATGCTTTCACGCTACGACTTCGAGGCATGCGGCAAGACGGGTACGGCTCAGAACCGTGGTCACGACCACTCTGTGTTCATGGGCTTTGCTCCGATGAACAACCCTAAGATTGCCATCGCCGTGTATGTGGAGAATGGTGGTTGGGGTGCCGACTATGGTGTGCCTATCGGAGGCTTGATGATGGAGCAGTATCTGAAAGGAAAGCTGTCGCCAGCTTCAGAAAGTCAGGCAGCCCAGATGCAGGCTCGCAGAATCGCCTATGGCTCTTCTAGCAGATAGTTTTCAGTTAATAGTTTATAGTTGATAGTTTATAGATTATGAGCGATAATAAACAACCGGCTGGTGTACTCCGTTCGCTTGACTGGTGGACCATCGGCATCTATCTGGTGCTGCTCAGCTTTGGCTGGATTAGCGTCTGTGGTGCCAGCTACACCTATGGTGACAATAATATTTTCAGTCTGGGTGCCCGTTCGGGCATGCAGATTGTGTGGATTGGCACTTCCATCGCCTTGGGCTTTGTTATCCTGATGATGGACGACAGGTTTTTCGATACCTTCTCGTATGTCATCTATGGCGTGCTGATATTGCTGCTCTTTGCCACGGTATTCAATCCGCACAGCATCAATGGTTCGCATTCCTGGCTGGTTCTCGGACCGCTCCGACTGCAGCCTGCCGAGTTTGGTAAGTTTGCTACGGCGCTGGCTGTGGCGAAGTTTATGTCGAGCTATGGTTTCAACATCCACAACATGAAGCATTTCATGGCGGCGGTAGGCATCATCCTGCTGCCGATGGTCTGCATCGTGGGACAGCGAGAAACGGGTTCGGCACTGGTTTATTCCGCCTTCTTCCTGATGCTCTATCGCGAGGGAATGCCTGGAGCCGTGCTGTTTACGGGTGTCTCGATGATAGCCTACTTTGTGGTGGGCATCAAGTACGAGAATGTGCTGATGTGGGATACCTATACCTCGGTGGGTAAGTTTACGGTGCTGCTGCTGGTGCAGATATTCACGGCGGGCATGGTGAATTCCTATACGGGCAACAAGAAGCATGCGCTGATTATTCTGGCATATTCGGTGGGTATCACGCTGATAGTGGCGCTTTTCTCCACCTTCATCATCCCGTTCGATATCGTATGGATTCAGCTGCTGCTCTGCGCACTGATGATAGGTTTCCTGGTATATCACGGCTTGAGGACGAGATTCAGGAACTATTTCCTGATTTCCATTTTCTCGTTGGGTTCTATAGCCTTCTTCTACAGTGCCGACTACGTGCTGAACAACGTGATGGAGCCTCACCAGCGAGTGCGTATCAATGTGCTTCTGGGATTGGATGAGGATTTGGCTGGTGCCGGATATAATGTGCATCAGAGTGAGATTGCCATCGGTTCGGGCGGTTTGCAGGGCAAGGGATTCCTCAACGGAACCCAGACCAAGCTGAAGTTCGTGCCAGAGCAGGATACCGACTTTATCTTCTGCACGGTGGGAGAGGAGGAAGGCTTCCTGGGTTCGGCAGGTGTGCTGCTGCTCTTCCTGATGCTGATATTGAGGCTGATAAAACTGGCAGAGCGGCAACCGTTTAAGTTTGGGCGAATATACGGATATTGTGTGTTGAGTGTGTTCCTGTTCCACCTATTTATTAATGTGGGAATGGTGCTGGGCGTGACGCCTGTGATTGGTATTCCGCTACCGTTCTTCAGTTATGGCGGTAGTTCGCTGTGGGGTTTCACCATCCTTCTCTTTATCTTCCTGAGAATTGATGCGGGAAGAAATCTGGTTAGAAGCTGAGATAAGGGATAATGGATAATGCATATATCTTGTACAATATAAATATAATAAAAGGGCAAAAGCATTGTTTTGAGATGCTTTTGCCCTTTATTATGTTTTTTATTTTGCCAATTCAACTTTTACTCCGATATCGCTGACGCCGGGAAGGATTTCTCGCTTCATGTCGTGGCGTATGGTGATATGGATGGAGTCGCCTTGGTTCATCTTATACATATTGATGGGGAAGTTGTATTGATAATAGCTGATTCCCTGTCTTGAGCTGGAACCGTCTTTTCCAATGAATTGGCAGAGCACGGTATCGGCTTTTTCTATGCGGTCTTCCTGCTTGTTGGCTGGATAGATGGTCTGGTCCACGATGAGTGTTAATCCTGTGAAGGGATAGGCTCCTGTGATTCTCAAACCTAGGTTTTCCTGATAGTATCCTGTGGTAAGGATGGGAGGAATTTCGAACGAGAGGGTGTCGTTCTTCTCCCATCCGGCGATAGGTGTATGGGCGTATTCGTCATACACCGTTCGCTGGAAGCAGGAGGCAAGTACGAAGACTGCCACCATCAGGAAAATGAAATTAATCATTCTTTTCATTTTTCTCTTTTCCTCCATTCTGGTTCTGTCGAGGACCTTTGTTTCTGTTGTCTTTGCGGCGGTTTCCATTTGGTTGGTTACCATTCTTTTGCTGGTTACCGTTCTTTTGCTGGTTACCACCATTTGGATTACCATTCTTCTGTGGATTACCGCCGTTTTGCTGCTGGCGGTTCTCGCCTTTTGGTCTGCGGTCGCCTCTTTCCTGCTTGTTTCCGCCTTCCTTGTCCTGGCGATTATTGTTACTGTTATTCTTGTTCTTTTTCTTCTTTTTCTTCGCCTTGTCGAATCGGCTGAGGTCTGACTCATTGAGCAGGTCGATATGCTTGGAGCTTTCCTTCACCTTTCCGTTCTCCATCAGACTGAGCGGCTTTTCGCCATTCTTGTTCAGCTCGATAATCTCCTTGGCACGGTCGGCAGTGATGGTTTCGAGGTTGGAAGCCAGATTCTTGTCGGATGAGTAGGTGATGAGGCCAGCCAGAATATCCACCTTAAACTGGTAGAACTGACCATCGGCTGTTTCGAGAACGGCATCCTTAGGTGGCATCTTGCGGCTTGCCTCCACGTAGTTGTCTACCTCGTAGTTAAGACAGCACTTCAGTTTGGCGCACATACCCGCCAGTTTCTGTGGGTTGAGCGAAATGTCCTGATAGCGTGCAGCATTGGTGCTTACGCTTACGAAGTTCTTCATCCAGGTGGCGCAGCAGAGCTCTCTTCCACAAGGACCGGTTCCACCGATTCTGCCTGCTTCCTGGCGTGCACCAATCTGCTTCATCTCGATGCGTACATGGAAAGCCTCGGCAAGTACCTTGATGAGCTGGCGGAAATCCACACGTTCATCAGCGATATAGTAGAATATCGCCTTGTTGCCGTCGCCCTGGTACTCCACGTCGCCAATCTTCATCTTCAAGCCCAGGTCTTTGGCTATTTGGCGACTCTGGATCATGGTGGCGTGTTCGCGGCTCTTGGCCTCCTTCCACTTATCAAGATCCACCTGCTTGGCAATGCGGTAGATGCGCTTGATGTCATCCTGCGACTTGAGGTTGGCTTTCTTGATCTGCAGTTTCACGAGTCGTCCGGTGAGTGTAACCACACCGATGTCGTGGCCCGGGTTAGCCTCCACAGCCACGAGGTCGCCCTTTCTCAGGTCTAGGTTATTCACATTGTGATAATATCCTTTTCGGGTATTCTTGAATTGCACTTCCACGAGGTCGGTGCTTTCTGCGTTTCCTGGCACATCGGCAAGCCAGTCGTATGTGTTGAGCTGTTTGTCCTGTCGTCCTACAGCCTTGCAACATAGACCTCTGTCGCAGCCATTCCACATTCGGAATTTCATATTCTTGTAGTCCACGATGTAATCTATTTATTGTATTTTATTTATATTATATATGATGCTTTCATTATTATTTTCTGATGAGGAGGACGATGACCTTCAGCGCCATGTCGAAGAAGACAATCTTGGGATTGGCATTCTGGGCGATGAACTTCTTGCTTTCCTCGAAGAGGTCGGAGATGTCGATGATGTTCGCCTCGTTGATGAATCGGGCGAAGTTCTTGGCGAAGTCCTCCTCATCCTGCGTCATGTAGCTCAGTTCCGGCTGGCGGAAGTTGTACATGAAACTCTCGCGAAGCATGTGCATGAAGTAATCCAGCATTCGCTTCTGCTTTTCTCTACCAAAGGTGGCTACCACCTCGCTCCATTTCTTCAGGTCGTGAATGTTGCGCATGTATGCCAGTCGCATCAGCATGATGAACATATCCAGGTGCTGGCGGTTTTCGTTTCCGGAGTCAAGCTCTTCCAGTGCCAGGTTCCAGTTGCCTCCTGCTATTCGGGCGATGCGGTGGGCGGTGTTTTCGTCCAGCAGTCTTCGCTCGATGAGTGCCTTCTTCACTTCCTCGTTGTCGATTTTCTTGAAGTCGATGCGCTGGGCACGGCTTCTGATGGTTTCGAGCAGCAGCTCCGGGTTCTCGCTTACGAGGAGGAAGAGTGTCTGGCGTGGCGGCTCCTCCAGGAGTTTCAGTATCTTGTTGGCACTCTCATCATTCATTCTTTCAGGGAGCCACATTAAACTTATCTTATAGCCGCCCTGATTGGACATCATCATCAGTTCACGAGCAATGTTATTGCTTTCTTCTGCTGTGATAATGGCTTGCTTATTGAAGTCGGCATCCACCTTTCCCATCCGCTTCATCCATTCGCTGATTACAATATAAGGACCTTGCGACAGGAGCATCTCTCTCCATTCTCTAATGAAGTCAAGACTAACTGGCTTATGCTCTGATGGCATATCCGAGGTCTTGATGGTAGGGAAGGTGAAGTGCAGGTCGGGATGCTCCCATTTGCCGAGCATGGAGCAGGCGCGGCGCTTCTGGTCATCGCTCATTGGGGGCAATGCCTGGGCAGCTGCAGCATCGGCTTCTTCTCTTTCGCCCAGCAGAAAACTGGCGAATGCCAATGCCATGGCTAGTTTTCCACAACCTTGCGGTCCGCAAAACATCAGTGCATGGGGCACACGATTCTCCCGAACCATCTCCATCAGACGGTTCCATATATCTTGCTGACCTATGACTTCCTTCTTTAACATTTTATTTCTTGAATTTTAAAATAGGATTTTTGCAATCTGCTTTACGCTGTCCACTGCCGATACGGTGAAGAAGTGGATATGGTTGTAACCATGGTCAAAGAGATCTTTCACCTGGCTGGTGGTCCACTCGATGCCGAGAGCCTTGGCATCTTCATCCGTCTTGCACTTCAATACCTCCTGTGCCAACGCCTCAGGAATATCGCAGTGGAATGTCTTTGGCACCATGGTGAGCTGGCTCAGTTTGGCAAAAGGCTTCAGCGCTGGTACGATAGGGATGGTGATGCCCATCTGGCGTGCCTTCTCCACGAACGCATAGAACTTCTCGTTGTCGTAGAAGAGCTGGGTTACGGCGTAAGAGGCACCTAGCTGCTGCTTGACGAGCAACTGCTGCATGTCCATTTCCAGGTTGGGAGCCTCTTCGTGCTTCTCTGGGTAGCAAGCCACACCGCAGCAGAATTTTTCTCCCGGGTGCTTGATAGAAGTGCCGTCGGAGAAGAAACCGTCGTTAAACTGGTTCACCTGCTCCAGAAGGTCGGTGGCATGAGAATGACCGTTAGGGGTAGGAGTGAACTGGCGGTCTTCCTTCGCCTTGTCGCCTCGGAGCACAAGGATGTTGCTGATGCCCAGGAACTGGAGATCGAGCAATTCATATTCGATGTCTTCCTTCGACGCACCGCTACAGATGATGTGAGGGATGACAGGGATATCGTATTTGTTCTGGATGGCACCGGCGATGGCTACTGTGCCAGGGCGGCGGCGCACACGCTGACGAGTGAGGAGACCGTTTTCCAGTTCCTTATATACATACTCGCTGTGGTGTGTGGTTATGTTGATAAACCTTGGGTCGAATTCCTTGAGGCTGTCGATGGTGCGGAACAGCGCTGCTGTGCCATTACCCTTGAGTGGTGGCAGAACCTCGAACGAGAAGCCTCGTTTATCGCCCTGTTGATGTAAAAAATCTGCAATGTTCATATTACGTAATATCTATTTTCCCTTATTTGGTTGCAAATTTACAAAAAAAATGGGGGAAAACCGCACGTTATGCGTAATATTTATAGAGATTTTGCGTATATATAAGTAGATATAACCAGATTGTGGTGTTTTGATGATGCCATTTCGGGATTATTGAAGCTTAATTTGGCAAACAATGCAATATAAACAGATGTATCTGTTGCTTGCAATCAAACTACGCAATTCTAAAATAAATAAAAATTATATTTAACCTAAAGTAAAATGGAACAACAGCAAAAGGGCTCAAAGGCCTATTTGATTTCAATCGTGATGGTCGCCGTATTGGGCGGCTTGCTTTTCGGTTACGATACCGCTGTGATATCGGGAGCCGAGAAGGGTTTGCAGGCATTCTTCAAGGGTGCTGGGGATTTTGAATACACCGATGTGATGCACGGATTCACTTCTTCCAGTGCTTTGATCGGATGTATCATCGGTAGTTCACTTTCTGGTCTCTTCGCCAGCCGCTTTGGCAGAAAGCGATCGCTCATCTTTGCGGGCATCTGCTTCTTCCTATCGGCGTGGGGCTCTATGGAACCGGAGACTTACATCCTGCCGCAGGGAAAGCCAGACTGGACTCTCCTGGTGGTGTTCAACATCTATCGCGTGCTTGGCGGTATAGGTGTGGGTATGGCGTCTGCCATCTGTCCGATGTATATCGGCGAGGTGGCTCCTAGCAACATCCGCGGTATGCTGGTAAGCTGGAACCAGTTTGCCATCATCTTCGGTCAGCTGGTGGTTTACTTCGTCAACTTCATCATCATGGGCTCGCATGCCAATCCTATCTATGATGCTGCGGGTGCCATCGCCAACATGGTGGATGCGCAGTGGACCATTGAGACGGGCTGGAGATACATGTTTGGAAGTGAGTGTGTGCCAGCCGGCTTGTTCACCTTCCTCATCTGCTTTGTACCAGAGACTCCACGTTATCTCGTGATGGTGGGACAGGATGAGAAGGCATACGGCATTCTTGCTAAGATTAATGGTGCAGAGAAGGCGCGCGAGATTATCCACGACATCAAGAACACGGTGACCGTGAAGACTGAGAAACTGTTCTCTTACGGATTCATGTGTATCTTTGTGGGTGTAATGCTTTCTGTATTCCAGCAGGCTGTGGGAATCAATGCCGTGCTCTATTATGCGCCTCGTATTTTCCAGGATATGGGCATGGGTAACCCGATGGTTCAGACTGTGATTATGGGTATTGTGAATATCTCGTTCACGCTGGTTGCCGTGTTTACCGTAGAGAAGTTAGGTCGCAAGCCATTGCTTATCTTCGGTTCCATCGGTATGGCAGTGGGAGCACTGGGCGTAGCCCTCACCTTCGGTAATGAATCTTTGAGTACGGTTACGATGCTGAGCATCATGGTATATAGTGCCAGCTTCATGTTCTCATGGGGTCCGATTGCGTGGGTGCTCATTGCCGAGCTTTTCCCGAACACCATCCGTGGTGCAGCTGTGGCAATCGCCGTAGCCTTCCAGTGGATTTTCAACTTCATCGTCAGCTCTACCTTCGTGCCGATGTTCAATATGCACTTAACGCCGGGCGATGACTTCGGCCATTGGTTTACCTATGGTTTGTATGGAGCCATCTGTATCGTAGCCGCTATCTTCGTATGGAAGCTGGTTCCTGAGACCAAGGGTAAGAGCTTGGAGGATATGAGCAAGCTTTGGAAGAAAGATTAATTGAATTTCAGAAGAAAAATTGATGATAATCAGAAGATTATCTTTTGACTAGGATATAAAAAAGGGGCGCGATAGTCTATCTCGACTGTCGCGCCTTTATTTTAGTTTTCTCACTGAGTGATAAATTCAGAGCATATATTTGTAAGTTGTTTTATTTAAGAGAGTATTAACTATATATTTCTTTTAGAGTATTCTGTATCTTGTGAGAGATGTCTCTCTCTGGATAGAGTTTTCGTTTTCTCTATATTGAGAGTTTTCGTTTTCTTATTACTTGCCTGTCTTCTTCCAGGCATTGCGAATAACGAAAGTTACAGTTTGGTTAGTTTGGCTTGAACTGGTTGTCGAATTTTTGAGGTAGCCAGTCTTTGCGCCATCAACCCAAAGCTCACAAAAGGCGAATGGTAAGTACATTTGTCTTGGCTCCTTGAGTGAACACATACCATAAGGGTATTGGTAAGGAAGGAACTTTAACTGTACTTTATGACTTTTGTTGTCTGCTCCGTATGCTAAATTCATCTCAATATCTGTAGGCCATGCGTAGAGGGCAGCTACATCAGAGGTGCTGTTTGGAAGAACGAAGTATTTGCAAGTGATGGTTCTTGGAGCTTCCTTTGCGATGGCAGCAGATAAATCCTTTTCTGTGATGTGTTCTGCGAGCGCAGCTACTGGGAAGTTTGTGATACGCATAGTGCTATCATTGTTCATACTTACGTATACAGATGAATACACAGAGTCTGTCTGGTTGTTGACATTGGCATCGTTCTTTTTATCAAAGACAATGACCATGTCGTTGTAAGCTCCCATAGACATGGCTGCCTGATAGTTCTTCTGTGATTCTTGGCTCAATGCGCTGTAGTCATTGTCGCTATCAGTGTTACATGATGTCAAAGACAAGGCTGCCACGAAGGCTGCCAGAATAGAGAATAATGTAATCTTCTTCATTTTTTCTTATGATATTTATTTTTTCTTTTATTTCTTTCTTTGTCGAACAGTATTTGCAAGGATTTCTAAGCCCTGCCTTTTCAAGCACGGTTTCCCATGCTATTTCTATTAATAAACTCCCGAATTGCCGAAAACTTGCATATATTTTCGTTAAAAGCAGTTAAAATATAGAAGAATATCTGCAAGATACCACTTTTTTGTCGGATAATCTTGGCTGAAATGGTAGAAAGCACTACTTTTGTGATGCTATTTAAAATATCAGATAGAGTTATGGAAAGAAAAAGTAGAAAAATCAAGATGTGGATGCTGGCGGGATTGGTCGCCTTGATATCATCCTTTATGTTGTCTTCGTATGAATTGCCGGTTGCTCAGGCGGATGCTCCGGGACTGGAGATTCCGGTGATTCAGAAGAAGGCTGCGAATGGGAAGATTGCGAATGGGAAGATTGCGAATGGGAAGGCTGCGAATGGGAAGGCTTCTGGAACCATCAGGCGCCGATTCTCCTATACCGTATCTTATAACCACAATACCCGACAGCCGAATTGGGTGGCATGGACCTTGACCCGTGCCCATGCATCGGGAAAACTGAAGCGTGGCGATTTCGAAGATGACATGGATATGCCATCACCTAAGGGTACGAAGGCGGATTATTTCAACACGGGCTTCGATAGAGGTCACATGTGTCCGGCAGGCGATAACAAATGGAACCAGAAGGCGATGGATGAATGTTTTCTGATGACTAACATGTGTCCGCAGACTCATGCCCTGAATGCTGGTGTATGGAACAGCATCGAGCAGCAGTGCCGCACTTGGGCAAAGAAGTACGGCAAGGTATATATCGTTTGCGGACCTATCTTTCTGAACAAGCAGCATCGCAAGTTGGGCAAGAACAAGGTGGTGGTTCCCGATGCCTTCTTCAAGGTGATTCTCCGCACTGGAAAGAATCCTCAGGCAATCGGTTTTATCTGTAGAAATCAATCAGCCAAGGGACTCCAGAAGAAAGACTTCGTGAATTCAGTAGATGAAGTAGAGCGCATCACCGGCTACGATTTCTTCTCAAAACTTCCGGATAACGTAGAAAAGAAGATAGAGGCGAAAGCCGATTTATCCAATTGGTAAAAAAACTCCCGAAAAGTTTGGAGATTTAATCAAAACACCTTATCTTTGCACCAAAGATTCAAATATCTAAAAAACTTAGTATCAGTGTCAAAACAGATATAAAATAGCAATGAGTATGAAACAGGTAGAAGAAAGATATATCAGCTTGCTCACCGACTTCGGTTTCAAGCGTATTTTTGGAACGGCAATGAATAAGGATTTACTTATCTGCTTCCTCAACAGCTTGTTCAATGGAAGACAAGTTGTTAAGGATGTGAAGTATCTGAATCCTGAGAAAGTGGGCGACATCTATACCGATAGAAAAGCCATTTTCGACGTGTATTGTGAAGGAGAAAACGGCGAGAAGTTTATCGTGGAAATGCAGAATGCATACCAGACATACTTCAAGGACCGTGCCTTGTTCTATTCCACCTTCCCAATTCGTGAGCAGGCTCCAAAGGGTAATGAATGGGACTTCAAACTCAACCATATCTACACGGTAGCCCTGCTCAACTTCAACATGAACGAGGATGCTTTCAATAAGGAGGAAATCCGCCATCACGTGCAGCTATGCGATACTGCTACGCACAAGGTTTTTTACGATAAATTGGAGTTCATCTACGTGGAAATAGCCAAGTTCAACAAGTCGTTGGACGAGTTGGAAACGCTCTACGACAAGTGGCTCTATGCCCTAAAGAACCTCTACAAGCTTACCCAGCGTCCTAAGGCCTTATACGACAAAGTGTTTGACCGTCTCTTCGAAGAAGCCGAGATTGCGAGATTCACTCCGCAGGAGCAGCGGGAATATGAAGCTAGCAAGATGGCATATCGCGACATCAAGAATTCGATTGATACCGCTAAGCGAGAAGGAAAAGAAGAGGGACTTGCTGAAGGTATAGAGAAAGGTTTAGCTGAGGGAATGGAGAAGGGACTAGCCCAAGGAATGGAGAAGGGCTTAGCAGAAGGAATGGAGAAAGGTTTAGCCCAAGGAATGGAGAAGGGTATGAATCGGAAGGGACTGGAAATTGCAAAAAAAATGCTGGCAAAAGGCATGGATGAAACCTCCATTATGGAAATGACAGGTTTGAGCCAGGAGCAAATACGTTCTATTATGTAAGGACAAAAGTATGGTGCTTCGGCGGATTATAACCCTCTGTCAAAAAGTTCTAACCTATTTTTGCTCTGGGATTTTGCAGAGCGTCTAGAGAAAACAAAAGAGGATGCGTCACAGTTTTATGGTGCACCCTCTTTTGCTTTATTTTATCATGTATTTTATGTCATATAACCCAACAATTACTTCATGATTTTAAACGACAACTTACTGCTTTTTACGACATATACGCCAGAAGGAAGTTCGCCCATAATCTCACTAGCTGTTTTGTTACCGCTAATCTTTTTTAATACCTGACCAGCCATGTTATAAACAATAGCATGGTCAACTACGGTGTTAGCTTCTACGCCTTTAATACCGGTAGTGGCAGAAACTGTAAGTTGCGAAACTCTTTCAGAATATGTACTCAGTTTGTATCTACTATGTGCACACTCCGCTTCGTTCATCAAAATATCATAAGTACCAGGTGCAACATCTTCTCCAACCTCAAAAACTATATTAGCTACAATACCAGCTTCTTCTGTTGGAACACCAATGCTGTAGCAAAGAACAAAACGACCATTATCTGGTCTATCACCAGTTCTAAATGTGAAAACATATTCATCCTCTTCATCTCTCAACTTCACAACATCACCACGAGTTATCTTCTTGATGGTGACGCCCTTAGGTGGATAAACTGCAAACTGAAGACCAGAAGCAGTACCTGTCATTGTAACAGGAACAGTAATTGTCTGTCCAGGAGTAGCTGTAGCATCTGCAATCACCAAATCAGCAGTTCCTTGTGCCATAACTTTGCCACAAAGGCAAAGGAGCATCATAATGAGTGATAAAAACTTTCTATACATAATTTATATTTTTAAAATTGTTTTTTTGCTTATATTTATTCCTTATTTGCCTCAATTATCATGGTAGCGATAGTTGTAATATCCCCAACGGTGACCTCTCCATCTCCATTGGCATCAGCAGCTGCCTTATTGATGACCGTATCATCGTTGTCAATAAGATACTGTCCTAAAGATGTAATGTCTGAAACGGTAATGATGCCATCCTTATTCACATCACCAAGGATGCAATCAGCTACAGTAAACATACTATTGACAAAGTCAACCTTCTTTGATTCTGTTCCGAATGCCATCTCTTCCTTTTTAAGAATAACACCATATTCACCAGCCTCAATGTTTTCAGGTACATTCACCTCAACCTTAGCGATTTCAATATCGCCCTTTGGCATGGCTGTATTGGTTACAGAATAACAAAGGAAGAAGCGAGAACCGTCTTTTTTGTCAGAGGTCTTGAAAGTATAGATGTTTTCGTCATTTTCATCCAATCCTGAAATACCCTCTCCTCTTGAAATCTTCTTGATAGAGAAACCCTCTGGAAGTAACATGTTGAATTGGAATCCAGCAACATCTGTCTCGTGTTTCATTCTAATAGACAATGTGGCGTTCTTGCCAATAAACGCCTTTGTGTTCTCTACGTAAATCACGTCTTTAAACTGGTTTATGTCTGTAGCTTTTGCACCAACAACCTTTATCTTGCAATTGGCAACAAGATTGGTACCATCGTTAGTTGTAGCAGACACGACAGCCTCACCTTCAGAAACAGCAATAAGATTACCCATTTCATCTACCGTAACAACACTTGCATCCGTCGTATTCCATGTTACAGTCTTATTTTCTGCTGTTTCTGGTAAGACTGTGCACTGCAACTGGCTTTCATTACCCACTTCTAAAGTCAATTCCGCTGCTCCCATTGTAATACTTTCCACTATAGAACCTATAGCCTTGATGTTCATTTCTTGCCAACTAGATGTATTTCTGTAACGATTTACAGACTGCTTTGGAACCAATATAAATACATCCTTGGACACGTTAAAGCTACTCTCTAATTTTGCCGGTTCTGGATTGAGGATGGTTATACTTTTGAGCTTATCTCCTCTACCATTAAATACATAATTTCCAATGGAAATAACAGAAGCAGGGAAAACAACAGTCTCCAACTCAGGGCAATAGGAAAAAGCCCAATCGTATATTTTCTTTATCGTATTAGGAACCGTATATGTTTTGCCCTTACTATTAGGATATCGGAATAATACGGTTTTTGTTTTAGAACAAAGAACACCATCAATATCGCTATACACCGTATTTGCTTCATCTACCTTAATTTCTTTCAAGGCATAAATCCATTCAAAAGCATCCTTACCAATGTTTACCACAGAACTTGGCACAGAAACTGAAACAAGTGCTGTGTTATAGAATGCTCTTGAATCTATAACTTGCAAAGAGGATGGCAGGATAATATTTGATAGAACTTTACAGTTTTCAAAAGCTGAAGTTTTGATATACTTTAAATTTTCTCCCAAAGTTACAGATGTCAAAGCAGAGCATTCGCTAAATGCGCTTCTCTCAATTGTAGTAACTGACTTTCCTATTTTCACACTGTTAAGAGTACTGCAACTATTGAACGCATTTTCACCAATTTCTTTCACTCCATCAGAAATATCTACAACCGAAAAACCGCAACAAGCAAAGGCCCACCCCTTTATGGTTTCAAGACTATTTGGCATATCTATTTTAACTAGTTCTACGCAACCTTCAAAGGCATTATCTTCAATAACTTTCAAACAATTACCCAAAGAAACGGTTATCAGACCTCTGTACCCCTTGAAGGCATCTTTTCCAACATGTGTTATTGGATAATTAATGTTGTCATAGCCAATGCTGTCTGGAATGCTCACAGAATAAAGGTTGTTACCTACGCCACCGGTTACTGTAGCTTCCTTAGTCTCGGTATCAACTTGATACTTTAGGTCTCCAATCGAGGTGTCGATTTTCTCAGCACTTGCTGTCAGGACGGATAACATCAGAGTCGAGACAGCTAACATTCTCACAGTTAAATGTTTCATAAAATAAAAAATTGGGCGGAACTGCTCGTGACTTTTCTATCCACTAGGCATCGCCAAACGCCTCAACACGAAGAAAAGCACGAACAGTTCACGCCCAAAAAAGGACGTGAACCTCCGTCGTCTTGTTCTCTCGTGTTTGAATTTTGGCGATTTCAGTGGACGAGAAACAAGGACAAAGTCCAAGTATATTATATATGTCTTACCTCAAACTGCGACTGAGTCACAGATAAGGAATCATGTTTCCTAAGTTCGTTTACTATTCCGCTAAGTTAATAATTAATTTATAAGTTCTCTTTATACAGCTTTATTCTCTAGTAAGCCGACACAAGTGCTGCAAAACTCTAGCCTGCTCATTATTAAGTAACATAGAAGTATTTGCCTAAGAATCAGCAATATAAATGCTAATATCAGACGAATCCATCTTCTAAAACTACTTTTTTATTTGCAAATATAAACATTATCGTTGATATTTGCCATATTTTGTGTGGTATTTTGTGATTTTTTAACGGTGAGAATGGCATGTATGATTGGTATCTTAAAAATGAGGTCGCCATCACCTTATCTATTGATAGCTTAAAACCTTTTGTCTGTATGGCACTGCCGGATATGCGTTCGCCATTGGCGGATGACTATCCGCCAGTGCCGTATGTGTATCCGCCAGTGGCGGATAGAACTTTTGAGGGTAGGTAAAGGGAAATCTGTAGATGCGAAAGTAGGATTTTGTAAATGCGCAAGAAGTAGAATTTTGTAAATGCGCAATAAGAAATTGATAGAAACGAAAAAAGGACTCTCCTTAACGGAAAGTCCTTTTTCTGAGACTGTGACTCGCATGGGGCTCGAACCCATGACCCCAACATTAAAAGTGTTGTGCTCTACCAGCTGAGCTAGCGAGTCAATCTCCAACCTTTGATTTCAAAAGCGAGTGCAAAGGTACGACTATTTTTTGGAATAACCAAATATTTAGCCGTTTTTTTGCTTATTTTCTTCAATTTTATCTGGAATCAGCGGTTTTTCAGCCATTTCTTCCTCATATTGCGGCTTTTCTCGCGTTACGTATCGCTGCCAGTAGGCAATGAGGAGCGTGGTGAGAGGAAGTGCTACAATCAGACCGATGAAGCCCAATAAGGCACCCCAAACGGAAAGACTCAAGAGCAGGATGGCTGGGTTCAACCCCATCGCCTTGCCCATAATCTTAGGCGTTACCACCATATCTGTGATTACCTGAACCACACAGAATACCAGAAATGCCAATCCGAAGACTACCCAGAAGTTCTGTCCTGTATCCGCCGCCTTCAGCATGGCGAGGAACGCCGTAGGGATGAGGGCGAAGGTATGAAGATAAGGTACCAGATTCATGATGCCGATCAGAATGCCCAAACCTATCGCCATCGGGAAACCGATGATGGTGAAACCGATGCAGAACATGATACCCATGCAGAGCGACACCATTCCCTGACCTCGGATATAGTTGTTCAGCTCCCTTTCCACATCTTTCATCAGTGCATGCCAGAACGGGCGGTTCTTCTTCGGGAAGATGCGCACCCAGTTGGCTGTCAGCGTCTCGTAATCGAGCAGTATGAAGAACATATATAATAAGGTAATCATCGAGGCAACGATACTCATGATAATGGTAGCCGTCTGACTCACCACCGAGAAAACCTTCGGCATCGTGGACTTAAGGGCATCGCTGAAGTCCTTGCTCTTCAGGAAATGCTCTATGGTGGACTGGTTGGCCTGCAGCCATTCCTTGATGAGAGCTGTCAGGTTGTTGGTGTGGGTAGTCTGGTGCACCCATTTGGTCAGGACGATTCCCAGCTTGTCAAACTGGTCGATCATCGGCGGGATAATCAGCCAGATAACTCCGCCCACCACGGCAATGGCCGCTCCCATCGCCAGGATGATGGAAAGTGCACGAACCTTGACATGGAGTTTGTTTTCGATAAACTTCACGACGGGGTAGAGCAGGTAAGCGAAAAACCATGCTATAAAGAAAGGTAGCAATACCTCACTCAGATAATTGGTGATGTAAAGCACCGCTAATACGAGGACGACGATACCCGCCCAGCGTATGAACTTATCGAATGTAATCTCCTTGCTCATATCTTCTCACTTCTTATAATTCATTATGGATAGCCTTCTGGTAGCAATCTCTGCAGAGTGGCTCGTACTCATCCTTCTCGCCGAGAAGCACACGCTTGTCGTTCTTCACCAGGCGGTGGCTCACATAAGCCAGGGCACCGCACTTCACGCAGATGGCATGCACCTTGGTCACCTCGTCGGCGATGGCACAGAGAGCCGGAATCGGACCGAAGGGGTTTCCCTTGAAGTCCATGTCGAGACCCGCCACGATGACGCGTACGCCACGGTTGGCGAGTTCATTGCAGACCTCCACCAAGCCATTGTCCAGGAACTGGGCCTCGTCGATACCGACCACGTCGATGTCGGAAGCCAACAAGAGTATCGATCCAGAAGATTCAATCGGAGTCGACCGGATGGAGTTCTGGTCGTGGCTCACTACATTGTCTTCGGAGTAACGAGTATCAATCGCCGGTTTGAAGATTTCCACCTTCTGCTTGGCGAAGCTAGCTCGCTTCATTCTTCGGATCAATTCCTCGGTTTTTCCGGAGAACATCGATCCGCACACCACTTCAATTCTGCCGGGACGGTGTGCCTCCCCATATAGTAATTCTGTCATTTCGGGGGCAAAATTACTAATAAGGTTTTAAAAAATGCAAAGATACGCAGTTTTTTTTTGCTATGAAAGATTAATTAACTACATTTGTACCCACTTA
>ERZ869991.165-NODE-165-length-21123-cov-5.437138_pt1 | contig 21123 bp, 14 predicted proteins | sample MGYA00520862_ERZ869991 | MGnify/ENA primary metagenome ERZ869991 (study PRJEB32232, sample SAMN07284978) | human gut metagenome | biome: human-associated habitat; material: feces | host: Homo sapiens | place: Tanzania | collected 2014-08-11 ...
ATATTTTTTACGACTTCGAATCAAGAACTTGCCTACTTTCATCAAGAAACTTGCCTACTTACCAATAGAAAGTTGCCAACTTTCTGTTTTTCTTTCTCAAATATTTTGCAACAATAAAATATTACACTCAATTTGCAATGTCCATCCCATTGCTGAAAAGCCTGAAAGGGTTGAGGTGGGACAGACATACATATAAATAAAGGCGTAACTGTACGCTTTGGTTTTGACACATTAGTAAATCTCCATCTCACTCCAACACATCATCATTCATCAGGAAACGGAACAGGCTCATGAAGACATAGCCGTTGTCATCGGTATATGTGGCGATGTCGTCTCCAAAGATAATTATCTTTCGGAGAGAGTCGTCGACTTTCTTCAGTGACAAATCTCTAAATATTAATCACAAAACTTGCTTTTTAGAATAAAAAGTCTTACTTTTGTCCAATCGAATGGATAAAAATAACAATATATTATCCAATACATTGGACAATACATATACATTTTTATCCAATGCATTGAACAAAAAAGCAGTTTTATGAACAAGACTATATTAGAAAAAGTAATGCTCGACAACCAGAAAGAGGTTGAAGAGCAAGAAGTTACACCAAGAGACTTCTCTCTTGACGGGTTTGACCGCTACGTGATTGTTGGTATAAGAAGGGCAGGAAAATCATATTTGCTGTATCAACGAATACAACAGCTTTTGAAAGAGGGACACAAATGGGACGAGATGCTTTATCTTAATTTTGAAGATGAGCGTTTGGAAGGTTTCTCAACCCAAGACTTCAACATGATTTTAGAGGCGCACATGGAAATGTATGGCAAACGGCCGATGCTCTTTCTGGATGAAGTGCAAAACATTGCCGGTTGGGAAAAATTTGCCAGACGACTTGCTGATGCGAAATATAAGGTTATAATAACAGGAAGCAACGCAAAAATGCTCAGCACTGACATACAGACGACTCTTGGAGGAAGATACATACCAATATACGTATATCCATATAGTTTCAAGGAATTTCTGGAAGTCACTCACGTGGCTTACGACAGACTGTCTATCCTCTCAACCGAGGGGAAAGCAAAAGTGGTGAACCGGATGAACGACTATATCCATAACGGGGGATTTCCAGAAGGAGCATTGATGAAAGTAAAGCGCGACTATTTGATGAGTGTATACCAAAAGATTTATCTTGGAGACATCGCTGCAAGGAACAATGTTACAAATGTTTTCGGTCTGAAGGTAATGATAAAGAAAATTGCCGAAAGCGTGAAACAGCCGATTTCATTCAACAGAATAGCCAACATAATATCAACTACGGGAACAAAGCTGAGCACAACATCGGCTGTAAAATATATGGGCTATCTGGAGGAGGCATGGCTTATCAACAGAGTAACAAACATTGCATCGAAACTGGCAGACAAAGAGGGCAATGCCAAATATTATTTCACGGACAATGGCATTCTGAATCTTTTCCTTATAGACGCAGAAACATCACTGCTTGAAAATCTGGTGGCAATATATCTGACAAGAAAATATGGCAGAGAAGATGCCGTATTCTTCTATAATAAGGGCATAGAGGTGGATTTCTATATCCCTGAGGATGAAACAGCCATACAAGTATCCTATTCCCTAAAAGATGAAGAAACGAGAATTCGCGAGGTCAAAGCTCTGAAATCCTTGCAAAAGGTGTTGCCGTGCAAGAATTTATTTATAATAACATATGATGACGAGGACAATTGGAATTTGGCAGACGATAATATAACAGTAATGCCTGTATGGAAATGGACACTGTATTAAAAAGGTTCTTCTGTTAAATGCTTATGCCCTTGTATTGTAAAAACGCATAGCTTTAATGTGAAGAACCCTAAATTTCGAATAATACAGCACTCCAATCCGAAATTTACTGCAAATTTACAGTAAATTTCGGATAACCTCTGCCACGTGGTTCCTTTTTACCTTGTCCTTTCCCCTCTTCAGGAAAAGCAAGAGACGGACAGTGTCGCCCACTTTCAAGCTCTTGCGCAGCTCATCGTCCTTTACGTTTACGAGCGAGGCAAAGCCCTCTGCCGTTACGATTCCTTCTGGAGTTTCCGGTAGCGGCGACGTGATGCGGTAGCGAAGATAGCCGTCAGTGGGGTTTACGTAGGTTACAACGGCCTGGAAAGTGCCAAAGGCTGTCAATCCATCGGCATGAGGCATAACGTTGATTACAGCGGCGCTTTTAAATTTGTCTTCGGCAGGAATGATAGGCGCGAATGTTACGAAGTCGCCAGTCTTTATCATCATCTGCGGCTTCTCTGCCACGAAATGGCGCGACAGGGCATCGTAGATATGATAATGCCCGTGGCTCTCGTCCACGCCATCCACATAGCCCGCCATCGTTGGGAACACCTCCCCTACCCCTTTCTTCGACAACACGACCTCAACGGCACGCTCGTTGCCCTGTTTTGATTTCCTCAGGGATACATCATACAGTCTGCCCTGTATCTCCCACGGCTTGCAGGGAAAGAGATGACCGTCGGCAGCAAGTTCCATGCCGTCGGCAGCCACAAGTTTAACGAAATATCGTCTTTTTCCATTAACCTGACTCTCGAACACCTTTACGGCAAACATCGACCGTATGCCGTCAGCCACTTCCCGTTGCTCATCCTGATGATGAAGCAGATACGACTGCAGCCGCCTATCCACTTTCTCTTTCAGCGAGAGATACGTTCTGCCGTCCTTTCCCGTCTGCCGCTGTCGGTCTTCATCCCTTAGATTTTTGTCGTATCCCCACAAATCCAGGAACTGCGGGAAGCGGAAATCCGGATATGCGTCACTTATCTTGACAGCCATGCTGAGCATACACGAATGTATAAGCGACGGTTTTTCTACAGGTATCTTCATATACGCAGCCAACAGAGTGCGTACCTGTTGCGATCCCATCTCCTTATAATTCTTCTGGAGATAATGGAAGATATACCAAGCGGTATCCATAGGGTGAGAAGCGGCCGTTTCGAGGGCGGCGAGAAGTTCGTCAAAAGAATCAAAGGGCTGACGGTCATTCATAATATATAAGATTTAAGCGTTATTATAGATGTTTGCAAATATACACATTTTCCTCACTTCTGCAAACAACAAGATACAAAAACATGTTCATTGCGAATGAAAAAAGTTTTTAATATTCCATTAGCATAGCCGTAAAGCCGTTGTAACAGGTTCGTAACCCTACACCTCTACCTTTGCACCCGTAATCAAGATAACAACAGAAGTTTTAAGTTTTTATGAAATCAAGAAAATTATTCGCATCAGCGTTTGTCATAGCCATGACAGCCGTAGCGACCAGTGCAGCGGAAGTAACGGAGAGTCCGGAAATGGGTAATATCCGCGGACGAATTACAGACACAGACAAACAGGTGTTGCCTGGTGCCACGGTGATGATCGAGGACCTGCACACGGGAGTGACAAGTGATATCAACGGTTATTACTCCTTGCCCAATCTGAAGCCAGGCACATACAAGGTGAAAATCACCTATGTCGGTTACTCGCCAAAGACTTACACCATAAAGGTGGGCAAGAAGAGCGTGGAGCAGAACATCACGCTCGATGCGGGTAAGGAACTCAACGAGGTTGTTGTAACCGGTGCTTTCTATGGCCAGCGCAAAGCGATGCAGATGCAGAAGGAGAGTATGGGAGTAACCAACGTGGTTTCTGCCGACCAAGTGGGAAAATTCCCGGATACCAACATCGGCGACGCCCTGAAGAGAATCAACGGCGTAAACGTGCAATATGACCAGGGGGAGGCACGATTCGGACAGGTTCGCGGCACTTCTGCCGACCTCACTTCAGTTACGGTGAACGGCAACAGAATGCCGTCTGCCGAAGGCGACACACGAAACGTGCAGCTCGACCTAATCCCTTCTGACATGATACAGACTATCGAACTGAACAAGGTGGTTACATCCGACATGGACGGTGATGCCATTGGCGGAGAGATAAACCTCGTAACGAAGAACACGCCAAGCCATAGGGTGCTCAACTTCAATGTGGGGTCAGGGTTCTCGTGGATAAGCCAGAAACCGGAGTGGGACCTCGGTGCAACATGGGGCCAACGGTTTTTCAACGACAAGCTGGGAGTGATGGCTGCCGCCTCTTACCAGTATATGCCTGGAGGATCGGACAATACGGAATTTGAATACGAGGAGAATGACAAGAAGGAACTGGAACTGAAGGAGGCCCAGGTCAGACAATATTATGTAACCCGCGAACGACAGAGCTACTCGCTCGCTCTCGACTATATTTTCAACCCACAGCACAAAATATCATTCAAAGGTATATACAACCGCCGCAGCGACTGGGAGAACCGCTATCGCATTTCATACAAGAAGCTGAACAGCAAAGTCTCTAAGCAGTCGGTCGTACTGCAAACCAAAGCCGGCTCCGACGACAACAAGGATGCCCGACTGGAACTGCAGCAGACAATGGACTTCACTCTCGACGGCGAACACTATTTCGGAAATCTGAAAGTGGACTGGGCCGGCAGCTATTCGCGTGCCACTGAGGAAAGACCTAATGAACGCTACGCCGCATACTCACTGAAGGGCATAGACCTTGGAAGCGACTTTGCAGATGTGGGCGGAAAACAGCCTTATTACACGAAGCAGTTGCCAGCGCTCGACGACAAGAACTGGAAGCTGAGCGAACTAAACAACGCCAACCAGGATATCGTGGAGAATGAATGGAAGGGAAGACTGAATTTCACACTGCCAATCACGACCGGACTATATGGAAACACACTGAAATTCGGAGCTAAACTAACCGCCAAAGACAAGAAACGCACGAAGTCGTATTTCGACTACGACCCCGAAGAAGTGCTCGGCAACAACTGGCGCGACAACACATCGCTGCAGATCCGCAACGGATTCATGCCGGGAAGCCAATATCCCGAACACTCGCCGTTTATCACCAAGCAGACACTCGGCGACATAGACTTCTCAAAATACAAAGGAGAGGAAAACTATGAGGAAGAGGCTGGCAACTACAAAATTAATGAGCGTATCACAGCCGGCTATCTGCGCTTCGACCAAAAAATAGGTAAAAAGCTCTCGGCAACAGTTGGTCTGCGCCTTGAGCGCACCGACCTGAAGACGAGCGGATACAACGTGAACGTACCCGAGGAAGGCAACGCCACGATGACTCCTACGGGCGAATATAAAAGCCACTATACAGACTTGCTGCCAAGTTTGTTGCTGAAATACAAGTATACGAAGGACGGTAGCGTGAGAGCATCGGTAACAAAAACCATCTCGCGCCCGAAATACTCTGCCCTCATCGCCAACAAAACATTCAACACTGCCGATCTCGAGGCAACCATCGGCGACCCGAACACAAAACCGGCCAAGGCAATAAACGTAGACCTCTCCGTTGACCACTTCTTCAAGAACGTGGGACTGGTGAGTCTCGGCCTCTTCTACAAAGACATCAAAAACGTGAATGTGGAGTGGGCGTCCAACAAATATCTCGGCAAAGACCTTGGACTTGAGGGGAAATATGCCAACGAAGCCTTCGAGGTTACCCAAAACATCAATGCCTATGATGCAAGCGTGTTCGGAGTGGAAGCGGCCTACCAGCGTGATTTCGGCTTTATATCCCCATCGCTTAAATGTATCGGTTTCTACGGCAACTACACTTATACCCACAGCAAGACTCGCAACTTCAACGAGCGTCTGGGCATAGAAAGCGGCGACGACGTGAAAGTAGCCGGTTCGCCGGAACACACGGCAAATGCCTCGCTCTTCTTCGAGAAATTCGGATTGAGTCTGCGCCTGTCATACAACTTTGCCTCTTCGTTTATCGACCAGATGAGCACGAGCCGTGCCCTCGACCGCTATTACGACAGCGTGAACTATCTCGACCTCAACGCAAGCTATACATGGGGCAAGAAAACGAAGTTCACGGTATATGCCAACGCCAACAACCTACTCAATCAGCCGCTTCGCTACTATCAGGGTACGAAAGACCGCACGATGCAAGTGGAATACTACGGCGTGAAGGTAAATGCAGGAATTAAAGTGAATTTATAATTTTATTAATACCCAAAGGCTCGCAATAGCTCTCTTGGAAAAAAAAAAAACAGAAATGAAAAGATTATTAAAGAATATTGCCGTTGCTGCCGCTGCAATGATTGTGGCTGTAGCTTCGGGCAAGGCGCAAACGCCGACAGAGTGGAAAGCACTGAAAGGTGATATAAACATGTATATGGCAAACGACATTGGCCGCAACGGATACTACGATCAAAAAACCATCGCTGAACTCATGGGGCGTATGGCTGAAACGATAAAGCCGGAATGTGTTGTGGCACCCGGCGACGTGCACCACTTCAACGGCGTGGCATCAGTCAACGACCCGCTGTGGATGACCAACTTCGAGCTTATCTACTCCCACCCGGAACTGATGCTCGACTGGTTTCCCGTCTGCGGCAACCACGAATACCGCGGCAGTACTCAGGCTGTACTCGACTACTCAAAGGTGAGCCGTCGCTGGATGATGCCTTCAAAATACTACACTAAGGTATTTGACAGCCACGGCACGACTCTGCGCATAGTATGGCTCGACACCACGCCACTAATCGACAAATACCGCAACAATCCGGCTGTATATCCCGATGCCAGCAAAGAAGACATGCAGAAGCAACTCTCCTGGCTCGACGAAACGCTGCGTCAGGCAAAGGAAGACTGGATTATCGTAGTGGGCCATCATCCGGTCTATGCCGAGACGAGCAAGAGCGAAGATGAGCGCACCGATATGCAGAAACGCGTAATGCCAATCTTGCACAAATACAAAAACGTGGCTATCTATGCATGCGGGCACATCCACAACTTCCAGCATATCAGGAAGAATGGCGACCCTATAGACTATGTGGTTAATTCTGCCGGAGCTCAGAGTCGCAAGGTGAAGCCAATAGATGGAACGCTGTTCTGCTCTCCCGAAACTGGTTTCTCGGTCATTGCAGCCTCGAAAAAAAGGCTCTGCATGTATATGATAGACAAGACCGGAAAGGTGCTCCACACGGTAGAGAAGACTAAATAATGAAGACAACGTTCGTGCCGAACATATAAGAAAATCCCTCAAGGCAATGCTGCCTCGAGGGATTTCTACTTTTTATTCCCGGATTATGAGTTTATTTAGTAGTGATAAGCATCACTCCCTGTTTGCCTTCGGCATTATATTTCTTCATAGTCTCGGCATCCTTCTTCACGTCGATCTTCTCGATGTCGTCAGGCTTTATGCCGTTGATATTCTCGGTAACCTTACCGTTTATAACTACCACAAAGTCTTTGTTTGAGAACATCTCCGTCTTCTGCGACACAATCTTGCCCTTCGGCATCTTGTCGGCATTGCCGTTCAGGTCAATGGTTCTTACAGACTTTATCTTCTTGCCCTTACTATCGGTATTGAAAGCCTTGTCATTCAGGTCAATGGTCTTGACAGACTTTATAGTTTTCCCTGCGCTCTCGGTGCTGAAAGTTATCGGCAAAGTGTATTTCACGTCTACCGCCTTACCGTTTTTCGTGCCCGGCACCCATTTCGGCATACCGTTGATTACCCGCAGAGCTTCCTTGTCGAATGCTTCACCCTGACTTTTCGCGATTTTGACATCAGTAATACTACCGTCTTTTGCAATGGTGAACGTGGTAACGACACGAACTCTGATATCTTTATTCTCCTCCGACTTAGGGAATTTTATGTTCTTTGCCAGATATTCAAATAATGCCGCCTGTCCGCCGGGGTACTCAGGGAAGGTTTCTTGAGCACATGCTGCGTACTTGCCTTTCACCGACTTTGCTTCCACATCTGTCGTGTCTTTCAGAACAGCAGCATTAGAAGCGGACTCAGCCTTAGCCGGAGCATCAGCTACAATCTTCTCCACTGTTTTGACTACAGGACTCTCGCTCACTGATACCAGCGCCTCGCTTTCCTGCTCCACTCTCTCGCTCAGGTTTTCTACTCTCTCGCTTGCGAATGCAGCCACCGCAACGGCTGCAAGCGGAATGACAAAGGCTACCTTAGCCTTCTGCATCGGATTGGTTCTTTTGATTTTCATCATGGTTATTCGTTTTTTTAGTGAATTATGATTTAGATTGTTAGCCATCGAGAACAGTCGCTCGCCGACGGCTTTTCTTATTAACAACATCTGATAACGGGTGGCATCCACTCCCGACTGTAACACAGCCTCATCTGCCTCATACTCATGCACAGTCTGCAATTCCCTCTTCAGCAGCCATGCAGCAGGGTTGAACCACTGAAACACGATAATGATATTACATATAGCCACATCCACAGAGTGTCTGCGCCGGATATGCGCCATCTCGTGAAGCACTATCTCCCTCCGGTTTTCCAACCAGTCCTTTTCGCTCATTATGATGCAGCGGAACCAACTGAACGGAGAGATATCGCCTTGCAAGGTATAAATTCTTACTCCCCCATTGCTTTCCACGCATTTGGCATGGCGAATCAACCGGAAGAGACTGCATACAGACAATACCGTTCTGCCAACGAACAGCACTACGCCAAGCAGATATACTATGAGCAATATTTGCATGAGCGTCAGTCCGCCTTCAGCTTCGCCAGAATCCTCAACAGTCTGCGCCACTATACCCTCAAGCACCACCGTCCCTTGGTTTATTCCCGCTGAAGAGTCGAGCGACAGATGTATCAGCGGCAGCACCAGCGAAAGCAGCATCATCGAGAGAATGGCAAAGCGGTTGAACGTATGAAACGTGTCGCGGCTCATCAGCAACTTGTGGAAGAGATAGAACAGCGACAGGCATACTGCCACCTTGACTGAATATATAAAGAAAAATCCCAACATGATATAATGCGTTTATCGGTCTATCAATCAAGATATTTATCGGGCGACGTTATTATTTGTCGAGCGACGCAATCAGTTCCTTCAACTCGTCAACGGATATCTTCTCCTCCTTTACGAGAGCCGACACCGCACTCTTGTAAGAACGGCCAAAGAATTTGTCGATTACGGAGTTCAATGCCTTGCGCTTATATTGTTCCCTCGTAATCTTTGCAAAATACTGGAAGCAGCGTGCCGTCAATGCCCTATGTCCCAAAAAACCTTTATCCTCGAGAATATGAACGAGGGTGGAAAGAGTATTTACATGTGGCTTTGGCTCATCATAACACTCTCGCAACTCGCGTATCAGCATGTCGCCCCGTTCCCAATAATGGTTCATTATCTCTTCTTCCTTGTTAGTCAGTGTATTCATTTCCTTGCTGTTTTAACGTATCATTTATTCATTCACGCCGCAAAGTAACTAAATATTTTAGTTATAAACAAGAAAAGCAAGGTTAATAAAACTAAAACACTTAGTTAATTAACTAATCATCTTAGTTATATATAGCATTCACCTTATAAATAAAGGAACAAGTTTCCTTCTGTCGTTATAATCTTCCCCTCCCCCGCCTCCCCCTCCGGGGGCGGAGCAGTTACCTTTAAAATTCATAGACAACATTGACATTTTAAGAACAGGTTTACTTTTCCTATCCTAATCAAAAGAAGACAATAGCCTTTTCAAAAGCAAGAGTAACTGCTCCACTCCTCGAGTATGAAGTATAACTCAAGTCTTGTTTGCCATATCTTGAAGGAGCGGATAAGCCTAAAGAAGGTGTTGTAACTACCGTTAAAAACATTTTTAACTACCGTTACAAACACTTTTAACTACCGTTGAAAATACTTTTAACGACCGTTACAACACCTGCATCAGGGTTAAACGCTCCTTTTTTATGCCTGAAATTCTGTTGCCAGCATCGTCAAACTCGCCGGTTATGGCAGTTTGCGCACAATCTGTGTTTGTCATCCATTGATGCCATAACCGACAACACGGCAGCAAATACCAATCAAGGCATATATACTTTACAGGGAATAAGAATTGCCGACAGCAAGACGCAGCTTGATAAATTGCCCTCTGGCATTTATATTATTGACGGAAAGAAAGTTTCTGTGAAGTAACGCTAATTTCAACTTAAAACAATGGCAACATCCTATTCTCTTAGAGATAGAATGTTGCCGTTTTTTTATAATAAAAAGATGTATTTCTTGGTATTTAGCGGATAATGATGTAAGTTTGCATTGCTTATGACAATATAAACAAATCTCATTAATGCCAAGATATATACATTTTATTATAGTAATATTCCTTTCGCTCATCGCCACCACATCAAAGGGGGCACAGGCTTCCTACAGTCTGTCGGAATACGAGCGGTGGGCAAAGCTCTCCACCGATTCGCTGATGAACCGCGGCAGGGAATACCTCGTCAGCGGCGACAAGCCAGACTCGGCACTCATCTGCTACACCATCGTAACTTCGAGATACAAGAGCGGAAAGGCTTCGCGGCAGGAGCTATACCAGTATGCCAAGGCTCTGAACAACATGGGATTTCTCTTTGCCGGACATTATCTGGACTATGAGAAAGCATACTCGTATCTCACGCAGTCGCTGAAACTGTCGCAGGATAATCGCTTCAGCGACAATCTGCCATACGTCTACCTCAATCTTGCCGCCGTTTACGAGAACCGCAAGTCGGTGTTCGGCATCAGCGACCCTAAGCACGACGCCCTGAAGAACATGCGTCTCGCCTTCAAGAGTGCAACGAAGGAGAAGGAGTGGACCGTGGCATACACCTGTTTCACAAACCTGTTGAATATGGTGGCAGAGGACAATACCCTGCATGGCATCCAGAATGAGATAAGGATATTTAAGTCTATCCTCTCGAAACACCCTACCCCAATGGGGAAGTTTGCCATGGCATTGCTCTTATATCAAAAAGCATATTACAAGGGAGACTACGGAATAGCCCTATACCAGGCCTTGCAGATGAAGACCTTGGCGGCGGATATTCCCGACATCGGTATGGAATGCGAGCTGAGCGCACGCTGGAAAATAGCTAAGGCTCTTGCCGGAATGGGCGATTTCAAGATGGCGGAGACAACTTATGGGCATATAGCCGACTTTATCCATGAGAAGAATATGGACGACGAGATGGTGAATCTCTACGAGGCTTACAAGGAGTTGTATCAGCAGATGGGCGACAAGGAGAAGGCAAGGCAGTATGACTATCTGTATCTGAAGGAGAAAGACAACCTTTTTCACCGCAGCAACGTGGAAAAGATGGAGCGCTCCCACTTCGTGAGCGAGATTAACAGCGTGAACGAGCAGATGGAACAACTGAACGCCAAGCGCCGCAATCTGTGGATAACCCTTGTCATCGTCATCCTGTTCTGTGTCGTTATCGCCGTGGCATTGGTCATTATCATCAGAGGATTCTTCAGACAAAAGGCTTACATAAAGATTCTGTATGAAAAGAATTTGGCTCTCGCCAAGGCTGAAAAGCCAAAAGAAAAGAAAGCATCAACCCTTGACGAAGACCGCATTAGCGAACTTTGCGACAAGATAGACCGGGCACTGCTCGACAATTCGCTCATCTGTTCGCCGGATTTCTCACTGCAACAGCTTGCCGAACACATTGGGTCGAACTACAAGTATGTGTCGCAGGTAATCAACGACAGATACCAGAAAAACTTCCGTCTGCTCGTAAACGAGGCAAGAGTAAAGGAGGCTTGTCGCAGACTTGGCGACCCGGAGCACTACGGCAACCTCACGATAGAGGCAATATCAACAGGGTTGGGGTTCAAGTCAAGGTCGAATTTCGCCGTTACGTTCAAGAAAATAACAGGTATATCGCCCTCCGACTTCCAGAAGATGGCAAAGGAATAACACTTACATAACGTAACAGATAAGGCATAAAAGCTTGCATAAAACATTCAAAATGCAAGTTTTTATGCCTTATCTTGTTCTTATTCATGTTTTAGAACGACCATAAGTCTTTTTATCATCTTGTTTTTCTTTCATTTTAATATCTTTGCCACATCCAAAACACAAACAAGAATATTAACTAACACCATTGTATTATGAAAAATGGATTACACCTATTATGGGCATCGCTGCTGATAGGCACGATGAATGTTTCGGCAAACCCGATCGACGTGGCACAGGCTCAAAGCATAGCCAAGAGGTTCTGCTCAGAGGCTGTAGTGAAAAAACAGATGCGCAAGGCACCGGCAAATGCAAAGATGAAACTCGTCTACAAGTCGCACGGCAAGAAAGCGGGCAACAATCTGCTGTATGCTTTCGACCGCGGCACGGCAAGCGGTTTCGTTGTCGTTGCCGGAGACGACCGTGCTCCGCAGATATTGGGATATACCGATACCGGTTCCTTCGACATCAACAATATGCCGGAAAACATGCGATGGTGGATTCAGCAATACGAGCAGCAGATGCGCTATCTGCAAGACAACCCGAAGGCAAGGCTGACGGCGCCGAAAAGAAACGTGACTGTCGTGGCACCATTGCTCGGCGAGATAGAATGGAACCAGGAGAGTCCTTACAATGCCAACTGCCCGTATATGTCGTATTACGACGAGGACGATGAGGAGACTGTGAGCGGAAAGGCTCCAACGGGGTGCGTGGCAACGGCTCTCGCCCAGGTGATGCGCTACCATAAATGGCCGACAGAGAGTAAAGGCAGTATTTTGTATACTACCAACACTTTGAAACAGGACATCACGGCAGACCTTAACGCTACATACGACTGGGACCTGATGTTGCCAACCTACACCGGAGTAACGGCAACCGACGAGCAGAAGGCTGAAGTGGCAAAACTCATGTACAACCTCGGAGCGGCTCTACAGAGCGACTACACTCCTTCTGGAACAGGAGCCACAGACGTTGACGTGGTGCCGACACTCGTAAAATACTTCAACTACGACACGGGAGCTCACTACGTGCAGCGCGACTACACGGCTGTAAACCTTTATGAACAGGGACTCATCAATGAGATTGAAGCCGGCAGACCGGTGCCTTACGGTGGTGTGACAAAGAAGAACGAAGGACACTTCTTCGTGCTCGACGGCATCAACGAAGACGGATATTATCATATCAACTGGGGATGGGGCGGACTGTCTAACGGATACTTCCTCATATCATCCCTCGACCCGGATGCTCAGGGAGTAGGCGGATCAACCTCCACTTATACGGCTTTCAAATACCACCAGCTCTATATCTCCGGACTGCAGAAGCCTCAGGATGGTTCAAAGACGGACTGGGGCATCATGGCAGACAATATCTCGAAAATAAACGACACCTATGCCAAGGGCGACGAGATAAAAGCTATTATATATGACGCCTACAACATCTCCTGCACCTACGACACACTGAAGTGCAAGCTCTATTGGGACATCTATGATGCTGAGGGAAAGATTGTTGAAAAGAACTTCATCAAGAACGATACGCTCGCTCTAAACTATGGTTTCGACAAGCTCACTACAAGCTTCAAAATTCCAGCCGACATCGCTGACGGCGAATACACCGCAAAACTCGACTTCACTCAGGCTGACGATGACTACACGGCTGTTTATAATGTGGCTATGAAGAATGGAGCCAACAAATACTATAAGATAAAGGTGGAGGGCGACGAAGTGAACGTGTCTACCGTAGCCGGCTTGAAGCTAAGCATCGAAAGCGTTACACCGGAAAAACTGAAGGCTGGCGAGACTTCCGACCTCAAGGTTACGTTCAAGAACTCTGGCGAAGACTATGTGGGCGACTTCAACTTCTTCCTCTATGTAAACGGCAAGAAGAATGTATATCCAAACTATACCAGTCCGCAGCGCATCGTGTCTATCCCGGCAAACAGTACCGTTACTCTCACATTCAGCGAGAATATCCCGTCAGAACTCGTAAGCGACGATGACTATGTGCTTCAGTTCTACTATTACACCACAGACGAAGACGGATACACCGACAAGAACAAAGCCGGCAACACAAAGATTGGTGTAGACGGTGCTGCAAAGCCTGCTGCCCTCTATATCCTTGACGATGTACAGGTGGTTAACGAGACCGACGGCACTGTTCCGATGGATGATATCCAACTGGGTGTGAACTTCGAGAACGAGGGTGCAGAATACAATGCTCCTTTCAAGGTGAAGGCTACTAATGATGATGACTGGGACTTCGAAGACTCGTTCACAACGGAGCCTATCACGGTGCCTGCCGACAGCAAGGGTAAATATGTTATCCTAAAGGGTGCGCTCACGAAAGTAGAGGAAGGCAAGACTTATGAACTCTGCATCTATACAAATGATGACGAGTTTGTCGACCCGTCTTACAGCAACGGCGTGGATGTAACAATAGCCGCAAAGACTTCGGCAATCAACATGACTGTAGTAGGAAAAGGAATAATTTTCAGCAATAACACAGTCAGTGCAGCCAATGCCTCTCAGATTTCGCTCTACGACATCAACGGTTCGCTCATCAACACTGTGGACGGTAGCAAGCTTTCAACAGAAGGCATCAGCAAGGGATGTTATCTCGTAAGAGTAAACGGCGAGAACGGCACGGAAGTAAAGAAGATTATTGTGAAATAATATACTGCTTATAATGTAAATTAAGTTTTTCTCTTTAAAAAAAACGATTAAGCGAGTGCAATGAAAACTTGTTTTCAAATTGCCGAGCGGAAGTTTTTTATGTAAAAATGATGCAGGAGGAGACTGGAAATAAATGTTCCTATAATAATATACTTTTAACTAAAAATACCAGTCTCCTCCTTTTCCTTCTTGAAAGGATTTCAACGAAAAGCATGACACATCAAATACAATTTACTATGATAAATAAAAACATAAAGAAATTATGGCTCTGCCTGGCGTGCATGTTCTCTGTAGCGTATGTATCGGCACAAAAGGCAAGTCTTATGCCGCCCTTTATGGCTTCCCATTACGGTGTGGCAATCCAGGGAGCGTGTATTTACTCCGAACCCTGGAACAATCTGCCCGAGGGCGAACTGACCACTATGGGTATCTATCAGATGAATCAGACTGACGGATATGAAATAAAGCCGTTTCTTATCAACAGTGCTGTATATTCAAATGGCGGCGGTGCGTTTATCGGCAACAACTTCTGGTTTGTATGGAAGCAGCGCGACCCTACAGGACAGATTACTCTGTGTCAGCGCGAGAAGTTTGACCTGACAACAGGCAAACGCGAAAACCTGGGCATCTGCACCAACGACCTTATGGCTACATCTGCAGGAACTGCCGTAGACCCTACCACGGGCGATGTTTACGGTATCTTCTGGGACTCCGAGAATATGTCAAGCCGCGAACTTGGCATCATCGACTATCCCAACGGCACACGAACGACGATAGCAACCATCAGTCAGACGCTCTATGCCCTCTGCTGCGACAAGACTGGACAGCTCTATGCCATTACACAGTCGGGAAAACTCGTTAAGGTGGACAAGACTGACGGTATGCTCACCGAAGTGGGCAACACGGGAATAAAGCCGAGTATGATGCAGGCTGCCACCATCGACACATATACTAACAAGATGTATTGGACGGCTCTTTACAAGAATTCCAAGGGCAAAGACGAAGCCGGCTTGTATGAGGTGGACCTCGCCACGGCACAGGCAACACAGCTTGCCTCCTATCCTAACCTCGACGAGTTCTCAGCCTTGCGTATCCTTGCGCCAAAGGCAAAGGATGATGCTCCGGCTCCGGCAACTGACCTCACTACAGCCTTTAACAAGGCGGAGACAAGCGGAATATTTTCGTTCATTCTCCCTACGGAATCGTTCGCCGGAACGGCAATATCGGGAGAGCTCTCTTATAATGTAAGTATCGACGGCGAAAGCAAAGCCACAGGAAAGGCTGAAGCCGGCAAGGAGGTGAAGATAGATGTATCCACATCCACCGGTCTGCACAGTTTCTCTGTTGTAGTCAGCAACGCCGTAGGCGACAGTCCTGCTGCCTCTATCAGCAAATACACCGGTTATGACAAGCCATTGCCGCCAACCGGCGTAAGATTGTCTATCGACGAAGCAAACAACAAGGCTCATCTGTCGTGGACAGCTCCGGCAACGGGCGAGAACGACGGATATATCGATACGGAAAATCTGACTTACAACATCGTTCGCCATCCCGACGAGAAGGAGCTGAACAATATCAGCACAACATCTCTTGACGACGAGCTGACGCCAGCTACGGCAATGATGTACAGCTACGACGTTACAGCCGTGAACCACTCCCACAAAGGCAAGGCTGCAACTTCCAATGCCGTGATGTACGGCAACGGATACGATGTGCCATGGACGGAGAAGTTTGACAATGCCTCATCACTCAACATGTTTACCATAGTTGATGCCAACAACGACGGTTCTACATGGGCATGGTCGAGATTCAAGACAAAAGCTGTTACTTATACCTACAACGACAAGAATGCTGCAGACGACTGGCTCATCACTCCACCTATAGCCCTGAAGGCGGGAAAAAGATACAAGCTCACGTTCGACGAGCACGTTACGCTCTCGAAATACCCCGAGAAGCTGGAGATAAAGTATGGCACAGGACTTGACTACACCGCGTATGCTGAGGTTATGAATAAGACCACGTTTACAAATGCCGATTTCGAGACAAAGACCCTTTATTTCACTCCAACTGCCGATGGCAACTACCACATAGGCTTCCATGCCTGCAGCGATGCATACCAGGGACTGCTCTATCTCGACAACATGGCTCTCGATGTGGAACCGGAAGCTACTGCTCCGGCTGCCGCAGAAGACGTGAAGGCAAGCGCTTCCGAATATGGTGCAAACCCTGTAACAATTTCTTTCAAGGCTCCGCAGAAGGCTATAAACGGAACTGCGCTCAAGTCAATAAGCAGTATTGAGGTGAAGGTGAAGAATGGCGACGTGATAAAGAATTTTGAGTCGCCGGCTCCCGGCGAGCTCCTCTCGTGCAACGACGAGAATGCTACCAAGGGTATAAACAACTATATCATAACGGCATACAACGAGAGCGGTGCGGGCAAGCGCGTTGAGGCCTCTGCTTTTGTGGGCAACGACACGCCGGCGGCTCCACAGAACATCACGGCAAGCGGAAACGAGGACGGAACTCTGAAGCTCTCGTGGACTGCTCCTGAGAAGGGCAAGAACGGCGGATATATCAATAAGGCGCAACTTTCTTATTCAGCCTATACCGTAGATGACGATGGTTATGCCAACCTGTATAAGGAGAATATCAAGACCAACAGCATAAGTCTTGCAGATATCGACAACACCGGTGACCAGCGCTTTGAGCTCTTCGGCGTACAGGCAGTGAATAAGGATGGAGAGAGCGACATCATGCCGTCTAACTCTATTATCATGGGTGATGCCTATACCCTGCCATTTGCCGACTCTTTCGCCGGCGGCAAACTTGCCTACAATATATGGTATAGCGAGAGGACGGGAACCAACGGATTTGCCTTGAACGACAAGACTTCTGCCGACAACGATGGCGGTTGCATATCGTTCCAGGCTGCCGAGGCAAAGGCTATCGCCTCGTTCTGTTCAGGAAAGATAGCACTTGGCAATTGCGACAGTCCGGTGCTCACCTTCGACTATTATTGCAATCCTGGCTCAGAGGATGTTCTGCTTGCAGAAATAAACCGTGCCTATATTGACACAACGGCTGTTATGACAATCGACTTCAGTAAGGAGACGGGAGTTGCCGGCTGGCGCCACGCCGTGGTAAGTCTGCAGCAGTTTAAATCAGCTCCTTATATCCAGCTTGCTTTCCTCTCACAGATAGCCAAGGTTGGCAATGCGGTGATGATCGACAATATCAAGATTGAGAACAATCCGGAACTGTCAGTCAATGGCATCATGGCTGATGCGGCAAAAGACAAGAAGGTTTATGACCTTGCAGGAAGACTGCTGAAGTCAGCATGCGTGCACGACGGCATATACATAAAAGGAGGTAAGAAGATTGCAGTGAAGTAATTGTTTCACAAGAAGAATGTGTTATGGAAGTGGGATATCCTCCATAACATAGTTTGCAGGAAAAAGGCGGCAGGAAATTATTCCTTTGCCGCCTTTCTTCCTTTCTTCTATTTCTTTTATGTAGACAGCCTCTATGCTGTTTGTTTCTCTTTTTTCCTCGACAGAATAGTCTGCAGAACCACAGAGAGGATGATCATGAATACGCCTGTCCAGAAAGAGAAGTTCAGTTCCTGTCCCTCATTGAAAATCATCATTGCAAGAACGATACTGTAGATAGGCTCAAGGTTATAGCTCAGGTTTACTGTGAAGGCTGATATAGTGCGCAGAGCCTGTAATTGGGTAAGAAATGGTCCGATAGTGAATACCGATGCTAAGACGGGAATATATACCCAGTCCAAAGCCGCAGGGAGAAGTACTGCCGACGGGAACAGAAAGGCGTAGAAGGGCAGAATGAGAGTGAGGAACCCCCACCCCACAAGCAGCTCATACAGTAGCATAGTGCTGCTCGAATGTCCTGTACTGTGCTGTACGCGCTTGCTTGCAACTGCAAATAGCGTGTAGAACAGCGACGAGAATGTACCGATGATGATACCCGTGCGATGACGGGTGTCGAGACCGAAGATGAGCAGGATGCCGGCAAGTGTAATCATGCTGAGCAGCAGTTCGCGCAGCGACAGGCGCCGGTGACCGGTAAGCGGTTCGATAATCGCCGTAAAGAACCCATTGAGGGCTATACACACCACGGCGATGCTTACGTTAGAAGCCTTGATACTGGCATAAAAGAGAGTCCAGTGTATTGCCAGCAACACTCCGCAGCCTCCTATTCTCATCAGGTGCTGCCTGTTCGGGATGCTCAGTCTGTGGCTCATTCTAAGCACAAGGGCGAGCACAGTAGCGGCTATAATCATCCTGTACCACACCAGCGGCAATTCGGCAAGAGATATAAGTCGGCCGAAGACTCCCGTTGCTCCAGCAAGAAGGATGCCGGTATGCAGGCGCAGATAATCATTGGATTTCATCCTTCGTTTTCTCGCCATGGCAGAGTTGAAGCAAGATTCACTCTGCTCATTTGGCTTAGCGAAAGCGTTTGTATTGTCGTTTTGCATTTGTCTTTATATTTTTTTCGTGTGCAAAATTACAAAAACAAAACGCAATTGTTGCCGTTATACTGCAAATAAATTCATACAGATTGTTTTGTTATCCTGACAATAAGTTAACTTTGTCTTTCTTTCCTTTTATTACAAGAAAGATAAAAATATGAAAGACAAGAAAAAATTTGGAAAAGCGATTAACGAGATATTGAAGGATTTCGACGAAGAGACTCTGCAAAGAATAATGGAGCAATTGGCTGATGGAGATATGTTTAAAAAGTATGAAAAAATGATGGAAGAGACATACAAATACAAGGGCTCCGTCGTATTCTGCACAGGCAAAGCCGCTGCCTGACTTCATGGAAACAATATTCAATGCGAAGTCTGCAGAGGAAAGCCTTGACACTTACCGTGCGGCAAAGGCTCGTATGTAGGAAATGCCGCAGGAAGAAAGGGAAAGCATATTGCGTAACTTCCTTTACGTAATCCTCGCCAAAGCACAGAACAAGGAAATAGTTTTTGAAAAAGACAGTCAGTTGCCGCTATGGTCTGCATTTGCTCTTATCGAAACGTTCGAGACGAACAGTCTGTGGGATGTTGTCATCGAGGTGGTCGTAAAACAGAATTACACATTCTTCAAACATTATTTCACTGCTTTTGAAGCAGAAGCTGAATATATCCTGGCGAAAGTATGCCAGGAGCATCTCGACGAACTGGAAAGTCTTATGCATACAGACGGGTTCCTGCCATGTGCATACTCGATTATTGTGAACTCCGTGATTCTGATGTCAGGAATCGACAGGGTTAACAGGCTTAAATATATTGGATGGTTGAGTCGTGTCGTGCCGGAATGTATTGACAAAACATTCGACTCAGAATTTGTAGACAAGATGTTGTATCCGTTGGCAGAGATGAATGTTACGGAGTTGTTGCCAATGCTCAAGACTCTGTATAAAAACTATGATATTCCACCGATTACGGCAGCAAACTATAAAGAAGCCGAGAAGCTGATACACCACGGTAATGATGAAAAATATATAGACTATGCCAATCTGGAAGAAGTTTTGGAAACAATTGCAAAGCATGAAAAGGAGTCTGACGACAACATGAACCCGTTTGCGCTTCATAACGATTACGATGAAGAAGACTGGAATGAAGATTACGATTGGGAAGATGAAGACGATTGGGAAGATGAAGACGATGATTTTTGGGTGGATTATTTCGATATATATGAGGAAAAAGTGGATATCTTCACTGTTAACGTATCACTCGACTACGCACCTCTTGAGATATCACGCCAGCTGGAAGTTCCGTCGAATATCCGTCTTACCACTCTTGCCGATATCCTGGTATACGCCATGGGATGGGATGGCGATCATCTGAATCAGTTTAAGGCAAATGGTGAATTCTATGAAGAGACTGACGAAGAGGGTAAGGCCTTTTATGAAGAGAGTGGAATGACGAAGAACGGGCAGTTTGACTATACGATCAAGGATTTGCTCAACCGCAAGGGTAACTCGATAAAGTGGGAATACGACTTCGGTGACAGTTGGGAGCATACGATAACACTTGAGAAACGCCGCAAAAAACGCGCTGATGAAGAGTATGCTGTAAAGCTGATGAAAGGTAAAGGCGCGTGTCCGCCAGAAAATTGCGGCGGTGTTCCCGGCTACTGCCATCTGCTCAATGTACTTGCCACCCCCAAGTCGCAAGAATATCTAATGATGAAAAACTGGGTGTCTGACAACTTCGATCCGAAGAAATTCGATAAGAAGTCTGCTCAGAAGTTGATTGACGAATATTTTTATATATAAAAGAGATTTTATCAACACCGGCAGCGTTTCTATCAAACACCGGCAGCGTTTGGTAGAAACGCTGCCGGTATTTGGTAGTTGCACCTTTGGTGCAGCTATTGGGAAAAAAAGTGGCACCTATTGTAGATGCAAATCTTTTTCCTACTATATTGATGGCTCTTTTGCTTGCTAAATTGATGGTTTAATACACAGATAAAGTTATAAAGATTTAGATTGCAGCAAGATGCCGTATATATACAACAAAAGCGGCAACCGAATCACTTCGCCTGCCGCCTCTGTTGTCCCAGGCGGATTCGAACCACCACTGACAGAACCAAAAACTGTAGTGCTACCATTACACCATAGGACAATA
>ERZ869991.167-NODE-167-length-21054-cov-4.945988_pt1 | contig 21054 bp, 16 predicted proteins | sample MGYA00520862_ERZ869991 | MGnify/ENA primary metagenome ERZ869991 (study PRJEB32232, sample SAMN07284978) | human gut metagenome | biome: human-associated habitat; material: feces | host: Homo sapiens | place: Tanzania | collected 2014-08-11 ...
AATAGTTTTGTGTTAATAATCGTAAAAATAAAGTTGACTAAAATAGTAGACTTTATTACACTATCTCCCAACGGAATATAAAATGTTAGGAGTATTTTAGTCGTGAGTGAAAAGATCTATAACAGCATTTTGGATAAAATCGGTTCCACTCCCTTGGTGCGTATCAATAAGCTCAATGAGGGCGGCGCGGAAGTTTTGGTTAAAGTAGAATATTTTAACCCCGGTGGTAGCGTTAAGGATCGCGTCGGTTTGGCTATGATCGAAAAAGCCGAGCAAGAAGGCAAACTCAAAGCTGGAGCTTTAATTATCGAGCCTACTAGTGGCAATACTGGTATTGGCTTGGCCTTGGCTGCAGCTGTCAAAGGGTATCGTTTAATTTTAACTATGCCTGATACCATGAGCATCGAGCGCAGGAAGCTTTTGGCTGCTTACGGTGCTGAGCTGGTTCTGACTGAAGGCGCTAAGGGCATGAAGGGAGCTATTGAAAAAGCTGAAGAGTTAGTCCGTGAAAATCCCGGCTCTTTTATGCCTCAGCAATTTAACAATATGGCCAATCCCGAAATTCATAAACACTCTACAGCTTTGGAAATTTTGCGTGATACTGACGGGCATGTAGATGCTTTTGTGGCTGGAGTCGGTACTGGTGGAACGCTTACTGGTGTGGGTGAAGTTCTTAAAGGTTACAATCCTCAGGCTAAGCTTTTTGCTGTTGAGCCTTCTGATTCTCCAGTACTTTCTGGCGGCAAGCCCGGCCCGCACAAAATTCAGGGCATTGGCGCCGGTTTTGTGCCTGCAGTTTTAAATACTGAAATTATTGATGAAATTATTAAAGTAACTGCCGAAGATGCCGGCAAGGCTGCTCGTTTGGCCGCTTCTCGTGAAGGTTTGCTTATTGGTATCAGTTCTGGAGCCGCACTCCATGCTGCTTTAATGCTCAGCAAGCGTCCGGAGTTTAAAGGCAAAAGAATCGTAGCTCTGTTGCCAGATTGCGGCGAACGTTATTTGAGCAGTTGGCTTTTTAACTAAGATGCTCTCCAATGTTTGCTAGTGCAAACAACGCAAATAGTATCTTTTCTTAATCAAGAAAGAAGAGCGCTACGTTGCGAAGGTTCGTCACGTAGCGCTCTTTTTATATTTAAGAGATAAGTTTTCGTCTAGTTAGAAAGCAAATTCATCTCCGTTGATATAGTAGCTGAGCCACAAGTTACTCAAGCGTTGTTGCAAGTAAGTTTGAGGCAAGCTGCGGTCGGAGAAGAGCTCGTTAAAGCCCTCTTTGGCGTATTGTTCGGCTACTTCACAACTATTCAACAATTTTACGATAGCTAAAGAAGCATCATAAATGTTGCAGAATTTTAAAGTAAAAGCGTCTCCCTCGATATTCATGCTCTGTTGGAAAGGAGTTGAAGTGGAAAGCAATTCTTTAATGTAGCTGAATTGGGCGAATTTAGTAGATTTGTAACAACGATCTACTAAGTTGAGCAATTCCTGACTAGATTCTATGTTCCAAGCATTTTGAATTTCATCTGCCAAATTGGCCGGAATAGCAATCGATTTTTCCGAAGCTAAAGCCAAAGAGCGCTTCAATAAAGTAGAACCAAAGACCAGAGGATCGTAATCAGGCTGATTGGTAATAGATTGTAAGGCCGTTTCCAATTCGAAGTAGCCGCGCTGCAAACTGAATAAAGCTCTGGCAGCAAAGAAAGTCAGCTGAGCTTGGTTGAATTTACTGACAATTTCATTGTTAAAGTAAATGTGCGGTTCCTTGGATTTGGTATAACTCAAATACATGTAGGGCCCATCAAAGAAGTGAACTTTTAAGCGATCTTTGCGGAAGATGCGCTTATTTAAAGCTTCAACTACGTTGAGTAAATCTTGCACTTCGTTGTCTTGACGGGTGCGGATATTGCTCATTTGAGCTAAGTGCTCTTCGGGCACGTAAGTATTGATTCGCTTGGGCATAACCAAATAATTGAGCCATTCGATTATTTGATCGAGATCAAAGTCTACCGATGAGCGGATAATCGATTGGGATAATTTATTGATTTGCTTAGGACGCGTGCAAGCGCGATCACGCTCAGAAATTTGATTGGGGCTCCAAGTCATCTTATAAATAAGATCGACTACATGATCTTGGAACTTACTTTGAGTGCCATCTAAAATAGTCTTGAAAGTGGTATTAAATTCTTGAGCTCGCTTGTCAGACAATGTACGGTTAGGTACTTCTGTATTTCTTACTAGCTGATCCCCGAGGAAATTACCGGTATTTTCAGCCTTAGTTTCAGCTTGTTCCTCTTCTTTATCAGCGCCTTCTTCTACCTCTTCAGCGCTGCTCTGTTGAGGAATTTCAGCTTTTGCGCTTCCATTTTCTTCTGCACTAGAAATTTCTGACGCTTGCTTATCGTCTACTTCTACTGACTCGGCTACAGAAGGCAAATTTTCAGAAGCTGACTTAGTGTCTTCATTTTCTGGTTCTTCGTAGTCGTAATTGGCAAAAATGCTCAACTCCGGCTCTTCTTCTTCTTCTTCTTCTTCAGTAGCTTCCTGAGAGGAAACTTCTTCTTTATTTTCTTCCTTTTCTGGCTCTTCTTTCGCCTCTTCTTCAACTTCTGTGGAATTAACTTCTTCGGAAACTGGAGCTTCCGTTTCTACAACGGTTTGTTCATCGTCTTGAGCGTGAGAAGACGGCTCAGAGGTTGTTTCTTCAGAATCGCTTTCAGAAGCTACATCTTGGGAAATATCGGTTTGAGGCTGAGATTCTTGAGGCTCTTCTTGGGAATTGCTTTCTTTGACAGCATCATTTTGGGCTTCACTCACCTCTGAGACGTTAGCTTCGGAGACGGTAGCGGTAGGCAAGGTAGTTTTGCCTGTTCCACTTAAAGCAGCCTCCAGCTCAGGGCCAATTTCGCCTACAGAAGCGCAAATGTTACGAATGCGCTCTTGTAAGTCTTTTATCATCTTTTCGCCACGACACAGGCGCAAAGCGGGAGCAATAATTGAAATAGCTGCTTTTTGCAATTGCTCCGGAGTGGTAGCCTCTAAGTTGTTGGCATCGGTGCCTACGAGGCGACAAGCACGATTAAAGATAACCTGACCGGCGGTACCCAAAATTTCGTGTAAAGCATTCTTTAAATGCAACAGAGGAGGAGTATCCTCTTTGTCTTCTTTTTCTTCAGGTTTGCTAATATAAGCTTCCAAAGATTCGAGAGCGGCCACGTGGCGGGCATTAGCGTCTTGGGCTTGAGTGAGCGCTTCTTGCAAGCTGGCAATAGAAGCCAGGTGGCGCTCTATTTGTGCTTTAAGATCAAGGCATTCTTCTTGGGAACGCTTGAGATCGGAGCGCAATTCCGCTTCTAAAGTGAGCAACTCTTCAATGCGCATATCCGATTTTTGAGCATGCTCGGTTTCTTGACTAAGTTGTTGCTTTAGATCCGTAATAGTTTTGTTGAGGGCGACGGCTTCTTGATTAAGGCGCTCGATCTGGCTGTTGCGCTCGGCCACGACACCGTTTAACTCGTCAATTTGTCCTAGCTGAATGGCTAAGTCTACATTTTGCTCGGAAACAGAAACGAGTTCTTGCTTGAGGTGTTGAATTTCGGCCCGAAGTTGTTCGTATATTTTAAAACTTACGGCTCCAGATTCTGGAACATTGTTTTTTTCTTGTGAAGAAGGAAGAGAATCCATAAATAAACCTTTCGTCACTGAGCTGCTGGAGGAGCAAACTTCTATGCCCATTGGAAGCGATCCCGTTTTATTTAAAAATTTTTAACTACGAAAATTTTTAAATAAATCTAAAAAGTTCACTAAAGCATATATGTGTCTAACAAATAAAAAAAGGCGCCTTATGCTTCGCTATGAACTAAGGGCCTCTCTTATAAGGGAAAAACTTAATCTGTTATTAGAAGGGACTCTCTCCCTGGATAGGTGAATCCGGAGGCTTGACGCCTACAATCTCGGAAACAATTACTTGGAATTGATAGACCCACTCTTCGACGGCTTCGTCGATCTCTTTTTGTAGCTTCTTAAGCTCTTGAGGGTCTTCGCAAGATTTTATCTGAGGGCGGTAATCATCTATTTTGTGAGCCAACTTCACAAAGCGATCACGAACTTCTACGTCGGGATGACGGCCGACGATGTCCATGACTAATCTGTTCTGATTCTCTGTCAGCTCTTCAATACGGCGTTTTATTTCGCCGGCTTGAACAAAATTGTAAGCCGAAGCTTGCATTCGTGCGTGCTGCTCGATTTGATGGCTTATTTCGGCAAGTTTGCGCAACTGAGCGAATACGTCTTCGTTGCCGTTTGCTGGATTGGTCTGACCGGTAACAGGACTGTCTGCCATAGCTCTCCCACACAGAAACAATTTTACTTTCTGTCGGCCTTTGTTTAATATCTGAACAAAGTGCCAGAAAAGAAAAAACCAAGCTCCCTTCGCCAGCATTACCCGGATCAGGTTCTAAGGGTAGACAGCTTGCACCGCCATCTCAGCCGGGAAACACCGACTCCCCTGCCTGGTGAACATTTTGTTCTATTGTTACTGATAAAATCCTTTTTTGCTGTTTATAAAAAATCTTGGCCATTTTGATTTAAGCTTTAGCCTAATAGGGAACGAGCCTTAGACATTCTTTTCGGCAGGAGCCTTTTTTTGTGACGGTGAACCTATTGGCTGTTCAGCATAGAAGGGGGCAAAAGAGGTGGGGGAGTAAGATATTGTTTGCAATTATGAAAGCGAATGTCAGCGATCTGGCAAAGTTCTAATCGGATATTTTTGCGTAGGGGTATAGCTATATTGTCAGCCAACTGGCCCAACAATTTGAATAATCAAAATCAGCAAGATGAAGGCTCCGTCTCTCAAGGCTCCCATAGGGGCGAATGTAGCGACGATTGTTGCTCTGAGCATTTTTTGCCTTTAGAAGTAGCACCAGACAAGATTCATCGTCTAATCCATCCTAACGGAGCCAGTTGTGAAGCTGACAGTCTCTGTTGGGAGTGCTTTCAAGACGCTTTAGCTTATGCCGAAGCGGCCCAGCGTGAGCCTACATATACAGAAGCTGCCGCTAAATTGGGAATGAGCCCTTTGGAATTGGCAGCGCGTGATTTCTTTACACCTCCGGAAATTACCCGCATAGATTTGTCACGGTATAATGGTCGCAAAGGCGATTTAATTGAGATAACCGCTTTCGATACCGTTAAAGTTTGTGGAGTAGGTGTACTCATTATTGATGAACAATGCAAACTTATAGAGTTTGGTCAAGCTGTTCATGCTCAAGGAAATACTTGGCTTTACAAAACTGTGAAATATTCCCAGGCTCCCTCAGTAATTGTAATTGCCGACGCTCAGGACTTGCCCGGCCATTTGTCGGAAAAACGCAGTCGTAAAAAACTAAAAAGGGGTCGCTATCATTAAGTAAAAAGCGACTTTGTTCAAATATTTTTTGTCAAGAAACAGAGGAGAGGTAAAAATACTTTTATGGATTCTGCGTACCATGTGGTTTTGGTCACTGTTTCGTCTACTTCAGAAGCAAAATCCATCGCTCACCATGTTTTGGAAGAGCGCTTGGCTTCCTGTGTAAATTTAGTGCCCAAAATTTCTTCTATCTACTGGTGGGAAGGCAAAATCGAAGAATGTCGTGAGACGCTTATGCTTATGAAAACCAGGCAAGATAAGCTGGACGAATTGATTTCTTCCATCAAACAATTACACTCTTACGATATACCCGAAATAATTTCTTTGCCTTTAGGAAAAAGCAGCGAAGATTATTTGCGTTGGATTGATACTTCCATGACTAAGCCTCAGAGCCAGAACGGACAGAATAATGGCTGACGATAACAAGACTTCTCTATCTGGAAGTGAAAATAAAAATTCGACTTCTTTTAGCCTTTCTACTTGGATGAAGATTGCCATTATGGCTGCTCTGTCGCTTTTGCTTATGTTGGCTGTCAGAGTTCCTATTGTGCCTATCGCTCCGTTTCTCACTTTTGATTTTGCTGAAGTACCGGCTTTGATTTTGGCTTTTTCATTAGGCCCCTGGGCTGGAGCTTTGGTAGTGGCCATCAAGTGTGCGCTTTACATTTTTATCAATTTCCATCCCATGGAACTTATAGGTGTGCCGGCTAATTTAATTACAGGCTTATTGTTAGTTTGTTCTTCTTCCAGTTTTTACAATATGTCTAAAGGCGAAGAATTTTCTTACAAGCGTCTTTGTTTGGCTATGTTGCTCGGTTCTCTAATCACTGTAGCTGTTATGTTGCCTGTAAATTTTGGCATTTACTTTCTGCTTCGAGAGCTTTTTGCCGAGTTCGTTCCCATGTCTATGGGTAGCTACTTAATCGGTGCGATTTTGCCTTTTAATGCTTTTAAATGTTTCTTTACTTGCGCAGCAGCTGGAGCTTGTATGCGTCGTTTCAGTGCATTATTGAGACGCTAATTAAAATTACGGCCAATCAGCTGCAAAATATGTACTTGGAAAGCTGTGTCAATTTTTAATGCAGCGGTTCCATTTCACCTTGGGGTAGATTTAGATTGCTAGAACGAGTATATGCTCTGTTGCGTGACGTCACCTATTGGGATTTTATTGACGTCATCTTGGTTTCAGTATTTTTCTACTACATATTGCTGCTTATAAAAGGTACGCGTGCTTTACAAATTTTGCAAGGTATTGGCGCTCTTTTGCTGTTGCAAGGTTTGGCTTATATCGCCAAATTGCAAACTTTTAGCTATATCTTGAATGGCATTTTGGTTTCTACCTTGGTGGCTTTGCCAGTTGTCTTCCAACCCGAGTTGCGTCGCGCTTTAACTAGATTGGGACAACGCGGCCTTATTTCTTCCAATGGCATAAGTGAAATCCGTCAAGAAGAACTAAAACGCATAATTGATGAAATAGCTCTGGCCGCTTACAACTTATCTACTACCCGTTTTGGAGCTCTCATTGTGTTGGAGCAAGAGACTGGTTTGCAAGAAGTGGTAGAGACCGGCCAAATTGTGGATGGCTTTATTTCTGCCAAGCTTTTACAAACTATCTTCCGTCCCAAGACCCCTTTACATGATGGAGCTGTAGTTATTCGTGACGGTCGCCTTTTGGCCGGAGCTTGCTATTTGCCTCTGACCGATTCTGTAGTAGATTCTCGCTTCGGTACGCGCCATAGAGCTGCTATCGGTATTACCGAACAAAGTGATGCTATAGTCGTAGTTGTTTCCGAAGAAACTGGAGAAATACGTATCGCTAAAGATGGTGCTTTTAGTCAACCCATGATTGAGGAAGCGCAAGTGCGCAAGGCCCTGGCTCGAGAACTTATGAGCGAATGGAACAAAGAAAAGCATAGACGCTTTACTACTTTCAATTTGTTCCGCACTATTGGTGACGCCATAGGAGGTGATGATTAAATGTGGGCTCGTTTGCGCAACAATTTTGGCTTAAAAATGCTGGCTTTCCTCTTGGCTGTCGTAACGGCCATGTTGGTCAAGACTTTGGCTAAGCCCATAAGTGAATTGCCCGCACAGCGCGTTTACACCAAGCCTATTGATATTTTGGCTCCCAGCGACAACGAGTTGATAAGTTCGATAAATCCTCGTGAAGTTACAGTAACTATCAGCGGCACCAAAAATGTGATAGATCGTATCGATCCTAAGCTTATATCTGTAGTGGTAGACTTGAGTAAGCGCAACAAGCCAGGTACCAGTTTGGAAGCTGTCGATGCTATGGCTCCCGGAGGAGCGGAAATTTCTCAAGTTGAGCCCAGTCATGTTTGGGCTTCAGTTTCACAACGTACTTTTGCCAGTGTGCCCGTAAAGATCAATTTAGTAGGTAAGCCTAGCGACAGTTGTCGTTTAGAAACTCCCATGGTAGAGCCTTCTAAGGTGCGTATAGTAGGCAGCATGGAAGATGTCGATAAAGTTTCCTGTGTTTCTGTACCTATTTCTATTTCCGGTATCAACTCCAGTTTTAGCACCAAGGCCGTTACCTTAAATGCTATTGATGTCAATGGCAATAAAGTAAACGATGTAGAGATCTATACTAACAGTGTTTTTGTAACCGTTCCAGCTTATCCAGTGCGCAAAGTTAAGGTAGATTTAAGCAATATCGCTGTAAAAAGTCGCAGTGGAGAAGATTATCAAGTGTTGGTCTCTCCCGAAGAGGTTTACCTTAGCGGCGACGATATAGATAAAATAGCTTTTAGTTCACTGGAAGTGGAACATTACGTTTTCCAATATGAAGGCAAGACGACCAGCAAAAAAGTTAAGCTTATTTTGCCTAGCAAATATCGAGTACAAGAATTGCCTCAAAATAGTGTTACCGTTACTGTCGCTCCGAAAGTAAAACCGGAAGCTGTCGAATCTCTGGACGATCAAGGCGAATACCAATTTTAATATGTGAATGGAGCAGAGAGCGCTTGACATTTTATAAGTTAAGCGCTCTTTCAATTGCTCGTCTTTGCCAAGGGTGAACCGCTTTTGGGGCAGGGATAAGCCTAGAAAATATTGAAGACGCTGGCTTCAAATTTGAGTAGCGGTAGAGGCTATTTTGTAATTGGCTTTCTATTTGGGGGAAAATGGGTAAGAGCCAATTACGAATGGTCTTTGTGCTTCTTCAAAGCAAAGAAATGTGAGAATATAATTTAGTTATGGCGCGTTTATTTGGCACAGACGGAATTCGTGGTCGGGCAAACGATACTCTTACTCCCGAATTGGCTTTCAGAGTGGGCAGAGCCCACGGTTGCTTGGTAAAAGAGCAATTTAAAGGTGATGGTTCTGAGCAAACTTGCAAAAGACCCGTAATTGCAGTCGGTAGAGATACCCGCACCAGCGGTCAGCTTTTGCAATATAGTTATGTTTGCGGCTTAATAAGTTCCGGAGTCAACGCTTTGTGTTTAGAGGTCATTCCTACTCCGGGAGTTGCTTGGGCTATTCGTCGCTACAATACTCAAGGCGGTTGTGTTATTTCCGCCAGCCATAATCCTTTTTATGATAACGGCTTGAAACTAATTGGGGCTGATGGCTATAAGCTTAGCGACGAACAAGAAGATGAGCTGGAAGAGCTTATTGCTAAAGCTGAAGAGCTTCCTCGTGCTATCGAAGGCAATATCGGCGCCATTATAGATGGTCAAGAAGCTCAGCGTGAATATGCTGATTATGTGACTGGAATAGCCAAAATACGTTTAGACGGTTTAAATATTGTCTTAGATTGTGCCAACGGTGCTTCTTCTGCTCTGGCTGAAAACATTTTCCGCCATCTTGGGGCCCACGTTACTGTGTTGCACAGCCATCCTAATGGCACCAATATCAATAATCAGTGTGGTTCGACTCATCCCGAGTCTTTGCAAAGTGTAGTTGTCAGTTTGGGCGCCGATTTCGGTCTTTGCTTCGATGGTGATGCCGATCGTTGCCTGGCTTGTGATGAAAAAGGCCAGATGATTGATGGCGATCATATGTTGTTGCTCTTTGGCAAATGGCTTGATAAAGAAGATAAGCTCTCTGGCAAACGTATTGTCACTACCGTTATGGCCAATTTGGGCTTAGAAGAAGCTTGTAAAGCCAACGGCTTTGAAATGGCTCGCACAGCTGTGGGCGATCGTTACGTATTGGAAGAGATGCGCCGCTCCGGTTCTGTTCTGGGTGGAGAGCAATCCGGCCATATCATTTTCTTAGACTATGCTACCACTGGAGACGGTTTGGTTACTGGCGTAATGCTCAGCCAAATTATTAAAGACAGCGGTAAGCCTCTCTCCGAACTTGCCAAAGCGGTTGAGAAGAAGCCCCAATATATGGTCAACGTGAAAGTGAAAGACAAACATACTTGGAATTCACATCAGCGTGTCAATGAGGCTGTGAAAGCTGTGGAAGAGAGCCTTAAGGGTAAGGGCCGTTTGTTGGTTCGTCCTTCCGGAACCGAAAATTTGATCCGAGTTATGGCCGAAGGGCCTTCTTTGCCAGAATTGAAAGGATTGGTAGACAGCATTTGCCAGGTTGTGGCCGAGTGCTGCTCTGATTAAAGTTATGGCTGAAAAACGCGCAGATGCTTTCAATGAATTGCTTGATGAAGCTGCCGATAGACTGGACGCTCAGCTTAAGTTTATGCGTCGGCAGCAAGCTTCATTGTCTGTCATTGACAATGCCAACAAAGCAGCAACTTGTTTAGTCAGTTTTGAAGCAGGCTCCTGGATAGAGCCGCCTTTGTCAGCTCTAAATTTGTCGCTGGAAAGCGAACTTACCGAGCTTGCTGCTGCTTTTTGGCAAGAATTGGCTGACGAAGCTGCTGCCAGGGGCCTGGAGTGTATTTCTCTGAAAGAAATAGCGGCTTCTTGGGCTGACAAAACCCACGATTATACAATTCCTTTTTCCGTAACCGTCGGTATATTTTGTATAACTGTCGATTTTGCTGCCGACAGCGTTCAGTTCTCTGTAGGTGGAGTACCTATAGCTAAGCCTTGCCCTCTAACTCCATCTGCCGTTATTGAGAATTTGTGCAAAGCGGAATTGGAACTGAAAGAAAAACAAACAGTCCCTCGCTTGGCTTTGATGCGCTTAGTCACAGCTGCTTCGGTTCTCTCATCTGAGCGTACCGATTTTACTTTGGCAGAGCTTTGGCCTATTGTTCACAGTATAGGCCTGGTAGCAAGTAATTTTGGGCGTCATCCTAGCAAGGCCAATGTCAGTTGCTACACTAAAGCTCAGTTTATGTACGATACTGTTTGGGCTTTCCAAGACGCAAGGCAAAAAGGAACCGAAGGCGGTGTCGTCCTTTGGGAAGATTGTCCGGAGAGTGTTAGTCTCTGTAGCAAAGTCAAAATTATGCGCAATGGAGCATCTAATGGCAAATAACGGCTTCAGTTCAAATTTTTCCGGCTCTTGGGAAGAAGCAGAGCTGGTTATAAGAGAAGTACGCGCCGAATCGGCTGCCGATATTGAAGCTGGTAAGGCACTGTCAGAAGCTTTGGGGCGTTGCAAACGCAGCCGCAATTTAGCCAATTTGGCTCGTTTAGCCAAAGCTTTCCACCTTTGGCAACAACGTCGCGTCTCCACTACTTGGCCCCTTTACAGCGAAAGGATCAACCAAGTAAAAGCTTGGGCCTTGAAAGAAGCTGAGGTAGCTTTTCGCAAGAATTTTAAGTCAAAAGCTGCTCAAAGCCGCTGGGAAGTTCGCTGCGTAGGTTCAGAACCACTAGAATTTAAGATCGGCCCTTTTTCTGTGCGCCCTCAATTCTCCAGCGGCACTTTTAGTCTGGCTTATGCGCGGGTTTTGCTAGCTGACAATTTGCCTCTCGATCCTGATTGGCTTTTTCACACTTTAGAAGAACAAGCGGAGGCTTTTAACAAGGCCGGCTACAAGGCGCCTTTAGCTGAAGGAATATCTGCAGAAAGTGCCCAGGGGCAAGAGTTGTTTTGCCAAGAAATGTTTGCTGATATTTGGACAGCTTATAAAATTATGTTGCGCTGCCGTCGCAAGGGCGTCGGAGATCGCGTTCCTTTGCACGATATTTGGGCAATTTTGGCCGTACTTCGTCAAAATAGCGAATTTACTGAAAACGGATCGGCTTCTGCTTTTAGAGAATACTCTAGAGCTCAGTTTTGCTGGGATATTGTGCGTTTACGCCGTTGTGGAGGGTTGCAGCGCTGTGGTTTGCGCTTAAATCTGAGTACGGCTACTATAGGTACGACCAAAAATAAAGAGCAAGTTTTTTGGCTTGATGATGGTGTCGGCAGCGGTCAGTATTATTTATCGCTTTGGTTCCAAAATAAGGAGTAATTGCTTTGCCTAACAGTTTTATGACTGAACCGGAAGCTCAGCCTTCTGAGTTTTTGGCTTCCGAAATAATTGAACGCATGGGATCTTTGGGACTTCCTCCCGAGCACGGTATCGAGTTTGTTACTGTTGGGCTCGATGAGCCGCTGAAAATTTTAGATGAACATTATTTAAAAGCTATGGAAAGAGGCGGTCGCGGCTCCGCTTTTAAGCTGATTAGAGGCTCTTTTGGCGCCGGTAAGACTCACTTCCTCACTTGCTTGCGCAATTTAGCTTGGAAGCGCGGTTTCTTGACTTCTCTTACCGAGCTCTCTTTAAAAGGATGCAATTTGGGCGACGCTTCGGCTGTATATCGAGCTTTAGCTAACGGCTTGTCCCAAGCGCCCGAAGATTGTGAAAGCTTTGATAATATTTCAGGTTTAGGTAATATTATTCGCAGCTGGGCTTTGAACTTTGACGATTCACAGGAACGTCAAAAATGGTTAGCCAAAGCCAAAATGAGCAATTTCGCCAACAACAATTACAAAATTGTCTTTCTGCGTTTTATTAAAAGCTTATGGGAAGATGAAGAAGAACTGGCTGACGCTTGTGAGATGTGGCTCTTGGGAAGCTCGACTAAAAAGTTGAAGCTGGGCATGATTACCATTCCGGAAAATATTTGCGAACAAAACGCCTCTTCCATGCTGGCTTGCTTAGTTAAAGCGGTCACTTTGTTGGGCTTTTCCGGAATTGCTGCTCTATTTGATGAAGTAGATCGTATAGCTTCTGGTAGCAAAAGAGAAAAAAAGAACGTCGTTGACAATATGCGCCAAATTGTCGACATGTGCGGCAGCAGACGCTTGCCTGGGTTCTTCTGGGCTTTTGCGGTTCCTCCGGAATTTATTAGCGATGTTATTGCCGAATACCCGGCTTTGCAACAGCGTTTAAATAGCCCCTTGCCTTTCTCTCCGGCTAGTCCTCAAGTACCTACTATCGATGTTTCCTCTTCTGAATTGAAGCCGCATGAGTTTTTCAAAGCTTTAGGCAAAAAAATTCTTCAAGTGGCTGCTATTGCCTGGAATTGGAATTATACAACCGCTATACAAGATAAAAATCTGGACGATTTAGTCACAGAATATTTATCTATGAACTTTGATGCCGGTCAGCGTCGCAATTTTGTCAAGCAATGGATTGCTTTTTTGCAATCGGAATACAGTTGTGGTGAAGGTACTACCGATATTGAAGCTTTGTGCAGACAGCAAGACAGCGCAGAGGTAATGGAGAGCGAAGATTTTGCAGACTTCTAAGAGCGGGCCTGAAAATAGCGGCGCCAGAGTGCTGGTTGTCGGCGATAATGTTTCCCATGAGTGTTACGGCACTGGCAGAGTCGTGCGCCTTTTGGAAAATGGTAGCTACTTTGTCAATTTCTTTATCACCAATGCCAACCAATGTTGCCGTTTTGATGAACTGAAATATCTTTCTCCCAATGGCTCGGTCATGTCTGTGGCGCCGCCTCGTTTACGTTTTTCCCGTTATGGGAGGCAGCTCTGGGAAGGCAGAGGGCCACGTGGTATTGATGCTCTGCCCAAGGGTGAAGAGGGCCAATTTGTGGCTTTGCGCATTTTGGAAGCTATGCGTACAGGCGTAGTTGGCGAGAGAGTTGAGCTCTACACTATAGGTCGTAGCCTAGAAATGGAAATGGTCAGCTACGACTTAACAAATATTGGTGACGGCGCTGTGCGTGTATTCTTGGGCGATTATGGCGCCGGAAAAACGCATATGCTCGAGTGTATCGAAGCTAAGGCTCTGAGCAAAAAATGTCTGACAGCTCGCGTGGCTCTCAATAGCAAAGATGTTAGTCCTGGCAATCCTCAGCGCGTCTATCGTGCTCTGATCCTCAATTTGAGCTATCCAGATCATGATGGTAAATACGGTTTATTGCCACTTTTCCGTGAAGCCCGTCGCCTCAATCTTATTGAAGGTTGGTTGCGCAGCGAGCGCTTTCACACTTACCTTAGTCCGGCTCTCTACTATTTTAATCGCTATTCCGAAAATTTAGAGGCTTGGGCAGGGGATCCCGACAAGCAAGACGAGCTCAACACCCAGGAAGCTGTCGTTCGTCATATGATCGATTGGCTCGAAGGCCAAGAAGCTCGCGAGCTTACTGACAAATTTAATTTGTCCTTGCAAAAAGCTTTCCCCGGCACACCTTCTATTTATAAGTTCCCCGCTTTAAAAGATTACCGTACTTTCGGCCACATCTACGCCAACATTTTGAGTGGTATTTCCTATTTGGCCCGTCAAGTTGGCTATAACGGTTTAGTTCTGCTTCTCGATGAAGCCGAGATGTATAATATCCTTTCTAGTCGAGATCGCACCTATGCCGACCAATTGTTTGGCTATTATTCTGCTTTAGCTTTAGGTACCCAAAAAGTACGCAGCGTACAAAAGTTCCCCCGCGGTGGGCATCTCAACCATAGAAATATTCCCGTTACTTACAATCCGGATGGCGGCACTTACAGAAGTGGTGTTTATTGTGTTTTTGCCATGACTATGGACAATGGCGGCGGCTTGATCACTCTTAAAGATCAGCTTAACGAGGATGCTTTTATCGAACTTAGCCCGCTGAGTAACAGTGACTACCAGCGTTTGTGTTCTGTTATTATCGATTTGTATCGCCGAGCCTATCCCAGTTTTGTTTGTGACGATAAAGCGGCCAACTATATGGGACAAGTCGTCTATACGGCTATGGAGCGTGGAGCTATCAATGGCTCTCGTCAGTTGTTGCGTTGCATTTTAGAGCTTTTGGACTATTCGCGTTTATGTCGCGAAGATATAGGCGCCTATGTCCATGAAATGATGGAGCATATCAAACTTGGTGCCGCTGCCAACAGCATTTCCGCTCAGTCAGAAGCTGAATCTGAAGCTGAGACTGAGACCGAGCGTGAGGCTGATGATTCTTCTGCTCAAGCCGATGACTATTCCTCAGAAGAGGAAATAGCTGACGATGATTACAATTTTTAGAGCTCACTTAGAGCGAAATATGTGCGAAAAGAGGAGTTTAAACTATGTTTTTCCCCGGCAGTAAAGTTTCTCTTTCCCAAAGTTTAGCAAGGGAAATAATCGACTGTATGGGAGAAAATGGTCAGCCGCCGGAGCGTGGTTTGGAATTTGTTACCGTAGGTCTAACTTCTTATTTAGAAATTATAGAAAAAGAATATTTACAGCGCTTGTTGGGGCAAGCTGGCGGATCGGCTTTTCGTTTAGTGCAAGGCAGCTACGGCGCGGGCAAGACTCACTTTTTGGGTTGCATACGTTCAATAGCTCAGCGTTTAGGCTTTTTGACATGTTCAGTAAATTTGTCTCCGGCCGAGTGCCCCTATGAAGATGCCTTGCGCGTTTATAAGGCTGCTTTTGCCAATATTGCTTTACATTTGGAAAAACAAGACGATACCGCTGAAGACATGCCCGGTGGACAAATAGTCGGTTTTACTAATATTTTGCGCTTGGCGGCTCACGGACAGCTGCCTTTTGCTTTTTCGGGGAAATTGGAAGACGTGCCCGTAGAAAATTACACTTTCAGGCGGGTTTGTCAGCGTTTCCTTTCCGCTTGTCGCTCCGGCAATGAAGAAGAAGAGTTTGTATTAGATCGTTGGTTGGCTGGAGATGCAAGCTTCGATAGAGATGTTTTGCGCAATTTCGGAGTGTTTGATGATATAGCTTCCGATAACGCTTTCCCGGTCATGCGCTCTATGGTAAGTATTTTGACCGCTTTAGGTTTTCCCGGAGTAATCTTCCTCTTTGACGAAGTCGATATGCATATTTCCAGCGTATCACAGCGCCATTTGCAAGCTATAGGCGACAATTTGCGTCAGCTGATCGATTTGTGCGCCAGCTCCAGGTTGCCCAAAGTTATGTTCTTTTATGCCGTACCTCCGGAGTTTATGAGTTTAAATGTCACCTCTTATCCGGCTTTGCAACAGCGCTTGGAGCGTCCTTTGCATATGTCTAAATCTAGCCCCCAATCGGTGGTGATAGATTTAGAAAGGGCTATGGATGATGATGGTAGTTTCTTCAAAACTTTGGGCCAAAAGTTGGCTGATGTGGCAGTTATCGCCTGGGATTGGCAAAACTTTGACATTAAGCGTTGCCAAGCCGATTTAACAACTTTTGTGGACTTTATGTTGGAGCACGTTTTTACGGGCGGTTATCGCATGTTCGTTAAGTTTTGGATCGCTCTTTTGCATAACTGGTATGAAAATGGACAAGTCCCGCTTGATGAAGAAATGTTGCAAAAAATGCTTTAGCATACGGTGCGGCTGATGGAAAAATAAAAATGGATTCTGCTACTGCTTTATATAGAGTCAAGTGTCGCCGTATGCTCGAACGACTTAGTCGAGTTAAAGGCGCATTTTACGGTGGTTTTTATAAGCCGCGTCAAATTCAATTTGATGCCATTGAGCCCATCATGCAAGGGCGCAATGTTGTACTCAGCTCATGTACAGCTTCAGGAAAGACTGAAGCCTATTTGGCTCCTTTAACCGAACGCTGGCTAGAACCTATGCGGGCTGGCAAGTTGTGCATTTTGATTATTTGCCCCACTAGGGCTCTGGCTAACGATTTAGTCAAACGCATTTCTGTACCGTTGAGCCGCTGCTCTGTCAACGTTTTATTGCGTACCGGCGATCATCCCACTCCTCTCAGAGACAAAAAAGTTGGCGTTTTGGTCACTACTTTGGAATCTCTAGATTCTTTGCTCTGTCGTTGGGCTGTACAACTTCTCGATATAAAGGCTATCGTTTTTGAAGAGTTGCACGTAGCTGAAGGTACAGCACGTGGAGACCAATTGGCTGTTTTGGCCGAGCGTTTAGATGTTTTGTTGCACTGTGCGAAGGCCAAGCAAATAGCTGGCACTTTGGGCAATTTGGGGCTCAGTTTGCAGCGGCTGGCTGTAACTGCTACTCCGGGAAATGCCGAAGTTATCAATCGAAAATATTTGGCTGGCCGAGCTGTTATAGTAGAAAACAAACAAGGGGTCAATTTTGAAGTAGACTACAGCCGCCCTTACGATGACGAGACTATAGATTCTACAGACATTAAGCAAGCTAGAGCTATAGCTTTTTTACGAGCTTGTATAAAGTATTGTCGCCAAAACGATTGTCAAAAAATGTTGGTTTTTGTACGCTCGCGAGCCGAAGCAGAACTTTTGGCTTCGGCTAAAGGCTATCTTTCCGATAATCCTTTTGGCAATGCTGTTTTCTCTCACCATAGCAGTTTAGGCACCGAGCAGCGCGAGAAAGTAGAGAGAAATTTTGCTTCTTATCAGAAGGCAATTTGCTTTGCTACTTCCACTTTAGAAGTTGGCATAGATATAGGCGACGTTGACGCTGTGGCTCTAACCGTTCCTCCTATGGATGTGAATGCATTTTTGCAGCGAGTCGGTCGCAGTGGCAGGCGAGGGCAAACCCCCAAAGTGCTTTGCCTTTACGAAACCAATTTTGAAAAAGCTCAATACGAACACTTGGTAAAAGCTGCCAGAGCAGGCGAGCTCTTTAGCGATCACCCTCCTTTTTTAAGTTCAGTTTTGATTCAACAATCGGCCTCTCTTGTATGTCAAAGCGCTTCCGATATGATCAATAAAATATCTTTGCGCGATCGCCTACCTGCTTATTTGCGCTCTTCCTATACTGAAGATATATGCGAAAAAATTTTGCAAGGAGCTGTGCAAAGTGACTTGCTGAAAGTTCGCCGCCAAGGTGGTTATTCGCGTTCTGAAAAGTTGAAAGAAGCTTTTGAAAAAGGAGAAATACATCATAATATTTCTCATACGGTAGCCGGTCGCGGCAAAATCAGCGTCGTTGACAAAATAGGTAATCGCATAATAGGCACTCTTTCCGGAAGTTGTACTTTATTGGCAGGCGATTTTTTCTATTTTAGCGGCACTAGCTATAGAGTAATCAGCGGCCCTAAGGATGGAAAAATTGTCGTCTGTCCCGATCGCAATATCGATCGTTCTAAACTGCGCCGCTGCGATTTTGAAGCTTCTGGCTTGCCTAAAGTTTCGGAACCTTGGGCTGCCGATTTTGCCGATTTTTTGGAAATCCCCACCGATAGCTCTTGCTATACGCTTTACGGAGCCGATTTGACGGTGTGCTCTCATTTTATGGGCACAGTAGGGGGAATATTTCTTAAAGTCTTCTTGGAACATTTGGGATACAACGATGCCAAAACCAATGCTTATGTGATTGTTTGTGGCAACTTGGAAGAAGTTAGAGCTTTGGCTATGAGTTCTGGGGCTCTCAAAATGATTATTCGTCAAAATATTGGATCTTTGGCACAAAAATTGGATTTAGGCCCTTGGAGTTCATGTCTTCCCGATGAACTTTTGGAAAAAGAAGTTCTAAAAGTGGCCGAGCATATCCATCTTTTTGAACATATGCAACAATTTGGCAAATTAACTCCTGCTGAAGCCGCTCAGTCTGCTTGGTTGTGTGAAGCTGCAGAAATTTCCGCTTCTTAAATTGTGGCCCACTTAAGCTAAAAACTCTCAGCGGCAGGACAAAGAAGCCTGGGGACAAAATTAAAATACTACTTGTTTTTATCACGTTTGGCATCTTTGTGACTGCTGCGAGGTTTGAAGTGAAGATTCTGTTTTTGGCCGCCGAGGCCGTTCCCTACGTAAAAGTTGGCGGATTGGGTGATGTCGCTGGTGCTTTACCTGAGGCTCTGCGTAATTTAGGACACGATGTGCGTCTTATGATGCCGCGTTATGGTTTGCTAGATCCTCAGAAGCTCGGCTTATGCAAATGTTTAGACAATTTTGACGTAAGAATGGATTGGCGCGTAGAGCAGTGCCAGCTGTGGGTTAGTAAAACTAAAGATTATTTTATCGAAAATCAATATTTCTTTGGCTCGCGTTTTCAAGTTTACGGCTGTGGCGATGAAATAGAACAATTTGTACTTTTCTGCCGAGCTGCTTTGGAAGCTTGCCGCTTAGAAGGTTGGCAGCCCGACATTATTCATGCTCACGATTGGCATACCGCCGCAGCTATTCGTCTGGCTTGGGCCGCTGACAATCGCCCTGGCTTGGTCTTTACTGTTCACAATATGGCTCACCAAGGTAATCAACGTCCTGATGGTTGGCCTCTTTTGGGAGTCTACGACGGCCACAGCCCTATGAATTTAATGGAGCAAGCTATCTGGTGTGCCGATAAAGTCACTACCGTCAGTCCCAACTATGCCAAAGAAATTTGTACTCCCCAATATGGCTTTGGCTTAGATGGCTTGTTGCGCACCAAAGGTACCGATTTAGTAGGTATCGTCAATGGTATAGATGTTGCCAGCTACGATCCTTCGGTTGATTCTAAAATTTGCGCTCGCTATACAGCCGGAGAATTTAACGGAAAGCGCCTTTGCAAACGTGATATTTTGCGCGAGTACGGTTTGACCGACGAGGAAGCTCCTTTAGTAGGTATTGTCTCCCGCTTAGATTTCCAAAAAGGCATCGATTTAGTTTTGCAATCTATCGATGATATTATTCACTATTCAGATTTGAGGGTAATTATTTTAGGTAGTGGCAATCATGCTCTTGAAGATGGAGTAAGAAATGCCATAGCCAGGCACCCCGGTCGAGTTGGAGGATACATAGGTTTCGATCCTACCAGAGCTCGCAAGATTTATGCAGGTTGCGATATGTTCCTTATGCCAAGTCTCTTTGAGCCTTGTGGTTTAAGCCAGATGATCGCTATGCGCTACGGCACTTTGCCTATCGCCAGAGAAACCGGCGGCTTGGCCGATACCATAAAAGATAATTACTATGGTGATGGCACTGGGTATTTGTTCCGTCAGTATACTTGTGACGATATGTTGACCGCTTTCGGACGCGCCTTGGAACATTACTTATACCGCCCCGAACTTTGGTATCGCACCCAGATTCGGGCTATGAATACCGACTTTAGCTGGAATAAGTCGGCCAAAGCTTATGCCGAGCTTTACAACTCAGCTTGTAAACAAAGAAAATAAAGAAATACTTTATTTTTTAGTGTAGGCTTATTTGTCGGTAATTTTGTTAAAATGCAGGTATTGACACCAAGATCGAGCTGCACTTTTATAAAAGTGCAGCTCAGCTAAAAAAGCCAAAACATATGGCTGTGCCAAAAAATATCCCCACCGAAATTGCCTGGGAAAACGTCAAAGAAAGGGCTCAATTATGACTATAAATTCAGCGGCTCCTATCAGCAATGCCAACCGCCGTTCGGCTATAGATACTGATGCTTTGTTGCGCTGCGCTGCCGGTATGCAAGCTTCTGACGTACATCTTAAAGCAAGTATGCCGCCGATGGTGCGTTTATATGGCGAATTAGTGCCTATGCCTGGTTTCTCAACCTTGAGCGCTCTTGACGTTCGTGATGCCATCACTTCATTTTTAGATGACAAAAGGCGCAAAGAATGGGAGCTAAGTTTAGAACTTGATACAGCTGTCGATGCTCCCGGCATTGGTCGCTTCCGCTTAAATGCCTACTTCGACCGTTTGGGCCCTGCGGCCGCTTTGCGTTTAATACCTTCCCATATTCCCAGTTTCGACGAAATTGGCTTAGATATCGGTTTGAAAGATAAGCTTTTACCGAGCTCTGGCTTGGTATTAGTGACCGGTGCTACCGGAGTAGGCAAGTCTACTACGTTAGCTACCCTCTTAGATACCGTACTTCGAGAGAGAGCTGTTCACGTTTTAACTTTGGAAGCTCCTATAGAGTTTATTTTGGAGCCACACCGAGGCATGGTCAGTCAGCGCGAAGTGGGCAAGCATACCAATTCTTTTGAAATTGCTTGCAGCAGTGGTTTGCGCCAAGATCCCGATGTTATTATGATCGGAGAATTGCGTGACGCCGCTTCTATAGAAATGGCTTTAACTATAGCCGAAACCGGTCACTTAGTTTTGGCTAGCTTGCATAGTCCCGACGCTACTGGTACTATCGAACGTATTTTAGGAGCCATTCCTGCCGAAAGACAGCCCCAGGCTCGTACTCAATTGGCCAGTTGCCTCAAGGCCATTATCTCTCAAAAGCTCATTTCTCGTACCGATCACAATGGACGTATCGCTGCTCGCGAAATTATGCTTAGCGTTCCGGCTATTTCCGCTCTTATTCGCGATGGTAAGGTGCATCAAATTTACTCTACTATTGAAATGAATGGCGAGTTGGGAATGTGCACTATGGAATATTCTTTGAGCCGTTTGATTGAAGCCGATTTAATCAGTTACGATGATGCTTTAATAAATGCTGGCCGCCCCGACAACTTGCGTCCTTTTGCCGATGAAACTCTTAAAGGTAGAAAGAAA
>ERZ869991.169-NODE-169-length-20945-cov-15.667577_pt1 | contig 20945 bp, 16 predicted proteins | sample MGYA00520862_ERZ869991 | MGnify/ENA primary metagenome ERZ869991 (study PRJEB32232, sample SAMN07284978) | human gut metagenome | biome: human-associated habitat; material: feces | host: Homo sapiens | place: Tanzania | collected 2014-08-11 ...
GTTATCAAAATAGCAAAGTAAATTAATATTGATTTCTAAAACTCAATAATAACAATCTTTTTCAGGATTGATAACATTTGACTTAATTTGTTGTCAAAGAAGTGATGTTAGCGAGAGTAATCTCAGGAAGTTTAGTGATTGTAATGATTAATGTATCAAAAAAAGAAATAAAGGTAGGGGTATAATGGGTACATATTTTAGAAATGCATATGATGCCATCATAGAAGAATCTTGTTGTAAAAAAATAATTGTTCAAGCAGGTGGTAAAGGTACAAGATTAGAAGGTTTGACTAGGAATAAGCCAAAATGTTTAGTTCCGGTTAATAATTTGCCGATAATTTTTTATGCTTTCCAAAAGTTTAAGGATGCAGAGTTTACGATTATTGCAGACTATAAAACCGATGTTCTTGAAAAATATTTGAACGCATTTGGCTCTCAATACAATTTCAAAATTGTTAAAGCTAACAAGAAAGGTACAATCTCGGGTATCAAAGAAGCGATTTCTGATTATGATGAAAATGAGCCATTTATGATTATGTGGTGCGATTTGATTTTGTCAGAGAATTTTGAAATGCCTTCTACAAAAGGTAATTATATCGGTATTTCTAAAGATTTTGAATGCCGTTGGTCTTATCTTGACAATAAATTTGTAAAAACTCCATCTAAAGAAAACGGTGTTGCCGGTTTGTTTATCTTTGAAAACAAAAAGGCTCTTGAAAATATTGCAGATGAGGGAGCTTTGGTTGGATGGTTGCAAAATCAAGATATCAAATTTAACAGACTTGATTTGTACGGTTCAAAAGAAATTGGCACTTTGCTTTCTTATGCTGATAACACTGATGATACACCTCGTTGCAGACCATTCAATTCTATGGAATTCAACGGAGATGTTATCGTAAAACGTGGTATTAATGAACAAGGCAAAAAGATTGCAGTTGATGAAATCGCTTGGTACAAGCACGTTAAGGATTTAGGCTTTGAAAATATTCCAGAGATTTTCAATTACGAACCGCTTACAATGAAACGTGTCCAAGGCAAAAATATTTTTGAATATGATTGTTTGACTAAATCTCAAAAACGTGAAATTTTGAGAAAACTTATTGAAGCATTAAAGGATTTGCACAATCTTGAACCTGCTCAACCTGTGAATATACAAGATGTTGAAGATAATTTCTTGAACAAGACTTTCGACAGATTATCTAAAGTCGAAAAACTTGTTCCATTTGCGGATAAAGAGTTTATCAAGATTAACGGAAATTATTACAAGAATGTTTTCTTTAATAAAGAAGAATTAAAGGAAGTCATTCAAACAGTTTATCCTAAAGAATTCCGATTAATTCATGGTGATTGTACTTTTTCAAACTTAATGTTTGATACTTTCAATATGAAGGCGATTTTGATTGATCCAAGAGGATATTTTGGCAAAACCAAACTCTACGGAGATGTAGATTATGACTGGGCAAAATTGTATTATTCATTGAAAGGTGAATATGACCAATTCAATCGCAAAAAATTCACTCTTGATATTAGAGAGAAAGATGTTGAACTTGCAATCAAGCCTAACAACTGGGCGGATATGGAAGAATTTTTCTTTGATTGTTTACCAAATGTTAATAAATTCAAAATAAGACTTTTACACGCAATTATTTGGTTGAGCCTTACAACTTATGCTTGGGAAGATTACGACAGCGTTTGTGGGGCATTTTACAAAGGGATTATTGAACTAAATGAGGTGCTTTAAAGGTGATTATTTGGGAAGAACTGATAAGTGAAACTGTTATAAAAGAAATAATAAAAGACCTTTACAAAGCTTTGATTCCTTCAGGAATTATAGCATTAAGTAGTAAGGTGATAAGTAACATAAGTTGGACAGAAGTTTTTATTTTATTGGTTATAGCTTTGATTGTAATTAGTGGAGCTATTTTAAAAAACAAACGCAAGGAGACAGAATTGTTAGACACTTATAAAGTATTAAATTGTTCTAATAATTTCCAAATTTTATATGGTGAAAAATGGCTTCTTGATATTCTAATCGAAAGTGATCGAGATAAATTTTTACGGGCAGAAAATTTTGCAAATTTAATCAATAATTATGTTGAAGATATTGAAAACAATTATGAGCCAGATGATGAAGTTAAAGCAATTATGTATTCTGTGCAAAAAAAATTCTCTTATAAAGAATATGTTGATAAAGTTATCGATAACCTTATTGCATATGGATTTGTTCAAGAAGTTAATGAAAAAGGGTTATTAAAAATCAATAGTATTATTTTTAATTATAAAAAAATGGAAAAAGAAATATCTGAAAAAAATAAAGTAAAAGCAAGAAATCGTAGATATAAAATTCAGAAAAAAATAAATAAACAAAATGCAATAAAAAATAATATTAAATTAAAAATAACAAAAATTAATAATTTGTTTTTAAAAAAACTAAAATTATCATCCTTACCCAAGACTTGGATTTTGGATATAGATGGAACACTTGTTAAGCATAACGGCTACAAGATTGACGGTCATGATACTTTGTTAGATGGAGTTAAAGAATTTTTTGATAATTTGAGTTCTGATGATATGGTTGTAATGCTTACTGCAAGGAAAGAAGAGTATCTAGAAGATTTAAAAAAGTTTTTGAAAGAAAACAACTTGAGATATGACTATCTTTTAACCGACATGCCAATGGGTGAGAGAATTTTGGTTAACGATAGAAAGCCTAGCGGTTTAGATATGGCGTTTTCAATCAACAAAAATAGAGATGCAAAATTAGATATTTCATACAAGATAAATGAGGAGTTGTAATGCAGACTTTGGAAAGAGAAATTTCTATACAGGAAAATTTGGATAAAAATTGTGCAATTCATACTATAAATAGTGAAATTGATACAATTATTAAATTGCGTGATGGCTTAGATTCAAGCCTTACTAAAGCACTAGATGTTATGCAAAATGCAAAAGGGCGAATTATTTTAACAGGTATGGGAAAATCAGGTCATATCGGTAAAAAGATTGCGGCCTCTTTAGCATCAACAGGAACTCCTTCATTTTTCGTACATCCGGCAGAGGCAAGCCATGGTGATTTGGGAATGATTACAGAAGATGATGTTGTAATTGCAATTTCTAATAGTGGCGAATCTCGAGAACTTGTGGATATTCTTAATTATTGCAAACGCTTTGGAATTAAGTTAATTGCGATTACAAAAAATGCTGAAAGTTCTTTAGGGAAAGCGGGAGATATAGTTTTGTTGCTTCCAAATAACGGAGAAGCTTGCCCACTTGGACTCGCACCAACAAATTCGACCACAGCGACGCTTGTTTTGGGCGATATTTTGACAGCCGGTTTAATCCAAAGAAAAGGTTTTACAAAATCTGATTTCAACCAAAGACATCCGGGTGGAAAACTGGGTTCAATTTTGCAAAGAGTTTCTGATTTGATGCATAAAGATTCTGAAATGCCAATATTAGAAGAACATTCAAATATGCAACAAGTGCTTTTGGAAATGACATCAAAACGTCTTGGCTGTGTTGGGTTTGTAAATGCTGAGGGTATTTTTACAGGAATGCTTACAGATGGTGATTTAAGACGTTGCTTGAGCCCTGAGATTTTGGATAAAAAGGCGATTGATTTGATGACTAAAAATCCAAAAACGATTTCTAAAGAAACAATGGCATCAGAAGCGATGAAAATTATGCACGATAAAAAGATTACAAATATTTTTGTAATTGAAGATAACAAACCAATCGGTGTAATACATATCCACGACTTGCTGAATAATGGAGTTGCATAATGAAGATTTACGAATATATAAAAGGTGAAAATGAAAGAGCCGCAAAATTATTTGGGATTCCAATAATGGAGCAAACTTCTGATTATATGACAGCAGAAAGATTGCAGAAGTTTTTAGGTGGCATTGTAACTACTTATAAAACGAATGATCCCACATCTGATTGTTCAAAAAAAGAAATCAAACTTTTCGGACATTCCATAATTAAACGAATAGAAGAAAATAATTACCGAAATTATTACGTTTTGGGTAAAGTTGCTAGAAAAATATCTTTAATTGAAACCTTCAAGAAACAATATTCTAAATTTTTTGAAGGTGATTACGATGATATTTATATTTTAAGAGCGAATAGTGGAGAAAGTTATCTTACACTTACTTATGTTTTAGATTCTTTAATAAAACGCAATCAAAGCAAAAAGCCTCTTTTGGTTGCTACATTAAAATATCACGTTGATATGATAAAAATGATTTGTCCTGAAATTCCATATGTATATATAAAAAAATTACGAATTAAAATTCAGGGACAGGAATTTAATATTAATAATAAAAGATTTTTCTTATTATTTGATACCACTCATTTTAAAACCGTAGAAACTGATATAAAACATAGCCCTCTTGGTGAAGCTCATTATTTTAAATCAATAATGAATAAATTAGGCATGACGGAGTCTGATTTGACGTATCGTAAAGTTATGATTCATCTGGAAGATGAACGTAGTATGCTTGAAAAAGTTTCAAAGACTGGATTAAATTTAGACAAATTTGTATTTATTGCTCCGGAAGCTCAATCTTGTAAACTTTATGATGAAGATTTTTGGTGTGAATTGATAAACCAGTTCCAAGCAAAAGGTTATGATGTATTTGTAAATTTAGTAGAAGACGATGTAAAACTTAAATCTGCAATTGATTACAAAACTTGTGATTTAAACTTTGCCGAGGCATTTGCACTTGCAAGACGTTCTAAAAAAATTGTTTCTTTAAGAAGTGGTTTTACAGAATTCTTATTACAAACAGGTGTTCCTATTGACGTTTTGTACACAAAATTCAGACATAGGCATTTCTTTGACGATATGGATATTTATCACGTTATGTCCGGATTCGGACTAACTCAACTGCCATTTGTTGATAAAGAAAAGATAAGAGAATTTAATATGTTTGAAATGTCACAAGCTGAATGTATTAAAGAAATTGTTGAAACATAAAAAATATTATCAAATAATGCAATATCAGTTAGAGCAAATTACAATTTATAGAAATAGTTAAAGACTTGAAAAAATAAAAAAGGAACTTATGGTAATACTTTCAAGAGAAAAACAGAAACGAAAAACTTGTATAAAATTATTTGGATTCAAAATTTTTGAAAAGATTCTTGATAAAGAAGAAAATTTTATAACAACCAAATATTTACATAATCTGTTTGTAAAAAAATATGATATTTATAGTAAAACCTTTAAATTTAAAATGCTTTGTTTTTCTATTTTTAAAACAAGGTTAAAAGGTTCTTATAAATTTTGGTATTTTCTATTTATTCCAATTTGGATAAAAAATGTAAATAAAACATTTTTAAAAGATTTTTTGACTAAAGTAACAAAAGAATATCCTAGTTATGAAGAATATTATATATTTTTATCCCGTAGTGGTGAATTTTATCTTTTAATGCATCATTTTGCCGAGTGGCTTCAAAATAACAAATCTTCAAACTTTTTGCTAGTTTTTACAGCCAAGTACCATTTAAATATTTGTAAAATGTTTTTTCCAAATATTCCAATGACATATATAAAAAAAGCAAATGTTCCGTTAATATCTAGAGGTGTAGAAAATATATCCTTTAAATATAAAAATAAAAAATTCTATGTACCAACATATGAGAATTATTTTGTAGACGTTGAAAATAAAATAAGAGATAAAAATGCACACTACTATGAGTGTTTGAAAAAACATTTGAAATTTAGTAATAACATACAACATTATAATATTTCAATTAAAACTCAAGAAAAGATAAAAAACATTGTAAAAAATATTCTGAATAATAAATTTATTTTTATTTCTCCAGAAACATTGTCCAATGAGCCTATGGAAAAAGATTTTTGGGATAATTTATGTGAAAAGCTTAAAAATCAAGGTTATGAAGTATTTTGTAATTCTATGGACTTCAAAAATCTGATAAAAGATTCTACCTCAACATTTTTAACTTATGAAGAAGCTATTGAATTAGCGAAATACGCAACAGCTATTATAGGCTTAAGAAGTGGTTTTTTGGAATGTCTCTCTCAAAATAATGTTCCACTAATTGCTCTATACACTGATTTTCCTAAAAGACCGGGGTTCAAAAAATTATCTTCTGACAAAGTGAAAAGTGGTTACTCTATATCTAAATTACCAAATGTTAATAAAAATCTATTATATGAACTAGATGTAAATAAATATACTTCTGATGAAGAAATTATCCCAGAAATACTAACAATTTTAAAGACAAATACAAATTGCGATATTGCAGAAAGGATATAAAATGGCGATTAAAGATAATCCAAATATAGTACAAGTAGAAGACATGGTAAAATATTTGGGGAAACATAAACATGTTTTTATATATGATTGTAAAGAACCTCAAGTTTTAATTGAAAAATTTTTAAGATCTTGTGACATTGTTGTTGATGGTTTTTTGGTTGATTATGATAACCAATTAGTAGAAAATCTTCCAAAACCTGTTTATACATTAGAACAAGCCAAAAATTCAGTTGCCATAAAAAGATGCTTTCATAAAACAAAAAAAGTTACAAATGATACTTGTGTTATTGTTTCTAACGAAGATTTTATGTGTAATTGGACTTATAATCAATTAAAGAAATATGGATTTACAGAAATTTATTTCATGTCTGAATGGAATAAACGGACTATTCCATATAAAATGACACCAAGATGTAAAGAAAATTTTTGGTTGGAAGTTAATGTCGCAGACCACTGTAATTTAAACTGTCAGTGTTGTGACCATTTTGCACCAATTGCTGATAAATATTTATTAGATATTGACGAATTTGAAAGAGACATGAACCGTTTGGCGGAATTGATGGATGGAAAAATGGGGATTTTTAAAATTCAAGGCGGAGAACCAACATTACATCCTCAATTAATAGATTTTATGCGTATAACTAGAGAAAAATTTCCAACATCAACAATATTTTTCTTTACAAACGGAATATTACTTTTATCATTAGAAAAAGGAAAAAATGGAAATTTATGGCAAGCGATGAAAGATTATGATGTAACCTTAATGATTACAACTTATCCTTTAAATATAGATTTTGAAAAACTAGATGCAAAAGCAAAAGAATATGGATTAAAATATGAACGTTTTGTTGAGGTCGGAAAGGTTGATCCTCATGCAATTGGTGAAAATAAATATTATGGCAAAGATATTGATAAATTATCGGTTCATCATCCATTTGATTTAAAAGGTAAAGTCCCAAAATATGAATATGTATCTTGTTATCAGTTTAATGAATCTATAACATTAAGACATGGTAAAATTTATACTTGTCCATTTATTCCTTATGTTGGATATTTTAATAAGCATTTTAATCAGCATTTAGACGTTACTGAAAATGATTTCATTGATATTTATAAAGCAAAATCTTATGAAGAAATTGCTGAATTTTGTACACATAGAACGGATTTTTGTAAATATTGCGATATAAAGCATAGAGAGGCTAAAAAATTTGCAATATCAAAAAAAGAAATTACAGAATGGACATAGTTATGAACATATTTGAACAACGGAACATAAAAAGACTTGTAGAAGTAGAATTAGACGGGTTACATAATTTGAAGCCGTCTAAATATCCTACTTTTGTAAAAAATATATTATTTACAATATTATTTAATAAAGAGAAATTTAAGCATATAATAACAAAAAATGTTGAAATCCCGCAGATAGAATTTGTCTTAACAACAAGATGTACATTACGATGTCAAGATTGTGTTAATTATATTCCATTAATAAACAATCATATAGAAATGAATCTAGATGATTTCAAAACATATGTTAATAATTTATTAAATGCTACTTCTAAAATACATAATTTAATTTTAATTGGTGGAGAACCATTACTTGTTAAAAATTTAAATGAATTTCTTGAATTTGTAGCTACAAAAAGAAAGATAAAAAACATATATATTGTATCAAATGGGACATTAGTTCCTTCTGATAAACTTATAAGTGCTATGAAAAAATATCGTAAAAAATTTACGTATTGGTTATCAGATTATTCTGGAAATGAAAAACTTCAGCCAATCTTAAAAAAAGAACAAATTTTTAATGTACTAAACAAGCATAAAATAAAGTATGTTTTTAATGAGTCATTACAATGGAATGCGTGTTCTCCTCCAAAAGATAATAAACGTTCAAAAGAAGATATTATTGCTTATTATAAAAGATGTTTGCATCCATGTTTATCAGTAATTTCTGGTAAGTTGACTCAATGTCCGAGAACTAGTACGTATTTAACATTAGGTATGTTACCATCTAATATATTATCTTTGGATTTGAAAAAAAATATAAAGAAAAAAGATTTATACGAATTTTATAATAATGACTATTATCCATCTTGTAATTATTGTAACTTTCATGAAGATTTTTTATTACCCAAAGTAATACCTGCAATACAAAAAAGGTAAGGAGTTCATAATGAAACTAAGTAATACCACTGCTCAAAACTCTTTTAAATATAGCTGGCTTCTATTTAGAATATGGCCGTATATAAAACCATATTGGTTTCGGATTTTGATAGGATTTTTTATTGCAATTCCACTTGGATTGTTAGATGGAGTGACAGCTTTTGCTCTTAAACCATATATGGATTATGTTATTGGTGATGCAGTTTTAAATTTTTCAATTTTAGGGTATCATTTTGAAATTTCAAAAATACAAATAGCTATTTTATTACCAATAGGAATTATATTATTTGCAGCAATACAAGGTGTGTTAAGGTATTTAAACGAATATTTATCAGCTTGGACAAGTGCCCATATTACTAATGACGTAAGATTTGATTTATATGATCGATTAATACATATGCATTCTCAATTCTTTGACGAGAATTCATCAGGAATTATTCTTGGAAGATATCTTGGAGATCCTGCAGCAGCTTCTGCGGGAATAGTTGAAAATATTAAAAATATTACAACAGCTAGTTGTGCTGCACTCGGACTTATTGTTGTTATGCTATATAGTTCTTGGAAACTTGCATTGATTGGAATTTTAGTTTTATGTATCGCATTTGTTCCAGTAACTTTAATCCGAAAAAGAATCAAAGAAGCTTCTAATAAAAATATGGTTATTGGGGGTAAAATTACCACAAATATTAATGAAACATATTCTGGAAACAAAGTTATGGCTGCTTATGCTCTTGAGGACAGGCAAAATAATATTTATAGAACACAAATTCTTGAAGGTTATAATGTTGGGATTTCTTTATTGAAAAGAACGGCTTGGATGTCTCCATTGATGTACTTGATTGCATCTTTCGGTATTGCAACAGTTCTTGGTGTTGGAACTTACTTGATTAATTCTGGACAAATGACTGCTGGTGCGTTTGCATCATTTGTAACATCATTATTGTTATTATATAAACCTGTAAAAACTTTAGGTAACACTCTAACAGGTATTCAAAATATATTCGTTGCAATGGGTAGAGTTTTTGAATTATTTGACTTAACTCCTGCTATACAAGACTGTGAAAATCCTAAAACTTTAACAGGGTTAAATAAAGATATCGAGTTTAAAGATGTTTATTTTGAATATGTTCCAAACCAACCAGTTTTGAAAAATATCAATTTAACTATTCCAAAGAACGAAACTCTTGCAATCGTTGGGAATTCAGGCGGTGGAAAATCTACTCTAGTAAACCTTATCCCTCGTTTTTATGACATCAAATCTGGTTCAATAAAAATTGATGGAATTGATATCAGAGAATTTTCTTTAAAATCACTTAGACAAAATATTTCAATGGTGTTCCAAGATAACTTCTTGTATTCTGGAACAATTAAAGAAAATATTATGATGGGCAATCCGGAAGCAACAACAGAAGAACTTATGGAAGCAATTAAGTCAGCTCACTTGCAAGATTTGATTTCGGAATTACCGGAGGGATTGGAAACAGAACTTGGCGAACGAGGTATGACATTATCAGGAGGTCAAAGACAACGTGTAGCTATTGCAAGAGCGATGTTGAGAAATGCTCCTATTGTAATCCTTGACGAAGCAACTTCTGCGTTAGATAATGAATCAGAAGCGATTGTGCAAAAAGCAATGGATAATTTGATGCAAAATCGTACGGTGTTTATTATCGCTCACAGACTATCAACAATTAAAAACGCAAATAGAATTGCTGTCATCAATGAAGGTGAATTAGTAGAATTAGGGAAACATGAAGAATTAATGTCTATTGAACATGGACAATACAAAGCTCTTTATGAAATGCAATTTAAAAAACAAGAGGTTTTAGCTACATAAAAAGATTACAATGAAACCAAATTTTTAAAATAAAGCTACTAAAACTTTAATAGTTAAAAAGGAATAAAAATGTGTGATACAGACAAGGTAAGAAAATGTTCGGGCTCTCCTTATGTTGAACCCGAATTTATAGAATTATATTCATTTAGTGAAAAACAGATTCAAAAATACTGCGAATGGGTAAAGAAGCTGTATGCACCGATAGTAAAAACTTGGGATGTAAAACAAAATACTTTTTGGACTGCAAAATATTATTTAGCTACCAAATTTTTGTATATGACAAATTTATTGGCAGAATCTTTGAATTATGCAAAAGAACATAATCTAAAGATAACAATTCCATATTTAATTTACTATTCTTTATTAACAGCATCTCGCAGTTTGATTTACACCTCACCTATTGATGATTTGCCTTTAAATGAAAAACGCTCTCACGAAAACATAATAAATGTAACCGCAGATATTATTGCCAAAATTAGTATTGATGAAAGCAATGCTTATAAGGATACAATTAATACTGCAAAAGAAAACAGAGAATTATTCTCATACAAATTTCCTGCATCTGGTTTAAGTTTAATAAATGACAATTCTGATAAGGTTTTAAAACAAATTAATTTAGTAAGTGAGTTAGCAATTTTGAATAGTCAAATTTTAGATGTAAAATTAGATAAACTACAGGATAAATCCTTATTTGAAATTGATGGTACTTGCGATAGTGATTTCTATAATTTATTTGACTTTAATAATAAATTAGATAATGATGACTATTACAATAGTGGATATATCGCAAGAAAAATTAAAAGACCTCAACCATTGAACTTTATGATAAGTGAAGGAATCGAAGAAGATTTAAGCTCTCCATGGGAACCTGAGGAAGAAGATGATGGAGTATTCATTCCACCTCTTTATATTTTTAATTGATAACACTAAAATGGTATAAAATGTATTCTGACGATAAAAACAAAAAGCAACTATTTGAAATATTATCTAACTCGGAAAAACTTGTATATCTTTGTGGAACTGGTTTTTCAATGTTGCTTGGAAAACATTTTTATACTTGGCTAAATTGGATTAAAGAAAGTAAAAAATATCTTGATAATTCTGTACAAAAAACTATTGATGAGAAATTATCAATCGGAACTACTAATTCTTTAATTGATGCCGCTGATATTATGTTGGAAGAATTAAAGAACTGCAATAAATATAATGATTTTATGTTATCAACAGTTGGCTCTGTTAAAGCAATTAGCCCCACATTAAAAGAGGCAATAAAACTAATTGTACATTCAGGAGACTTAATTACAACAACAAATTATGATTTATCAATAGAAGATGCGACAGGATTAGAATCAATTACATACAACAGTTCAAGTAAAATTCTGAATATAATCAAAAATAAAACTAAAAATAAAATTATACATTTGCATGGAGCTTATTGCCCTGATTTAAATATAGATGATATTATTGCAAATTCCAACCAGTATGAAGACATTGTTAATAATCAGGGAGCTCAATTTATACAAAATTTAATCGGAACATATCCGATAATAGTAGTTGGTTGTGGAGGAACTGTTGAAGATCCGAATTTAAAAAACTTTTTACAGTTCTCAAAAAAATATTTAAATTTAAATATCCCATATTTCTATCTTTATTGTAAAAAGGATTCAATTGATACTCTTCCTGAAAATATGATTCCTGTTTGCTACGGGAACAGTTATGAGGATTTACCTGATTTTATGCTTTTTATTGCAATGAAACGAATGAGAGAACATATAAATATAACAGATATTTGCAGGGTAAATCCATATATTCAAACATCTCACAGTGGCTCTGCTTATTCAAGAATGCACTATGCCGCAAAATATTTAGATTTTATCGGAAGAAAAGATGAACTTTCTAAATTAAGTGATTTTCTAAATACAGATGATAATTTTTCTTGGTGGATGGTAACAGGCGAAGCTGGAATGGGAAAATCCCGATTGATTTTAGAATGGATGTATAATCTACCTTCTGATTGGTTTGGATTTTTTGCAAATATAGAACCAGACAAATTTAAAGATTTTAAACCTTTTTCTAATACTGTTGTAGCACTTGATTATACGGCAAGTCGAGAAAATGATTGTGCCAAAATAATTGAACATCTTATTGAAATATTTAAAAATTCAAGTTATAAATTAAAGATTTTGTTGGTTGAGCGCCACTATGAACCAGATAAAAAAGACTGGTTTTATACACTTAATCAACAGTTTAAACCAATCGATAAAATATTATTTGAAAAATCTTCATATTCTAAAAATCCTATTGTTCCTTTAGAAATTGGAAAGCTAAAATATGATGAAGAGAAAGAGTATATTACAAACTATCTTAAAAAATATGTAAATGAATTAAATAATGAAGAAATAAAAGATAAATATTTAAAAAACATAAATAATTCGATTAAGAAAATTCATAAAGCCTTCAAAAGAATGCTCAAAGGATTATTTCACAGACCTTTGTATTTAAGTATTTTTATTGAAGTATGGATTGATAAATTAGGCGATTTTTCAATAAAAAACTCAGAAGAACTTTTAGAATGCTATCTTGAAAAAGAAGAAAAAAGATGGCTTGAAAGATTTAATAACAATAGAATTGTCCTAAACGCATATCTTAATTTACTCGCTCTTGCTTGTGTAACAGAACTTTTATGTATTAATGACGATAATTTACACTATCAGCAGCAATCTGATATTTTATACAATTATTTATTATCTGAAGAACAAGCTGGCAGAAGAAAAACTTCTTTTACGGATTTATTTATTGTTGATGAGCCTAATGAAAAAAATCCAACCAAAATTGATTATATGATTGAACCTCTATATCCTGATATAATCAGAGAATTTATTGTTTTATATTACATTAGAGAAGAAGAAAGCAAAATATTTGCACAAACTGCAAGATATGTATCCGTCATACAATTATCAATGTTTTTAGCACATGCACTTGATGATTTTCCTAAAAATGAAAAATTTATTGAAATGATAATGACTGAACCAAATGAAGATTGTGAATATTTTGATTATTTTATTGGGTTGATTGCAAATACGTTTGACATTCCTGACTATAATCGCATTATCAACAACTTGTTAAATACTTCTCAACAAGTAACAGAAGATTTTGGAATATATGAACTTTTAACATGGCGAAAACTGGCAGTGGTGCAATCATATAACCTGTATAAAAAAGAAATGAAAATTGAGGATTATATAACAAGAGCTAATAAATTTACTGAATTTATAAATAAAAAGTTTAATCTTCCAAAAGTTAAAGAACTATCCTTGGAAATTTTTGAAATATGGTTTGAAGGATTATATAATAGCGAAAATACAAAACATGCAGAAGAGTATTTAATTTCTATTAAAAATATTATAAATAAAATGCCTGAAGAATATGAGTTTTACGCAAATGCCGCAACTGTTTATTGTGAGAGTTATCAAAAAATGCTTATTTTGCATGCAAGAAAAAATAACTATGATAGCTGCAAAAAAGACATTGAGATTATAGAAGAATATTTAAATATTTTCCCTAATGATGAAGACATTTACAATTCTTATATTCAAGCTTTATCTGATTATGTTTTCAAATTGTGCGGAAATCAAAATTTTAATCATTTAAAAGAAATTCAGCCTAAATTGCAGGTTTTATATAAAAAATACAATGACGAGAAACTGGCAGAAAACCTTGCTATAATTTATGCAAATTTTTATTCCCTAAGAATAAATGATTTTTTAAATAACAAAGAAGCTGTTGTAAGTACGGATGAAACTTTAAAAAAATACGAAAATAAAATTACTGAGTTATTAAATAAGTACGCTTACAATGAACATATTGTTGAAGCTTATGTTAGCATTAAGTCAAACTTTTTAATAACAAAATTTACTCAAAAACAAAATGTACTTGTTGATAATAATATGTTACAAACGTTCAGGCAATATCATCAAAAATGGCAAAATAATATTGATATAATAGAAGCCTTGGGGAAATTGATATTTATAAAAGCCGCAACATTACTTCCTAATCTAAAAAATAAAAGAATATTTCAAACATTGTTAGAAGAATTAAAGCAGCTTGAAATTAAAAGCCAAAATATATATAAAGAATATAGTTCACAAAATAATGAACTTAAAGCTTACATAAAGGTTCTTGAAAATAGTATTGAACTTCAACATTTTTTTATAAATTTCTCGTAAAAATTTAACTGATAAAATAATAGAAAACAATAAATTAAACAAACAAGAATCTAAAAATAGAATAATTATTCAATAAACGCTATAAATACACAAAGTTTATTCATTCTGCCTGAAAGTATGGAGTAATTAAAAAGAAGGCTTTGATGAACAACTTAATTAATCAGAAATATTACAACTTTCTTTAAGAGTATTATAATGCAATTTATCGTATTTTTCTATCGTATCTAATAATAAAGCTACTGCACCTATTAGATAACCTTTGTCAAACAATATTTCGGGATGAACATGTGATTCGTCATTTACGATTCTGTATAATACAGTATATTTTGTAGTATCTTCTTTTAATTCTTTAACATATTTGATTAACTTATCCAATGGATTTTGATTGTTCGGAATCTTATATTGCAAATAATTATCCAAGAATCTTCTGGCACAGTGCCCTATGACATATATATCTGCATTAGTATTATCTTTATTAAAGTTGTATAATTTATGAAAAAAATACTCGTATTCTGAATCATATTTTTCTAATTCTTTAGGTAGTTTTTCTATAATAGAGCTATTTCCGTCTCTTTTTACATAATAGTAATTTATATTGTTTTTTCTTTTTAATAATCGATACAGCTCAAAGTTGTGAGTGGTTACAAATGTTTGATTAAAGCGATCAATGACTTCTTTTATCATTACGCTAATGGAATAAATATGGTTTTTATCTAAACTTGATATTGGATCGTCAATAAACAATATTTCATCATTTGAAGTGTTGTTATTTATAGAATCTTGAATTTTAGTGAAGAAATGTGCAAATGCGATTGCAGTTCTTTCTCCATCACTAAGATTATTTGCTGGTTTCCCATCATTTCTATAAAGTTTCGTTATATCAACTAATTCCCCCTTATTATTTCTAGCTTTTTCTACTTTTAATGTTATGTTTGAGTTTCCAATAAATAATCTTTTGAGAATTTTATTTATCTCTTCTGCTCCTTTTTTGACATCTGATATTTTTGCTTCTTCAATTTCAATTTGAGAGTCCAAATCTGTAATTTGTTTTTCGGTTTTTGTTTTCCCAATTTCAGCATCAGCAAGCCCTTTTACAGCACTTTGATAACTAGGATCAGATAATAATTCTGCAATAATACAGTTTTTTAATTCACTTTTAATTTTATTTTTTTCATCATTCTCATTGTCAATAAACTTATTATGTTCATCAATTAACTGATTTAAATCTTTTATTATTTCGTTTAGTTTGTCCGTATTTATAGTAAGCTTACTTTGAAATATTAAGTGCCTATTGTCAGATTTTGCTTTTATAAGATTTTTTATAGCTCTTATTTTATTATTATATTTCAATATTTCATCACTACAAGTTTTATGGACTTCTAAATAACTATTTCGACATTTATCCACAATGGTCGCAGGAGCTGGCATTTGAATATTGCATTCATTTAAATTTATATCAAAATTTTGCAAATCTTGCCCTAAATTATCATATTCAGATTTAAAAACGTCATCTAAGTTTTTTAAATACTCTGGAGCTAATTTTGCACCACAAAACAAACAAGAATCTTCATTTTTATGGATACTTAAACCATATTTTACCCATTCTTCTGCATTTTTTTCTTGTAATTTTATAATCACAGATGAAGGTGTTACTGACTTTTGTAATAATATTGTAAGTTCATCTATGTTTATTGTTGAAATCTTGTCTATCTTTTTAATTTTTAAAAATGTAGTAGGATTTTTTAATGTTTTTATTTTCGCATCTTTTTCACTATCTTCTAATATGTAATTTTTTAACTTCGAGATATCCAAACTGTCTTCAATAGACTTTATATATCTAGCAGTGAATTTTTCTGATAGAAATCCATCTATCACCAAAGCATAGTCACTTCTTTTTTTATTATATTCTTTTTCGTAAAGGTCATATTGTCGAGCAAAGTCTGTTTGGTTTTTTATTAACACTTGTCTTTGTTGTTTTAATTTTTTTATGTTTTCTAAAGTTTCTGTTGCTTTATCAGATACAACGATTATATTACTCGTAAATTGTTTCTCGAAAAATAAGTTATTTTTTATATAATCAGAATTAAATGTATGCACTTTAATAGCATCTGCTTTTGAGATATCCAAATCCCCTAAATTTGCAGTTTTTAAATAGAAATCAGCATCACTGTCAATATTTTTATCCTCAGCAACACCATTATAAAAAGCGAATATTCTAGATAAAGTAGTTTTGCCAGAATAATTCCAGCCGTATATAACATTATATATGCCAAAATCTGGAGTAACTCCTTGAAAATTTTGAAAACGTCTATATTTTGTGATATTAATGTTTGTGATGATTGGAGTTTGTTGCATTTTTAGACCATAGTTTTGTTAATTGTAAAATTATAATATCATAAATAAAATTTTATAAATCCAAAATTCTCAAACTGTCTGTTAAAAATGCTCAAACCATGTGTTCATTTACATTACCTATGTTGAATGTTTAATACCTTTACGTTTAATAAATTCAATCGCCTTTTCAATATTATCATACGGAATTTGGCGAATTACATCTTCTTCTAAATTCCACCATTCTAATTCTAAAAGTTCCGAAATTATCTCATCTGAAAAACGATATTTAATAACTTTTGCAGGAACTCCAGCTACTACCGCATAAGGTGGAACATCTTTTGTTACAACTGCTCCCAACCCAACAACTGCACCATCACCTATTTTAACCCCATTTTTTATAATTACATTATCGCCAATCCAAACATCATTGCCAATACACACTGGAGCATAATTCCAAAATTCATTGTGACTTTTTGTATTCAACAACTTCCAACCTAAATTGTCATAATAAAAATATGGGCTTGTTGATAAATAACCTAAAGGATGTTCGCCGTGTCCAATTCTTACATTCTCCCCAATTGAAACAAATTTTCCTATTGTTGTTTTCGGACTTGCAATGAAAGGTTGTTTTGCGCAATAAGTATTCTTACCAACATTTGCAAGATTAACCTTTTCTAACAACAAATGTTTGACCTTCATAAACTTTTTCTTTTGTTTTGCAATATATCTTTTCAAACTTTGCAAATCATAAAAACTATAATAGTTATCTATAATTGCAAATAACTCATCAAATACACGAATATTTTTTGCAGAACGTGCAGACAATCTTATCAAATATTTGAAAAATTTTAGCTTTTTCTCTCGTTGAAAATAATTCAAATCAAGTGTGTTCAACCAATCAAAAATATTTTTGGCAGAAACACTATAATAATAACTATCATTTATATCATGCGAAATTTGTTCATCATGAACTCTGTGAAAATAAATACAATCTCTTACGTAACCAATTTTTTCACACATTGCAATTAATTCATAATGAACAGGAACATCATGTACTTTATTACTAAAGTCCGGAAAACTAATTTTATTCTTCTCCCAAAAACTTCTTTTTATGATTTTGGTCCACTGCGGATAATTACGCTCAGAAAACTGTTTTTTCTTTTTAGCTGTATCGGTTGGAACAATTCCAAACTTCAAATCTTTATAAATTATTTCTAAACTATCATCATTTTTCCAGAAATACGCATTGCACATACACATATCAAGACTTGTTTTTTCTATAGCAGCAACCATTTTTTCAAGATAATCAGATGCATATTTATCATCTTGATCTAAAAAACACAAGTAATCACTTTGAGAATTTTCTATACCATAATTTAGCGCCAATCCAGGACCGGCATTTTCTTTAGTCAAATAAACAACTCTATTATCAATAGAGGCATACTTATCAAGAATTTCTAGGGAATTATCAGTTGAACTATCATTAACACAAATAAGTTGAAAATCTCTATAAGACTGGTTAAGAACGGATTGAATAGACGTATCTAAATATTCACCACCATTATACACAGGCATAATTACTGCAACTTTAACCATACTCCCCAACTCTCCTTTTGCCATTTATAATTAATTTAATTATCAAATAAATAACAAATATTGTAAACTTACAAAAGATTATCTATTAATATTTATTAAGAAAAACCTTATAACAAATTAATAACAGAAATTATCCATTTTTGTTTATTAATCTTGACAAAAATTTTTATTTGAACAAAAATAATAATTGTTATCAGTTTTATGGAGAAACTATGAATTACTCAAGACAACGTGAGATAATTTTAGAAACATTAAAAGAAAATGTAGTTCACCCTACTGCAGAGTATTTGTATGGAATTTTGCAAGAAAAAGCACCTAATATCAGCCTTGCAACTCTATACAGAAACCTGAACCAGTTAGCTGAAAACGGAATTATCAAAAAGATTGACGGTTTAGAAGCACCATCACACTTTGATCATAATACTCACGAACATTTTCATTTTATTTGTGACAAATGTAAAAGAGTTTTTGATGTTTCTGTTAACATCGCTCCTGACGTTGTTCAGAGGACTAAAAATGAAACAGGTTTCGACGTAAAGGGTTATGATATCACATTACACGGTATTTGTAATGAATGTAAAAGCATATAGAAAGGACAAAAAAATGGAAAAGTATATTTGTACAGTATGTGGTTATATTTATGACCCAGAAGAACATGACGGAATAAAATTTGAAGATTTACCAGATGACTATGTATGCCCACTTTGCGGTGTTGGCAAAGATTTATTTGACAAACAATAAATAAAAAAGTTAAATATTTAAAATTTACAACACTAAAAGGAGATGAAATAATGAAATTTCAAGAGATTAAAAATAACATTTTTTATTGTGGATTAAACGACTGTGACAGACGAATTTTTGATGAACTAATTCCTTTGGAACACGGTACAAGCTACAATTCATACCTTGTTAAGGGTTCTGAAAAAACTGCGATTATTGACACAATGTATCCACCAAAAACAAAAGAATATTTAAAAAGATTTTCTGAAAACAATATCGGGAAAGTTGATTATATTATCGCAAATCACGGTGAACAAGACCACTCAGGTTCAATTCCGGCTTTGTTAGAAAAATACCCGAATGCTATTGTTTTGACAAACCCTAAAGTTGCAGAAAATATTAAAAACATGCTTTTTGTTCCAGAAGAAAAAATTCAAATTATTGCTGATGGGGAAGAAATTTCTTTGGGTGATAAAACGCTAAAATTCATCTTTGCACCAGGAGTACATTGGCCTGATACAATGTTTACATATATCAAAGAAGATAATGTAATTTTCACTTGTGACTTTTTAGGTGCGCATTATACATTCACGGATATTTTTGCACCTGAAAGCAAAGAACTTGAAAAGAGCGCAAAACGTTATTATGCTGAAATTATGATGCCATTTAGAATGATGTGCAAAAAATATACAAAAATGATTAAGGAAATGAATGTTGATATGATTTTACCAAGTCATGGACCTGTTCACAAAAATCCTAATTACATTTTGGATTTGTACACAGATTGGACATCTGATACGCCGAAAAATTTAGTTGCATTGCCTTATGTTTCAATGTACGAAAGCACAAAAGAAATGATTGACTACTTGAGCAATAAATTGGAAGCAAAAGGAATTAAAACATTCAAATTTGATATAGTAGATGACGATTTGGGAGATTTAGCAATGGCATTGGTAGATGCAGCAACAATCGTTATGGGAACATCAATGGTTCTAGCAGGGCCACACCCAATGACTGTAAATGTCGCTTACCTTGCAGCAGTATTAAGACCAAAAGCTAAATTTGCTTCTCTTTTAGGTTCTTACGGATGGGGCGGAAAACTATTCGACTTGATAGCACAAATATTAACCCCATTGAAACTAGATATCATTGAACCTTTACAAATCAAAGGAAAACCAAAAGAAGAAGATTTCAAAAAATTAGACGAAATGGCAGAAATCATCTACGAAAAACACAAATCAATCGGAATTATATAATGACAAAATGAGAGCGGATAAAAAATCCGCTCTTAATATTTGTAATATTTCATAAAAATTAGGCAATTATTTTTGTTTAAGAGTTTTACTAGTAATATAGAAAATTGGAGGAAAAAATTACATGATTAAAGCAATTAACTTTTTAGGAAAACCGGATGCACCAGGAGCAGTTTCAAACATAGCAGCTCCAAAACCTGAAGCAAAGGCAGAAGCTCCAGCACCAACCCCTCAAGCTCCGGCTCAAGATACATTTGTACCATCAGCACCGAAAGCTGAAGAAGCACCAAAAGCTGATCCAAATGATAAATTTGTAAAAGCAGAAGACAAAAAACCAGAAGAAGCTAAATAATTTACAAATAAAATCTAGTTTTAAATGAACCGCCCTTTAAATAAAGGGCGGTTCATTGTTATTACAACCTTACAGGATAATCTTTAGGGATTTTCCATCCATTTTGTTCAATTAAAGCTCCACAGTAAAAATGGGCTACGTGCGTAGCACCAAGTTCAGGTGGACAGTTACACC
>ERZ869991.177-NODE-177-length-20680-cov-12.078775_pt1 | contig 20680 bp, 23 predicted proteins | sample MGYA00520862_ERZ869991 | MGnify/ENA primary metagenome ERZ869991 (study PRJEB32232, sample SAMN07284978) | human gut metagenome | biome: human-associated habitat; material: feces | host: Homo sapiens | place: Tanzania | collected 2014-08-11 ...
TTCCTGCTATATGCAAATTTACTGGTTTTAGTTACCCTATGCGAGGGAAATCATTATCCTTTTATAGAGGAAAGATACTACTTTCTTTTGGAAATACAATTATTATCTGCAACTTTTTAAACGAAAAAACGAACTTTCTTTGGCTTCCTGATTTTACAAAGGTTAAACAGAGTTTCTTTGTTTCAAGAGATGGAAAAGCATCGCCTTCTAAGCAATGCCGTTCAGTTTACTCGACCAACAATCAAGATACTTAGTTCATAAAGTCCATACATTGGCATCATTACCATAAAACATGTGAATAAATCCGGAGGAGTTATCACAGCAGCAACAATACTTATCAATACAAATGCATGACGGCGATATTGTTTCATAAAACTTGCCTCCAATACCCCCATCTTAGCTAAGAAGAAAGACAAGACAGGCAGTTGGAATACCAATCCCATCATCAATGTCAAAGTAACAAAGGTAGAAATATACGAATCTAAATTGATTTGATTAACCACACTCGTCGCCACTTGATACGTACCCAAAAAGCGCAAAGCGAATGGAAACAATATAAAATAACTCATTAACACTCCCAATATAAACAATAAGTATATAGCTATTGCAACCGACACGGAGTATCGGCGCTCATTCTCATACAGCGCTGGTGCAATGTAGCGATACAACTCTATCATAATATAAGGAGACACAAGAAGCAATGCCAAATATACAGATGTTGACATATGGACCATAAATTGGCTTGCCAGCTCTGTATTTATCAACTGTATTGAGTATGAATCAAAATGAAATTCCATTCCTAATCTTCCCAAACACTCCTCTATTAGGCGATAAGTTATGAAGTGATTATCACTTGGACCCAACAACAAATGGAACGTAGCATCCTTTGCACAGAAAATAATGACAGCTAAGCATACAGTAATACCAATGATGCGAAAAAGCATCTTGCGGAATACCTCAAGATGCTCTCCGAATGTCATCAGATTATCATTCTGATTATTTTCCATTATTCTCTACTTGTTCGTTGGAAGATTCTTTCTTATCAGAAGCATTTTGGGATGTTTCAGAAGCAGGAACGCCTTCATCCGAATCCGTTACCTCCTTCATCCCATCTTTGAAACTACGCACTCCTTGCCCCAAGCCCTTCATCATCTCTGGCAGTTTCTTGCCACCAAAAAGCAATAGTACCAAAGCCGCAATAAGCAACAACTCCGATGTACCTATCATCAACACTAAATTTATCATATGCCTAATCTTTTAGAATTATTACCTGCCACAAGTCTTATGCAACCAAATAAATCTCACAAGTATCGAAGTTGATTTCCCAGTTGCCACCATCAACGCTCTCCCATTGATACTTGGCTCCCATTCTATCCCACCAGGACTGAAACTTAATTCCAGTCTCGCCAAGATCTTGCACCAACTTCTCATACAATTCAGCATTATCTGCTGTCAAAATCTTAGCCAATTCATTCAAGCCATTACGACGCTCAAACAACTGTTGGATTTCATTCTTCTCTTCTGGGGTAACCTGCCCCACCACTTTTCTTGTTGCCATACTATTTTAATTTCGTTAGTCTATTATTAATCCCATTCTTTTCTCACATCAAAAGGATCAAGGTAAGTTATCTCCTTGATTTCCTCTTGCTCAGGCAAGAACTGCCCATGATTACGAATTGCATTCAGTAAATCTCGGCTGGCATTACGTTCCAAGTGAGCCATCACGCATTGCTCATGGCTTGGCGTATTCACCTCGTATGTCATCTTACGGTTCAACCAAATACAACGCTTACATTGATAGGCATCACAACGACGACATAGCGGAGCATGATTGAGTTTATACAACTTTGGATTTTTGATGTCCAATCCATGCTTCACATCACCAATGGAAGTATGCAATGCCCCCATTCCATCATCTTCATCTGTAAGATAGAAAACTGGACAAACATAGAACTTACCATCAGGAGCCAAGGTGATACTCGTATCACCTGCACCACAGTTATTCATCTTGTCGAGCATCATGCGATCGGTCAAGAGATTCAATTGAACAACCTTGCCTGCAACATACAGCTTCTCCACTTCTTCGGAAAGCATTCTAAGCACTTCTGAATAACGTTCGAAATCTGCGTCCGTGAAAGTTTCAACATCAGTAATCACCACATTCAAGCGCTCCACCTTATTTAATAAAGCACTAACATTAGCTATTTCTTCGAGTAGTTCGTGCTTAGAGAGCCTCAGCACATATGATATACCTTGCTTAAAATCATTGTCATTTGCATTATGAACTTGATTGATGCCATCCATCACCACCACATCAGCCTCATCACCAAGACTAGCTGGCTTGATGTCCGTATGGTCGATACAATCTATCACCTCCAAGTATTCCTTTGGCAAAGAATAGTTGGGATAAACAAACTGAATGTTCAGATTCTCCTTCATCGCATAGACGATGCCTGCTTTCAAGGTTTCAAACGGCATCAGATTCCGTTCTTTCTTATCATTTTGATAATGGCAGAAAGAAACTGATGTATCATCCAGTAGTATCACGAGATATTGTATCATTCTATACCTCCTTCCTTTTCGAGTTTACGATAGAGTTTATTCCAATAATAGTTGTTGGCACGCACACGAGCCTTGTGCATCTTGCAAATGGCGGTGGCTCGCTGATAGATGGTAGGCGTGTCGGCTGCATCATAGTTTTCACCTTGGCACCAAGCACAGCCCTCAGCCACCTCACAGTCGATGCACTCTTGGGTAGATTGCGTACATCTATCCAAGGTCAAGAAAGGACGAAGCTTATTCTTGTCGATTCCATCATGGATATTTCCGATAATCCAAGCCTTCTTGCTACGAAGTGAATATTGGGCAAAACGAGTACAAGGATAGAAGTTGCCTTCTGCATCCACAGCAAGCATCATGCCTGCACCACACCAGTTTTGGTTTTGCAGTTGACAATCCATCGGTTTACCCATGTGCTCCGAGAAAAACGAGCAAGCATAGTCTTGATAATAACCACCATCAATGATGGCATCCGCAAGACTGGTTAACTGTTCCTCAAAGAGTGCATCATCCCCTTCTTTCCAAACATCCTCAAACACACAGTTGATATTCACCTCATGGATACCCAACGAATATAGATGAAGCACGCTCTCCTTAATATAAGGTATATCAGCACTACTTATCGTTACCTTAGTTCCTGCACCAGGAAATTGTTCCAACCACAAAGGAATGTTCTTCACAACATCCTCATATGATCCTTTCTCTTCCTCTGGCTTAGGCTGGATTTCTTGCTCCATCTCCTTGGTTTTCCAAATACGATTGAGGTCATGCTTGCGCTTGGTACCATCAATGGTGATACCAATACTTAGATGTTCACGATTCTTTTTGATAAAGTTCTGCACCTTTTCCGAGCCATAGTTGATGCCATTCGTAGAAAAAGAGAAGCGATAAGAATTGAACCAATGGTGGTTTCTACGATACATTTCCACCTTAAGATAATCACATATTTTATCTATCAAGTCAATCTCTAAGAAAGGTTCGCCACCTATAAAATCCCAGATGACACTTTCCTCTTTCATATCTTCCTCATGGTCGAGAATATAGTCAATAGCCGCCTTAGCTACCTCCCAGGACATCCGCTCCTTCGAGTTTTTACCTACAAGGTAACAGTATTTACAAGCAAGTTGGCAGTCTTTGGTGACTATGAAAGTGATATTCTTTGCCATACCATCCTGCCAAGCCTCTGTATTTCTTTTAAATTTTGCCATTAAACAACCCTTCCTGTACAATTTGTTCTACAAGTTTTAGAGCAAGCATATTGACAGGCATTAGAACATTTACCAGAACAGCCTGAGCCACAATTACTCTTACATTGACCAGCACAACTACTTCCTCCACAAGAAGCAGTACATTTTCCAGAACATCCGCCATTACAACCAGATGAAGAATGTGACTTTGCAGAACCAATGCAAGTAGATTTACAAGTATTTATACATGCTGCCTGACAATTTGTCTTACAACTTGCAGGAATAGAAATTTCAGCTACTCCTCTACATTCGTTCATACAATAAGAGGCACAATTTCCACCACAGCCACCGCCACCAGAGGAGGATCCATCTCCACTTGAAAAGTCATCATCAAACTCATCATCAGAGGAGCTACAAGCAGTCAGTAAGCATGAAGGAAATGTCAATGCTCCCAAAAAAGGCAAAGTACCTTTAATTGCCTTTTTAAAAAACTCTCTGCGAGATTGAAAGTCTTGATTCATTGTTAAACCAATTTAATATTCCATACCATAGCAACCGCCATAACATGTACCTGTACACGTATCACGACAATTTCCCATACAAGTATATTTACAACTTCCCTTACAGCTACTAGAACAATATTGATAACAAGTACTATAACAACTTTCCAAGCAACTTCCTGAGCAACCATAACGACATCCCATTGGTGTTTCCTCGGCCTTCATAATCTGAGGAATACCACTAAGAACAACTGCACCGACTATCGGCAACACACTATTTGCAGCTTTTTTAAAGAAATCTCTACGAGATTGGAGTTCTTCGTTTTTCTTTTTATTTTCCATAAGAAAAAGAATTATGCCTTACAGAACATCCCCAACTAGGCTGTTAAAAATCCGTTAGAATTAGATACTAAAAAAGACGTGGGAGTCTCTACTTCTCGCTCATCCCAAGTCTTCAGGCTCTCGCATTGCCTCCGCTCCCAGGATAAGCAACACAGATAGCCCACGTCATGACGCATTATAATATACCACGTATGACCACACCATTACAAAAAGTAACAATATGCTCTAATACGAAAGGATATAATACACCCATCGTGGACGTTCTCGTTGCAGTATCTTCTAGAAGCGAGTTCAAATTTGCGAGATTCGAAGACTCCAAAGATAACGTTCCGTAAACGTCCTTTACCAGTAAATAACCCACTCACCCATACAAATGGGCTAACTGAGTCGGTGGCAAAATTAAGAAATAATCCCGAAACTTCCAAACTTTTATCGTAAAAAATGAAGAGAAAGATTGTTTTTTCAAAAGAAAGCACTATCTTTGCACCATAATTATATATAAACAAGGAATATGGGAGCAGTATATGTAATACAAGGAATACAAAAAACGGCTATGATTTTAACAATTACAGACGTAGATTACTTAGGAGATTATACTCTTCTTTGTACTTTTAATGACGGAGTTAAGAAAAAGGTTGACTTAACCTCGCTCTTAAAATACCCAGCATTCAGCGAGTTGAAAGACAAAAGCAAGTTCATTCAATTCGGATTAGACCAAACAATATTTTGGGCTAATGGTGCCGATATTGCGCCAGAATATCTCTATGAGCATGGAGTAACAGAAGACAACTAAACATCATGAAAGAACCCAGCAAGAAATACGACGATGAAGACATTATGCTCGTCAATGATTTGCGCTCCATCGTCAGCAAGGCTCGCAGCAAAGCATTTGCTGCCGTCAATTATTCTCTGGTGGAAAGAAACTGGAGAATAGGACAACGTATTGTGGAAGAGGAACAGAACGGAGCAACACGTGCTGAATACGGAAAGCATGTGATAGAGGTCGCTTCGGCTGCTCTTACAGAGGAATTCGGAAAGGGATTCTCCGAGACGAACATCAAGAGCTATAGACGTTTCTTTAGTCTTTTCCCGAATTTAGGAATTCGGCAGACAGTGTCTGCCGAATTGAATGACCGAATACTTCAAACGCTGCCTGAAGATTTTGGAAACTCATTCTCAAAAGGGCAGACACCGCCTGCCCAATTCGAGTTACGCCTTCTTTCTTGGTCTCATTACGAGCGACTTATACGAGTAGAAGACAAGAAGGCTCGTGAATGGTATGCAAAGGAAGCGTTCAACGAAGGTTGGAGCTTCAGAACCTTGAACCGCAATATCAACACCTTATATTATGAACGTCTTCTTATGTCAACGAAGAAGCAACCTGTTGTTGACGAGATGCAAGACAAGACAAAGGCTTATCAGCAAGACAAACTCGAATATATCAAATCACCCGTTGTCTTAGAATTTCTCGGATTGCCAGAAGGCACATCCCTTGCAGAATCAAAATTAGAGACTGCCATCATCAACAACCTAGAGAAATTCTTGATGGAAATGGGAAAGGGATATGCACTCGTGGCTCGCCAGCAACATATCCGAACCGAGGAGAATGACTACTATATCGACTTGGTATTTTACAATTACCTCATCAAATCATTTATTTTGGTTGATTTGAAGGTAAATCGCATCACTTACCAGGACGTAGGACAAATGGATATGTATCTCCAAATGTACGATAAAATAAAAAAAGGACCAGACGACAACCCAACCATCGGCATCATCCTTTGTACCGAAACCGATTCGGATGTGGCACGATACTCTACCCTCGCCAAAAACGACCAGATGTTCGCTGCTAAATACAAGTTATACCTGCCAGACAAGGAAGACTTGAGAAGAGAAATCGAACGACAGAAGGAACTATATCTTATGGCTCATCCCGAAGAAAACGATAAAGAGTAATTCTTCATGCAGTATCAGAAAATTTAGAAGACATCATCATAAAAAGGTCAGGCTGTTCCTGACCTTTTTACATATCATTTCCCGCATATCTATTCATTTATATAGAAAATTATCAGTTTTTCTTGCATAAAGCTTGCAATTCCCGACATTTATGCTTACCTTTGCCAACGAAGTAACATCTTAACTTCAAATAAGTAATATCTTATCATTAAAAGTAAGAAAGGAAATAGCCAATGGAACTGAAAGAGACTTTCCAAAAAGTGAAGACTGCCAGCAAGACCTTAAGCTTGCTCAGCGATGATCAACGTAATGATATCCTGCAGGCGGTGGCTGATGCCATCATCGCCGAAACTCCTGCGCTCCTTGCAGCGAACGCAGAAGACCTGGCAAAGATGGACAAGGCGAACCCGCTCTATGACCGACTGCAACTTACTGAGCAGCGACTCCAGGATATTGCTTCGGATATGAGACACGTCAGCACGTTGCCCTCACCACTTGGAAGAGTTCTCAAAGACAAGACACTCGAAAACGGATTGCACCTGCAGAGAATTGCCGTTCCTTTCGGAGTCATCGGTATGATTTATGAGGCTCGTCCTAACGTTACCTACGATGTATTCTCTCTCTGCTTCAAAAGCGGCAATGCCTGCGTATTGAAGGGTGGAAAGGATGCAGATGCCTCTAACTCAGCGGGTGTTGAACTTATCCACAGGGTGTTGATAAAGTATGGAGTGAATCCTGACGTATGTACGCTTCTCCCTGCTACCCATGAAGCTACGGGAGAAATGCTGAATGCCGTTGGCTATATCGACCTCTGCATTCCTCGTGGCGGAAAGAAACTCATCAACTTCGTTCGTGATACTGCCAAAGTACCGGTAATTGAGACAGGAGCAGGCGTGGTACACTGCTACTTTGACAAGGATGGTGACTTGGAAATGGGCAAGCGCATCATCACCAATGCCAAGTGCCGAAGAGTAAGCGTATGCAATGCACTCGACTGTCTGTTGATTCACGAAAACAGATTGAGCGACCTCCCTGCCCTCTGTGAAGGTCTTGCCGAGAAGCAAACCAAGATTCATGCTGATACCCAAGCTTACGAGGCATTAAAGGGACACTATCCTGATACCTTATTATATAAGGCAGAGGAAAGTGAGGCGAAGATGAAGGAAGCCGATGCCAACGTGAAGAGCATCTGGAACACCGAATGGCTCAGTATGCAGATGGGTATCAAGACTGTAGCTTCTGAAGACGAAGCACTCGACCATATCGCTACTTACGGAAGCGGACACAGCGAAAGTATCGTTTCTAATGACGAAGCAGCTCAAAAGAAATTCCAGATGATGGTGGATGCCGCTTGCGTCTATGTGAACGCTCCAACCAGCTTCACCGATGGCGCGCAATTTGGACTGGGAGCTGAAATTGGTATCAGTACTCAGAAGTTAGGAGCCCGCGGACCAATGGCTCTCGAAGAGATTACCACCTACAAGTGGTTGATTACAGGAAATGGACAGACAAGGAAGTGAAGAACGAAGAGTGAAGAATTCAATAGCTTTATATCAGAAATAACAAATAAAAAACAAAATAACAATGAAGACATTCTTTAATGTTGAAGACCTTGGCGACTTGAAAGCAGCACTCGCCGAGGCACAGGAAGTGAAAGCAAACCGTTTCGGTTATCAAGAGTTGGGCAAGAATAAGACCTTGCTGATGATATTTTTCAACAACAGTCTCCGTACCCGTTTGAGTACACAAAAGGCAGCAATGAACCTGGGCATGAATGTAATCGTGCTCGACGTAAATGCTGGTGCATGGAAGTTGGAGACAGAACGTGGCGTTATCATGGATGGTGACAAGAGCGAGCACCTGCTGGAGGCCATACCTGTGATGGGAAGTTTCTGCGACTTGATCGGTGTGCGCAGTTTTGCAGGCTTGAAAGACCGTGACTATGATTATGCCGAGACCATCGTCAACCAGTTTGTGAAGTACAGCGGCCGCCCTGTTTTTGCGATGGAGACAGCTACCGTTCACCCTCTTCAGGCATTTGCCGACCTCATCACTATCGAGGAACATAAGAAGGTGGCTCGTCCTAAGGTAGTCCTGACCTGGGCTCCTCATTGCCGTGCCTTGCCTCAAGCCGTACCAAACTCATTCGCCCAGTGGATGAATGCAGCTGATGTTGATTTCGTAGTAACCCATCCTGAAGGTTATGAACTCGACCCTAAGTTCGTGGGCAACGCCAAGGTGGAGTACGACCAGAAGAAGGCGCTGGAAGGTGCAGACTTCGTTTATGCTAAGAACTGGAGCTGTCCAGGCGTAAAAGACCCAGCACAGTATGGTGAGATTCTGAGCAAGGACATGAGCTGGACCATCGACGAGGAGCACATGAGCTGGACCAATGACGGTTGCTTCATGCATTGCTTGCCAGTTCGCCGTGGTTTGATTGTTACAGATGATGTCATCGAAAGCCAGAACAGTCTGGTGATTCCAGAGGCAGCCAACCGTGAGATTTCAGCCGAGGTTGTCATCAAGCGTATGCTCGAATCACTCTAAAGCAGGAAATAAGAAAGAGATTGGGGAAGTAAAGGAAAACAAGCCTTTACTTCCCTTTTTCATTCTTCTTCCCTCATGATTCCATCCCCATTTCTCGGTATTTTTATCTTTTCATTCAGTCCAAATTCACATATTTCAAATATTATCTGTACCTTTGCCGCCGAAAAAAAAGAAGAAGATGGACAAATACATTACATTATCACCAGAAGCTAAGGGCACTTTCAACGACCGCCTCAACTTTCTGTATCTAAAAATAGGTAATTATCTCGACACAGAGAATCTGCAGAATAGAACCTTACAGTATTGTAAGGTTTTCCTCAGCGACTCCAAAAACCAGATAAAAGAGCTACAGGAATCGCTCCTTTATCAGGAATTTCTCAAAGATACCAATCTTACGATTGTAGAGCAACCTCCGCTTGATGGAAGCAAGATTTCTCTCCTAATCAAGACAACAGATGATAAGACCCCTATCCTATTCCATAGTCTCCGACTGACAGAAGAGGAAGCTAAAGGAAAAGATTCATACGAGCAAACCCGTATGCTGTTTGAAAGATATCTAAGCCTCATCGCTGATACAGATATGACCATGGAACGGAATCTGGTAAGAACATGGATTTACGTAACCGATATTGATGTAAACTATCAAGGCGTGGTAGAAGCCCGAAACGACGTATTCAGCCAACAAGGTCTTACTGCAGATACTCACTATATCGCCAGTACAGGCATAGGAGGAAGCACTTCTGTTCTGAATGCATCCGTGGCCATCGACTTCCTGACCATTCCTCATATCAATGAGGAAAACAAAAAGTATCTTCAGGCACTCGAACATCTGAATCCTACTCATGAATATGGAGTTGCCTTCGAAAGAGGAACCCGAGTTACAATACCAGTTCATTCTGTAAATTCTGATGGAAACCAACAGTTCAAACAGCAATACTTTATTTCCGGCACAGCAAGCATCGACAAACAAGGTGATGTAGTTTATGAAGGAGACATTGTAAGACAGACAGGCAGACTTCTGGAGAACATCGGAGCTCTGCTAAAAGACGGTGATGCCACCATGAATGACATCCAATACTTCATCATCTACTTGCGCGATATTTCCGATTATCATACGGTAGATAGACTGATGCAACAGTTTTATCCACAGATACCACGCATCATCGTGGACGCAAAAGTATGCCGCCCTGGCTGGCTGATAGAGATGGAGTGCATTGCAGAGAAAGAAACATGTTCTACAAAATAAGGAATTATAAAGATTCTGTCATCTAACCTTCGTCGGAATCCTCTCATCACTCATGATTTCATTTCCTGCCACACAGGCATCAAGCTCTACTGGCTTCGAAGTGAAACCAGAAGTATTCTAAAAAATAACCTTGCTGCTTATTGAGCAGCAAGGTTATTACGTACAGGATTAGCATACATCGTCAACAGACGCTCTTTCAAGTAGGCCTCATCCTTATTAGGAAGGTCAATTTTTGCAAGTTGACCCTGGATATACTTTTCAAATTTTGCTTTGTCTTCAGCAGTATATTGATCGGTATAAGCCTCCGTTTCCTCCAGCATATCGAGAGCCACATAATTTCCAGGATACAAACGGTAATTACGATGTATCTGCTGGTCAATATAAGCAGCTACCTTATTATATATATCCTGCTTTGGCATATTCGGATCCAGAGAATCAAGATACTCATCAAGACATGGGGCTGCATGATAATGTACGTGTCCCTTATAACCGAAGATACCTGTCTGCATACTTACCAGATCATCAGTAGGTCCCTTTTTCCACTCCGCATAATCACGCTTCTGCTGGAATTCCTTTGCCTTCAGGAAATCGCATGGGTCATACTCATAACTGATAGACAGAGGAACCAGATGCAACTGCTTCAATCGTTCTATAATACTTCCCTCACCACCCATAGACATCATCTGGAGAATTGATTTCTGGGTACGGTCATTGCTATCCTTGGCACGACCTTCACGCTGGGCAATCCAGATATTCTCATTTTTCTCCTTGATAGCAAAGTGCATATAGTCGGAAAGACGCTTACTGGACATCAACATCTGACGCATACTCAAGGCACGCTCTACGATGAATGCCTTGTTGACACGTACCAGATCCTTGACCCATGGAAGAGACAGGAGATTATCGCCGATGGCTATCTCGCAAGTCGTTTTGAACTTGTTTTCTATCAGCATGACATCGAGGATAGCAGAATCGAGCACGATATCACGATGATTACTGATGAAGGTATAGTTGCGGGTATTGTCGAGTGACGAACAGTCCATCTCGCAGCCCGTAGTCGCCTTCTTCAATATGCCAAGAACGAAGTCATAAGCGAAAGCCAGCTGGAAATCAAGATTTGTCTTACAAGCCTTCAACTTTTGGGCAATCATTTCCAATGGTACCTGTGGATACAGGTATGCCAACACTTGCTTGAACTGGTCGTTTGCCAGCAAACGATCAAATACCTCCGGGAGGTCTTCCGGCTCCCAAGGTCTAATGGTATCAAATTCTTGAGGGATTTTCATGATGTAAAGCTTTTAAAATTGATTCTCTACAATGTCACTGAGCACATCCTTGATATCAAGTCCTGTGGCACGAACCTGCTGCGGAATGAAACTTGTAACGGTCATACCCGGTGTCGTATTGATTTCCAGCATGTTCACCTTATCCTTACCGTTCTCATCCTTGGTGATGATATAATCAATACGGATAATACCATTAGCATGAAGGATATCATAGATGCGGGAAGTAGTCTTAGCCACTTCTGCTGCAGTTTCAGGAGAAAGACGAGCAGGAGTAATTTCCTGTACCTGTCCATTGTACTTGGCATCATAATCGAAGAATTCATTGCTGGTCACCACCTCAGTAGCAGGAAAAACCACACACTTGTCAGCAGTCTTGTATATACCCTGAGAAATTTCAACACCATCCATGAATCCCTCAATCATAGCTTCCTCTGCCTCCATGAAAGCCACACGGAGGGCTGGAGCCAGCTGGTCAGCATTCTTCACCTTGCTCACACCAAAGCTACTGCCGTCAGCAGCAGGCTTTACAAAGCAAGGCATACCGATGCGCTTGGCTATAGCCTCATCATCATACTCCTCACCACGGCGGAGCAAGATGCTATCAGCTACATTGATACCAAATCCACGAAGATAATTGTTGAGTACATACTTATCAAAAGTCATAGCCTCTACAAGAACACCACTTGTAGAATAAGGCAAATGAATCAGGTCGAAATAACCCTGCATTACACCATTCTCACCAGGCTGACCATGAATCGTAATATACGCATAATCAAAATACTTGCGCTGTCCATCCTTGACAAAAGAGAAATCATTCTTGTCAATTTCGGCTGTATCACCATTATCAAAGGCTACATGCCAGTCGGTGCCCTTGACATCGACTATATATATGTTATAGCGCTCTTTATCAAAGAAAGAGTACAAACCCTGACCTGAGCGCAATGATACGTCGTGCTCAGAAGAATCACCACCGCAGACGATGGCTATCGTTCTTTTGTTATTTTCCATCTCTTATTTATATTTAATGAATTAGAATCTTTTTTATCTGTCACTTTTGACCTATAGAATCATCACTTAGTCTGGAACGTATCTTGTGTGGTTCCTGCGATGAATCCTCTCCACTTCTCTATAAGTTTGCGGAAGTCATCAGGCCACTCGCTATCGAAGTCCATCTGCTGTTGGGTAGTAGGATGCACAAAACCAAGTGTCTTGGCATGGAGTGCCTGTCTTGGGCAGAGTTTGAAACAATTTTGTATAAAAGCCTTGTAACTGCTACTTCTCTGTCCTCTCAATATTTCTGCACCACCATACGTCTCGTCCATAAAGAGCGGATGACCGATATGCTTCATGTGAGCACGAATCTGATGGGTTCTACCTGTCTCCAGCACACACTCCACAAGCGTGGTATATCCAAAGCGCTCCAATACCCGATAATGCGTTACCGCACTTTTACCGATACCACTATCCGGGTCGAACACCTTCATACGAAGACGATTCTTGGGATCTCTTCCGATGTTCCCCTCGATACGACCTTCGTCCTCAACGATATTTCCCCATACCAAAGCATTGTATCTACGATGGGTGGTCTTATTGAAAAACTGCTTTCCCAAAGAGGTCTTGGCACCAGGAGTCTTTGCCACAACAAGCAAACCAGACGTATCCTTATCAATACGATGCACCAGTCCCACTTCCGGATCGTTGGCATCAAATTCCGGCATATCTCTCAGATGCCAGGCTACAGCCTGAATCAGCGTACCATGGAAATTACCAGCGCCAGGATGCACTACCATACCAGCCTCTTTATTTACGACCATCAACTGGTCATCTTCATAAACCACATTGATGTCAATCTCCTCTGGTTTGATGCTGGTCTCATGTCTTGGACGGTCCATCATCAACGTGATCATATCATTCGGGCGAACCTTATAATTACTCTTTACAGGTTTCCCGTTGACATGGATAAAACCGGCATCAGCAGCCTGCTGAATACGATTACGGCTCTGGTAAGCCATTTTATCAGCCAGGTATTTATCAATTCTCACCGGATCCTGATTAGCATCCACCTGCACCTTCCAGTGCTCATAGAGTTCACCATCCGACGAGGACGACTCGCCGATAGGCTGAAGCTCATCATCCAACTCTTCATCAAGCCCATCAACATCTCCAGCATCATCAAAACCGAAATCATTCTCCACTGGAGCATATACCTTATTATATATATAATCTAAAAATCTCATTCGTTCGTACAATTGAATTCTTCACATATCTTTCTTCATTCATCACTTACCTATTCTACCACTTCGTTATGTGAATGTGAAGGAGTCGAAGGCTCAGTGGTCTCCGTGCCAGGAACGACCTCAAAATTGTCAGCATCTCCCGACTCTTGAGCCTCCTCCTCAAACTCTTCCTGTTCATACTTAGGATCAACATAGTTGACGGAATCAGCAGCATCACGCTGACCATTTCCCACCTGTACTGTAAGAATCGCATCAATGGACACCTTATCACCAGCAACCACATGCTTTCCCTTGACCAGGATACCATAAACCCAGTCTTCCTCACCAGGTATATACTGAGGAGCACCCAACTTGAAGCCCATGGCAGTCAACTTAGCCATAGCCTCTCGCAGAGAACTGTTGTCAATCACATCAGGGATGGTCAAGGTAGGTGTGTGATCAGAGTTGATCGTCACATAAATCACTCGTCCAGCCTTTACCCTTTCTCCAGAAACAGGAGATTGTTCCAAGATACAGTCAGGAGGAAGATTGCGCACATATCCCGTATCCGTCACTTCAATCTGAAGTCCGGCATCATCAAGGATACGCTCAGCGTCAGCGAAACTCTTATATCGGATATCCGGAATCAGAATAGCCTCACCATGATGAGTATAGAGTTCAATACCGAACTTAACGCCCACACAAAGCAGTGCGACAACCACTCCCATAGCGAAGAGATTGCCCCAGAGATACTTGCTCTTAAACTTATTAAAAAATTCAGATGAAGTCATTCTATTTCATTTTTGTCTGCAAAGATAGTATAAATCGAAGACAATACAAAATAAAAAAATGATTTTTTCAATTTATTGTTGAGAAGAAGGCTATAAATACAAAAGAGACCTAAAACAAAAGGAGGCAAAACACCTAAAGGTCTATAAACACAAAAAGCAGCATAGGAGTTATCCCTGCTGCTTTCAATGTCATCGTTAATTCTGAAGCCCAACGAATATTATTTTCCGTGGTGCTCGTCAGACACAGTTAACTTCTTACGGCCATGAGCACGGCGAGAAGCCAATACACGACGACCATTCTTTGTTGCCATACGCTCACGGAAACCATGCTTGTTCACGCGACGACGATTGTGAGGCTGAAATGTTCTTTTCATTTTTCTTTATTATTTTTTTAATTAATATTCCAAAAAAGAGGGCATAACACACCTTTCGGGCTGCAAAATTACGCATTATTTCTGAAATAACCAAGAAAACTGCAAAAATTAGCTTAAATATTTATGTTTTTTTCGATAATTGCTTGGGTTTTTCGTGATTTTACCGTAACTTTGCACCGTTTTACAGAAATATAATATAATTCAAGATAAACAAAATGATTAATTCACAGGAAATTAAGATTGGTACTTGCATCCGCATGGATGGCAAAGTTTGGGTTTGTATTGACTTTCAGCACAGAAAGCCAGGTAAGGGTAATACTGTCATGAACACCAAGTTGAAGAACGTGGCTGACGGCCGTGTTTTGGAGCGTACTTTCCAGGTAGGTTTCAAGTTGGAGGATGTTCGCGTTGAGCGCCGCCCTTATCAGTATCTCTACGAGGATGCTACTGGTTGCATCTTTATGAACCAGGAGACTTTCGAGCAGGTGCCTATCGCTAAGGAGAACGTTACTGGTGGTCAGTACATGAAGGAAGGTGATGTTGTAGAGGTTGTAACTGATACAACTGATGGTACTATCCTCTTGGCAGAAATGCCTGTTAAGACTACTTTGAAGATTACTCACTCTGAGCCAGGTGTTAAGGGTAACACTGCTACCAACGCTACTAAGCCTGCTACTTTGGAGACTGGTGCTGAGGTTCGCGTTCCTTTGTTCGTAAACGAAGGTGAGACTATTCAGATTGATACTCGTGACGGTAGCTACCTCGGTCGTGTAAGCGAGTAATTCCTCGCCTGTTCCTATCAGAGTTCTAATCAACTAAACTTGAATCATATATGAAATATTCCATCATTGTCCCTGTATTCAATCGCCCTGATGAGGTGAGCGAACTACTTGAGAGTTTGACACACCAGACCGTCAAGGACTTCGAGGTCATCATCGTTGAAGACGGCTCTAAGATTCCTTGCAAGGAGGTTTGTGATGCGTACAAAGACAAGATGGATATTCAGTATTTCTTCAAGGAGAACTCTGGTCCAGGACAAAGTCGCAACTATGGTGCTGAGAGAGCATCAGGCGAGTATCTGTTGATACTTGACAGCGACGTAGTCCTTCCTGAAAATTATCTCAAAGCTGTAAATGATGAATTGAGCCGTGAGCCTGCTGATGCATTCGGCGGGCCTGACAAGGCGCATTCATCATTTACAGATACCCAAAAGGCTATATCTTACTCCATGACATCTTTTTTCACCACCGGTGGTATCCGTGGCGGTAAAAAGAAGATGGACAAATTCTATCCCCGTTCATTCAATATGGGTATCCGCAAGGATGTTTATCTCAAATTGAATGGTTTTTCTGCCATGCGTTTCGGAGAGGATATAGATTTTTCTATCCGTATATTCAAAGCAGGTTGCCGTTGCCGCCTCTTCCCTGAAGCATGGGTATGGCACAAGCGTCGTACTGATTTCCGTAAATTCTGGCGTCAGGTCTATAATAGCGGTATTGCCCGCATCAACCTCTACAAGAAATATCCAGAGAGCCTCAAGCTCGTGCATTTACTTCCAATGGTCTTTACCGTTGGCGTCATAGGCACGCTGTTACTCCTGTTCTTTGGTTTCTTACCATACCTGTTGGGCACAGAGCACATTTTCCCTGTACTTGGCAATGCCATGGCAGCATTGGGTTGCATCGGCTTATTCTTGATCCTACTCTATATCGTAGCGTTAGTTATCGACAGTACCAAACAGAATCAGAGTTTGAAGATTGGCATACTGAGTATTCGAGCTGCGTTTACCCAACTGATGGGCTATGGTTGCGGATTCCTGTCTGCATGGTGGAAGAGATGTATCTTGGGCAAGAGCGAATTCAGCGCTTACAACAAGACCTTCTACAAATAAAGAATTCCTGCGAAAACTTTTCAAAATCAACAAATATGAGCGAAAAACTATCCATAGCGAAGTGGGCTTCAGAAGACCAGCCTCGCGAGAAACTCGAAAGTTTAGGTCCCAGTGCATTGTCAAATGCAGAACTATGCGCCATCCTTATCGGTTCTGGTTCCAGAGACGAAAGTGCCGTAGAACTGATGAAACGCATCCTCAACAATTGCGACAACAACCTCAATACACTCGGCAAGATGACCCTACAGGAACTACAGCAATACAAAGGTATGGGACCTGCCAAAGCCATCACTTTACAAGCTGCCTGCGAACTCGGCAAGCGCCGTGCTCTTGACAAGATTGGAGTACGTCCCGACTTAGGCTCATCATTGGCTATCTACAACTATATGCTCCCTCGTATGCAAGATCTCGATGTGGAAGAAGGTTGGATTCTCCTGATGAACCAGAACTTCAAACTCATTAAGGCAGAACGCATCTCTCATGGCGGTATCACAGAAACAGCCATAGATGTCCGCCTCATCATGAAAGAAGTGTTCCTCAATAATGCCACCATCTTGGCTATCTGTCACAACCATCCCAGCAACAATCCTATTCCAAGCAAAAACGATGATCTGCTGACCAACCAGATCAACAAGGCCTGTCAGATTATGCGCATTTTCTTCATGGACCATGTCATCATCACGGATGGAGCCTTCTACTCTTATCATGACAAAGGGAAACTGTAAATATCAGCATTTCTCAAGAAAATATCAGCACAAAGAGCGAAAATAAATCACCTTTTATTTTGTTTTCTCTGTATTTTATGCTACCTTTGCAAAATATAAGCAATAATCATACAGGTAGCATTTCGTGTGCTCCTTCACAAAAAGAATAAAGCATTTATGACTCAAGAAGAAAAAACAAAAATAGAAGAGAAAATCGTAGATGTACTCAAAACCGTTTACGACCCTGAAATTCCTGTGAATATCTGGGAATTGGGAATGATCTACAAGATAGATGTCAAAGACGATGGCAATGTAGATATTGACATGACATTTACAGCCCCATCATGCCCTGCTGCCGACTTCATTCTGGAAGATGTGCGCACCAAGGTGGACAGCGTAGATGGCGTCAATTCAACAAACGTCAACCTTGTTTTTGAACCTGCCTGGGATCAGAGTATGATGAGCGAGGAAGCTCGCGTAGAACTTGGCTTCGAATAAAGACAAAGCCGTTGAATTCTTCACTCTTCATTCTTCACTCTTCACTTAAAAAGTTTCGCTTATGAAAAATGTATATTTCCTTTCAGATGCACATCTGGGTTCGTTAGCCATACCGCATGCCCGCATGCAGGAACGCCGTTTGGTACGCTTTCTGGACAGCATCAAGACAAAAGCCTCTGCCATATATCTTTTAGGCGATATGTTTGACTTCTGGAACGAATACAAATATGTGGTACCCAAAGGGTACACCCGCTTTTTGGGAAAACTCTCTGAGTTGACCGATATGGGAGTGGAAGTACATTTCTTCACGGGCAATCATGACCTCTGGACATACGGCTATCTGGAGCAGGAATGTGGGGTCATCGTGCATTACAAACCTCAGACCGTAGAAATTTACGACAAGGTATTTTTCCTGGCTCATGGTGACGGACTTGGAGATCCTGACAAGAAGTTCAAATTATTGAAATCCATGTTCCACAACCCTACCTGCCAACGCCTGCTGAATGCCATCCATCCACGATGGGGAATGGCATTGGGACTGAACTGGGCAAAGCATAGCAGACTTAAACGGGCTGATGGAAAAGAAGAACCATACATGGGCGAAAAGAAGGAATTCCTCGCCCGTTTTGCCAAACAGTATATGCAAGGGCACAAGAACATCGACTACTTCATGTTTGGCCATCGCCACATCGAACTGGATCTCATGCTCAGCAAGAAAACCCGCATGATGATTTTAGGAGATTGGATCTGGCAGTTTACTTATGCCGTATTCGATGGAGAACACATGTTTATGGAAGAATACGTGGAAGGCGAAAGCCAACCATAACAATAAAGGGCAGCCCATGAAGCTGCCCTTTATTGTTATCGCTGTATTCTTCCTCCTGAAGAAGTCATATTATGGATAATCTCCTCTTCCGACACCAGGTTCTGGTCACCTGGAATGGTATTCTTGATAGCACTTGCCGACAAGGAGAAGTCCAGACAATATTGATTTTCATCGCCCCATTTCTGATGAGCATGTATATAGGCTGCCACAAAAGCATCTCCTACACCCATCGGGTCAATGATAGGCTGAATATCGTAGATTCTGGTAGTATAGAGTTTGTCTTCCTGAGAATCGTAAAGCAAACCACTCAGAGTATGATGACTGCTGGCAATCTGATTGCGTACTGCCATCACCATTTTCTTACACTTAGGGAAGAGTTTGTGCATCTTGCGGAAATACTCCAGATAAGCCTCCTTATCTATCTCATAGTTTTCATCCAAAGCCTCAAAAGGAATATGAGGTACACCGCTGGCAACCTCCCACTCATTCTGGTCGCCAAAGATAATATCGCTGTATTGCATCATCTGGAAGAGCACATCATGAGGTTCCAATCCGTATCCCCAAAGATTCTTACGGTAGTTGATATCGCAGACAATGGTCAAGCCATCCGATACCGCCAATTTGATGGCATCCATGGTAGATTCCATCGCATCACGACTGATGGCACAAGTGATACCTGAGCAATGGAATACAGCCGCATCAGCCAAGACCTTGTCCCATTTCACCATATTCCTTTTCAATGAATAAAAAGAAGAATTCTTGCGGTCATAAATCACGCGGGAATTACGCATCGCCACGGCTTCCTCAAAATAATAAGTACCCAGACGTTCTCCGCCACGTACCACATGCGAAACATTCAGACCATACTCTCTGAGATGCATCAGCGCAGCTTCTCCCATTTCACCATAAGGCACACGGGTGACATATTCTACGTTGTTTCCCAAATAAGCCAGAGAGATAGCGGCATTCGCCTCACTGCCTCCATAATTGCCTTCAATGCGACGGCCCTGGAATAAACGTTGATAACCAGGCTTAGAAATTCTAAGCAAAATTTCTCCGAAAGTTACAATCTTTGTTTTCATCTTTTTATCTTTGAGATTAATACCTAGTAATAATATAGCTGATGAGTATGGCTTGTTTCACAAAGACAACGCCTAAGTTATAGTAAAAATTAAGGTGAAGCATTTCTATCGTTGCAGAAAAGCTTCACCTTATTATATATAGGATGATTACTTATTAGCAACCAAATCCATAGTATCGCGAGCAATAACGATTTCCTCGTCTGTAGGAACTACTACTACCTTCACCTTACTGTCGTCAGTAGAGATGATAGCTTCCTCACCACGAACCTTGTCATTTACTTCCTTATTGATCTTGATGCCAAGATACTCCAGGTTCTTGCAAGAATCCTCACGGAGGTCGGTCTGGTTCTCACCTACACCTGCAGTAAATACGATAGCGTCAACGCCACCCATAGCTGCTGTGTAAGCACCGATATACTTCTTGATGCGATATTCGTACATACGGAGAGCCAACTGAGCCTTCTCATTACCCTCGTTGGCAGCGTTCTCGATGTCACGCATATCAGAAGAAATACCTGTAATACCGAGCACACCACTCTTCTTGTTCAGGAAGTCAGCCATCTCCTGTGGCTTCATGTTCAACTTCTCCATCAAGTATGTAACGGCAGAAGCATCGATGTCACCACAACGTGAACCCATCATCAAACCAGCCAATGGAGTCAAGCCCATTGAAGT
>ERZ869991.178-NODE-178-length-20675-cov-13.814885_pt1 | contig 20675 bp, 18 predicted proteins | sample MGYA00520862_ERZ869991 | MGnify/ENA primary metagenome ERZ869991 (study PRJEB32232, sample SAMN07284978) | human gut metagenome | biome: human-associated habitat; material: feces | host: Homo sapiens | place: Tanzania | collected 2014-08-11 ...
ATGAGAGGGTTTTAGACTATTGCCCCCCCCCCGATGAGCATTAATTCTTTCATATTACCTCCTTATTTTTTTGTTAAAACGGTTTTGTTTGGTTTAATTTTAATCTCAAATCTCTAAATCTTGAAATATCTTCCTGTGTTCGTCCAGATTCTTGGAAAACGGCCTGAGTTGACGGGTGAACCATCAAAACATAATCCATGTGAATTTCTAAGAAATTGTATTTTCTCGGAGACTGATTTGTATTTCTTGGATAAATTTCGGCATTTGTTACCGCCAAAAATCTACGTTCTCTGTCATTCAACAAATCTGTAAGTTCTCGGTTTGTGTTTGTATATTTTGAAACATGCACAATCCCTTTAATGTCATGATCTGCGGTTAAAATACTTACTTCTATTGGTACTGTATCAATGTTTTTTGCCATTTTTTTATCCTCTTGTCAATATTATTATCTCTATATAATACTATATTTTGTCAAAATTGTCTATTTGTTAAATTTTGTCAATGCTACCTTTAGTTCTTCCGCCATAAGCTTCGTGAACATCAACAACAGAAATAAAAGCTGACGGATCGATTTTCTTTATAACTTCCTTCATTTTTGCCATTTCTAACCTTGAAACAACGCAATAAATAATAGTCTTTTGTGCGCCGGAATAAGCACCTACACCATTTATATAAGTAACTCCCAAATCCAATTTTTCCAGCAATTCATCACCGATTTCATATGCCTTATCACTAATTACTCTAATTGATTTTGCAGAATTTAACCCTTCTAAAACAACATCAATAACTCTAAATGCAATAAAATATGTCAAAACCGCATACATTGCTCTGTTCCAACCAAAAACAAGTCCTGACGCTCCATAAATAAATACATTAAATGTCATTATCCACTCGCCAACCGAAAATCCGAATTTCTTTGACAAAACCAAAGACATAATTTCTGTACCGTCAAGCGAACCTTCGTTTTTCAAAACAAGTCCAACACCTGTACCAAGAATAATTCCGCCAAACACAGTTGACAATAACAAATCATGACTTGTCGGATGATTATACATTCCAAAAAGGTTCAAGAACAAAGATAACATTCCGATTGCATAGAATGTTTGAATTACAAACTTTTTACCAATTTTATTAAACGCAAGTAAGAAAAACGGGATGTTAATCAAGAAAATCAACAAACCTAAATTAATTTTTGTCAAATAGCTTATAATAATTGAAATACCAACTATTCCACCATCAATAATATTGTTCGGAACGAGAAAAACCTCTAACGCAAAAGCCGCAACAAGAGGTCCTAAAGTAAGAAAAAACATCTTATTTAGAATTGATAACAATAACTCTTTTTTCCCAACTTTTTCTGCCATTATTCGTCCTTACCGGTTCTTTTAATTGTCATAAAATTATTTATCTTGAAAATAGTTTTCTTATCTTCTTCAACTTCTTCTTTATATCCAAGAATTTTTTCCAAATCAGCTTTCAAAGTAATCAAATCTTCATATTTTTTTAAAGCACCATCAACCGCAATTGAAACATCTCCTGTTTCCTCAGAAACAACCAAGCAAGCAGCATCACTAACTTCTGTCATTCCAATAGCGGCTCTATGACGAGTTCCATACTTCCAACTAAGTTTTGGATCTTCAGTTAACGGTAACAAAACCCCTGCAGAAATTATTTTATCACCGTTAATAACAACCGCACCATCATGCAATGGAGTATTCGGATGAAAAATAGTCAACAAAAGCTCTGTTGACAAGTCTGCATTCAATTTTGTTCCAACATCACTGTATGTGTTTCTCAAATCACTCTGAAACACAATTAATGCACCTGTATGTGACTTAGACAAATATTTTGCACTTTCAACTAATTCTTTTACAACATCAATTTTTTGTTCTGTTTTGTTATTTTGGTTAAATATTTTTGTCACAAAATCAACTTGACCCAAAAAGCCCAAAAAGCGTCTTAATTCCGGTTGAAATATAACAATTAAACTCAATGAAACAAGAGTTACGATAGATTTCAAAAACATACCTATGATTTTCAAATCAACTCTCATCATAATTTCGCTCACTGCCCAAGCGCAAACCAAGATTAACAAACCCTTTACAAACTTTTCAGAAGACGTGTTTTTGATAAATTTTCTATACAAAAACAATAAAAGACCTGCCAAAAAAACAATCTGAATGAAATCAGACCAATTAAAAGTCATTTCTAATGTTGAAATATATTTGAGTATGTATGTAAAAATATCGTTAATCATTTTTCAACCTATCAGGGATTATATCGTGAGCAATCAAATCTTCTAAGCTCTCTCTCTTTATTATAATATCAGATTGAGAATTATTTACAAGTACCATAGCCGGTTTTTGAACTCTATTATAGTTTGAAGCCATAGAATAGTTGTATGCCCCTGTATTGTAGACACATAAGATATCACCTTCTTCTACTTCAGGGAGCTTAATATTTTTTATCAAAATATCACCGGACTCGCAAAATCTACCAGCAACCGTAACCGTTTGAGCAAGCTCATAATCCGGTTTGTTTGCAATTTGCGCATCATATTCAGCCTGATACATAGAAGGTCTGGCGTTATCAGACATTCCGCCATCTACTGCAAAATATGTTTTACCTTTCGGCACTTGCTTTGAACTACCTAGTGTGTACAACGTTACACCAGATGTAGAAATTATACTTCTTCCGGGTTCAATGAATAGAGCCGGTGCATCAATTTTGTATTTTTCAATACATTCATACAATCTTTTTATAACAATTTCAGCAACTTCATAAGTTGAAGGTGGATAATCTGCTTCCACATATTTTACTCCTAAACCTCCACCAATATTAATTTCATCAAGTTTCAACCCAAATTTTTCATCTAATCTTGCAATTTCTTTTACCAAAATTTCAATTTCATCACCATAAATAGATTTTTCGAAAATTTGGGAACCAATATGAGCGTGAAGTCCATGAAGTTTCAAATTTGTATAATCATTTACAATCAATTCAACTGCATCATCAATTTGAGTTAAATCAAACCCGAATTTTGAATCCAAATGTCCTGTTTGAATGTATTCATGTGTATGGCATTCAATTCCTGGAGTAATTCTCAGCAAAATGTTTACAATTTTTTTATGAGATTTAGCAATTTCATTTAACAAAGACAATTCAAAGAAATTATCAACAGAAATTCGCCCAACACCTAATTCAATTGCAAGAGAAAGTTCATCATAAGACTTGTTATTACCATTAAACAAAACTTTTGACATATTAGCACCGGATTTATATACAGTAAAAATTTCTCCCGAAGAAACAACATCAAACCCGAAACCTTCACTCGCAATCAATGCAGAAGTAGCACTTGAGCAAAGAGCTTTTGAGGCGTACATCATATTAACTTTCGGATAACCCTTAAACGCATCTTTATAATCTCTACAAATTTTTCTAATTGTAGCTTCATCAAGAACATACAAAGGTGTTCCGTACTTTTCGGCTAGTTTAACCAAATCACAACCACCGATTTCAAGATTTCCGGCATCATTTATTTTAGTTGTTATTGGTTTTAAAGACTGGTTTGTGCTATCCATTTGTACTCCTTCTTCTTATACGTCAAGGATAACACAATTTTATAAAAATTAAAATAGTAAGAATAATGTAATTAACAATGAATAATAAACCATCAAATCTCTTGCTTGCAATAGCCTAAAATAAAATTCATTCACATCACCACCGCAAATATAAGATTTTAAATAATTATACATTCTAAAAACCAGTGGAATTAATATAAATGTTACCAACAAGCAATATTTTTTTGTCATTATAGCTAAAACCACAGTAAACAAATACCCCAACCCATAAACAACAAAAACACCTTTTTGCGCAAGGGATTTATTTCCAATTCGACAAACAAGAGTTTTTTTATGCGCACACATATCACCTTCATAATCCAACAATGTATGAACATACATCAACCCAATAGTGAACATTACAACAGCCAAAGACAATACCAAAACCTCTAACGAAAAATGTTTTGTCATAACAAAATAAGTTCCCTCAAACAATAATGGACCAAATGCTATCCCGACAGCAATTTCACTCAATCCTCTTTGAGAAAGTTTTGCATAAATCAACGCAATAATCCCACCAATTATAGCCAATCCAATTACCGGAATTCCACATCGTAAAAAAAGTATGAACCCGCATAATATTGCAATTGAAAAATAAATCATTACAACCTGCAAAACGTTTCGTAACGTAGCTTTTCCCTCTTTTAGATAAGCGCATTTACATTTTTGAGAATTTTCAGGTAGTGATTTATAATCCACATAATCATCAAACAAATTTGTTGCCAAATGCGCACATGCAATCCCTATCAAAGCAATTATTCCATTAAAGATATTTCCGTCATGCTTTATTGCATAAGCGAAAACTACAAGCCACGACAAAACTGTCATTGGGAGTGAAAATATACGAGAATTTTTTAACCAAAACAAAATTTTATCTATCATAAAAGCAAGTTTTCCATACCTTTGACAGCCTCATAACTTGCTCCTGCCTCTAGCATTTCTTCAGCAGACAAACCAAATAATGTAATCAAAGAATATGCCTCCTTCACTGATGAATTTAGCATATCAACCGCCATTTCAATAGCATCTTGTCGGCTAAGATTGGTAAACTGTTGGTTTTTACCCTTATAGATAATTCTTTTTTTTGACTTTCCCAACCTATTTTACCCCCATAGCCAATAATGCAGCTCCTATCATGCCGGAATAATTACCTGCAGAAGCCTTTACGACTTTGAACGGTTGAGTAACAATTTGCGCATTTGCCTCTTTTTCAAGATATTCAATATCTACAAATTCAGCCATAGAGCCTGACAAAACAACAACGTCAGGATCAAAAAGATTTGCTAAACCGATTATACCCTCCAAAATATCATTTTGCCATACATCAAAAATCTTTTTCATTATCGGTCTATCAATATGTTCAATAACATCATATGTTGTAATTTCCTTATCGCCGGAAATTTCTTCGGCAGTCTTTTTCAAACCAGTACCTGATGCGTAAGCTTCAAAGCAATCCCAACTTCCACAAGTACATTTTCTGTGTTTATCGGTACGCATCTTAAAGTGCATTTCGCCTGCTGCACCGCTTTTCCCTTTATACAATTTACCGTCAATAATTATTCCACCGCCAACACCTGTCCCGAGTGTAACCATTACAGAATATGGCATATTTTTAGAAGAACCAATAACATATTCAGCCCACGCAGCACAATTTGCATCATTTTCAACAAAAACCGGTTTTTTGCTTAAAGATTTAAAATCCATTGTGGGGTACTCTTTTGCAATATTTCCTGTAGAACCTAAAATACCATCATTAGTTTTGTTAACGGCTCCGCAAGTAGAAAACGCAATTACATCAACCTCTTTTTCGTGTTTTTCTATAATTTCTTTAAAAATAGCTTGAATTTCCACAAAAGTCTTCGGGGTATGATATTTTTCAATTTCAGAAAGGATTTCTCCTTTTTCATTAATAATAGCACTATAAATTTTTGTACCACCTACATCAATACCTAAAGCTTTTCGCATATCAAAACCTTTCCTTGTAATCTTACAAACTTTCCTGTCACGTAAATTTCCAACCTGTCAGACATTTAGTGACTTATTGCCCTCTTTGTACAAATCTTTTTGTAATTAATTGAGGGCGTGTAATAGCAGAACCAATCACAACACAATGCGCACCTAGTTCAAACGCTTTTGTAACTTCTTCCGGTTGCCAAATTCGTCCTTCCAAAACAACAGGTAACTTTGTATTTTTAACCAACTGTTCCAAAAGTTCAAAATCGGGGCCATCACCTCTGTTTTGAGAAAACTGAGTATATCCAGAAAGAGTTGTTGACAAAATATTTACGCCTAATTTCGCAGCATTCAAACCTTCTTCTAACGTAGAAATATCTGCCATAGAAACTCGATTATTAATTTTCACATATTTAATTAAGTCTTCTAATTTAGCACCATTTGGGCGTTCCCTCATAGTTCCATCAAAAGCAATTACATCTGCTCCTGCCTCAACAAGCTCAATAACTTCTTTAGTTGTCGGAGTGATATAAACAATTTCTTTAAAATTCGCCGGAATAACATTTGGTTTTGTCAGCCCTATAACAGGAATATCAAAAAGTTTTTTAGCATTTCTAACATCCCTTGCTCCTGCAACTCTTAACGCACCTGCACCGCCTTTTACAACAGACTTCATCATTGCGTTAATACAATCTTCTTGATACAAAGGTTCCGCAGGCATTGCCTGAACAGAAACCACAACTTTTCCTTCTAATCGATTAATTATATTCATACAATTATTATACATTAAAAATTTATATTTGAGGTATAATAATTTTAAGGCAATAGTGCTATAGAGTTTGAGGGCGATAAGCTTTGAATAAAGAGAGTTTTAAAACTTTAATAATTATAAGAAAGGTAACAATATGCAAAAAAGCACAGTAAAATATCCGTTCCTTACAGAAGATGTAGAAATTTATGAAAGAGAAAATGGGCATAAAATCGTTTTAGCGCACAAAGAAGGAGAACTTGTAAATGTTAGCACTTGGGTAAAAACGGGTTCCATCAACGAAGACGATAAAATTAACGGAATTTCTCACTTTTTGGAACACTTGATGTTCAAAGGAACTCACAAGCACAAGGCAGGATATTTTGACAAAACTTTGGAAGCTAAGGGGGCTATTGTTAACGCTGCGACTTGGAAAGATTACACTTTTTACTATGTAACTCTACCAAAAGGAGCTGAAGGAAAAGATTTGGATTTGGCGATTGAACTTCACGCTGATATGATGCTTGACCCTGTTTTACCGGAAGAAGAAATTGGCTCTCCATTTGACCTTAATAACCCAAAAGTTACAGATAAAAGAGAACGTCACGTTGTTATTGAAGAAATCAGAATGCGCAAAGACCAAAATTGGACTAAAGTTTATAATGCCTGCAATTTCAACATGTATAAAAAACACCCTTACAAAAGAGATGTAATCGGAACGCCAGAAATTATCTCTCAAGTAACTCGTGACGAGATTATGAATTACTATAAAACATTCTATTCTCCTGAAAATATGACAACAATCATTGTTGGAGATTTTAATAAAGAAAAAATTCTTGCGAAAGTTGAGAAAGAATTTGATTTTAAAGGTCGACCAAATGCTCCTAAACGAGTAAACGAAATTGACTCTCCAACAGATCATACTATTGTTGTTGAAAACAAAGGACAAACAAATACTTCATATTTGATGATAGGATTTTTAGGACCAAAAGCGAACCAATTAAAAGAAAATATTGAACTTGATATAATTAGCATAATTTTGGGCGAAAGCACAAGCTCAAGAATGTATCAAAACTTGATTGAAAAACAACCAGAACAAATCTTTATGGTAGCAAATGCTGAACATTACCAATTCAAAGACGGAAACAATTTCTTTATTCAAGCAAACTTTAAACCTGAAAAGAAAGATATTGCAATTAAACTTGTAAAAGAAGAAATCTCAAACCTTATTAATAACAAGATTTCAGAAGAAGAACTTGAAAAAGCTAAAAAGAAAATCAAATCACGTTTTGCGTACGCAGCAGAAACTGTTTCTGAAATTGGAGAAACAATCGGTTATTATATGACAGTTTGTGAGGATTTGAAATTAATAGAAGATTATCTAAAAGACTTAGATGCAATCACAATTTCGGACCTTGAAAATATTGTAAAAAAATACCTAAATATTAATAACGCAGTAATTTCAATCCTAGAACCCGAAAAATAAAAAATACAAGAGGAATTATGCAAGAAGCAACTGCTCAAGAAAAAGAAGAATTAGAAAAAATCAAAGAAAAATGCCTTAATTGTAAAAAATGTTTGCTAGGCAAAACAAGAACTAACATTGTTTTTTCTGCAGGAATTCCGAACCACAAACTTATGTTAATAGGCGAAGCTCCCGGCTATTATGAAGATCAAAAAGGAGAACCTTTTGTTGGCAAAGCAGGACAGTTATTAGATAAGATATTTGCCTCTGTTGGCTTGTCACGTCAAAAAGATGTCTACATTTGCAACACAATAAAATGCAGACCGCCAGAAAACCGAGATCCTCTACCGGAAGAAAAAGATGCTTGCAAAGAATATCTTGATGCTCAAATAAATATTTTAAAACCACGAATAATACTATTATGCGGAAGGGTTGCGGTACAATCAATTTTAGGAACATCTCAGGGAATTACCAAAATCAGAGGAAAATGGTACGAAGGTCCAAATATGTCAAAAATGATGCCAATTTTCCACCCGTCATATTTATTGAGAAATGATGCCCGAACCAAAGGAAGCCCCAAATGGCTTATGTGGCAAGATATCCAAGAAATCAAACGAGTTTATTCGCAAATGGATTAGTAAATTTTTGCCAGTTTGAATAAATAATCTTCTTTTGCTCCGGATTTAAAACCAGTTGGAATAAAGTTTTCTTTATATTTTTCAACCGCATATCTATCTGTCATACCTGAAATGTAATCAGTTACTATACGCTCAATTTTACTTTCATCACAAACAGGCTTAAGCATATCGCAATACAATAAAAACAACTCCTTAATTACATTACGAGCCTTCTTTTCTTCCAATTTTGCAGGAGATGCCTCTTCATAAACATTTTCAAACATCCATTGTCTTAATTTAGTTGTATAATACCAACCTTCTTCACTCATTGAAACTTCAGGTTTTCCAATTGAATTTACAATAATTTCATTAATCATTTTACTCAATCGTTTACTTTGAATAGATGTAAAATAATCAATACAATCTTTCGGCAAGTCGCTTTCTGCAATTATTCCTGCTCGGATAGAATCTTCTATATCATGATTAATATATGCAATCTTATCTGCTAATTGAACAATTTGAGCTTCAGGGGTTTTGGGAACATATCCCCAAGTATGCGTTAAAATTCCATCAATAGTTTCTTGACATAAATTCAAATCTTCCAAAACTTCAACAACCCTTACACTTTGAATATTGTGATGAAAACCACCTTTTACAAGTTCATTCAAAACACCTTCACCACAATGCCCAAATGGAGTATGTCCTAAATCATGTCCTAGCGAAATAGCCTCAACCAAATCTTCGTTAAAATCCAATGCTCTTGCAATAGATCGCCCGATTTGAGAAACCTCAAGAGTGTGGGTCAATCGAGTTCTGAAATGATCATCAAAAGGTGACAAAAAAACTTGAGTTTTATGCTTTAAGCGTCTAAAAGCTTTTGAATGTAATATTCTATCCCTATCACGTTGAAATTCTGTTCGCATAGGGCAAGGTTCTATTTTCTTTTTCCTTCCTTTTGAAAAACGACTTTTTGTCGCATATTCATTCAAATTGTCAATTTCACGTTGTTCTAATTTATATCTTATTGTATCTTCTGTTTTTATCATTATTATAATCCTCTACCTGCATTCTATCAAAAATTTATACGATGGCTATACTTTATCTGATTGAGGTTTGAACATATCTTTAACATCTTTTGCGTGGAAAGACACATCCAATGAATATTTTTTACGAACATTGTCGACTGCTTCACCAACTTTATTAATAGCCCAACCAGAAATCAAACCAAAGAACATTGCTTTACCACCGGAAATCAATCTTGCAGTACAATATAAAGAAGTTGCAATCGCTCCAATTGCTGGAATTCCATATTTCAAAGATGCTGAAATTTTTTCATCTTTTCCATCAGCTTTATTAACATAATAGCCTACTGCGCCTACTGTGCCAACAATTGATAAAACATCTGTCGGTGCAGACCCTAATCTCAAATCCCTTGCTTTATCTACATATTGAACTGTTTCAATATCAATTGATTTGTCGAGTGATTTAATAGCAGATTGAACTTTTGATTTCAATTTCAAATATTCATTTCTTGGTAAATATGCTTTGTATGTGGTCAAAATTTCTTGCAATTCACCTTTTGAACTTTTTGAAATTATATCTTCTACCTCTGCGACGTATGAAGAAATTGATTTTACCGCATCTTCATTATAACCATATTTTTTAGAATTTTCCGCAAAACTAATACTTAATTGCTTCAAATTATTTTTAATAACTTTAATTGCATTGTTCCTTTGTGCAAGATGTTCATCATCAGAAAACTTTTTATATTTATTCAAATTGTTACGCAAACTAGCCATAATATCATTTGTAGCTACATCTTTCGGATTTACGAATTTTTGAATATTGTTAAGAGCCGTTGAAGTTGCTTTGTAATTATCGCTTATATCATGTGTTATTAATTGCCTTAATGCTCCAGTTTTGTTTGCCAATTTCATTTTTGCCGGCAACATATAATCCTCTGCAATAAAGGTTTGCCACATATTTTTGGATTTAAAGTTTTTTACATCTTTTAAACTTGCATCCCAGAAAAATTCAAACAACCCATCCGTTGCATTACGAACTTCTTTCAATCTTGCTGTTCTTGCATTCACCCCAAAACCTTTTTCAAGATTTTCATTAACCTTTGCAATTCTTAAACCAGCGAAATTTAAAGCATCAGCTACTTTTTTATCATTAGGATGCTTTTTTAAAATTCTTTCATTTATTGAACTTAAATATTCAGTCAAATTAGCAAATTTTCTATTCGTAGAAGAGTAAGACGCATTAACTGTCTTACGACTTATTTTATCAAAAAAACGTGTAATTCCTTCATGGATGTTACGAGTATATGTTCTTTCTCCATTTTTTCCCCACATAATTCGTTGACAAGCAACATCCTTTAGAGAAGTAAAATTATTTACACTTCCAGATTTTTCAATGAACGAATTGACTTTACTCAACGCAAATCGGTAAAAGTTTTTCAACTTTCCACCTTTTGCCATTCTGCGTTCCAATTTTACACGCCATTTATCTAGTAATTTTGCAGCACCTTTGTTTAACCCGCCACTAAACAAAGCCAAAGTTCCAAAACCGACAACCAAAGCCGAAATTGCAATAGTTTTGCCTAACAAGTGACTTTTTTCCTTCTTATCATCTTTCGGATTAACACTTACCGGAGTATTCAAAAAATAACCGTTTTGCGGTTGCGGAAACTCCTTAAAAGCACGATTATATTTATTATTTGTAGCTACTACATTATTAATCATACGTTACCTTATATATATTAACGCATGAAACACCAAATTTTTGCCTTTTTTATAAAGAATTGTTAATTGTAAAGTCCCTCAGCTATAACATTTGCAGCCTCTTTTGAAGAAACTTTATCAGACAACAAACTTTTAACTTCGCCTAATTCTGCAATATTCTTGGCTCTATAATTTTTATCAAAAAGTAATTCTTCAATTTTGTAAGAAATCTTTTGCACACAAACATCGCCTTGAATAATTTCTGGAACAATTGATTTGTTGGCAATAATGTTCGGTAAAGAAACACGCTTTATACATCTAACAATCAAATATATAAAATAGAACAACCAAGGTCCTCTATAAGCTATAAGCATTGGAGTTTGGTATAAACAAGCCTCTAAAGCAACCGTACCAGATGCCAAAATCAAAGCATCAGAAACACTCAACAACGCTTGATTTTCTCCTTTAATTACAGGGAAAGGAGCTTTTTTCAAAAACTTGTTATATACACTATCCGACAAATTTGGAGCTTGAGAAATACAAAATTGCAAATCAGGGTGTTTTTTCTGCAAATCCAAAGCAGATTTAATAAAAACATTCATCAAATATTTCAATTCAAATACTCTTGAGCCAGGAAAAATCGAAACCAATTTTTTGTTTTTATCAAAACCATGTTTTTCAAAAAATTCATCTCGATCAGCTTTTTTAGGCAATTGAGAAACTAACGGATGCCCGCAATAATGAGTTTTTATCCCATAACTTTCATACATTTCTTTTTCAAACGGGAAAATGCACAAAACTTCATCTACATTTTTCTTAATCGTATTAATTCGCCATTTTCTACTAGCCCAAACTTGTGGAGGAATATAATAAAAGACCTTAATTCCTGCACGATGTAAAAACTTTGATATATTCAAATTAAAAACACCATAATCAATCAGCAATACCAAATCAGGCTTATATTCTTTTGTAAGATAATCTACAACTCTTTTTCCTAACATTAAATGGTCAGCAACAATCTTAAAAGACAAACCGACTGCACCCATTTTTTTTTGGTCAGAAAAAAGCTTTACGCCAACTCGGCGCAAATTTTCACCACCAACACCTTCTATTTCAATATCAGGATGGGCAGCTTTTAAAGCTTCTACAACATGTGATGCGTGGATATCTCCAGAATATTCACCTGTAATAATAAAAAGTTTTTTCATATTCTACACAGCCATAATTACAATACCGTTTTTATCAGCATATTCAATTACTTTTTCCTGATCAACTATAATTGTTTCATTTGCTTCAACTGCAATTAAATCTGCCTTATATTTTTTCATAGTTTTTAATGTTCTTAATCCAATTGCAGGAATATCAAATCTCTTGTCTTGGAACGGTTTAGAAACTTTTACAACTACGGCATTTTTCTTAGCCATTTTAGCTCCACGTTTTATGCACATATCAGTGCCTTCTATAGCCTCAACAGCCATAATCATTTTATCCTTAATTACAACTGACTGTCCAACGTCAACTTTGCCCATTTCTTTAGCAAGCCAAAAACCATAATTTACATCTTCCATTTGTTTTTCAGTTGGGTTTAATTTACCTAAAACGCCTGATGGAATCATCAAGTTTTTGATAAAAATAGTTTGATCCAAAACAGAAATATTGTGTTTTTCAAACTCTTTTACAATCAAAAGCATAACTTCATCATCATTTAATCTTTTTACAGATTTTAAAATTTCGATGGCTCTTGCATCAAACTTATGAAGTTGCAACAAAACACGTTTATGAACTTTTCCTAAAAAAGTCACTTGTTTAATTTCTTCATCAGTAAAAATCTTTTCAATTTTCGTCATTTCTCCCGGATGGCAAGAATAAACCTTTGAGCAATATTTTTTTAATTCTTTCACATTATCATTTGCAAGGGAAATACAGATAACTTCAAACCCATTTTCTTTTGCATGGCGAGCCATTTCTACAGGAAGAATTCCATCACCAGCTATTAAACCTTGCTTATTTTCTAACATTATTGACACTTTTAATTTCCTCTTTTACTAAATCAATTATATCACAACTATTTTTTTAGAGAATTAATCTCATCAACTTGCGCCTTATTGAATAAAACCGCACCGCCCATCATCTTTGTATTAAACACGACTTGAGCATAACTTTCAGCTAATTCCAATTTCAAAAAAGCATCTTTTATAGTCTTATCACCGACAACAAAACCATGATTTGCCATCAAAACCGCATCATAATCTTTAAAATACAAAGCCGTTTTTTCAACCAAATCCATTGAACCAGGTAAACCATACTCTGCCAAAGGAATTTGTCCGAAATAAAAGACATTTTCTGCCATAATCGGTTCATCCAAAGCAATATGACAACACGCAAAAGAACTTAAATATGGCGGATGAACATGAATTATATAATTTACATCCGGTCTTTGCTTGTAAAATTCGGCATGCAACATCTTTTCAGAAGACGGTTTTTTATTTCCTTCAAGCAAATGTCCATCATAATCCATTAAAACAAGTTCATCTTTAGACAAATAACCATTTGAAGAACCTGATGAAGTAATCAAAATTTTATCTTCAAAACGAGCAGAAAAGTTACCTGAATATCCGGGAGTAAAATTTTTTACTCCAGCAAGCCTGCCATATTCAATCAATTCAGTCTTTAATTCTTCTAAATTTTTCATCTATAACTGCTCCCTGTCAGGGTCTTCAATGTCAATTACTTCCGCATACATCATCTTTTTAGCAACCGGCTTGTTATCAACCGAATTTTCTGTATCAAAAACTTTCAACTCAACTTTTTCATCATTACTTTTGGCAAGTCTATCAGGATGTTTAATTTCCATTTTCTCAAATTCTACACCAGAACCTTTTGTATCCATAGCAAGGATAAACGCAAAATACGTCTGCTGTCTTACCCAGTCATAACCAATATTTAATTTAAAATCATCAGGTCCTAAAGCAACAATAAAGGAGTTTTCTTGGAACATTTCCCCATTTGGCGAATCTCCAGTCATCGTAAGAGTTCCAGACCAAGCAACAGTCAAATATTTGTTGATACGCAATGCTTCTCTAATATATACATTTGCATGACCGTATCTGTACATATCGTACATCTGCATAGGAGTTCCATCCTGATAAGCCGATGCAAAAAATCCAACATCTTGCATCCAATGTTTATATTGAGTATGAACTCTTGGTCCAATTCTACCAACAAATTGCGTATCACCTGTACCATATAATGCAGCACTACCTTGCAATACCAATCCGACATTTAAAGCCATCAGCTTTTCAGGATTTGTATAGTTGAACAATGTTTGATCAATATTTGCCATATATCTGGTTCTTGTTGTCCCAATATCATTTTTTGCAATACTTTCACCATACCTGTTATAGTCATTGTTCTGCATATAACCAAATCCAAAACGGTGTTGAAAATTCAAATCCAAACCTTTACCAATAGTAGATGGGATTACGCCTCTATCACGATAAATCAATTCAGCAGTATATTTAGGCATTCTAGGTCCGAAGAACCATTCATCCATGAACGAATTTGCACCGTATTGCAAATATAATTTATCATCCAAATATTGTCTACCTTTTAAGATGAAAACATCCGCTGACGAACCATAACCAAAATCTGTATAGTTAGTTGCACTTCTATATTTTGCCAAACCACCAAAACCTATACCGCTTTTGTTATTAAGAATTGGCATCAATTTTAATGTAGAACCGTTTTGCAACGGAGTATCAACTACAAATCCAGGGCCTGCAAACATTCCCAATCTACCACGTGAACCAAATTCTGGGTAATTTGCATCAAAAAATTCATGTTTCTTATTTGTGTGAACAGAAATAGAAGGGAAAGTAAATAAATTAACGTCACCATATCTGATTTTTGCTTTTTTCAAAGTTATAACATCATGATCTTTTTTAGCATTTACAAAAATATCTTTTGTTTTGATATTAATTGTAGTGTCACCTGTTGCATCTGTAAGTGACGATTTTTCTTCATCATCAAGCATCATTCTGTTAAAATGATTTCCACCAATCATCCTGGTTTCCAAATTCAAAATATAATGATCTTCTGATGACAGTTTACCATTATATAAAATAATTTTATCATCTTGCATTTCACCAGATCTTGCTTTTACCGTCATCATAGATGCTTTTGTATGCAAATTATCCATAAACGCATTTTCTTCGTTCATGTTAATTTGTAGAAAATCTCCGAAAACATGATTTCCATCTCTAATTACTTCTACTTTCCCATATGCTTTCAAAGTATTAGAAACTTTATTATAAACCATTTTATCGGCTTTTATAGTTACGTTTTGTGGCGGGAATACCAAAACCGGAGAACCGGTTGCAATAATATTCATTGTCTTGTCATCATAATCAACATTATCAGCATCCAAAACAACATCATTTGATGTAACCTGTTGTTTTACCCCACCTTCCAATTCTAAAGTCGTATCTGAATTAGATGTTACTTCTTCTTTGTCTTTTTTACCTTTTCTATCTTTCTTAGAAACCTTTTCATTATCATTAACTGGCTCAACATAATTTATATTTAACTCATTATTAAGCTTTGCATTTTCTTCAGCTTCTAAGCGAGCTTGTTCCTGTTTTTCTTTTTCAATTAATTCAAGAGTTTTTTTGTAATCTTTTTCTCTCAAATAATTTGTAACTTTAATACGAGTTTTTTTGAAAAGTGGCATACCTCTAACAGGCTTAATATTACTGCCCTCAACGACCTCAACATTAGGCATTGTAATCCCCATTGGAGATTCATAAAAATTCTCATTAAAAAGTTTCTCTAAATCCGCAGGCGAAGTAATAGTATCAGCAGCGAAAACTCCGCTTGCTGACATTGATAATATTAATGCTGTTGTTAATAAATATTTTTTCAATTTTCCGCCTTTATACCTAAATGTAATTCAATGGGTTGTTTGGTTTTCCGTTAATTCTCACCTCAAAGTGAACATGCGGTCCTGTACTGTAACCGGTAGTTCCTTCGTACCCGACAACATCTCCCTTATGAACAAATTGTCCTTGTCCAACTTTTATAGATGACATGTGAGCATACAAGGTTGTAGTCGGTTTTCCATTTACAACACCATGATCCAAGATTACAACCTTACCATATCCTCCATACCAACCAGAATAAATAACTTTTCCGGAGTTTGAAGCATGGATACTTCCATGATTTGGTCCAGCAATATCAACACCTGAGTGAAATGTTCTACTATTAAATATCGGGTGAGTTCTCCAACCGAATGGAGATGTAATTCTTCCGCCAATCGGGCGCATAAAACCTGTTGATGTAATTTTTACAGTAGAGCTACCTCTGTTACGAGCAATCATACTTTGAATACTTGCTGATTGGCGAGCCAATTCTCTTTCTGCTCTTTCGTAAGTCCTTCTATCTGTTTTATACTTGCTTATCATACTTTGGTTCATTGCAATTGCGGACTTTATATCTCTTTGTTGAGAATTTATCTCTTGAATTGATTGAGCTAAAGCAATTTTTTTAGCCTGAACATCTCTTTTCATAGCCGCAATTCTTTGAGATTTTGCACGCATGGCAAGAATTTGGGCATAATTTTTCTTCAAAACTATCTTTTCAAAATATATTACATCCAACAATGAATTTAAATCCTTTGAAGTCAAAATTAATTGAAACATACCTGTTCTTTGGTTTTTATAAACCTGACGAATACGTTTGCGCATATCGACATTTGCTTTGTTAAATTCTGCAACAGATGCGTTCAAATCTCTTTCCATTTGCGCCAATTGACTTTCTAAACTAGAATATTGGTTTTTTGATTTTTGCAAAGTATTTGAAGCCTGTTCCAATTTCTGTTGGTTTTTGTAAAGTTTATTTTTTTCAAGATGCTCTAAAACTTTTAATCTTTTAATTTTTTCATGGGTAACTCTTTGTTTATGTTGAATTGTTTTCAATTGATTAGCATCAGCAACAAGGCTTATATTACCTATAAGCAATGCTACAAATACTATAAACATTTTTTTTACAAATCTATTTATACCCACAATATACCTATTTTACCATAAGAGGCAACAGCATTAATCCAACAGTCCACGCAATAAATGTAACTGCAATTATTGCAACAATAGCTCTTTGATGTTTTCTGAAAAATTCCATTTTTGTTTCCCCTATCCGTTCTAACAAAATTGTACTATAAAAATTTTTGATTTGCAAAATTTTAAGAAATCTATTAATATAGCTTTATGGAATTTATAAAAGAGGCTGTTGATAAAAAAATCGTACAAAAACAAGATATCGGGATTAATCCGTATTTGATTGAAAACAATTTTAACCAAATCGAAAAGATCACAAAATTTTTCCAAACCCAAACACCAGTTCTTTTGGTAAACGGTTTTATGGGAACTGGGAAAGTTTTGATTGTAAATCAATCTTTATCTTTTCTTGAAGATGATGTCATAACACTTAAATACAACTGTTTTGAAACAACTATTCTCGATGATATTTTGTTAGAATTTTTTGATAATTTCAAAAAGTTAACCGCACAAGGAATTATCCAAATTCCAAAAGCCAGAACAGAAAATTTCACACAAAAAATCAATGCTTATTTTGAATCAATTGAAAAACCGATAGTTATTGTAATAAATTCTTTTGAACAAATTACAAAAGACAACAAACAAGAAATTCTCGATTTTATAAACCATTTAGCCAAATCAGGAAAAGTTAAATTTGTCCTTATTGCCAGAAAATTTGATTACAATGATTTTACTACCGATTTTGAAAGAGTGGCAATTTCGGCTCTTGATAAAGGTATTTTTGAAAAATACCTAAAATCAGAAGATTTCAAACAAATAGGCCCACTTTCAGATGAATTATATAAATATTCAAGGGGGTACTATTTTTACACGACTTTGTCCATAAAAATTATGCAAATTAGAAAACTTAACCTAATGGAATTTCTATCAGGCTACACAAAAAGTTTTTTATCTTTTAACGACTTTATATTAAGAGAAGCTCTTTCTCTTGTCGATCCGGTAAGCGGGCATTTAGTAAGATTTTTAACCATTATGCGTCATCCTGTAAACGTAAAACTTTTGCAAACTTTACATCTTTATGACGCAGACAAAATCGCATTCCTTGTCGACAATATGGTTTTGACAAGAGAAGGTGCAATGATTTATTTGCAAGATTATTACAAAGAAATCTCTGAAAACTCTATTGCAGACAACATTGCTATAAAAATCCATAAAAGTTGTGTTGAGCTATATAATACTCAACTTCCGCTTAAACCACTTGAAAGAGATTTATTGATTTCAAGACAGACTATGCGTTCAGAAATTGAATATCACAGTTTGTTTATTCCCAAAAAGCCGGTATTACCACAAAAGCCAATGCCGGAAATTCAATTTATTGAACAAAAAGTAACACCTGAAATTCCACATACAAAACAAGAAAAAGATGAACAAATAAAGAAAATTTCATTTGTTTTTGATTCGGAAGCAAACGAAATGGCAATTATGAACAAAATTGCAGATTCTATAAATAATTTCGTTGATATTTCGGATAAAAACACGAAAACTTTTGAAGAAATTAAAAATATGTCATTAGTGAATTTATTAAATCTTGCAAAAAAAGAAGAACAAAAATTTAATTACAAAAAAGTTATTATGATTTTGCAAAAAGCTTTAACCCTCAACACTGATGACGATTTTTATACTTTCTTACCAACTTTGTACACCAAATTGGGAAAAAACTTTAACAAACTTTCAGACTGGTTTAATTCATTAAAATACTACGAACTAGCAGAAGAATTTTATGTTTCAACCGGTGATATTCAAAAAATTAACGAATGCAAATATGAAATCGCAAACATCTACTACATAACGTTCAAAAGAGAAAAAGCAAAAGCAATATTAAAAGAAATTGTAGAAGATAACATTTCTCAAAACCTTAAAATAAAAGCAAAACTTTTATTAGCAAGCATTACAGGGGAAAGTATAAAAGAAATTCTCCCAGATAGAATAGAAGGAATTGAGAAAAATGTTCTTGCAGAATTGTATTTTAAATACGCACTAAATTGCGATGAAGAAGGAGATATTGAAACCGCAGTAAAATATTACAAAAAATGCGTAGAAACCTCACAAGATCCAAAAATTAACCAATACCTATCTTCTACTTTAACCAACCTTGCAACAATTTTTGATGAAAATGGGAAATCTGACTTAGCAATAAAATACTTGCAAGAAAGTTTAAGATTGGATGAAATTACGCAAAATAACAACGGGATTTATGTTTCTTCAATGAAACTTGCCGAAATCAATACAAACAAAGCTCCTGAAAAATCAATTGAATACCTTAAACGAGCTAAAAATTGTGCAATTGAATTAAACGAACCATTCTACATCGCATCATCAGATGTCGCATTGGGAGATTTTTACTATAACAGAAAAGATTATACAAATGCACTAAAATACTACAAACAAGCTTATACGCTTGCAAAAGATAATTTCACAAAAGATAATATTGAAAAAATTGAAATGCGAATTAACGATATAAAAAGGATTTATAATGAAGAATAAAGAATTTTTTAACGATTATATGAAGGCTTTTTTAAAACAAAATTCAAAGCTTAACCTAATATCCAAAAACGATGAAAAACTTTTATGGGAAAAACATGTTTTTGATAGTTTAGCAATTGAAAAATTCTTTGATAAATATAAATTTTCACTTAATGAAAAAGAAATTACATTGCTAGATTTTGGTACAGGCGGAGGATTTCCGGCAGTTCCAATTTCTCTTGCTTATCCAAATATAAAAGTTACAGCAATGGACAGTATCAGAAAAAAAATCAATGCAATTTCCGCAATAAAAGAGGAGTTAAATATTCGCAATCTAACACCTCTCTGTGGCCGTGTAGAAACGCTTGAGAAGAAGTTTGACATAATTACCTCAAGAGCCGTAGCAAATTTAGGAAAAATTGTAGAATACGCAATACCGAGATTAAAAAACGACGGCTACTTTATTGCGTATAAATCAGTCAAAGCATCTGAAGAAATTGAAGCTGCTCAACCTTCACTAAAAAAATATAAAGCAAAAGTTTTAGATGTAATTCAATATGACTTACCACTGGAAGAAAATCATACAAGAAATTTGGTTGTAATTACAAAACAATAGTATGTGACAAAAAATTACACCCCTCACCCGAATTTGTAAATTCACTTCGTTCATTAACAAATTCTACCCTCTCCCCGTTGGGGCGAGGGAAAAGAAGAAAGTGTTGGAGATAGTATGCACCAAAATAATTTTACCAATAAGGTCTACTCACTATTCACCATTCACTTATTCGTAACGATACGGTCTTTTTACGTTTCACTTCTCACTTTTCACTAAAAAACCTATAGTCCTTATTGCATTATAAGCTACGTAATAGCACACAAAAAAAACCACTCATTGCTGAGTGGGTCGTTTTCTGCATCCTAATGGTCTCTTTTAGTGTTTATTATTTAGGAGTTTATATGTTTTTGGGGTTAA